>Ga0182741_1000568_pt1 | contig 54620 bp, 55 predicted proteins | sample eDN5th37CBELigOP_FD_128874 | JGI IMG/M metagenome (GOLD analysis project Ga0182741, IMG submission 128874) | Enriched Organic Plus compost microbial communities from Emeryville, California, USA - eDNA 5th pass 37_C BE-Lig OP (version 2) (version 2) ... | reverse complement strand
GGCGTCGCCGGATCGTGCTGGTAGAGCATGCGGATGCCGGCCGCGCCGCGCTTGCGTAGCGATGCGGCGAAGGCGCCTCGCTCCACCACGTCGCGGCACAGATCGGCCACGCCGAACAGGCTGGCATAGCCGGAGAAGGTGCCGTCGGCCGAAACGTCGGCAAGCGGCGCCTCGGCGAATTTGCGTTCATCGATCGGCATCGTCCGTCCCTTTGTGCTCGCCGAGCCCCCAGATCAGGCGTAGCCAGCCCCTGTCCGCGAGCGTCCGTATTGCGATGCCGAGCGCCCACCAGGCGAACAGGCTGGCCGCGGCCGCACCCACCAGCGCCGTCTCGGCCGGCCCGATCGACTTCTCGATCGCCAGCTCCCGCGCAATCTTCACTCCCGCCGCACCGCCGAAGACGAGCCCGCAGGTCAGGCCAACGGCGAAGCGGATCGCCGCCTCGCGGCGACCCGCCGGCAGCAGGTAGGCTAGCGAGACCGCCGACCCGATCACCGCGCCGGAGCATTTTGCGAACCACACGAGGGCCGCTTCCGAGATTTCCGTCATTTTCAACCTCCTCGCCCCTGGGAATCAGGAGCGCGGCGCGTAGCCCACGGCCTCGCGCTTCTCGTCGTCGTCGAGGAACGTCGCGGCGGAGAGCCGCGCCCAAAGCGCGTCGCGTTCGGCCGAAAGGCCTTCGATCTGGTCGGCGTCGTAGGCCAGCCGCAGTCCCCCGCCGAAGGCCGGTGCGAGCCAGTCCGAGAACTCCCGCACCGTGCGCGAAACCAGCGGCAGCACGGTCATGCGGTAGAAGGCGCGATTGGCCTCCTGATAATTGGAGTAGGTGTTGTCGCCCGGAATGCCGAGCAGCATCGGCGGCACGCCGAAGGCCAAGGCGATGTCTCGGCTGGCTCCGTTCTTCGCCTCGATGAAGTCCATGTCCTTCGGCGACAGGCCCATCGCCTTCCAGTCGAGTCCGCCTTCCAGAAGCAGCGGCCGCCCTGCCCGCATGGCGCCGGAATAGCCCTCCTCCAGCTCCGCCTTCAGGCGCTCGAACTGCTCGTCGCTGAGATTGCCGCCCTCCTTCGGCGCGTAGATCAGCGCACCGGAGGGACGTGCGGAATTATCCAGGAGCGACTTGTTCCAGCGTCCCGCGGCGTTGTGGATATCGAGGGCGAGTTGCGCTGCCTCAAGCGGCGGAAACCCACGATGGTCGTCGAGCGGGTGGAACAGCGTCAGATGCAGCGCGCCGCCAGCCCTTCCGTCGCCCAGCGGGACGATCCTGGGTTCGCGCCCGGCCCGGTATTCGAGCGCCACCGGCCACCCTGCGGGGTCCGCAACCGTCGAGACACGGTCCGGCCGCAGGAGGTGCAGCTCGCGCAGGTCCGTTCCGGCATCGCTCATTTCCACATAGGCATTGCCCGCGATCAGGAGGTGGCCGAACAGCGCCTCAAGGAAGGAAGCCCGTCCCTGCCTGGGGTTCGGCCGCTCTATCAGCGACAGCAGCGGATGCTGCGCCACGTCGGTGCCGTCCTGGTAGAGCAGCCACGGCACCGCAGCGGCGGTCTCGCAGATCAGTCGAACGGCCCGGTGCACGACCGGGTTGCGCATGTATCCTTCCCGGGCGAGCGCCGCATAGTCGCGCCGCGTCCACACGGCCTCGCCCTGGAACTGCAGCGCGACATAGCCGCCGGCCTTCATCTCCGGGCGCGCCTTCCCTTCCGAGCGCCACCAGCGCCTGGGCCACATCCAAACCATCCAATCGTCCTCGATGATCGTCGTCGCGGTCCGGGCAGGCCGTCACCGCAGGGCAGCGCCAGACGCGCTACTTCAGCTCGCGGATGCGCGGCTCGCCGCCGACATCCAGCAACAGTTCGGTCACCGCCCAGACCAGCGCGTCCACCCGGTCGGGCGAGCGCCCGCCCGACAGCCCGTCAATGCCGAAATCGCACATTTCGTCCTCGAGCGCGGGCATGCGCATGGCATGAAGCACCCTTCCCTGCTCGTAGAGCAGTGCCACCGGCTCGGCTCTCAGCCACTTCCCGCGGGTCGCCCGGATCTGCTTCACCGGCACCGACGGGTCGACGGAACGGATCACTTCCGCCACCATCTCCCCACCCATGTTGACCTCCGCCAGCAGGCAATCGGCGCCGAGCCGACGATAGAGCGCCACGGCCGCGCCCGCCCATTCGGCAGGCTTGGCGCCCCGCAGGCTTGCATCCGCCAGGACGATCGCCCGTCCGTCGCGGTCCAGCCCGGCCGCCACGATGCCGCAGGCGTCGGAGGAGCGCCGCGATCCTGCCGGCGGGTCGAGCGCCACCACGATCCGGCCGAGCTCGGGCATTTCCGCGATGAGCGCTGCCTCGACCCGGGCGCGCGTCCACAGCGCGTCCTCGCGATCCTCGATCAGTTCGCCTTCCAGCTCCTGCCTGCCGAGCCGCGTGCTTCCGTAGCGCCGTTCGACCGTCTCCAGGAAGCCGGGTGCGAGGTGCCTCGCATTGTCCCGGCTGCGCATCCTCGTCACGACCACTCCCGGCTCGGCCAGGAGCCGTCGTAGCAACGGAATCGGGCGCGGCGTCGTCGTCACGACCTGGTGCACCTTCTTGCCGAGCCTCAGACCGAACTGCAGCATGTCCCAGGTGGCGTCCGGATGACGCCACTTGCCAAGTTCGTCGCACCAGGCCGCTGCAAACTGAGGGCCGCGAAGACTCTCGGGGTCCTCCGAGGAAAAGGCCTGCGCTACCGCCCCGCTTTGCCAGAGCAGCCGGCGCCGGCTCGCCTCGTAGCGCGGCCGGTCGCGCCGCGCGGTCGCGACGATGCCCGACGGGCCTTCGATCATCACCTCGCGGACATCGCCCAGCGTCTCGCCGACCAGGGCTATCCGCAGGTCCCGGGTGGGCGAAGGAAATAGCAGTCCGCGCGCGAGCGCATTGACCCATTCCGCCCCAACGCGCGTTTTCCCGGCCCCTCGCCCGCCCATGACCAGCCAGAGGGGCGGCGGTGGTCCCGGCAGGTATTGGGGCGTCAGGACCAGGCCGAACCATTCCTGCAGAAGCGCACCGGCCAGTTCATGATCCAGCTCCCGTGCCGCCCATCCGTCCTGCCGCCTCCAGAGCCAGTTCCACAATTCGTTCATCGATGCGCCGGAGTGCGGCGGCAATGTCTGCATCGCTCCTCGCCTGCGCCTCCGCCGGCCGCGGGTCCACGCCCGTCATCTGGCCGAGCTTCTCGACCGTCTTCAGCATCGCCAGCACGGTTTCGATCCGTCCCCGATCCAGGCTCGGCGTCCCCGGTCCGGAGTCCGTCGAGATGACTTCCAGTTCCCTCACCGCAGCATTGATGGCGCGTTGCAGCGGGGCTGCCGCGCCGTCATCTCCCCGGGCCGAGCCCCACCCCTGGCGTCTGGCCCGCCTCGCTATGGTCGTTTCCCGCAGCCCACTCGCCGCGGCCAGCAGAGCGTGTCCTGCACCATTCTCCTCGGCGAGGACGCGCAGCGCCGCCCACTTGCCGTTGGTCGCAGCGGCAGAGGTCATGGCTTCCGATCCGTTGTGGGGTATTGTTGGGATTGTTTCGGCGGCGACGGTTCAAAGCCGCACAATTCCGACGATGACGAGATCCTAGCAGACGACCGTTACGGTGTCAAGACAATATTCCTAGGAAAATTCACCCACGCGCGATGCGCGAGAAGAATTTACGGATTGCCTACTTCCCTCGTGCATAGATGCCGCGGCGGCGCGATACTGCCCGCCGCGAAATCGCCCGCAACCCCCGGCAGGTTTCGCGACAAGATGGAGACCCGAGCTCCGTGAACCACGAGACCAGCCGTAAGCCGAAGCGGCGGATTCCGCAGGGCGGTCGCCTGCTGGCCATCGACGCGTGGATCGATTCCACGGCCTACGCGGCCGCGTCAGCGGTACGCGAAACCTGGACCTCGGTCACCATCTTCTTCGAGCGCTTTCGCGTCCGTGGCTGGCGTCGTGGCGTCATCGAACTGGCGAGCGAAGGCTTCACCCTGGGAACGGCCGGCTCGGTGCTCATGCTCGCGCTGGCGCTGCCCGCCTTCAAGGAAACGACCGGCGACTGGCTCAGGCAGGAGGATTTCGCCGTCACGCTGCTGGACCGCAACGGCGTCGAGATGGGGCAGCGCGGCATCATCCAGCGCGAATCCATCCCCGTCGACGAGCTCCCGGACCATGTGCTGAAGGCGGTTCTGGCCACCGAGGACCGCCGCTTCTTCGAGCACTACGGCATCGACGTGATCGGCCTGATGCGCGCGATGACGGAGAACCTGCGCGCCCGCTCCGTCGTGCAGGGCGGGTCCTCGATCACGCAGCAGCTTGCCAAGAACCTCTTCCTGTCGAACGAGCGGACCGTCGAGCGCAAGCTGAAGGAGGCTTTCCTTGCCATCTGGCTGGAAGCCAACCTCACCAAGAAGCAGATCCTGCAGCTCTATCTCGACCGCGCCTATATGGGCGGCGGCACCTTCGGCATCGCGGCTGCGGCAAACTTCTATTTCGGCAAGCAGGTCAAGGACGTGACGCTGGCGGAAGCGGCCATGCTCGCAGGCCTGTTCAAGGCCCCGGCGAAATATGCGCCTCACGTGAACCTGCCGGCTGCGCGGGCACGGGCCAACGTGGTGCTGTCCAACCTCGTCGACGCAGGCTTCATGACCGAGGGCGAGGTCCTGTCCGCGCGTCTACATCCGGCCGACGTTATAGACAGGGGCAAGTCGAAGAGCCCCGACTATTTCCTCGACTTCGCCTTCGAGGAGGCGAAGCGGATCGCCGAGCGCACGGGATACCGCTCGCTGGTGGCGCGCACCACGTTCGACGCGGGAATCCAGAAGGCGGCGGAGGAATCGCTCGAATACCACCTGCGCCAGCACGGCAAGGAATATGACGTGACCGAAGGCGCCATCGTCGTCCTCGACACCGAAGGCTCCGTCCGCGCCATCGTCGGCGGTCGCGACTACGGCGAAAGCCAGTTCAATCGCGCCACGAAGGCGCTGCGCCAGACGGGCTCGTCCTTCAAGCCCTACGTCTATGCCGCGGCCATGGAGGCCGGCTTCGAGCCGAATTCGGTGATTTCGGACGGTCCGATAAGCTGGGGTGGCTGGTCGCCACAGAACTACGGACGTTCGTTCTCCGGGCGCATGACCCTGGCGACCGCGTTGATCCGCTCGGTCAACACCGTCCCGGTCCGCCTGGCCAAGGATCACCTATCGCTTGCCCCCATAGAGTCGCTGGTCGCCGCCATGGGCATCGAGACCCCGCTCAACGGCCACAAGACGATGGTGCTTGGTACCTCGGGCATGACGGTCATGGACCAGGCGACCGGCTACAACGTCTTCGCCAATGGCGGTTTCGCCGGAAAGCGACACGCCATCACGCAGTTGATGACCCGCAGCGGCGAAGTCCTCTACGACTGGGAGCGAGACGCGCCGCCATCGCGCCGCGTCCTCTCCGAGAAGGCCGTGGCGTCGATGAACTCCATCCTCGTCCAGATTCCGGAAATCGGAACGGCACGCCGCGCCGCGCTGGAGGGCATCCGCTCGGCCGGCAAGACCGGCACCACCCAGTCCTATCGCGATGCCTGGTATGTCGGCTTTACCGGAAACCTGACGGCGGCCGTGTGGCTCGGCAATGACGACTTCCGCCCGACCCGCAACATGACCGGCGGCTCGCTTCCGGCCATGGTCTGGCAGCGGCTGATGACCGACGCGCACCGCGGCTTGGAACTCAAGCCGATACCTGGCATCGAAAAGCCCTATGTCGATCCAGCGATCGCGGCCAAGGCCGCCGAAGCCGAGCGGGAACGGCTGGCCTCGCTGCCGCCCGATCCGGACGCCGCACCGACGCTCACCCCGGAGACCACCGAGGCGCTGCGGGCGCTGGCGGAACGGTTCCGCGGCGCCTCGCTGGTCCTTTCCGGGGCCACTCCGGACGGGCCGTCGAGACTCTAGCCGGCCGGAAGCGCGCATGACGATCGCCCAGCACCGAAGCGCGCCCATCTTCCGGTCACGGGTGCCTCCCCGCCCGAGCCCGATGCTGCGCACCGCGCTTCTCACCCTCTGGTGCCTCTTGCTTGCAGTGGGCGGAGGCGCGGCAAGTGCGTGGTACGTGCTGCAGCGGCCGGCGTTCGACAGCATTGTCGTGGGCTCATGGGTGGCGCAGCCGGGCGCGGGGCTCGGGCGCTCCGACCCCTATTCCCGCGCCCGCGTGGCGGTAGCGGAGGTGCTGGCGCTCAGCCAGAGCGAAGGCATCGCCTTCACCGCCACTCGCGACAGTTCCGGCAAGCGGCTGCGCAGCGCGTGCCGCTATCGCATCGCCGGAGAGCTGCCGGCGGCGCGCGTGTGGACGCTCCATGCCGGGCGCGGCCGGCCGGGCCTGAGCAGCCTCTCCGCGCTGTTCCAGTCGTCCGGCCGCATCGAGATCCTCGCAGGACGGCACCCGGAGCCTGGCAACTGGCTGCGCATGGGACCGGAGGAGCGCCTCACCTTCACGTTCACCTTCTACGATCCCGACCTCGCCGCCACGGCGGCGGCGAAAGGCATCTCCTTGCCGTCCATCGAGCGGGTGTCCTGCGATGCGTAGATTCCTCTGGGCCACCTTCCTCGGCCTCATCGGGGCCGGAATCGTCCACATCGTGGTGATCCTCATGGTCCCGCACGTCTCCGAGGGAGCCGTCTGGAACCGTCTGGCCGAGGTCGCCCGCTTCGACGGTCCAACGCCTATCGACGGACACGACAGCGGCTCGGTGATCCGGCCCTACGACCCGGCGTTCGCGGTATCCGTCTGCCTGTTCGACCTGTCGGAGGGCTACCGGCGCGTCGCCTCCGACGGGCGCGTGCCGTTCTGGTCGGCCTCCGTCTACGATCGCAACGGATCGAACCTCATGGCCGTCAACGGCGCGTCGGCCCCCAATGGCGTGCTCGACCTGTTCGTGCTCTCGCCCGACCAGCTTGTCGAACTGAGGCGCGACGAGCCCGACCAGATGGAACGCTCCGTCTTCGCAGAAACCACCGCCTTGCAAGGCGCGGTCGTCGTCAGGGCCCTCGTTCCCGATCCGAGCTGGGCCGGGGTCGTGCAGACATTCATGGAAGAGCTGCGCTGCGACCTATCCTAGGCCGCCATGATGGGCTCGCGTTCGCTATTTCGACGGCAGCGGTTGATGCGGCTGCAGGGGGGATAGCGGTGAGAGCGGCCGCACAAGTGGCCAGGTGACGGTGGTCTCGGGTCCTGCCCTGCGCTCGTATCGCACACCGGGAAAGATGATGATCTTGGCTGGAACCGAGTTGCGGATGGCAGCTCCGATCGGACGGTCCCGGGTCGGGAAAGTGAGAATGCTTGCCATGCCCTCGCCTTTCGAATCACGGTGAGCATTTACGCAACGCCTCAGGCTCCCAGCTTCCGCCGGCTAAGTTAACGCGCTGCTAACGCATTCACTCTAATCGTAGCATTTGCGCGCGGCTCAAGTCGCGGTGTCTGCGTCAGAGTTGAATGCGTAACGTGTCAGCGTCCGATTTCCACGACATCGTCGTCAGGCGGGATGCCGGCAAGGCAGAGCGTCTCTTCCGCGCTTCTGTTTCGGCCTTCTGCTCGCTGACCCGCCCGTCGAGGCGCGAAGCCCTCCAGCTCGACGACCTTACGCTGCCGCTGTTCGACATGGTATCTGTCGATGCACGCCGCTATGTGGCCGCAGCGCTGTCGGAATGCTCCGTCGTCCCTCCCGAACTCCACGCGCGTCTGGTCGACCAGCCCGTGGAAGTGTCAGCGCCGCTGCTCGTCCGCTCCACGCATCTACGCGATGTCGATCTCATCGGCGTGATCGGCCGTCACGGGCTGGGCCATGCGCGCGCCATCGCGCGGCGCAAGAATCTCAATCCCGCCATCGCCAACCTGATCAGGGCATTGGAAAGCGCCGCATCCATTGCGGCGGAGACGAAATCCGGCCCGTCGCCGTCCGCCGAATTGCCTGAACCGGCGGCGGAAGCCGAAGGCACGCTCCCCCTACCCGGCGCAGCCGCCGAGGGGCTTCGCAAGGACCTGCGCAACATCATGCTGAAGAGCCGGCCCGTCCCGGAGAAGCCGGCGCCGGAGCGGCAGCCTGAAGTCGACTACGTCCAGATCCGCGATGCCGCGCTGACCGGAGAGAGCGCCTTCGTAACAACGGCGCTCGCCGAAGCGCTACACCTCAATCTCGCGACCGCGCGCACACTCCCCTCGGCCGGCGGCCTCTCCTCCCTGCTCGCGGCGTTCCGCGCCCTCGACTTCAGCGAGGAACGCGCGTTCCTGCTCGCGGCAACGATGTTGCCAGGCCAGTTCCCGCATACGGAATCGATCCGCCTCTTCCTCGAGCGTTATCGCGCCCTTGGTCCGGAGACGGCGCGCGAGCGGGTGCGCGGATGGAGGCAGGAAATGGTCGCCAACTGGATCCAGTGGCAGTCCGCCAACGCACGCCACGCGCCGAAGTCCCCGATCCGGCACGCAGCGCGGGCCGTCGGCCGTCCTACTCTGCCCTGATCTCGATCAGCTCTTCCAGCGCTACCGTCCCCGGCTCGATCTCGACGATCCATATGTCGGGGTCGAACCTGAGCTCGCGGTCGAGGATCTTCTGCGCTTCCTCGTCACTCGTGGCCGCACGCTGTCTGAACATGCGGTCGTCGGGGCGCGCCTCGTCGTAGGCGGACTGTTCGGCCGGACCGAAGAGACGTACCTCGCCCAGGCGATCGCGCGTGGTGACGAACACCGCACCCGCCTCCGCCGCGCCCCGGCGCACGACCGCGCCATAGCCGCCGGAGCTGAAGATCCGGCGCAACAGCGCAGAGACGAAGAGATCGGAAGTGACCCGCACCGGTAACCGCCCTTGATGCGGCCGGGACGGCGCGAGGCGCGCCGTCGGCCTGACCGTGTTCAGCCGCTGATCAGCCCCAGCTTGCGCAGCCGGGCGTAGACGGCATCGTCCGGCTCTCCCGTCTCGGCCATTCCCTGTGCCGCCTGAAAGGCGCGAATGGCCGTACGGGTCTTGGGTCCGATGAGACCGTCGACGTCGACGGTGTCGTTGCCGAAGGCCCGCAGTCCGGCCTGGATGGCGCGCACACGCTCGGAGGCCTTTGGATTGCTGGACGCGGCCGCGACCGTGACAGCAGGAGCCGGCGCAGGCGCAGCCTCCTTGGGCGTCGGCCGCGGCGCCGGATTGATGCCTGACGTTGTCGGCAGCAGGCCCAATTGCAGGAGCAGCTCCTGGTCGATCCCCACGCCCGCCGGCAATCCCACCGTTGCGCGGTACCGCTCGATGGCACGCGCCGTCGCTGGACCCGACAGCCCGTCGAGAGGACCGTCATAGAGCTTCAGCTCTGCCAAAATCTCCTGCACCTTCATGACAGTTGGATCGCCCGCCGGCTGGGGCGTGCGTGGCCGTTCGATCAGGAAGGTGGTCTCCGGCTCGGTCACCTGCGCGGGTGTTTCCAGCGGCCGCACGTAGTCGCGGGTGGCGAAGAATGCACCGCGATGCGCATGCGGCTGATACCACAGCGCATTCGCCGCGACGAAGGCAGTCGCCACGACGAAAGCGGTCGAGCCGCCCGCCAGCATTGGGTTGCGGGCCAGTGCATTGCCGAGCGCCGTCGCGCCTGCACCTACTGCACCCCGCCGCGCCGCCTGCCGCTTAACCTGCTTTGCGGAGCGCGCCATTCACAGCCTCTGGTATTCCTCTCTCGATCGTTGCCTGGACATCGCCCGACCGCGCAGGGCCGTTCAGGGGAAGGGTGATGGTGACCGTCGTCCCCGCCCCGAGGGTGCTCTCGATGCTCATGGTGCCTTCGTGCAGCGAAACGAGTCCTTTGACAAGCGCGAGGCCCAACCCGAGACCGTCGAACTGCCGGGCGTAGTCGTTCTGCACCTGGGCGAACGGCCGCCCTATCCGGCCGAGATCGGCGTCCGCGATGCCGATGCCTGTATCGCTGACCCAGAATCGCAGGCGCCCGCCCTGCCGCCGCAGGCCAACCGTCACGCTGCCGCCGGCCGGCGTAAACTTGACCGCGTTGGACACCAGGTTGATCAGGATTTGTTGGATCGCCCTCCGGTCCGCAACCACCTCATCATGGCCGCCTGGAGCCGGCGGAATAAGGGTCACGCCCTTCGCCGCCGCCTGCGGGGCCATCATCTGGCAGCAGAAATTCGCGGCTTCGCTGAAGGCGAACGGTTCCGGCCGCACCTCGTAGGCCCCAGCCTCCATCCGCGACACTTCGAGGATCGAGTTGACCACGCCCAGCAGGTGCTGGCCCGCCTCCTTGATCGTGGCGACGTTCTCCTTCTGCCGCTCGTTGGCCAAGGGACCGCTGACGCCACAGTCGAGCATGTCGGCGAAGCCGATGATGGAATTCAGCGGCGTGCGCAGTTCGTGGCTGACGGACGCGAGGAACTGCGTCTTCGCCGCCTGCAGTTCGCCGGCCGCCTCCTGGGCTCGGGCGAGAGCCGCCTTGAGCTCGGCGGCGATCCGGTTGTCGCGCAGCAGGCCGAAGAAGTCGCCCGTCGCGCCGTTCGGCGCCAACTCGAGCACGAAGTCGCGGTAGGTGGGCGTCATTTCGGGAGCATCCGGCCTGGCGACACGCAGGCGAAGCTCAACCCGCGCCGCGGGCGCACCTGCACGCAGGTCGCTCAGCGCGCAAAGGAAGGGCACGCGATCGGCCACATGGATGCGATCGAAGAATGCCGTGCCGGTAACGAATTCCGGCGCGACGCCGAAGAGTTCCGTCACTTCCTTGCCCGCGTCCTTCAGGTCGCCGTTCGGGGCGAAGCGCAGGCGCAGGGCGCCGAAGTCGGGCAGCGTCTCGTGATCCGCCGCGGTCTCCTCGCTGGCGGCGCCGACAAACGGCACCCGCGCCGCGACGCTTGCCGCGTAGATCAGCGGCAGCAGCCACTGCCAGGCCGACGCGGTGCCGGATTGATACACAGTCTCTGCGATCCCGACGCCGGCCATCGCCAGGGCTGCGAGGCCGAGACCGGTGATGACCGCGCTGCGGCGACGTGTCGCCATCCAGGCCTCGATGGGCAGCAGCGCCAGCACGGAGACGATCGGCGACGCGAGGCCGCCGGCGGCCCAGGCAACGAGCCCCAGCTGACCGGCCATCAGCGTCAGGGCCGCGCCCAGCCGAAAGGAAAGACGAGCGGCAAACACGACGGAGGCCAACGCGGCCGCGAGGGACACCAGCGTCAAGACGGCGGTGCCGTCCATGCCGATGCGGGCAGGCAGCAGCATCCACGAGGCGGCCGCAATCAGGAACGGGCCGGCAAGCACCAGGCACGTGAGACGCCGCCGTTCGGCTGCGTCCCGGCCGTCGCCGGCCCGACCGATCCTGTCGAGGCCGGCCAGCACGGCACTTCCGATCTCGCCGTATCTGCCGGCAGAACCACTCAACGCAACACCCGTAACCTTCCGTCCCGCCTCGCGGGCGAGACATTCACACGCGCCGCCACCGACAGAAGCACCATCGGCTGGTATCCGACGCGGCCGCCGCATCTTTCGTCCGCACGCCATCCGATGGTCGCGGACGACCGACCCGACCGTCGGGTCCGACCCTCGCACCGAGCGTTTAAAGAATGAATAAAACCCGGAGGAATCCCTCTGCCCTGCCTCCCCGACGTGGTTGACAAGTTGTCAACCAGTTCCGGAAAATTCGATCTTTCCATTAAATGCGAACTTCGCCCTCCTGTGCGATGATGCAGGAAGCCGGCGCTGTGGGGGCGTTCGGCCTGGGGAATGGACATGGGACTTCTGATCCGTACCGGCTTCTGGTTCTCGCTCGCAGCGCTGGCGATTCCTTTCGGAACCGGCGGCGAGAGCGGCGTGGATCCCGTCGGTCCCCTGCAGACCTTCCAGGCAGCGCGCGGGGCGTTCGACGACATCACCGGGCTCTGTGATCGTCGTCCCGAGGTCTGCGAAGTTGGCAAGTCGGCGATGACGACCATCGGCGTGCGGGCACGCGAGGCGGCGCGCATCGCATTCGAGATGCTGGACGAGCACTTCGGGGACCCCGATCCTGCAGACGTCACGGCGAGTATCCCGACCCCGCGCCCGAAGCAGCCCGAGACACAGCCGGAAGCGCAGCCTCAGACGCAGCCGCACACGCCCTGAATTCCGATCCCCCGCGCTTTTTCGTGACGCGGGCGGCTCGCGGCCTTATATGCGTGGTCATGACGGCCTCGATCGACACCATCCGAGAAGATTTCGCCTTCCTCGACAGCTGGGAAGACAAGTACCGCTATGTCATCGAACTCGGGGAAGGCCTGCCGCCCTATCCTGACGAGGCGCGCGATGCCGCCCACAAGGTGCAGGGCTGCGTCAGCCAAGTGTGGCTTCTGACGAATCGCGGCACCGGTGACGATCCCGAAATCCGGTTCAGCGGCGATTCCGACGCCCACATCGTGCGCGGGCTGGTCGCCATCATGATTGCGCTTTTCTCCGGCAGACGCGCCAGCGAGATCGTCGCGATCGACGCCGAGGAGGTGATGCGATCGCTCGGCCTCGACGAGCACCTCACGCCGCAGCGCGCCAACGGCTTGCGAGCCATGGTTCGGCGCATGAAGCAGGAAGCAGCGGCCTGTCTGGCCACCGCCTCCGCTTCCGGCTGATCCGGCTCAACCGATGCGCGGGCGAAAGTCGTCCGTGCCCCAGTGCAGGATCGGGCTTCCATGCCTTTCCCGGCGCGGGGGGTGGTAGTGGCGCGCCAGCGCGCCGAGCGCCGTCTTCACGACGACCTTGGCGGAGCGCACCGGCCAGCCGCGTTCGCGCTCGACCTGCTCGAGCCCCTTCAGGAAGCAGCAGACGTCGACAAGCAGCCCTGACAGCTCGGGACCTACCGCGCGCAGCGCCGCATCGACGCGCTGGCGTGCCGCGAGCGCGGCATCCGTCAGCTCGGTGATCCCGCTGCCGTCGGCCCTGCCGCCCGAGGAGACGCTCGCCTCCCAGTTGGCCCCAAGCCGGGGCATGATTCGGCCGCGTGTGTAGTCGGCGCGTAGCCGCTCCCCGGCGCGGAACTCGCCTTCGTCTAGAAACGGACGGCCGTTGCGGTCCTTCAGTCGCACCAGTCCTGCAAGCGGCGATTCCGAGGTCCTGATCGATACGGCTATGGGCTTTCCGTCCGCGGGATCTGGCACCAGTCCGCTCTCGATGCCATGCGTGCTCGCAGCCTCTGCAAGGCGGATAGCGCCGCCCTCGCGCAGCAGCCACCCCTGCCCTGCGCATCGGCGCACCACTTCGGCCGGCACCAGCATCGTCCCGCCGGTATTTCGAAGCATCACCATGTCGGGCCGGGACGCCTTGCCCGGCTTCGCGGCCCCCTTCGCGAGGAAGGCGCGCAACCGCGATTCGATCTCGTCGTGGCTCATGTCACACCGCATCTTCAGGCCTCGAGGCGCGTGCGAAATGCCGCCGTAGCCACGCGCTCGGTGGTGACGACGATGCGGTCGAACTCGGGGTCGTCGCGCAGGTCCTCGACGAGGTGCACCGCATGGCGCACCGTCGTGCGGTCGCGCGCAAAGCACCGGCCCACGTCATGCATCGCGATGCCCAAGGAGACGTGCGTCACATACATGGCGATCTGTCGCACGCGGGAGACCTCGGCGGAACTGCGCCCCGTCTGCCGCAACTCCTTGCTCGGCACGTTGAAGAGCGCCGCGCAAATGTCCACCATGCCCTCGCACACCTCCATGATGCGCTCCTCGCGGTGGCCGCGAAGTGCGTTGGCGGCCGGCACTGGACGTGTCGGCGCTTCGTTCGTCGGCTTCGGCGTCTGTATCCGCCACACAGTTCCCGCCTGCACCCTGCACCTCCGTTTTAGGAATTTCTTCTTATAACAAGAGATCGGAGACGTGTGAACAAACCGGCAACTCGTATCAGCCCCGGCCTATGCTATCTCACTGAAGCCGTGAACTTTTCTCCAGATCGGCAGCGAATCACCGCCCAAATCTGTCCCCCGCCGGAGGCCGCCGCATAGGCTCGTTCCAAACAGGAGCTGCCGGATGGCTTTCGATGTCGAGATCAGGGAATTTGTCGAGACGCGTGAGCGCGCGACTCACGAGGCGGCGCAGACGGCCGCTCTGCAGATTGTCTGCGGGCTGGATTTGGTAGCCGTGTTGGCAGCTAGCCGCGATGACAGGGAAAAGGCGCTTGCCAGGGTGTCGCGGATGGTAAAGCGAGAGCGCCATCGCGGCGCGACCCGTCACTGGAGCTACGACCTCAACAGACACATCGCGCTGAAGCAGGTCTGCGATCGATTGAGAGCTACGCTGGAACCCGAGCGCACCACCACCACTGAGACCGCGAAATTCTCACGCCATGCCGAAGCATGGGCTCGCAGGTCCGGGAATCGGGAAGGCGGCGAAGTACCGCCGCCCTCCGTATAAATGTCGCTGCAGATCAGCGCGACGAAGAAGTCGTCTTGCGCTTGCGGCCAAGGCCCATCTTCTTGGCAAGCTGAGAGCGCGCGATGGCGTAGTTCGGCGCAACCATCGGATAGTTCGGATCGAGCGACCACTTCTCGCGATACTGCTCGGGAGTCAGGCCGTAGTGCGTCATCAGGTGGCGCTTGAGCGACTTGAACTTCTTACCGTCTTCAAGGCAGATGATGTAGTCGTCATGCACGGAACGCTTCGGGTTCACGGCAGGCTTCTGCTTGTCGACCGGCGTCTGCTCGGGCGCCGCGCCAACCTTGGACAGAGCCAGGTGGACGTCCGAAATCAGATTCGGCAGTTCACCGGCAGGTACAGGGTTATTGCTGACGTAAGCGGCAACCACGTCCGCAGTCAGCTCTATGAGCATTTCATCGTTCTTGGCGGGCAGTTCGGAGACGTCCATGACAATTGGCCCCAATAGTCTGTTTTAGGTTTCACCCGTCTATTGCTCTTGGCGCGCGGGTTCTGATTGCGAGTGCGGTTGATTGTCGCTTGCAGGCGCAAAACGCGACTCACCAGTTCTAAATGGTACGCTTTCCTAGTCAGGTCAATAAAAAAAAATATGATTTACTATCTTTCTTCTAGTCCTGAGCGTTCTTCTCCACCGAGAAGCAGGCAGACAACCGTCGACACTGAGCACAAAGCCAAGTTGCAACAGATGCCTCAAGGTCATTTAATTGATCAGCCCGTCAATCAAAATTGTAGACGGGCGGCGCCCGTCGCTACCCCGACCTGTGGATTTGGTCAAGGCTGCAACTGTCGCTGGTACCAACGCCCCGGGCTGGGACATTCCACTCCCGGTGCCGGGTAGCTAAATAGTCCGTATTATCGCGAAGGCAACGGACCAGAGGTCGCAGATGGACAAGGATCCTCAAGTCAAGGTTCGCAAGACGGACGAGGAATGGCGCGCCCAACTGACACCGGAGCAGTACAGGGTCACGCGGCAGCACGGAACAGAGCAACCCTTCACCGGCCCGTTCCTCAACAATAAGGAGCCGGGCACCTATCGCTGCGTCTCCTGCGGACGGCCGCTGTTCCGTTCCGAGACGAAATATGATTCGGGTTCGGGCTGGCCGAGTTTCTTTGCACCTATAGATCCCGGAGCGGTCAGCGAGCATGTCGATACTTCGCTTCACATGACGCGCACGGAAGTTCGCTGCGCGGACTGCGACGCCCATCTCGGCCATGTGTTCCCGGACGGACCTCGCCCGACCGGCCTGCGCTACTGCATGAACGGCACGGCACTCGACTTCGAACGCGACAGTTGAACCCGGCGCGGCGATATATTTCCGGCACCGCTTCGCCGTTGCCGGGATCTCTACTTGCCAGTCCAACGAACCCGGCTCTCCGCCGTGCGGCGCCTGGGTTACCAAGCCGGCTCTGGCCACGACCGGTCGGGTGGGCTAAGCCCGCTCTCGACGGTCCGGTTTGACTTTCCCGCGGCATGTCACGCGGAAGTGAGGAATTTCATGGTGATTTCGTCTTTCCCCAAGATTCAGCCGCCGGGTGCGCGCAAGCAAACGAGCGTGGACGAGCACCACGGCATTCGTCGGACTGACGACTATGCCTGGCTGCGCGCGGACAACTGGCAGCAGGTGTTTCACGATCCGTCGGCCCTGGCGCCGGAGATTCGCGAGCACCTGGAGGCCGAAAATGCCTACCAGGCGGCCATGATGGCCGACACGGAAGAGCTGCGCGGCAGGCTGCTCGCTGAGATGCGCGGCCGGATCAAGGAAGACGACTCCTCAGTGCCGCTGGCAGATGGTCCCTACGCCTACGGCTCCTCCTACCGGACGGGCGGCCAGCATCCACGCTATTTCCGCACGCCGCGCAGCGGTGGCGACCAGCAGATCATTCTGGATGGCGACGCCGAGGCGGAAGGAAAGGCCTTCTTCCATCTCGGCGGCGTCGACCATTCGCCGGACCACAGTCGCCTTCTCTGGGGCTACGACGACAAGGGATCGGAATTCTTCACGCTGAAGGTGCGCGACATCGCGTCCGGAAGCGATCTGGCCGATCTCGTAACCGATACCGCCGGGTCCGGTGTCTGGGACTCCGACTGCGGCGGCTTCCACTACACACGCGTCGACGAAAACCATCGCCCGTCCCGGATCTTCCACCACCGCTTGGGAACCGATCCGCAGGAGGACCGGCTCGTCTACGAGGAGCCGGACGCCGGCTTCTTCATGAATGTCGGCGGCACCCGCGACCACCGCTGGGTGATGATCGCCATCAACGACCACGAGACGTCCGAATACCGCATTCTCGATGCCACCGATCCGCATGGCGAGTTCCGCGTCGTCGAGCCCCGCGAGAAGGGACACCAGTATGACCTGGAAGAAGGCGGAGATTGCTTCTTCGTCCTGACGAACGCCGACGGCGCCAAGGACTTCAAGATCATGACCGCGCCGCTCGACGATCCCCGGCGCGCCAACTGGAAGGAGCTCGTTCCGCACGAGCCCGGCCGGCTGATCCTCTCGATCGTCGGGTTCCGCGACTTCCTCGTGCGCCTCGAACGCAAGGACGGCCTGCCCCGCATCGTCGTACGCGACCGCGCCGACGGCAGCGAGCATACCATCGCGTTCGCGGAAGAGGCCTACTCGCTCGGGCTCTCGGGTTCCTACGAATTCGACACCGACGTGATGCGCTTCACCTATTCGTCCATGACGACGCCGGCGCAGGTGTTCGACTACAATATGCGCACCCGAGAGCGCACCCTGCTCAAGACCCAGGAAGTGCCGTCCGGCCACGATCCGAGGCGCTATGTGACGCGTCGGCTCATGGCCTCGGCACCCGACGGCGAGACCGTCCCGGTGTCGCTGCTCTATCGCGTCGACACTCCGCTCGACGGAACGGCGCCGTGCCTGCTCTACGGCTACGGCGCCTACGGCATCTCGATCCCGGCGTCCTTCAACACCAACTGCCTATCGCTGGTCGATCGTGGCTTCGTCTACGCCATCGCCCACATCCGCGGCGGCAAGGACAAGGGCTACCACTGGTACGAGGACGGCAAGCGGGAGAAGAAGACCAACACCTTCACCGACTTCATCGCGGTCGCCCGCCATCTCGTCGACCAGGGCTTCACCTCGCACGATCGCATCGTCGCCCAGGGTGGATCGGCCGGCGGCATGCTGATGGGCGCGGTCGCCAACATGGCTCCGGAAGCATTCGGCGCCATCATCGCCGAGGTGCCGTTCGTCGACGTGCTGACCACGATGCTCGACGCCAGCCTTCCGCTCACGCCGCCGGAGTGGCCCGAATGGGGCAATCCGCTCGAGTCGGAGGAAGACTACCGAACGATCGCCGCCTATTCGCCCTATGACAACGTCGCAGCGAAGGACTATCCCCCGATCCTCGCCGTCGCCGGCCTCACCGATCCGCGCGTCACCTACTGGGAGCCGGCGAAGTGGGTCGCGAAACTGCGCGCCACGACGACCGACGCCAACCCCGTGCTCCTTCGCATCAACATGGAGGCAGGCCACGCCGGCGCGTCGGGCAGGTTCTCGCGGCTGGAAGAGATCGCCTACAACTACGCCTTCGCCCTCAAGGTCGTCGGAAACGCATCGGTCTGACGGGCGCGGTGCCTACCGCTTGCCGCGGATGACCAGCACGTTGCCGACGGCGACGAGCGCGAGACCGGCGAGGGCGAACACTGTCCAGTTGTAGCCCTCCATGCCGGTGGAGATGAGCAGCGCGAAGATTGGAAAGATGACGGTGGCATACCCGGCGCGGGCTGCCCCTATGCGGTTCAGCAGCGTCAGGAAGGCTGCGAACGCCATCACCGTCGACACGACCGCCAGAAAGACAAGAGATCCCAGGTAAGTCGCCGTCCACTCGATGGTGAACGGCTTGCCCAGGACGAGCGCCAGAAACGCGCTCCAGAGCGTACCGTACAGCATCCCCCAGGCGTTGGTGGTCACGACCGGCAGGCCGCGTCGGTGGCAACTGGCCGACACGAGGCTGCCGAAGCAGAACGAAATCGTGCCCGCAAGGCAGAAGCCCAGTCCCGTCAGCGTCCGGCCCGACAATCCGTCACCGTGAATCTCGGGCAGAAACATCAGCGTGATGCCCGCGAAGCCCAGAAGGCCGCCAAGCAGGACGCGCCTTGCAGGTCGCTCGCGCATGATCAACGCCGCAAGGCCGAGGTTGATCACCGAAGCGAGCGAAAAGACGACGGACAGAAGCCCGCTCACCAGATACTGGGCCCCGTAGTAGAAGCACAGGAAGTTCGTCGAGAATATCAGGACGCCGAGTGCCGCAACGCGAAGGTGATCCCGGGCCGCGAGGCGCAGCCTGCCTCGGGAAACGACGAGCCAGGCGAACATGAGCAGCGTCGCAATGGTGAAGCGCCATACGAGACTCACCTCGTTGGCCACGGTCCCCACCTGCATCTCGATGGCGAACCACGACGCGCTCCAGGCGATCACGGTGAGCGCGTAGAGCGCGTAGTCCCATGGTTCGAAGGCCCGGTCGGTCGGCTTGGAGCTCGATACGTCGTAAGTCCGTGACGAGTCACTAAGGGTCATGCCGGTCCCTCCTGGCACGAGCCATGTAGCGCTGCCCGCGCCAGGTGGTCCAACCAATTCGCCTGATCCACCCATTAGCGGGGTGGGTCGCGACGGGCCTTTCGGCCGGAGTCGTTCAATACCCGTTCGGATGCGGTGGGATCGTCTTCAGGTAGGCGGCGATCGCCTCGCGGTCCTCGGGTCGCAGCCGCGCCATGTTGCGCTGGACTTCCGTCATCGTGCCGCCAACCGAATCGAAATCGGGCGTGAATCCGCTCTCGAGGAAATATGCGATGTCCGACTCGCTCCAGTCGCCGATGCCGCCCTCCCCGCCGGTGATGTTCGGAACCTTGCCTTCGCCCTCGGCCGCAACCGCGCCGACAAGCCACTTCGACCTGTCGAGCCCGCCCGCGAAGTCGCGAGGCGTATGGCATTCCCCGCAATGACCTGGTCCCTCGACGAGGTAGCGCCCGGCAAGCACCTTGGCGTCAGTGCCTTCCGGAAAGGCGATGACCGGGTCCGGCGAAAGATAGAGCAGTTTCCACAATCCCAGGCCGCGCCGCATGCTGAAGGGAAAGCCGAGCTTGTGGTCAGGCGCACGACCGGCCACGGCCGGCAGCGTCTTCAGATAGGCATGCAGGTCGACAATATCGGCCGGGTCCATGCGCGCGTAGGACGTATAGGGGAACGCCGGATAGAGGTGCTGCCCCTTCGGCGACACCCCGTGAAGCATCGCGTTCGCCAGGTCGACGGCGGTCCACCTGCCGATGCCGTCGTTCGGATCCTGCGAGACGTTGGGGGCCACGAAGGTGCCGAAGGCCGTCTTGAGCTCGGCGCCCCCGGCGAGTTCGAGTTGCGCGTCACCTTGTGCGCCCGGCCGGGCGTGGCAGGAACTGCAGCCTGCGGCCCAGAAGATGCGCTCGCCGCGCGTCGGATCTCCTTCGCCGAGGCTTTCGATCGCGGCAGCGTCGACGCGTGCGGGCATGGTCAGCGCCCAGAACGCGCCAAACCCGACAGCCGCGAGCGCAACGACGACCCCAGCCAGCGATGCGCCCCGCATGCGTCCGGCCTACTTCTTGATCCGGTACGTCTGATGGCAGTCGCCACAGTCCTTGCCGATCTTGCCGACCGTCGCCTGCAGGGCGGCAAGGTCGGCCGGCGGGTTGGCGGCAGCCGCGGCAACATCTGTCTTCAGCTTGTCTGCATCGGCGACGAACCCGGCATTTTCCGTCCAGATGGTGGGGGCTGCCGTCGTCTTTTCGTTGGTGCTGCCCTCCGGGAACAACGCAACCGGATCGAACTTCGCCACGCGTTCGTTCAGCGTCGCGAGGGCCGCCTGGATCTCTGCGGCATCGAAGGGCTTCTCTCCCTTTGCCACCGCCGCGAGCTGGCCCATCGACTGTCCGAAGGACTTCATCAACGCCTCACGGTCCTCGATGGGGCCAGCAAGGGACGAAGCGCTGAAGGTGGAGGTGACGGCGAGCCCAAGAATCAATCGTTTCATGAAGGTTCCTATTGGGTTGCACGAAGCTGCCTAAGGACGAACGATCGTGATCGCGAAATTCTTCCGCCGGCAATCAACCTGTCTTGGGGGTGCCCCGGCAGGGCGCCGGGGCGGAGAATGCGAGGAAAAGCGCTTACCTGGCCTTCTCGTAGAGCTCGAGGACGTAGTCCCAGTTGATCAGGTTGTCGACGAACGCCTCGAGGTACTTCGGCCGGGCGTTGCGATAGTCGATGTAGTAGGAGTGCTCCCACACATCGACGCCGAGAATCGGCGTTGCACCATGTACGAGCGGGTTCTCGCCGTTCGGGGTCTTGGAGATTTCCAGCTTGCCGTCCTTCACCGACAGCCAGGCCCAACCGGAGCCAAACTGTGTCGTGCCCGCAGCGATGAAGTCGGCGCGGAACTTGTCGTAGCCCCCGAGGTCGCTGTCGACCGCCTTCTGCAGCGCGCCGGGCAGCTTGTTGCCGCCGCCGCCCTTCTTCATCCACTTCCAGAAATGGATGTGGTTGTAGTGCTGGCCGGCATTGTTGAAGAGCCCCGGGTTCTTGCCGTAGGACTGCTTCACGATCTCCTCGAGCGAAAGCCCGTCCATGCCGGCTTCAGCCGCCAGCTTGTTGCCGTTGTCGACATAGGCCTTGTGGTGCTTGTCGTGATGGTACTCGAGCGTCTCCTTGGACATGTAGGGCTGGAGCGCCTCGTAGTCGTAGGGCAAAGCCGGCAGTTCGAAAGCCATAGTCATACTCCCTCGTTGTCATGTCGGCGCGTTTGCGCCGGCGAAGATCTGGTTCGCCGTCCCGCAATGTCCGGGGACGACTACGGGTTCCATCTAGCGCTTCAGACCGGCGAAGTCGAATGCGCCCAGTCCCAATAGAGCTCGCGGGCCTTCGCAGCGATCGGACCCGGCTGGAGCTCGCGCCCCTCGATTCGCGTCACCGGAACGATCTTGGAATGGTTGCCGCTCGAGAATATCTCGTCGGCGTCTTTGAAGTCCGCGACGGTCAGGGTCTTCTCGATGGTGCGGAAGCCGTAGTCAGCCAGCAGCTGGATCGTGCGCGCCCGGGTAATGCCGGACAGGAACGTGCCGTTTGGGGCCGGCGTAAAGACCTGTCCGTCCTTCACCATGAAGATGTTCGAGGAGCCTGTCTCGGCGACGTTGCCGAGCATGTCGAGCACCAGCGCGTTGTCGAAGCCGCGCATGCGCGCTTCCAGGATCGCGCGCCCGTTGTTTGGATAGAGGCAGCCGGCCTTGGCATTGGTCGGCATCGTCTCGAGGGTCGGCCGGCGAAATGGCGAGACCGTCACCGAAAAGCCGGTGGGCGCGATCATCGGCGATTCGTACAGGCACAGGCAGAAGCGCGTCGATTCTGGATCAGCTGGCACGCCCATGTAGCCGCCGTGCTCGGCCCAGTACATCGGGCGGATATAGACAGCCGTGTTGCCGTCGAATTTCTTCAGCCCCTCAGCTGTCAGGCCGACCATCTCCTCTGCAGTCATGGTCGGCTTCAGCCCCATGGCGAGGGCGGAGGAGTTCACACGTGCGCAGTGGCGGTCGAGATCGGGCATGACGCCCTCGAACCAGCGCGCCCCGTCGAACACGGTGGAAGCCAGCCACATGGCATGCGACCGGGGGCCGATGAGAGCTACGTTGCCTTCGTACCAGTCCCCGTCAACGAAGGTCCAGGTGGTGCTGGTGGCAGGTGTAGCGAGCGTCATGATCGTCGAGCCTCTGGGGGGTGGGCATGGAAAGCCGCTTTGCGGCACCGCGTCAACCGGCGTCGCTCCGAAAAGCGTGCGGCCACCATGCCCTGCCCTCGCACTTGCTTTGCCAGCCCACCTGTTCCACCTAATTGAGCATGCGACACGCGGCCTTTGTCTTTGACGCCTACGGGACGTTGTTCGACGTGCACGCGGCGGTCCGCCGCCATGCGGCGACCATCGGGGCCGACGCGCAGGCCCTGTCCGACCTTTGGCGGGCTAAGCAGCTCGAATATTCGTGGGTCCGGTCGATGATGGGTGCCTACAGCGACTTCTGGACCCTGACCGAGGAGGCACTCGATTTCGCTCTCGCGCGCTATCCGTCGAGCGACCCGCGACTGCGCCAGGCCCTGCTCGATGCCTATTGGCACCTCGACTGCTACCCCGAGGTTCCGGCGGTCCTGAAATCCCTCAAGGCGTCGGGTGCCCGCGTCGCGATCCTGTCGAACGGCTCGCCCCCGATGCTGGCGGCCGCCGTGAGGTCGGCCGCGCTGGAGACCGTGGTCGACGAGATCCTGTCGGTCGACGGGATCCGCAAGTACAAGACCGATCCGGCGGTCTACGACCTGGCGGTCACCACCTTCCGGCTGTACCCGCAGGCGATCTCCTTCCAGTCGTCGAATCGCTGGGACGTGGCGGGCGCGACCAGGTTCGGCTTCCGTACCGTCTGGATCAACAGGACGGGCCAGCCCGACGAGTATCGCGACTATCCGCCGTCGCTCATCCTGCCATCGCTGCACGGCCTGACCGTCGGCTGAGCGGCCTCGGGCCTGCGGCAATATCGCGCCTCCTTCGGCAGTCGAATCCGAAAGGCGCGCCTCACCTTTGCCCAGCCTGCCGGCGATGTTTGGAACTGGTTAACCATATCGCGACTTAATCCGGCGACACTATCTTCATGGGACGTTGTCCGCCGAACGCTCGCACCAACTGAAAGCAGATCATGCCCGCTGAGAACGTTTTCCAGACACCCGTCAGCCGCCGCGGCTTTCTCGCCTGCGCCGCGATCGGTGCAGTGAGCGGACTCTCGGCCTGCGCCAGCGCCCCGCCACCGGTACGCTATGACGAGCCGGCTCCGCTTTCGCACTTCCCGGAGCAGCCGCCGCTGGTTCTTGAAAACTATGCGTCGATGTACGCCCCGATGGTGGATGGTGGCTTCCAGATCCCTGGCGTGCCGATCGACCGGATGGACCCAGCCTATCTCCGCCAGATCGTTCCCGACCCGACCGGGGAGATGCCCGGAACGCTGGTGGTCGATACCAGCGGCCATTTCCTCTACCTGGTCATGCAGGGCGGGCAGGCCGTCCGCTACGGCGTCGGCCTCGGCCGCGAGGGATTCGAATGGTCGGGCCGCGGCGAAATCGAATGGAAGCAGGCCTGGCCGCGCTGGTTTCCGCCGGAAGAGATGATCGCCCGCCAGCCCGAACTCGAAAAGTACCGGGCCCGACAGATTCCCGGCACCAACAATTGGGAAGGCGGCATGCCCGCAGGCCCCAGCAACCCGCTGGGTGCCCGCGCCCTCTATATCTTCCAGAACGGCGAGGACACGCTCTATCGCCTGCACGGAAACCCGGAATGGACCTCGATCGGCCGATCGGTCTCCTCAGGCTGCGTGCGTCTGCTCAATCAGGACGTCATCGACCTCTACGACCGTGTCCCGGAGAAGACGCCGATCGTGGTGACGTCCGGCGTCGGCTACGCCTGACACACTGACTCTAAAACCATACTATTGTGACGCGGGGATCCACTTGACGCAACGTCATGCGTTACGATAGCTTTTAGTCTTCAGGTTGCCTTCCAGAAGTTCGCCGTTCGTCAGCCCGTTTCGTCAAGGGATTTGTCACCTTGGTGAGCAGCGCCCCATTTTTGCCATACAGGCAGCCCCGGGCTTTCTGCCGAACCCTTGTCTATCAATGGGGCGGCGAGATGCTTTTCGGCGGCCTCGAAGAACAAATGATAGTCGGAGGCCTGGTTACCAACGAGCAGACGCCCGAGATGCGGGCGAAGCGAGCTGATGTTGAACGAATACATGGCAGCGGTCAGACCGTTGCTTATAAGTCTAACGACCGCCGATCCCCGCTAAATCCGCTGCAGAGCGCTCCAACACATTTCTATGGGTACGCTTGGACAGCGGAAGAGGAATGCGACGAAAATACGGCTCGCGAGAAGGTGAAAATCAAGCTCCTCGCAGGCTTTGGCGGTCTAGGCGACTTGTTCAGTCCATCTAGGCGCGCTTTCAGCCTTTCCTTGCGCTATCAGTACGAGAACGCCATAACGGTAGGGGCTAGCGGTCAGCGAGCAGTAGATCCAAACGGAAGACCAAGAAAGAGTGGGCATGCCGTAGGATTCTACGGCTCCACCAGAAGATTCCCGGCAAGCCGGAAGGGATACCGTTTCTTCGACCCGAACATCGGCATCTCGCGGTTCAACATCCTGGACGAGATGGCGCGTCTATTTCTAGACGAATGGCTCGTCGAATTTATGGACAACACATTGGCGCGCGATCCCGACGACAGCCCCCTAGAAGGAAAGCGGAAGGTTCAGGCTATCCGTTTCATCGAGTTCCAGAAAGCATAGATACGGACGCCTCGGCACGTCCGTTCCCCAGCAAAAGCTACTCTATCTTCCCTTCTTGAGACTGCCGAGGATGCCGCGCACCAGCGCCCGTCCGACCTGTGTGCCCACCGTGCGCACCACCGCCTTGATGGCTGTTTCGGTGACGCTCTGCCGGTTGGAGGGACGCGGTTGCGGCGTGCTACGGGGAGCGCGTTCGCGACGCACCTCCCGGTTATCAGGTCGATAGCCGTCGTCCGCCCCGATCGTGTCAGAACGACCGTCGCCGTCGAAGTCCGGCAAAGTCCAGCGGGTGCGACCGCCCGACCCGCCATTACCGCGCTGTGAAGCCTCGAATTCGCTGTCCTGCGCCTTTTTCGCGCGGGCCTGCAGTATCTCGAAGGCGGACTCCCGGTCGATGGGCTTGTCGTACTGGCCGGCAACCGGACTTTCGGCGATCAGTCGCTGCCTCTCCTGCGGCGTCACTGGCCCCACTCGCGATGCCGGCGGGCGAATGAGCGTCCGCTGGACGACCGACGGAACACCCTTCTCTCCCAGCGTCGAGACCAGGGCCTCGCCGGTACCGAGCTGGGTAATCGCCGTCGCGCAGTCGAAGTCCGGGTTCGGCCGGAAGGTTTCCGCGGCTGTCTTCACCGCCTTCTGTTCGCGCGGTGTGTAGGCGCGCAGGGCGTGCTGGATGCGGTTGCCGAGCTGCGCCAGGACGGTTTCCGGCACGTCCAGCGGGTTCTGGGTGATGAAATAGACGCCGACCCCCTTGGAGCGGATCAGCCGCACCACTTGCTCGACCCGGTCCACCAGGATCTTCGGCGCCCCGTCGAACAAGAGGTGCGCCTCGTCGAAGAAGAACACGAGCTTCGGCTTATCCGGATCTCCGATCTCCGGTAGCTCCTCGAAGAGTTCCGACATCAGCCACAGCAGGAACGTCGCGTAGAGCCGCGGGTTCATCATCAGCTTGTCGGCGGCGAGCACGTTGATCGCGCCGCGGCCGTCGCGCGTGGTGCGCATGAGGTCGGAGATGCGCAGCGCCGGTTCGCCGAAGAAATGGCTGCCGCCCTGCTGTTCCAGCACCAGCAATGTCCGCTGGATCGCGCCGACGGACGCCTTGGTGACGTTGCCGTAGCGGGCGGAAAGCTCGTCGGCGCGCTCGGCGATGTTGGCCAGCAGCGCCTGCAGGTCCTTCATGTCGAGGAGCAGCAGGCCTTCCTCGTCGGCAAGCCGGAAGGCGATGTTGATGATGCCTTCCTGCGCTTCGGTCAGGTTCATCAGTCGTGACAGCAGCAGCGGCCCCATTTCGGAGACGGTCGCGCGGATCGGATGTCCCTGCTCGCCGAACAGGTCCCAGAAGATCACCGGAAACTCCTGGAACTCGTAGGGCTCCAGGTGGACCTGCTCGGCGCGCTTAAGCAGGAAGTCCTTGGACTCGCCCATCATGGCGATGCCGGACAGGTCGCCCTTTATGTCGGCGCAGAACACCGGCACTCCGGCATTTGAAAAACCTTCCGCCAGCACCTGGAGCGTGACGGTCTTGCCGGTTCCGGTCGCCCCGGTCACGAGACCGTGACGATTGGCATATTTCAGGAGCAGTTGCTCGGGCTGCTGGTAGCTATCGTCGGGTTTGCGGCTCGCGCCTAGAAAAATCGCGGCGTCTTCCGCCATTTAACCGGTCCCTCCAACATGACGTCGTCGCCACAGGTGTTCCCGAGGGTATAATTCGGCGAAAGCCCTGCCACAATCCCGCTGGTGTTTTTCAGCAGGTTAGGCTTGCGCGAGGGCCGTTGCTTTGGCAATCGGAAAGCTACCGCGGATTGCGCCTCGGACTGGTCCGAATTGTCCGGAAGGCCGCGCCGCGGCCGGGAGAACTGGATGACACTCGACGCCATAGCACGGGAAGCCGATTTTCCGGCAGCCAGCCGGGATCGCTGGCGCGCTCTCGTCGAGAAGGCGCTTGCTGGCAAGGATTTCGACGGGGTGATGGTCGGCCGGACTGACGACGGGCTGGCGATCCAGCCACTGGTCGAACGCTGCGTCGATCCCATACCGCTTTCGCGCCGCAAACCGGCGCTGCCCTGGACCCTTGTGCAGCGGTGCGACGACACAGATCCCGACCGCGCCAACCGGCAGGCGCGCGACGACGTCGCCAACGGCGCCACCGGCCTCGCACTCGTCTTCGAAGGCGCACCGAACGCTTTCGGCTACGGCCTGCCCGACCGGCCAGACACGCTCGACCGCGTCCTCGACGGGATTCCGCTCGACCGCATCCATGTGCGGGTCGACGCGCATCCGTCGAGCCGCGCCATGGCCGACCGGATGGTGGAATTCCTCATCCGTCGCAAGGTCGATCCCGGCAAGCTCAGCATATCCTTCGGGATCGATTCAGCTGCGACCTTCGCCTCGACGGGTCGGCTCCGCATGTCGATCCCTGCCCTGCAGGCTTCCATGCCGCAGTCCCTGTCGCATTTCTTCGCCATGGGCATCCCCGGCGTGCTGCTCGAGGCGGACGGCCGCGTGTTCCACAACGCCGGCGCCACCGAGGCGCAGGAACTCGGTGCCATGCTGTCGGGCGCCGTCGCCCATCTGAGGCTGTTCCAGGAAGCGCGGCAGGCGCTGGTTTATGCGGCGCCTTATATCGGCTTCGCGCTATCGGTGGACCAGGACCAGTTTCTCGGCATCGCCAAGATCCGCGCGACGCGGCTCCTGTGGCAGCGCGTGCAGGAATCCGTCGGCATCGCGCCGAAGCGGGCCACCATCCACGCCGAGACTTCGTACCGGATGATGACCGTTCTGGACCCCGAGACGAACATCCTGCGGTCCACGCTGGCTGCCTTCGCCGCGGGCGTCGGCGGCGCCGATACCATTTCCGTGCTTCCCCACACCTACCCGCACGGCCTCCCCGCGCCCTTCGCCCGGCGCATCGCACGCAACACCCAGCTCGTGCTCGCCGCCGAGACGCATGCCGATTTCGTCGCCGATCCGGCGGCCGGATCGGGCAGCGTCGAGAGCCTGACCGACGAACTCTGCGAGGCCGCCTGGGCAGAACTCCAGAAGATCGAGGCCGAAGGCGGCCTGCTTCGCTCGCTTGCGGCCGGAGCCCTCCAGGAGCGCATCATCGCAGCCCGCGAAAAGCGGGCGGAGGCCTATCGCGCCGGCGAAAGAGTCATCGTCGGTACCAGCATCTACCGGCGCAAGGAGGAGCCCGAGGTCGAAACGCTTCCGGCCTCCCCCCGCCCGCTGCCAACCGACGGCACCGTGTTCTGCCGCCGCCTGGAAACCATCCGCATAGACGAGACTATCGGCGCGACGGCATGATTCCCGACTTCACGAAGATCGCGTGGCAGCGGCCGCGCGCGGCCGCTCCTACCCTCGACGACGCCCGCTGGGAAACGCCCGAGGGCCTGTCGATCAAGCGTTTCTATGACGAGGCCGACCTTGCGGGGCTGAAGTTCCTCGACACCTATCCCGGAATTCCTCCCTTCATCCGCGGCCCCTACCCGTCCATGTACGTCCAGCAGCCCTGGACGATCCGCCAGTACGCCGGCTTTTCCACCGCCGAGGAGTCCAACGCCTTCTACCGCCGCAACCTGGCGGCAGGGCAGAAGGGCCTGTCGATTGCCTTCGACCTAGCGACCCACCGCGGCTACGACAGCGATCATCCCCGCGTGGCCGGCGACGTCGGCATGGCGGGCGTGGCGATCGACTCGATCCTCGACATGCGGCAGCTCTTCGACGGCATCCCGCTCGACCAGATGACCGTCTCCATGACCATGAACGGCGCCGTGCTGCCGATCATGGCGCTCTACATCGTGGCGGCGGAGGAACAGGGCGTCGCCGAGAAGGATCTCGCCGGGACCATCCAGAACGACATCCTCAAGGAGTTCATGGTCCGCAACACCTACATCTACCCGCCAAAGCCGTCGATGCGGATCGTCTCCGACATCTTCGCCTACACGGCGGCGCGGATGCCGAAGTTCAACTCCATCTCCATTTCCGGCTACCACATGCAGGAAGCGGGAGCCACCGCGGACCTGGAGCTCGCCTACACCATCGCCGACGGCATCGAATATGCCCGCGCGGGCGTCGCCGCCGGCCTCGACATCGACCGCTTCGCGCCGCGCCTCTCCTTCTTCTGGGCGATCGGCATGAACTTCTTCATGGAAGTCGCCAAGATGCGGGCCGCGCGCCTCATCTGGGCGGCGCTGATGAAGAAGAACTTCTCGCCGAAGGACCCGCGCTCGCTGTCGCTCAGGACCCACTGCCAGACCTCCGGCTGGTCGCTGACCGCGCAGGACCCCTACAACAACATCATGCGCACCATGATCGAGGCGATGGCGGCGACGCAGGGCCACACCCAGTCGCTGCACACCAACTCCTTCGACGAGGCGCTGGCGCTCCCCACCGACCACTCGGCGCGCATTGCCCGCAACACCCAGATCATCCTGCAGAAGGAATCCGGCACCTGCCGCTTCATTGACCCTTGGGGTGGTTCGGCCTTCGTCGAGCGGCTTACGCACGACCTCGCCGAGAAGGCGCTCGGCCACATCGAGGAGGTCGAGCAGCTCGGCGGCATGGCGGCGGCGGTGGAAAAGGGCATTCCCAAGCTGCGCATCGAGGAAGCGGCCGCCCGCACCCAGGCGCGCATCGATTCCGGCGAGCAGGTGCTGGTCGGCGTCAACAGCTTCCGGCCCGAACAGGACATCGAGGTCGACGTCCTGAAGATCGACAACGCCGAGGTGCGCGCCCGGCAGCTCTCCAAGCTGCAGGAGCTCAAGGGAACGCGCGACGTCGCCGCGGTGGAGTCTGCCCTCACCGAGCTGACGAACGCCGCGCTCGGCGACGGCAACCTGCTCGAATACGCCGTGCGCGCGGCGCGCGCGAAGGCCACGGTCGGCGAGATCTCGCTGGCGCTCGAGAAGGCGTTCGGGCGGCACGCAGCCGAGGTGCGGACCATTGCCGGCGTCTACCGCAAGGAGATCGGCGACCATCCGGTCGTCGACCGCGTCCAGGCCAAGGTCGCCGCATTCGAGCGCAAGACTGGCTCAAAGCCCCGCATCCTCGTCGCCAAGATGGGCCAGGACGGGCACGATCGCGGTCAGAAGGTGATCGCCACCGCCTTCGCCGATCTCGGCTTCGACGTGACGGTCGGCGCAATGTTCCAGACGCCCGAGGAGATCGCCAAGCTCGCCGTCGAGCACGACGTGCACATTGTCGGCGCCTCGTCGCTCGCCGCCGGCCATCTGACGCTCATTCCCGAGCTCAAGGAAGCCTTGCGGCGCCTCGGCCGCGACGACATCCTGATCGTCGCCGGCGGCGTCATCCCGCCGCAGGACTTCGACGCGGTGCGCGCCGCCGGCGCGGCGGATATCTTCCCGCCAGGAACCATCATTCCGGAAGCTGCCGAGCGGCTGATCGACGACCTCGCCGATCGGTAGGCGGCCCCTCCAACGCCTTGCAGATCAGGCGCTTTTCGCGCCAGCGCCCGCGACTTCGCTCGGCCAACCTCGGTTCGGTGGCCGTACTGAAGCGGCCAGTTGCAAATGCTTCTCATAACCATTCAAGTCTTTGATTCGTTTGACTCTTCCGTCGAACGAACCTAGACGTCCGGCGTCAGGACGCAGCCGCCGTCCCGATCGCAACGGTCCATTCCGTTCCAGCGCGGCCATGCCTGCTGGCAGGGCAGCACCACGGCACCGCTTTTTCGACTGACGTACGAACCGTCGCGAGCGCCGCGCCCGCGCCGCCCTGAGGATCTGGAATGTCGCCTTTTTCGGTACTCCTGCTGGCCATGAGCATGTCGGCAGATGCCTTCGCCGTCTCCGTCGGGCGCGGCACGAAGCTCGGCGGCACCCGGGCTTCCGAGGCGCTGCGCACGGGGCTCGTCTTCGGAATCGTCGAGGCCGCCACGCCGTTCCTCGGCTGGCTGGCGGGCGTGGCCGCCGCCGACTGGGTCTCGCACTTCGACCACTGGCTGGCGTTCGGCCTGCTCGCCCTCGTCGGCCTGCACATGATCCATGGCGCCTGCACGAGTGCCGAGGAGAGCACCGGGCGATTCGCCAACACCTCCTTCGTCGTGCTGCTGGCTACGGCGGTCGGCACCAGCATCGACGCCATGGCGGTGGGCCTATCGCTGGCCTTCCTCGGCATGTCGCTCAACGGGATCATCGTGGTCTCGCTGGCGATCGGCGCGGCGAGCTTCGGCCTCGCCACCGCCGGCCTTATGCTTGGCAAGGCGGTCGGCAATCAGTTCGGCAAGTTCGCGGAAATCCTCGCCGGACTGGTCCTTTGCGCGCTGGGCCTCGCCATACTGTTGGAGCACATGACCGCCTGAGGCCCCGCGCCACAGCCGCGGTCAGGGGAACATCGGCGGAAGTGCCGAACCGTTGCGGCTTCCCGCAGTTGCGGATCCGTTCGTGGCATGGGCAACCGGCGTGGCAGCATCCCACGCCGAGGGGTCGTCATCCTTGTAGTAGTAGCTGTAGCCGTTCAGCGCCGGCGCCCCACCGAGATGCGCGTAAAGCACGCGCGAGCCCTCGGGGAAGAAGCCTTTTCGCGCAAGGTCGATCAGTCCCTGCATCGATTTGCCCTCGTAGACCGGGTCCGTGATCATCGCCTCTGTCCGCGCGGCAAGCCGTATGGCGTCATTGGTCTCCTCCGACGGCACGCCATAGGCGGGATAGGCGTAGTCGGGATTGATGACGATCTCATCCTCCCGCACCTTCCTCCCGAGCCCGATCAGTCGCGCCGTGTCGTCGACGATCCTGCGGACCTGCGCGCGCGTCTGCGCCGGCGTTCCCGAGGCATCGATGCCGATTACTCGGTCTGCCCTGCCCTGCGCGGCGAAGCCCACAATCATGCCGGCCTGGGTCGAACCGGTGACGACGCAGACCACGATGTAGTCGAAGGTGAAGCCAAGCGCCTTTTCCTGCTCCGCCACTTCCTCCGCGAACCCGACATAGCCGAGCCCACCGTACTTGTGGACGGAGGCGCCGGCCGGGATCGGATAGGGCTTGCCGCCGGCATCCTTCACCGACCGAATGGCATCTTCCCAGCTCTTGCGGATGCCGATGTCGAAGCCGTCGTCGACGAGCCGGCTGTCTGCCCCCATCAGGCGCGTCAACAGGATGTTGCCGACCCGGTCGTAGACGGCGTCGTGGTGCGGCACCCACTTCTCCTGGATCACCACGCATTTCATGCCGATCTTCGCTGCGGTGGCAGCCACCATGCGGGTGTGGTTCGACTGCACGCCGCCGATCGACACCAGCGTGTCCGCACCCGAGGCGATGGCGTCGGGCACGATGTATTCGAGCTTCCTCAGCTTGTTGCCACCCATCGCGAGGCCGGAATTGCAGTCGCCGCGCTTGGCCCAGATCTGCACGTTGCCGCCGACTGCCGCCGACAGGCGCGGCAAATGTTCGATCGGCGTCGGGCCGAAGGTGAGCGGATAGCGTTCGAAGTTCTTCAGCAGGGACATGGCCGGGCTCCGGGTTCAGAGATGAGGGGACGATGATAGGTGCTGATGGATGAGATGTGCTCTCGAACTGTTCCCGACTTTCATGCACAATCGGAAATCTACGGCACATTGAAATCCCTCTTTTCTCATCTGTTTGGCTAAAAATGGAAGATCCTTCCTCACCGTCGCTCGACCGCATCGACATCCGCATCCTCCGCGCCCTGCAGGCCGAGGGCCGCCTCACCAATGCGGAGCTCGCCGCCCGCATCAATGTCAGCCCCGCTACCTGCCATCGCCGCACCCAACGCCTGTTCGAGGAAGGCTTCATCACCGGCGTGCGGGCCGAGGTCGCGCCGGCTGCCGTCGGACTCGGCACCCTCGTCATGGTGGGCGTGGTGCTGGACCGCTCGACCCCGGAAAGCTTCGCCGCCTTCGAGACCGCGGTGCTGGCGCTCAAGGAGGTTCTCGACTGCAACCTCGTCGCCGGCGACTTCGACTACCTCCTGAAGATCCGCGTGCGCGACATGGCCGACTTCAACAAGCTGCACGGCCAGAAACTGATCGCCCTGCCCGGTGTCCGGCAGACCAGGACCTTCTTCGTCATGAAGGAAGTGAAGGAAAACGCCCGCCTGCCCTTCTGAAGCCCGCAGCCGATATGTTCCTCTTCTTCAACGGGCTGGAACTCGTGGCCGAAGACGAGGACCTGATCCAGTTCGTCCTGATGATTGCCGCCGGCGAGATCGACGAGGACGGGGCGGCGGCGTTCTTCAGGGACCATACGGTGCCGGTGGACAGGGGTGGCTGAGAGGGCCACGGGGCGCGGATCGGCAGCCTGACCTTGATGCAGAAGGCGACAGGCCTGTCTCGCCTCGAATGGCGAAAGTCAGTGGGAAAGCAAGCGCAGCATTCCGCAGGCTAGCAACAATCACCGCTGCCACGGCGCCCGTACCGCTCAAAATGAAGAGGCCCTGCCACCCGGTCTGTGCTATGTCGGATCGCCAAGGAGGGCGAGGTGAGTGAGACCCGCAAGCTTGCGGCGATCCTGGCCGCCGACGTCGTCGGATACAGCAGGCTGGCTGGTTCCGACGAAGATCGCACGCTCGCACGCCTCCGGGCGCTCCGCAGCGACCTCATTGATCCCGTCATCTCCGCACATGTCGGACGCGTCGTTAAACGGACAGGGGATGGCGCGCTGGTGGAATTCCGCAGCGTGGTCGATGCCGTGCGGTGCGCCGTCGAGGTGCAGGACGCCATGGTCGAACGCAACGCCGGCGTATCGCCCGACCAACGCATCGAGTTCCGCATCGCCATCCATATCGGCGACGTCGTCGAGGAAAGCGACGGCGACCTGATGGGCGACGGTGTCAACATCGCCGCCCGGCTGGAAGGAATCGCGGAGCCGAACGGTATCTGCCTGTCGAGCGCCGCCTACGAACAGGTACGCGACAAGCTGAGCCTCGATTTCGAGGATCTCGGCGACAGGGAACTGAAGAACATCGCGCGGCCGGTGCGGGTCTATCGCGTGGCGCCCAACCGACAGGCTAGAAACGGCCAGCCGACATTTGCCCCTTCAAGGGTCGGAGGTCTGTCCGCGCCCGACAAGCCGTCGATCGCCGTCCTGCCGTTCGAGAACATGAGCGGCGACCCCGAACAGGAATATTTCGGCGACGGAATCGCCGAGGACATCATCACGGCGCTCTCGAAGTTGCGGGGCTTCTTCGTCATCGCGCGCAATTCGTCCTTCGCCTTCAGGGGCAAGTCGCCGGACATACGCCATGTCGCGCGCGAGCTCGGCGTCCGCTACGTGCTTGAAGGCAGCGTCCGCAAGGCGGGCGAGCGCCTGCGGGTAACCAGCCAGCTCATCGACGCCGCCAACGGCAGCCACATCTGGGCGGAGCGCTACGACCGTCCCGCCACGGACATCTTCGCCCTGCAGGACGAGATCACGGCGAACGTCGTCGCGGCGATCGAACCGCAGGTCTACGCGGCCGAGAATCTGCGTCTGCGCAGCAAGCCGCCGGAAAGCCTCGATGCCTGGGGCTGCGTCGTGAGAGCCATGCCGTTCATCTGGACCTGGGTGTCACAGAGCGACGACACGGGCGTCAACCTGTTGAAACGAGCGATAGATCTCGATCCGGGCTACGCCCGGGCGCACAGCTTGCTCGCATGGACCTTCGCCACCCGGGTGGTTCTCGGCAACATGGACTACGAGCGTGGCATCTCGGACAGCATGAGCCTCGCGCAAAGAGCCATCGACCTGGATCCCGAAGATCCCTGGGCTCACATTGCCGCGGGCTATGTCCTGATCTTCTCGCGACGCTTTGGACCGGCGGTGGAAGAGCTGAACGAGGCCCTGCAGCGCAACCCCAGCTTCGCCTTTGCTCGCGCCATTCTGGCGGTGGCCTATGGCTACGCGGGACTTGCAGAGGAGGGCCATCGCCAGATCGAGATCGCCAGGGCATTGAGCCCCCGCGACTATTCCCAGGCCGCGACCTTCTCCATCGAAGGTCTGTGCCATTTGGTCGCCTATCGATACGAGGAGGCGGTGATCGCGGAGCGCCGGGCCGTGCAGCTGCGGCCGGATTTCGGAACTGCCTGGCGCACGCTCGCCGCGTCGGCGGGCCTCGCCGGCGACCTGGAGCTTGCGCGTCATGCCCTGGCCGAATGCAGGCGGCTGCAGCCGGGCATCAGCGTCGCATGGGTCGAGAAGTACTACCCGCTGATCCGTGCGGAAGACCGGGCTCGCTACATCGAGGGCTTGCGAAAGGCCGGCCTGGAGTGACGCAGCACGACAGGTTTTCCGCGCCGAGCAACTGATCGCCATGGCGGCGCGCAGGGCTTTTCGGGACGGCAATGCCCTTGGGACAGCCCGCTCCCGCCCGGAGAATGAGGCTGCCCACGGCGAGCCGAACTGGCCGAGGCCTAAGCCTCCGGCATAGCCCGCAATCCCGCCTTCGTGGACGGCAACAGAGCCAGCAAATGGACGTACGCTCAGCCATCACGATCCACCGCCCTTGCGCCCCAGGCCAGCTTGTCAAAAGCAGACTGCAGAACCTCGAATATGCTGCCGTTGCAGTGCTGGGCCTGGCTTTGGGATCGAAAACGACGTTCCGCCACAAAATCATTTTCCCTTTCGGAACAGCAGCGCGACCACGAACATCGCACCCAATGAGTTTGTCACGATGCTGATCGGCAGCTCCTGGGCGTGCAGCAGTGTGCGCGCCACGAGGTCACTGGCGAGGAGCAGCAATGCGCCGAGGACGGCGCAGGCGAGTGTCAGGCGGAGATGCAGAGGCCCGGCCAAGCTCCGCGCGATATGGGGCACCATCAGACCAACGAAGCCAATGACGCCGGCGACCGAGACGAAGAGCGCCGTCGCCACACTCGCCGTGACGAAGGCCGCTAGCCGTAGTTGGCCCATCGGCACTCCGAGACTTGCGGCTGTGTTCTCGCCGGCTAGCAGCGCGTCCAGACGCCGGTGGTTGGCAAGAGCGAACCGGATGGCGATCAAGGCTCCCAACAGTCCCAGCAGGAGGTTGTCCCACCGCGCAAGGCCGAGACCGCCCATGGTCCAGAACAAAACAGAATGCGCGGCACGCTGGTCGCCCGAGAAAACGAGATAGTTTGTCAACGCGATAAACAGGAAGGACACGGCGAGACCTGCGAGGATCAGCCGCTCCGGTCCCTGGCCCTCGCCACGCCGGATCAGGAGGAGCACTGTGCCCGTCGCCAGCATGCCGCCGGCGAAGGCCGCGGCGGGTAGTGTCCAGATGCCGAGCGCGTCGCCGGTCACCGTGATGACGCTGACGGCTCCCGCCGCCGCGCCGGCCGACAGGCCGAACAGGAACGGGTCTGCGAGATCGTTGCGCGTGACGGTCTGCAGCAGCGCGCCTACGACGCCGAGCCCCATCCCGACACAGATAGTCAGTAGCGCGCGCGGCAGCCGCAGGTGGAGCACTATCCGCGACACCGGCCCGCCCGGCGCCTGCATGTCGAGGCCGAGCGCGTTGCCAATCGCCGCTGCGACGTCGCGCAGGGTAATCGGCGTCGCCCCGTAGGCGATCGACAGCGCCGCCAGAATGACGACGGCCGCGCTTGCGGCCGCCATCACTGGTGCAAAATGTCTTGCCACGTTCAGAAGGCTTCCGGGTGCATGGCCTTGGCCATCTTGTCGATAGCCTCGATGTTTGCCGGACCGGGCGTCAGCTCGGCGTAGCGAAGGGCGACGAAACGCTTGCTTTTCACCGCATCGGTTTCTTTCATGGCGGGATGCTGTTCCAGAAACGCGAGCAGCTTCTGGTAGCCGGCCTCGTCCTGGTAGTCGAGCAGCACCAGGAATTCAGGGTTGCGCGCCGCGACCGTCTCCCAGTCGGTGGTCCCCCAGCTCGTTTCCATATCGGCCATGACGTTTACGCCGCCCGCCGCGTCAATCATGGCGGTCGGAATGGCAAACTTGCCGGCAGTGAACGGCTTGTCTTCACCGGAATCGTAGAGGAACACCCGCGTGCCCTTGTTGTTTCCGACTTTGTTCTGAATGTCGGCCAGCTGGGCCTTCCAGCCTTCGACCAGCGCGGCGGCCTCCGTCTTCTTGCCGAACACTGCGCCGAGCCGCTCCATGTCGCCGAACAGCAGATCCATCGAGGCGGCGGGGCGGTTCTTGTCGGTGTGGATGCAGCTTTCGGTTAGCAGCAGCGTCTTGATTCCGTGCGGCGCCAGCGTGTCGGGCGTCACGTCGCCGCCCGGCTTCATACCGTAGTACCAGCCGGCGAAGAACAGGTCCGGCTCGACCGCCACAAGGTTCTCGAGGGTCGGGTATTTCGGCGCGAGTTCAGGAATGTCGCCTTGTAGTTTCTTGAACTCCGGCCCGACCTTGTACCAGCCAGTAATGCCGGTGAGCCCGACGATGGATGGCTGCAGGCCGAGCGCGAAGGCCATTTCGGTCATGTTGAGGTCGTGGATGACCGCGCGCTTCGGCGCGGCCTCAAGGGTCAGCGGCGTACCACAATTGTCGACGGTGACAGGGAAGGCGAGCGCAGCCGAACTGGCGAGCGACGCGCAGACGGCGATGAGAAATTGTTTCAAGTGTCAGCTCCTGTTGGCTTTCTGAATGGTACGTCGAAGACAGTCAGGTGGCGGTCCTCGGCGGGATGCGGCAGGCGCAACACGTCGACCGAGAAAACCCGTCGAACAATGGCTGGCTGCAGCACGTCGTCTGGTGCTCCGCGCGCCACCAGCATCCCGCCATCCATCACGGCGACGCTCGTGGCGAATGCGGGCACGAGAGGCAGATCGTGCAGAACGGCAATGACGGTGAGATCGAGCCCGGCGACGAGGTCCAGCAGGTCGCGGCGTGCGCGCGCGTCGAGATGGTTCGTCGGCTCGTCGAGGAAGAGCAGTCTCGGCTGCTGCGCCAGCGCCCGTGCGATCTGAACGCGTTGCCGCTCGCCGCCAGACAGCGTGCCGATTTGGCGGTCGCGCAGGGCCGCCAGTCCCACGCGCTCCAGTGCCTCCCGGATGATCGTCCACTCTTCCGCGCGGCTCACCGCGCCGGAATGCGGCACGCGGCCGAGCCCGACATAATCCCACAAACTCACGCGCGGGTCAGGCTGGTCAGTCTGGCCAACAACAGCGACAGTCCGCGCACGTTCCGCCGGCTTCAGGGTCGCCATGTCTACGCCGAAGAGTTTGACAATCCCTCTTCCTGGCTTGAGAAGGCCGGCCAGCATGCCGAGCAGCGTCGTCTTGCCAGCACCGTTCGGACCGATAATCGCCAGCCGCTCGCCTGCGCCGACTTGGAGCGAGACGCCCTCCACCAGCACCTTCCTGTCGTGGGCGGTGTAGCCGATGTTCGTGGCGGTCAGCACGGGAGCGTCCCTGTGCGTGGCTGTCGCGCTCATGGCGTTGCTCTTGGCGCCGCAGGAATGCGTGCCAGCGTCTTGCCTTTCAGCCGCACCGGGCGCTGGCTTTCGTTGCACCAACCATCGGGTAAGCTGTTGTAGAGCGTGCCGAACGCGGTCAGCGCCTCGGCGTCGGCTGCCGGTTCGATACCGCCGAACAGGAAGCTCGCTTTGCCTTCGGCCCGGAACCCGACGGCGAGCGGCCGGTCGCAACCCGCCATGCATCCGACGGTCTCGACCACGAAGCCGTCGTGGCGCGCCGCTTCCTCCAGTTTCGGAATGAGCCGTTCCGCCAGCGCCGCGCCGCTCAGCGGGTCACGGCAGCGCGTGCAGACGATAATTGCATAGTTGGGCGCGCGAGCGTCCATGGCATCCTTCTCCGTTCTTCAGCGGGAAGGATGCTGGCCCATGCACGAGTGTGCGGAAGGCGTCGCAACGCTTCCCGGCACACCCCGTCCGGTTCGTCTCAGTCAGATGGCAGGTCTCCTGGCTTGCGGGTTTTCGCCTGCTTCCGCCTTCCCGGCGCAAGGCCAGTGGCATTGTGGAAGCAAACTCGCCGCCTACAGTTGCGGGGGCAGCCACGGCTTGGGCTTTCGCCGCACCGTGTTCCCTTTTCACCTTCGGTCTTCCGACCTCGGGCACCATCCTTCGCCAGGTTAGAGACAGGACCGGCAGATTTGCAAGATGCGACCGCGCGTTGTCCCGCCCGAAAATCCAAACCGCTCTATTGGCAGCACGTGCTTCGAAGTGGACTGACTGCCAACGGTCCCGACAGCGTTATGGCGTCCGGAACTCGCCCGCTGGGCTGCCGCCGTAGGTGGAACCGTCTGGGTTGGAAGACACGGGATTATCATCCGTACCGAATGCCACGGACGCGGCAATACCTGCTTCTGGCGCGCGTCGGGCCTGATGTGGACGTTGGCGGCGGCCGCACCCAACGGGATACGGCTCGGCTAAGTCAAAGCGGCTGATTCCGACCAACTCTTATCTCTTCGCATGCAGCAGCTTCACGAGCGGCAGCTTTCAGACTTAACGCTGATCCTTGAATGTCAGAGTAGGGGTCGATTGCGGAGCCTGAAACCGCGCCCCTCACCCCACGCCCAGCGCCACGACCTCCCAGGTCTTGCCGGCCACCGTCACCTCGTCACCGATGCCCTTGCCGAACAGCGCCCTGGCGAGCGGCGAGACGTGGCTGACCTTGCCATTTGCCGCGTCGGCCTCGTCCTCGCCGACGATCGCCCAGGTGCGGCGCTTGCCGTCTTCGCCTTCCAGCGTGACCGTCATGCCGAACCGTACGACGTCCGAATCGGGCTCCGGTACGGACAGCTCGGCCGTTTCGCGCCGCGAGGTCCAGTAGCGCAGGTCGCGCAGGATGGTGGCGACGGCGACGCGCTCCTGTGTCTTCTCCGCCCGCTTCAGCTCGTCGCGCAGCCGCGCCATCTCGGCCTCGATCTGCCTCAGGCCCTCCGGCGTCACGAGATTGCGCTCGGTACTCACCGGGCGCTCGCCGATCATCGCGATCGCCTCGGTGTCGTCGTCTTCCTTGGTGAATGCCCTGCTCATGATTTGACGATAGGCGTCCTGCCGACGTCACTCAAGGCCGGTGGAGAGCGCAGGGCACCCCACCCCCTTACCCCCTCCCCACAAGGGAAGGAGAATTCTGAGGCGCCGCCGTCAACTACCCCCTGCCGGTATGGGTGGGGGTGAACAGCCTCGTAGCCGAGCCACATCCACGGATCACAGGAACCCGCCTCGCCCGCCGACGGTGCCAAGCCCCTCGGGTCCCGCAGCCGCGAGGCCCGGCGCGTCAGCCCGCGATCGCCGGGGTCGGCCGCACTTCGCCGACCACGTAACCATTGCGGTTCAGGAGCGGCGGTCTGGCCATGCGGGAAAGCGTTTCGGACAGCGCCGCGTCTGCCTTCAGCAGCCGCGCCAGAAGTTCCGCGACGACGGTCTGCGCGGCGCGTCCCGCGCCGTCCTCGCATTTCAGCGCAAAACCCAGCCCGAGCTCGGGAACGGCGCCGCAGTACACGCCTTCCGCGCCGGTCTTCACGAAGATGCGCCCAGGCGCAGCCAGCATCAGCTTCGTGTCGGCGCCTTCGCTGCCATCGACATAGAAGGGCTCGGCCATGCAGGCCGCGAACAGCCGCTTCGCCGCGACCGCCCGCTGCGGTGGCAGGCCGACACCGGTTGCCATGCGGGCAAAGCCTTGGGCCAGACTGCGCAGCGACACCGCGTAGGTCGGGATCGAGCAGCCGTCCGTGCCGCGGGTCTCAGGTCCGTGGCGCGTCCCGGTCACGGCCTCCAACGCCTCGCGCACCATCTCCTGCGACCGGTGCCCGGCACCGACATAGCCCCTGTGGTCGATCCCCAGGTGCACGCAGGTGCAGAGGAAGCCGGAATGCTTGCCGGAGCAGTTATTGTGCAGGGCGTTGGGTACGCCGCCCTCGCGCGCCAGCGCCACCATCGCCGCCTGCCGCGTCGGCCAGTGCGCCCCGCATTCCAGCGCGCCTTCGTCGAGCCCGGCGCTCGCCAGCATGGCGCGCGCCATCGCGACATGCTCCGGTTCCCCCTCGTGCGAGGCGCAGGCCATCGCCAGTTCGCGATTGCCGAAGCCGAGCGCGTCCGCCGCGCCGCTCTCGACCAGAGGCAGGGCCTGGATCGACTTCACCGCCGAGCGGGGAAACACTGGGCGGTCGATATCTCCGAGGGCGAGCACTATCGACCCGTCGGGCTCGGCCACGGCCACCGCGCCACGGTGCAGACTTTCGACGAGGTCACCACGCGTCACTTCGACGAGGACCGGGTCGGTCACGATCGCACCATCATTCTTCGCTCACCTCGGCATCCGACGATAAGGTTCATTCCACCTCCATGCCCAAACCGCAAGGGTCCCGCCGGATGTGGCTGATTACCAAGCTCGCGCTCGCCTTCGGCATCGTCTTCGTTCTGCCAGCGCTGGCCGCGATGGGATGGTGGATGCTGCAGGAGCGTCCCGGTTCCTGGCGCCAGGCGGACTGGAGCGCCAGCGGCTTGCTGCCGCTTGCTGATCAGGTCGAGGGAGCGGCTATCTACGTGATGGCGGCGCGCACCGGCGGCCTCAAGGGCGCTTTCGCGGTGCATAGCTGGATCGTCACCAAGCCGGCCGGCGCTATCCGGTACACGCGATACGACAAGGTCGGCTGGGGAACGCCGATCCGCATCAACGCCTATCCGGCGGATGGGCGGTGGTATTCCAACACGCCTTGGATCGTGCGGGCCGTGCACGGCGAGGAAGCCGAGCGCCTGCTTCCGGCGGTAGAGGCGGCAATCGCCTCTTACCCCTACGCACGCTCCGGTGACTACCGCATCTGGCCGGGCCCCAACTCCAACAGCTTCGTCGCGCATGTGGTGTCGGCCGTGCCGGAGCTCGGCGCGCGCATGCCGGCGAATGCCATCGGCCGCGACTTCGCGCCCGGCTTCGCTGCGCTCGACTGGTCGGAGAAGACTTGGGACCTGCGGGCGACGCTCGGCGGCTACCTCGGCTTCGCTGCCGGATGGACGCGCGGGCTGGAAGTTCACTTCCTCGGCCTGGTGGCCGGTGTCGACATCACCGAGCCGGCCATCAAGGTGCCGGCATTCGGCACCTTGCCGCTGGCCGGCGGGACGGCCGCAACCGACGGCTGATCACTGATCGAAGGCGTCGCGTAGCGTGCTGCGCAGCGTCGGCGCCTCGCCGCCGTCCGGCGCGCCGCGGAAGATGATGTCGTCGATCCGGTAGCCGCCCTCGGCCGGCACGAGTACCAGCGTGTCGCGCCAGCCTGCTGTCGGCGCCGACGTGAAGGACAGGCTTACGGTGACGTGGACCGCTTCGCCGACTGTTTCGGTCGCATCGGCGGTGCATCCGTCCGGCAGGTCCGGATAGCTCTGGTAGGGAATCCCGTCGCCGAAGGGTGGCTTCTCGTCGGGAGCGGCCTCGGCGATTGCGAGGTTGCGTGTCTCTGCCTCCGTGATTGCACTCAGCAGTGTCGGGGACAGCAGCGAGCGCACGCCCTCCTCGTCACCAGCGACCCGAGTCGCGCAGAACGCGGCGGCAACATCCGCCGGCTTTGTTCCCGCCGCTTCGGCCTGGCCGACTGCGAACACAAGCAGCCCCGCTAGGGCGACCGAACGCCATCGCATCCGTCGCGCGACCGCCACCCTGCTCCGAATCCCGCCCCGCCCGCTCACCGGATGCGATCCAGGATCGAAACGTAGTTGGCGACCGCCGCGCCGCCCATGTTGAAGATGCCCCCGAGCGCAGCGCCGGGGACCTGGATGTCCCCGGCCTCTCCGGCAAGCTGCATCGAGGTCAGCACATGCATCGAGACACCGGTGGCGCCGATCGGGTGGCCCTTGGATTTCAATCCGCCCGACGGGTTCACCGGAAGTCGGCCGCCCATGGCCGTCTGGCCCTCCAGCGCGATCCGTCCGCCCTCGCCGCGGGGCGCCAGTCCCATCGCCTCGTATTCGATCAGTTCGGCAATGGTGAAGCAGTCATGCGTCTCGACGAAGGACAGGTCGTCGAGGGTGATCCCGGCATTCGCCAAGGCGCGTGCCCAGGCCTGTTCGCACCCTTCAAACAGCAGGATGTCACGCTTGGACATCGGCAGGAAGTCCTGCACATGCTCGTTGGCGCGGAAGGCGACGGCGCGGCGCATCGACAGGGCGGTCGTCGCGTCCGTCAGAACGATGGCCGCCGCACCGTCGGAGACCAGCGAACAGTCCGTGCGCTTCAGCGGTCCCGCCACGTACGGGTTCTTCTCGCTTTCATGCCGGCAGAACTCGTAGCCGAGATCCTTGCGCATCTGCGCGAAGGGGTTACCCACGCCGTTGCGGTGGTTCTTCGCAGCGATCGTCGCCAGCGCGTCGGACTGGTCGCCGTAGCGCTGGAAATAGGCGCTTGCGATCTTGCCGAACACGCCTGCGAAGCCACCGGGCGTGTCACCCTCCTCGGGCAGGTAGGAAGCCTTCAGCAGGTTCTTGGCGATGTCGGGGCCGGGAGTCGTCGTCATCTGCTCGGCGCCGACGACGAGCACGAAGCGGGCGGCACCCGACTCGATCGCGCGAATTCCCTGGCGCACGGCGGCGGAGCCGGTGGCGCAGGCATTCTCCACGCGGGTCGCCGGCTTGAAACGCAGCCGGTCATCCGCCTGAAGCACGAGGCTCGCGGTGAAATCCTGCGGCGAGAAGCCGGCGTTGAAGTGCCCGAGCACGATCTCGCTGACATCTTCCGGCCCGATGCCGGCATGGTCGAGCGCCTCGTTGGCGACCTTGCTGATGAGGCCTTCGAGCGTCTCGCCCTCCAGCTTTCCGAAGCGCGAGTGCGCCCAGCCAACGATGCATGTCGTCATTACTTCCTCCAGCGTTGCACCAATGTGCTTGCCTGTTCGTCAAAGCGCAACCGCGCAGGCGGAACTGGTTCAACAAGCATGGGCGCGGTGGTTGTTGATTGACGAGTCAATAAAAAGATAGGATGGCATTGAAGGAGACGCCATGCCCAAGCTCGGAATGGAACCCCTGCGCCGCAAGGCGCTCATCGACGCTGCGATCGCCGCTATTGGTGACCGCGGAACGCTGGACGTCACGATGTCCGATATCGCGGGTCGGGCCGGCGTTTCCTCCGCTCTCGCGCACCACTATTTCGGCGCCAAGGAAGACCTGCTGCTGGCCACAATGCGGCATCTGCTTGCCGATCTGGGACGCGATTCCGTCGTGGCCCTGCGCAACGCAAAGACGCCGCGGGAGCGCATCTCTGCGATCATCGCGGTCAACTTCTCGGTGGGCCAGTTCCGCCAGGAGACGGTCCACGCCTGGCTCGCCTTCTATGTCGAAGCCCAGAGGTCAGCTCCGCTGCGCCGGCTGCTGCGTGTCTACAGCCGCCGTCTCTATTCAAACCTGACGAGCGCGCTGCGCCACCTCGTGCCGACGGCCGAAGCCGAACGCATGGCAGAAAGCATCGCGGCAATGATCGACGGCCTCTACATCCGCCGGGCGCTGCGCGATGGCCTGCCTCACCCGGTAAGCGCCACCGCACTCGTCGAGGACTACGTGGAGACCAAGCTGGCGCTGGCCAAACTCGCTGCATGAGCCGCCATCCCAACATCCTGGTGGTCATGGTGGACCAGTTCAACGGCACCCTCATGCCCGACGGACCGGCCGCCTTCCTTCACACGCCGAATCTGCGCAAGCTCGCAAGCCGTTCTGCACGCTTCGCAAATTGCTATACTGCCTCGCCGCTTTGCGCGCCGGCGCGGGCCTCCTTCATGAGCGGGCAGCTCCCCTCCCGTACCGGCGTCTACGACAATGCGGCAGAGTTCGCCTCCTCGATCCCGTCTTTCGCGCATCATCTGCGCGCCGCCGGCTACTACACCTGCCTGTCCGGCAAGATGCATTTCGTCGGACCCGACCAGCTTCACGGCTTCGAGGAACGGCTGACCACCGACATCTATCCCGCCGACTTCGGCTGGACGCCCGACTACCGCAAACCCGGCGAACGGATCGACTGGTGGTACCACAATCTCGGCTCGGTGGTGGGCGCAGGCGTCGCGGAGACCACCAACCAGCTCGAATATGACGACGAGGTGGCCTTCCACGCCACCCAGAAGCTCTACCAGCTCGCCCGCGAGCGCGATGCGGCGGTGCGCCGTCCGTGGTGTCTCACCGTTTCCTTCACGCATCCGCATGATCCCTACGTGGCGCGGCGACGCCACTGGGACCTCTACGAGGACTGCCCGGCCCTCGAACCCGAGGTCGAGTTCATTTCCCGCGACCGGCAGGACCCGCATTCGCAGCGGCTCTATGACGCGAGCGACTACGCCTCCTTCGACATCACCCCGGAGCACGTGCGTCGCGCCCGCCGCGGCTATTTCGCCAGCATTTCCTACATCGACGAGAAGCTCGGCGAGCTGCTCGACGTCCTCGAGCGCACCCGCATGGCAGAGGACACGATCGTCGTCTTCTGCTCCGACCACGGCGACATGCTGGGCGAGCGCGGGCTGTGGTTCAAGATGAGCTTTTTCGAGGGCTCCTCGCGCGTGCCGCTGCTGATCGCCGGGCCGGGCATCGCCCCCGGCCACATCAACACGCCGGTCTCGCTGCTCGACCTGTGCCCCACCCTCTGCGATCTGGCTGGCATCGACCTGACGGCCATCATGCCGTGGACGGACGGGGAGACCCTGCTGCCGCTGGCGGCGGGCGAGGTGCGGACTTCACCGGTCCTGATGGAATATGCGGCGGAGGGTTCGCAGGCCCCGATGGTCGCGATCCGAGACGGCCGCTTCAAGCTCATCCATTGCGATATCGATCCGCCGCAACTCTTCGATCTTGGATCCGATCCTCTGGAGCTGAACAACCTCGCGGGCGACCCCGCCCATGCGGACGTGTTGGCCGATCTCCAGTCGAAGGTGCAGGCGCGCTGGGACATGGCGCGCTTCGACGCGGCCGTGCGCGAGAGCCAGGCGCGGCGCTGGGTCGTCTATCCCGCGCTGCGCAACGGCGCCTACTTCCCCTGGGACTTCCAGCCCCTGCAGAAGGCGTCCGAGCGCTACATGCGCAACCACATGGACCTCAACGTGCTTGAGGACAGCAAGCGTTATCCGAGGGGCGAATGACGGTCCTTCCTGACCTTGACCATCTGCGCCGGGCCTATGCAGACACTTCGCAGGCGACGCAGCTTACTCCGCTGCTGGATTCCCCGTGGCTCGCCCGCGAGACGGGAGCCTCGCGGTTCCTGGTGAAGGCGGAATCGTTGCAGTGGGCCGGCTCCTTCAAGGTCCGCGGCGCCTACTGGCGGCTGAAGCAGCTTTCGCCGGAGGAAGCATCGCGCGGTGTCGTTGCCTTCTCTTCCGGCAATTTCGCGCAAGGGCTTGCCGCCGCCGGCGAACGCCTCGGCATCCCGGTCACCATCGTCATGCCGGCCGACGCGCCTGCGGCGAAGCGCGATGCGACCAGGGGCTACGGCGCGACCGTCGTGCTGTCCGAGCACGGCGACCGCCCGCGCGAGGAAGTCGCCGCGGCCCGTGCCCGCGAGATCGCGGAGACGGAGAACCGGGTCCTGCTGCATCCCTTCGACGATCCGGAGATCGTTGCCGGCCAGGCCGGCGTCGGTCTGGAGATGCTGGATCAACTTGGCGCGAAGGGCCTGGACGCCGACCTGCTGTTCTGTCCGGTCGGTGGCGGCGGCCTCATCGGCGGCGTCACCCTTGCCTTCCGCTACCTGTCGCCCCGCACCTCGGTGTTCGGCGTCGAGCCCGAAGGCTTCAACGGGCTCGGCATCTCGCTCGGTCGCGGCGAGATCACACCCGCCGAGCCTGCCCCGCCCTCTATCTGCGATGGGCTGATGGCGCGGGCGCCCGGGAAGGCGCCCTTCGCGGCCCTGAAGGAAGCCGGCCTCACCGGACTCACCATATCCGACGATGCCGTGCGCCGCGCCATGGCGATCGCCTTCGAGCGGCTCAAGCTCGTGCTCGAGCCGTCGGGCGCCGCGTCGCTCGCCGCCGCTCTCGAGGGTGGGGTCGATCTTTCCGGCCGGACCGTCGTCGTCATCGCATCGGGCGGCAACATTGCGCTTGCCGATTTCAGGAAACATGTCGTCAATGCTTGAGGCAGACTTCGTCATCGTCGGTTCCGGCTCGGCGGGATCGGCGCTCGCCTATCGCCTTTCCGAGGACGGGAAGCACTCGGTCATCGTCATCGAATACGGCGGCACGGATGCGGGCCCGCTGATCCAGATGCCGTCGGCGCTGTCGTTCCCGATGAACATGAGCCTCTATGACTGGGGCTATTCGAGCGAACCGGAACCGCATCTCGGCGGACGCGTGCTTGCGACGCCACGCGGCAAGGTGCTCGGTGGCTCGTCCTCCATCAACGGCATGGTCTATGTGCGCGGCCATGCCCGGGATTTCGACCACTGGGCCGAGCAGGGCGCGACCGGCTGGGCCTTTGCAGATGTCCTGCCCTACTTCATCCGCATGGAGCACTCCCACGGCGGCGAGGAAGGCTGGCGCGGCACCAGTGGTCCCCTCCACGTCCAGCGCGGACGGCGCCTCAATCCGCTGTACGCCGCGTTCATCGAGGCGGGGGCGCAAGCCGGCTTCGAGCTGACGGAGGACTACAACGGCGCGAAGCAGGAAGGCTTCGGCGCCATGGAGCAGACCATCCACAGGGGCCGGCGCTGGTCAGCGGCAAATGCCTATCTGCGTCCTGCATTGAAACGGCCGAACGTGCGGCTTGTCAGGGGTTTCGCGCGTCGAGTTGTCATCGAGAATCATCGCGCGACCGGCGTGGAGATCGAGACGCGCGGCAAGATACGGGTGGTGCGCGCGCGCCGCGAGGTGGTGGTGTCCGCCTCCTCCATCAACTCCCCTAAGCTGCTCATGCTCTCTGGCATCGGTCCCGCCGAAAATCTGAGGGCGCACGGAATCCCGGTGGTGGCAGACCGCCCCGGCGTCGGCTCGAACCTGCAGGACCATCTCGAACTCTACATCCAGCAGGAGTCGATCCAGCCAATCACGCTCTATTCGGTGCTCAATCCGTTCTCGAAGGCGCTGATCGGGGCGGAATGGCTCCTCTTCAAGTCAGGCCTCGGAGCCACCAACCATTTCGAGGCTGCCGCTTTCGTGCGCTCGGCGCCCGGCGTCGACTATCCGGACATCCAGTATCACTTCCTGCCGGCGGCGATCCGCTACGACGGCAAGGCGGCCGCGAAAAGCCACGGCTTCCAGGCACATGTCGGGCCGATGCGGTCCAAGTCGCGCGGAACCGTGCGCCTGCGCAGTCCCGATCCCTGGGCCAAGCCGGAGATCCGCTTCAACTACATGTCCCATCCGGACGACTGGTCGGATTTCCGCCACTGCATCCGCCTTACCCGCGAGATCTTCAGGCAGCCGGCTTTCGACCCCTTCCGGGGCAAGGAGCTCTCGCCGGGCGACCACGTGCAGACGGACGAGCAGCTCGACGACTTCATCCGCGAGCACGTCGAGAGCGCCTACCATCCATGCGGGACGTGCCGCATGGGACGCAAGGACGATCCCTACGCCGTCGTCGACCCGGAGTGCCGCGTCATCGGCGTCGAGGGGCTGCGCGTGGCCGACTCCTCGATCTTCCCCCGCGTGACCAACGGCAACCTCAACGGTCCGTCGATCATGACCGGCGAGAAGGCCGCCGACCACATTCTCGGACGCGGCATGCTGCCGCCGTCCAACCTCGAACCGTGGATCAACCCGCGCTGGCGCGAGAGCGACCGCTGACGCCGCAGGCTATGCGGATCGGCGTGGCGCGGGTACACAGGACCGCGACAGGCTGGAGCGAAGAGCATGCAGCGAAATACCCTCTATCTCGTCCTCGGCGTCCTGATCGTCCTCGTCGTCGGCCTCGGCATCTATATCTGGCACGAGGAAAGCAAGCCGAAGGGCGTCGAGATACGCATCGATGAGAGCGGCATTTCGGTCCAAGAGAACTGAGCTGACGAGATATCCATGAAGGCCCAGCCCAAAGCCTCGCACTTCATCAACGGCGTCTTCGTCGAGGACGCGCAGGGCGCGGTGATGCACGTCACCTACCCCGCGACCGGCGAGACCATCGCGACCCTCCATGCGGCGACCGCCAACATCATCGAACTGGCGGTGGAATCGGCGCGGGAGGCGCAGCCCGCCTGGGCGCGGCTCAAGCCGGTGGAGCGCGGACGCATCCTGCGGCGCGCCGCCGACATCCTGCGTGCCCGCAACGACGAACTCGCGCGGCTGGAGACCCTCGACACCGGCAAGGCGATCCAGGAAACCCTCGTCGCCGACGCGCCGTCGGCTGCGGATGCGCTGGAATTCCTCGGGGGTGCCGTTGTCGCCTTCAACGGCGAGGCGGTCGATCTCGGCGGCCCCTTCGCCTACACCCGCCGCGAACCGCTGGGCGTGTGCCTCGGCATCGGCGCCTGGAACTACCCGATCCAGATTGCCGGTTGGAAGTCCGCGCCGGCTCTGGCGATGGGCAACGCCATGGTGTTCAAGCCGTCGGAGAACACGCCGCTCTCCGCGCTTGCGCTCGCCGAGATCTACATCGAGGCCGGCCTGCCGCCGGGCCTGTTCAACGTGGTGCAGGGTTTCGGCGATGTCGGCGCAGCGATCGCCGCTCACCCGGCGATCGACAAGGTGTCCATGACGGGCTCCGTGCCCACCGGCCGCAAGGTCATGGGCCTCGCCGGCTCGCACATGAAGCATGCGACGATGGAGCTCGGCGGAAAGTCGCCGCTCATCATCTTCGATGACGCAGACCTCGAAAACGCCATCGGCGGCGCCATGCTCGGCAACTTTTATTCGACCGGCCAGGTCTGCTCGAACGGCACGCGCGTCTTCGTGCAACGCCGCCTGCACGATCGATTCGTCGAGCGCCTTGTCGAACGCACGAAGGCGATTCGCATCGGCGACCCGCTCGATCCCGACACGCAGATGGGACCGCTCGTCAGCAAGGCGCAGCATGACAAGGTGATGTCCTATATCCGCATCGGCAGGGAAGAGGGCGCGACGCTGGCCCATGGCGGCGGCATCCCTGCCCTGCAGGGGTTCGAAAGCGGCTGCTACGTCGAGCCGACGATCTTCACCGGCGTCACCGACCAGATGCGGATCGCGCGGGAGGAAATCTTCGGGCCGGTGATGTCGGTGCTGACCTTCGACGACGAGGACGAGGTGATCGCGCGCGCCAACGACACCCCGTTCGGACTGGCCGCAGGCGTGTTCACCCGCGACCTGCCCCGCGCCCACCGCGTGATTGCGCAAATTCAGGCGGGCACCTGCTGGATCAACACCTACAACCTGACGCCCGTCGAGCTGCCCTTCGGCGGCTACAAGCAGTCAGGAATCGGCAGGGAGAACGCAATCGAGGCGCTGCGCCACTACTCGCAGGTCAAGTCGGTCTATGTCGAAACCGGCGACGTCGCGAGCCCCTACTGACGCTGCGGCAGGAGCGGAAACGGCAACGCGGTCAACGCGTTGCCGGTACGCGCGAACGATCCGAGTCAAGATCGAAAAGCGGCTAGCTGATGCGTCACATTCGTACTTGCAGCTTCCGCACTCGGCGGCTATAAGCCGCCCCGTCTGGTCACGGAGTGTAGCGCAGCCTGGTAGCGCACATCGTTCGGGACGATGGGGTCGCAGGTTCAAATCCTGCCACTCCGACCAGCCAAATCACTGGGTTCGTGTTCGGGCCCCTGAGCACCCAACAGAAATTCCCACAGAAACCCTCCGCCACCGGCAGCCGTACCGAGATTCGTACAGGCATATCGGCGGCATGGAAGTCTGTCGTGCGGCGATCAGGGCAATCCGGTTCATCCCGATCGCGCGTTCGCCGAAGAGCTCGCAGACCGGTTCGCGACGAGTTGAACCTGCGGCGCTAGCCGCGGACGATAGCCGCCACAGGGGTAAACGAACGCCTCCATCGACAACGGCCGGTGCATCGCCTCAGGGCCGTTACTGACTGCGCGCCGAACCGCGCGGCGAGTACGGGCCCGCAAGTATGCGCGTTCAGGTAGGCATCGGAGCCCCTCCTCCGATGGCTGACATTACTTGCAGCGGTCCTCCTGTGCCTTTGCAGCGGCGGTCTTTTCACCGTGCTGCTGGGCCTCGACGTCCTGTTGCGACGTCGCGAGATCCTTGTTGCCGCCGCCTTCCTGGGTGGCGAGGGGCATGGTGCCGCCGTCCTTGGCGACGGGGTTGGCGTTGGGGTCGGCGTTTTCGAGCGGCGCCAATGTGCCATCCTTGGCGATCGCGCCGGTATTGCTCTGATCAACGGTGGCAGAAGTGTCGGGGCATGCCGCCATGGCGGCGCCGCCGGCCAGCGACAGGGATGCTCCTAGCAGCAATGTGGACAGGACGTTCATAGTTTCCTCCTGTTGAAGTACCTGTTCCCCAACGGACCCGTCCGCACTCGGTTCCTCACGACGGCGTATCGATTTGTCGTCGACTGTCTTTGCCTGTCGCACCGAAAGGTTCGGTCGCATCATGCTCGCCCCAAACGGGTCCTTGCTCAAAGCCTGGCAGTACTTTGCCCGACACAGCGACCTGCCAAGGCACCTCCCCTGGCATGGGAGTGCCGCATTCACTTCGCACTGGCCGCGTCCCGCCTGGCCGGGCGCTCCACGATCCGCTCCGCCTCGATCCAAGCCCGGCGGCGCTGCACAAAGGATTGCTCCGGCTCGCGTTCGCAGAGGTAGTCAAAGGCCGCGCGGGTCGCGAGCGCATTGCGCGCGAATGCGACGATCTCGATAATCTCACCCCTGCCATCCAGCCGATAGATCGTGCTCCCGTCGCTGAACGGATCGAACCTCAGCCGATCAGGCCGGTAGGGCCAGCGCTCAATCGCGTCCGCCACGAGTCTGGCCGTTTCCGGAGTCAGAATCACCCGGCGTCCCGAATCGGCCCGCGTCCGAATCGCGGCAGCAAGTTCGGCAAGGCTGTTCCACTGGCGGCTCATGGGAACAGATCAGGAACAAATTCCTTTCCGCACTGCAAGTCCCATCTCGGGATGGCCGTGGGTCCGCTGCCTCTTGTCGCATGGCTGCTGCACCGGTGCCGCAGCCGGCCTGCATCCCAAGGTTTCGCCTGTGCATCCGCACACCAGTACCGGTTGACGCTTGGTCATCGCCAGCTATGTAGCTGCCACGTTCGTCAGGCGCGTTGCGTCTCAGCCTGGCGTGGAAAGACCGCGTGTGCGTACGCGTATTGGGAGGCGCAATGTTAGCCATCGAAAATTTGGTCCGCAGGATCTTCCGTACTGGAGCTCGGGGTGACGATTCCGGCGCCATGTCGGTACCGTGGTCGCCGGGTCAGAGGCTGCGTGCCCGGGACCATGTCCGCTATCAGTACCGTCTCAGCGGCGGCTGGCTGGAACCTGGCCAGGAGATCGTCTTCCTCGATGTTTCCGGCGAAAGCGGTGAGGTCGGGTTCAGTATGCCCGGCGGCGCGCGCGATGCCCGCGCCACGTTCGACATCTGGGATTGCGAGAAGTTCGAGCCGGTGAGCCGGTTCAGGATCTAGGCGTCGGCTCGCGCCGAGCAGAGGGAACAGCCTCGACGCCCCTCGTCCCCGCCAGGGTCGTTTTCCGCCTGGCCATCTCCTGCATGACTGCCCATGCCTCGCATGGGCGGACCTTGGCTGCGGTCGGCGCTCAGTGCCGGCCGGGGTCAGTGTTCTCTCCATGTAAGTTACACAGAAAGCCTGGTTTCAGCCGGACGAACGCCGCAGGTTCCCCTCGTTGCACGTCTCGTCAGCTCTGGCCGGCGAGTGCGCAGCCGCGCGGCGTGTCGATGCCGGAGGCAACGGGAAGCGTCGGGAGGATCTGACACGTTCGTGCGATTCCTGGCCTGTCGTCAGGACAGACGGCGGTTTCCGCAATGTGATCGCCACCGGCATTCTCGCCCCGCGGAACAATGATCATGGAGGCACGAAATGCGAAATCTTGCGACGCTTGCCGCAGCAGCAGCCGTTGTCGGCACCGGTGCCGCCGCAGCCTATGCGCAACAGAAAAATCCTCTACCGCTCGCGACCGACCAGCTTGTGCGCTATGGTAAGGACGTCGAGGGCTGGACGATCTACGCGAACAAGACCCGCGGCGACTGCCTGATCGTCAGCACCTTCGGCCCGGGCGCCGTGCAGATGGGCGTCGATGCCAACCAGGCCGTCGGATATCTCGGCGTGTTCACGAATAACGACATCGGCATCAAGAACGGCAGCGAAAAGATCTTCGTCGACATCGACGGCAATCTCTACGAGGGCGTGGCGACCACCATGGCCGGCGATCTCAAGGAAGGTTACTCGGGCGGCTACATCCTCACCGACAACCCCGACTTCAAGCGCGACGTCGCGAAGAAGTACATGATGACCGTGTTTCCCCAGACGCCTGGCGCCTTCGTCGTCGATCTCAGGGGAACCTACAAGGCGATGGAAACGGGCCGCAAGTGCCTCGCCGAACAGACACGCGGCTGACGCAGGAATCTACTGCCTTCGCGACAACGCGGTCCTGTCGCAAGCCACCAGTTGCGCCGGGCAGCTTGGCGGCCACTCGTGACGCGTTCGCCACCTGTCCGCCGCGCCAACTTGTGCGACTGCGGCTTGGCGGGCGGTCCCGCAGCAAGGGGACGCTCGCCTTGATGTAGGGTCCCCCCAGTGCAGCGAAGACACCGCACGTTGGGCGAAGTGGGCATCATCAATACAACGTATGGTTCCCTCGCTTGACAGCCACATCGCGCCATCGTTGATTCGGGGTGCCGGGCCGGCCAATCTGGCAGCCTCATCTCCAGCACTTCTGGCGTAATTCCGCAGGGCCACCTTGCCTTACCCCATAGTTCCGCGCCTCCGTAAGGGCTTCAAGGGCAAAAATTCACTGTAGTATGGCCGATGGTCTCCCTCACAAGGCGCCAGGGACGCTCATAACAACTTCACAACCCCAGACCTATTTCTGATTAAACCGAGAAAAATTTCTTGGCCGTGTCGAGTTTTCGCAACACCTACTCAATGGGTGTTCTCCGCGCATTGTTGCTCGAAAAATCTCCCCATGATAGTTAACAAGCGGCTGCTTGGGGTCAGTTAAGAGTTCATGTGGAAGCGGTGAGTCCCGCCCTTTCGGGGCGGTGATCACGCATGCACAGCCAATAGTAGCGTATCTGAGCTTATCGGGCGTGCACAACAGCACACGGGTTTGGGAGATATACAGATGGCTACACAATACGATGATGTAATCATCGGGACACAGGGTCCCGACGACATCAACGGTCTTGGCGGAAATGACGAAATTCACGGATTGGGTGGTGACGACAAGCTGAAGGGCGGCGCCGGCGACGACTACATCAAGGGTGGCGCCGGGGACGACACGCTCAATGGCGGCCCCGGCGACGACATCCTCAACGGCGGGCCGGGCGACGACAAGCTGATCGGCAGCACCGGCGACGACAAGCTCAACGGCAGCACCGGCGATGACGTCATTGACGGCGGCGACGGCAAGGACATCGCCAATGGTGGGCCGGGCGATGACATCATACGTGGCGCCGATGGCGACGACATCCTTCGCGGCGCGGAGGGGAACGACAATATCGATGGTGGTGCCGGCAACGACAGGATAGATGGCGGCGACGGCGATGACACGATCGTCGGTGGCGCCGGCAACGACACAATCCTGGGCGGCGCCGGGAACGACAAGATCAATGGCGGGGCCGGCGACGACTATGTGCGTTCCGGTGGGGGCAACGACGAAGTGATCGCCGGGGCCGGTAACGACCGGATCAACGGCGGCAACGGCGACGACCTGCTGAAGGGCAGCGGCGGCGACGACATCATGCTCGGCGGCCTCGGCAACGACCGCCTGAACGGCGGCAACGGCGACGATCGCCTTTATGGCGGTGAAGGCGATGACGAGCTGGTCGGCGGCCTCGGCGACGACAACCTCTACGGCGGCACCGGAAACGATCGCCTGTCCGGTGGTGACGGCGCCGACAAGTTCTTCTTCCGC
>Ga0182741_1000567_pt1 | contig 54627 bp, 47 predicted proteins | sample eDN5th37CBELigOP_FD_128874 | JGI IMG/M metagenome (GOLD analysis project Ga0182741, IMG submission 128874) | Enriched Organic Plus compost microbial communities from Emeryville, California, USA - eDNA 5th pass 37_C BE-Lig OP (version 2) (version 2) ... | reverse complement strand
CTCTAAAGCTCTTCTAACAGCAGTCCACTGAACATAATGGGGGTTGTATTTTGAAGTAAGGAATGAGTAATAATTATTAAGCAAATAATCATATACCTGTGGCAAGCTATAATATGGATTGCATCTGTAATCAAATTCGTTTATTCCCAAATAATCATTGGATTCAATAAATGAAAAGAGGCTTCTTTCGTTTTGCCCATATTTTTGCAAAGCTAGTGTCAATATAGCGGCCGATAGGATTTCAAAAGGGTATAATCTTCTTGCAAATTCTTTTTCGAAATAATCTCTTAATGGGAACGCTTTTGCATCTCTAATTGTCTCAAAAAGCGTATCAAAATTTTTGTCAAGTATTTTATTGGAAAACTTTTCTTCTATCCTTTTTGAAGCAAGGTATAAAAGTTGTTCCACTGGTTCATTAAAGGGCACTTCCTTTAATCTACCCTTCACTTTATCCCATTCCTGTCTTTGGACCCTATTTAGCTGAAGAGAGTATGCACTGAAATCTTGGTGAAGCGTTGTGATTAATAATGTATCATTCTTACTATCATTTACCCATTCGGCTAATTGTTGAATGAAGTACAATTCATATTCTGGGTTATTCTTTGCGGCAAATTCTAGAAATTTTCCAAACTCATCGATCAATATAGCGAGCCCTTTACCCTTCTTTTTGAGATTTTTATAGTACTTGTCCAAACAATTGATTACATCCGAAGTTGTATAGCCTTTCCCTAATAAGAACTGCTTAGCAAAGTAATCTTCGATAGAGGTAAATTCTCCTACGATGGAGATGAATTCATAATCAGGTATTGAACCTTGTAATTTTTGATATCCCTTAAAATGAAACTTGCTTTTTTCCAGTGTTTGCCTTAAGGCGAGTAAAAATGAAGACTTACCTGTGCCAAATGCCCCAATTATTACATATGATTTTACTCCAATCAATACATCATTCAAAATAGAGTTAAAAGTAAGTTCAGCATTATGAGTAGGAATATAATTGATCAAATAATTACTATCCCTAATAATATTGACGGAAGGGGTATATCTAGTTTTTGTAGTAGCCATACAAAACGTCAATTTTTGGAGGTTTGGTTTTAAATTGTAATTCTCGAATGCCGGCAGATTCGGTATAAATTATTCCTTTAAATTTTTTTTGTATGGATTCGATTTTATTGTAAAGACCTTCTTCATTCAATGCAAAAATGCTTCCTGGTGAATTGTGGCCTATCAGCAATTCTTTAAAAGAAACCGACTTCCCATAGGATTCGTTGTCCAATATAGAGAACAGAACAATTTCAAAAGGAAGATCTGCCCGAAGTTTACTTTCCACTCGATACCAGTCAATCGACTTTCCTTCAATATCTTGTGAATTATATGTTTCAATAAGGTCAAGATCAATCATTAAGCCAGAAAAATCTTCTTCTATATCAATCTTGGTATCTTTGTTAGTAGGTTTTTGGTAAGTCCTGAGAAAAACAGCTACATCTGTATTGAGGGTGTTTTCATTAACATTTTTTTGATTTTCATCTGACAGTTTCCTTTTTATGAAATTAAGTAACTGAGCTTTCGTAAATTCAGGGCGGCTTTTTCTAAATTCATTAAAAAAGATATTGTAAATCGAGGCTTTGTTTGTCTTTACTAAGTAATAGTGAAGAAGCCAAACAGTTGCAAGATTTTCAATGTAGGGATCTACTCCTTTTTTGTCGTGAAAAATAAAATGTCCCAATTCAGTAGGATTGTTGTTTATATCAAGAATTCCAAATGCTTTTAGCCAGTAAGAAATAGAAGTAACCATATTTTTACCTACTCCCAATTCTACTACAGCAAATTCATCGCTGAAACTACCTTTTTGGGTAATAAAATCGTATCCTTTTTTTAGCCAAAGGTGCTTGCAAATAAACGATTCGTGACCCGAGAATTGAAATTTCATAAATACCAGAATAAATATAAAAATAGTAATTTAAACAGTTGATTTTTAACTATTTTTGAAGTTGTGAATATCACCTTAATAAGGTGCCCATTGGCATTTTAACAGATTTGGAACCTTAATAGATTGATTTTCTTTAGTTGGCTTAACCTGATCTTATCCCAAAGGTATGGAAGGGCAAACACCTTTTCGATTATTTCTCTCGCACAAGTCTTGTCCAAAAGACAAGCAGGTTTTTGTTTTATTCTCATTTGGAAACTCGAAAAACAACTATTAAATATGGGGCTGTAAATAGTTTGAAGATTTCCCTTGGCAAACTGTTTGTAAGCTCCCCTTATTTCCAGCCCAGTGTCAAACCTTGTCATTTTTAGGACATAACTAATTTAGACTTTTTGTTTTTCACTCATGTAAAACGTGTGATTGTGTATTCTGTCGTTGAGCCATGGACTGCTGCTCCTGTTCAATCACATGATTTATATGAGTAGCCGCTGTAAGCTCCCCTTATTTTCGGCCCACTGCGTATTAGAGTTTTTTTGTTTTTAGTAATCCATACGGGAAACGGATTAAATGTATTCCAGCGGGGGTACAAAGCCCAGCGCCTGGTGTGGTCGTGAACTGTTGTAATCCTGCCGCCATTCTTCGGCCATTAACCGGACTTCGTTTAAAGTGAAGAAGTGGTAGGCATCTAATAGTTCCTTTCTCAAAGAGCCATTGTTGCGTTCGATAAATGCATTTTGTACCGGCTTGCCCGGTTGGATGAATAATATTTCAATTCCGTGCTCCTGACACCAATGCTTCAGCAAATCGCTGATAAACTCCGGGCCATTGTCAACCCTGATCCGGAGCGGCTTTCCGCGCATTTCCAACAGGCGTTCCAGGACGCGGATCACACGACGGCTCGGTAGCGATGTATCGATCTCGATCCAGAGCGATTCGCGGTTATAATCATCAATGATATTCAGCAGTCTGAACCTTCTGCCATCTACCAGGCTATCGCTCAGGAAATCCATGCTCCAGCACTCATTGATCGTTTCAGGTACCAGCAGCGGCTGTTTTACCCGCTGTGGCAGCCTTCGCTTTATCCTTCGGCGGATATTCAGCTTTAAGAGCTTGTATACCCGGTACAACCGCTTGTGATTACACTGGTGGCCGCTTCTGCGAAGTCGGTAATAACACTTCCAAAAACCAATAGTGGGATGTTTCTTCACCAGGTCTTCCAGGGCTTCCATCAAAGCACTATCATCCTTTGGTTTTCGATGGTATCTGTACACCGAACGCGGCAGGGATACGATTTTGCAGGCCTGACGAACACTCACTTGTTTGTCTGTGACCATCATGCTCACTGCTTCCCGTTTGTCGACAGGCCGCCGAACTTTTTTTCCAGTACATGCTTGATCGCATCGTTCTCGAGCGTAAGGTTGGCAACAATGCGTTTCAGCCGGTTGTTCTCCTCTTCCAATTCCTTCATGCGCTTTACTTCATTGGCTTCCATACCGCCATACTTTGCTTTCCAGTTATATACGGTGGCTTCGCTAACGCCATGCTCCCGTGCAAGGTCCCTGATGGATATGCCGGCCTCCTGTTGCTTCAAAATAGAGATGATCTGTGTTTCGGTAAATCGTACTTTTTTCATAATTGACCCATTTAAGTTAGAGTATTTCTCTAACACTGGGTGGGCAACATTCGGGGAATCTTACAGGGACCCGACATATTGGCACACTTTTCAAAAGAATTAGTTATAGCAGAGTGTAAGGGCTATAAGTATGCAATAGATGATAAATATGTGTTGGAATACCTAAATGTTCGAATTCCTTATTTTAGGAAATGGACTCAAGAGAGCCGTTTAAGAAAAGAAACAAAATTTGAAATTTGGAGTACCGGGGGGGGTACTGATAAGGCAAAGGAGTTGTTGCAAAAGCAAAGCGAAGTACTAAGAAGTATGCTATTGATTATTTAGGAAAGGAAGAAATTTTGGCTCGTGCTAAAGGAATGCCCACTCAAAAATTTTCGGAAATATTAAAGGACTATTATTTTAAAGAAATCGCCTAAGGAACGAACAGTTTTGCATTTAGTGCTAGTTAAAATACGGCGTAATCATTTCGAAATCATCTACTGTTATTCCATTGTTTACGAACTCCAGTGATATTCAACCTATATTTGACCATCATGCCGCACAAGCCATCAAAGCTCTTACGCATATCAGCATGACCAGTATACAGATAGTAGTTACAGGAAGACGAGAGGTGCAACATGCTCAGGCGAGGAGATTTCTTAACTGGTTTACTTTTTCTTGAACTTTGTTAGTAAATGTTAGCGGCATTTTGCAGGGGGTATCTTTAAAAAAGGTGGTCTATCGGCCGCGTTTGAAAAAATCAGCCTGACTTATCCACATCCCGTTTTGTATTTTCAGTTTTCAGCGCCCAGTTGTGCTCAATTTTTCCATACCTGTTCATGGTCGATACCACTGTGCTAATTTTGAGTGTCATACTATCAGCGGAGCAGCCACATATCGACTACAAACAATTATACGAACAGCAGGTTGCTGTTATCTAAAAAATGGCGCAGCAACTGGAGGCGCGCTCCGATCAGGTTACAACACTGTCTGCTGAGGTAGCCAGGCTTCGAAAAATGATCTTTGGCGTTCGCGTAGAACCTTTTGTTCCTTCTGCAGATGCCACCCCTGCACAACTGCAATCAGCTCTTGATCTAAGTGCAGACACCGTATCTCAGTGTAAGATCACCAGTGCTACTACTATAAAATATATCCGCACGAAGAAGACAGAAGTTATGCCGGCCAGGCCCAAAGCACATCCCAGCCGTATGAAGTTGCCCGACCACCTGCGCCGGGAAACGATCCTGCTAAAGCCGGATGGAGATATGATTGGCTTAAGAAAAATCGGCGAAGAGGTTACCGGGATCCTGGATTATGTTCCGGGTGAGTTGTACGTTAAACAATACATCCGTCCTAAATATGCTGCACCGCTTGACGAAGTGGCACGACGGCGCTTGCGGCAGCACTGCCTGGCAGACTACTGGAAAAATGCATGGTGGGTGAAGGGCTGCTGGCGCAGATGATCGTTGATAAATACCTCGATCATCTGCCGGTACACCGGCAATTGCAACGGTACGATCGGTTAGGTGTAAAGATAGCTCAATCAACCAGCAACGACTGGTGCCGGATGGGCTTGAGCCATCTACATGGCCTGTACGAAGCCCATAAACGCATTACCCTGGCCACCAGGTAACTGGGTGCTGACGAATCATCCATTAAGGTGATGGATGAGAATAAAAAAGGCGCTACTCACCGGGGTTATTATTGGGTATATCAGCATTATGAACAAAAACTGGTTCTTTTTGACTATCGGCCGGGACGCGGGCGGGAAGGGCCGAACGACATTCTTAAAAACTTCCAGGGCTATTTGCAAACGGATGGCTACACTTGTTATGTATTTGTTGTTTTTCGTCCGCTTAAAAAAGGCGGCTTTGTTAATTGTTCTTGGTAATCACACTTTCTGAAGAAAGGCCACACATCATAGTCACCTAACTTCTTCCATTCGCAATAAGATTTAATTTGTTCTTCCCTTTTGTCACGATAGTGGAGCCCAAGAGTTAAAATTGACAACACCAAATCCATCAATGAAAATCGAAACAGCGGATTATTTGTGTTGAAATACGGCCACTCATATTGATTGTCAGAATGAAGAAACAATATGCTTCGAGAAATGATTTTCAATGCTTCCTTTGTCAGCTCATCTGATTTTACCAACTTATGATTTCTTGTGTCGTCGTAAAGTCCCCAACACAATTCAAGCATGGGTTTGATAATGGGGTCATCATCTTCACTCTTGCTAATTTTGAACGGTAATATTGCTCTGGAAGCCATCCATCCGAAACATCTTCCATAACGGCTTCTTCAAAGGCGTCATTTGAAATCAGCCCAACTGACAAATGTCGTAAATGAAGTGCAAGTTTTTTTCTTCGTTCCTTGTCTATCATTGTGATGATATTGATTGCTCAAAATACGATTCTCTTTGAATATGTTATTGATGTGCCTGGTTATTACAGTACGATCACGGTCAAAAAGTTCCGCAATTTGTTCCTGCCGTAACCAAACTGTTTCATTTTCGACTTTTACCTCAATAGCCGTATCACCTTCGGGAGTTTGATATATGTACTTCACCTTTATTTTCCATAGTCATAAATTTATTGAATCTCTTTTGAATGGTGTTTAAATTTTATGCTGGCTCCAATAATAACTGCTCTTTGAACGAAACCAGCTTATTAGCAAACTCTTTTTTAATCTCAGTAAGATCAATGAATGTTTGGTATTCCTGTGATTTCCTGTCGAACGTTACTCGTAGTTTGACAGGATAGGTATGTGCAAGATCACGCGAAATAATAAGAAGTTTTCTATGAAATCTATTGAAGAGAAGTATCTGAAAGCTGCGTTTTCTGTGACCGATGCCATCAAAACAGCCATATCTGTGCGGGAAATGGCAACACGGTTGTGGAAGAACCATTGTCGCATTTCCCCATGTCATTTGTCCCATACACACCCTATCAACCCCTTCCCCACACCTTAGCTTTGTACCGTAAACAAAACACAACATCATGCGAAAGATCAAGGTGGTTACCTTTATGACCATGGACGGCGTACTGCAGGCCCCGGGAGGGCCAGAGGAAGATCGCACCAATGGCTTTCAATGGGGCGGCTGGCAGTTTCACTATTGGGATGAGCAGTTGAATGGAGAACTGCAAAAAATTATGTCTTCCCCGTTCGACCTGCTGCTCGGCCGGCGCACCTACGAAATCTTTGCTGCGCACTGGCCTTATCAACACGATGCCATAGCCGAAATATTCAACAGGATTAACAAATATGTCGTGGCTACCACACCCATCGATTTGTCATGGAAAAACTCCATGCTGATCAATACCGATGTGGTCAATACATTGCAAAATATTAAGAAGGAAGAAGGCCCTGATTTATTGGTGCATGGCAGCGGCAGGTTGGTACAAACTTTACTGTCGCATCATCTCGTCGACGAACTCCATACCTGGACATTTCCCATCACACTCGGCACCGGCAAAAAATTGTTTGCAGAAGGCACGCCGGCAGCGCAATGGAAAATGACACATTCCCTGGTCACAAAGAACGGGGTGATTGCAGCCAGCTATGTGCCGGACGGTGCAGTAATGCTGGGTTCGTATGTACCTGACACCGTCAGTGAAGCTGAATTGGCCCGCCGGAAGAAATGGCTTCGGTAAGACACCCCTCACCACAAATTCCTCGGACACGTATCCCCATACCCATTCCCAATTACAAACCCTACCAACACCTCATGCGTCCCCCGACTCACCGTATTCAACGGCGAAGTTGCCACATCATATGCATAACCGAAATTGATAGTGCTGCTCACATTGAATCCCGCCATAACATTAAACCCATCTTCAATCCTATATCCACCTCCCACCCAAATCAAATCGCGGTATTGAATTTTCGCATTCACATCAATTCCCAAATCCATAGGTTTCACATAACGCATCATCACCGAAGGCAATAGATTGATATCATCACTCAACGCAAAACGATAGCCGGCCGTAATAAATGTATGCGGAAGCCATGTTCCATTTTGTGCCTTAATAGTATCAGCACTGCTTATCGTTCGCTCAGGAATAATCCGGTGAAACGCCGCACCCGCAAACCAATTGGCACTGTACAGCCACAAACCCGCACTTACATCAGGCTTCAGTTTGTTCAGTTCATTACTGTTCACAACCACCGGGTCCGCAGGATTCGCACTCCCGAAATACATTTTGCTGGTTTGCACACTAAGCTGCGCCAGGCCGGCACTTACACCCATCGACAAAGTAGTTCTTACAGAAACCGGCAAATGATACGCAAACGTTGCGTTTGCCGAAAACCGGTTCAACACACCCGCCCGATCATTCAAAACAGTCAACCCCACTCCGCTATGCGCCGGCGGCGCTTCATAATTTAACCAGTAAGCCTCTCCGCGCGGATTCTCGCCTTTCGCCCGCAAACCCGTAGGAGTAACACGACCATAGTCACTTTTCTTTAATGGTGCATGAATGGTGAGATACGTCGTTACAGGTGCCCCATCCAGGTTCACCCATTGATGCCGGTGACTTAACTTCACGTCCGTATAATTTTCAATGCCAGCCACAGCAGGGTTTATGATATAGGTATTGAGAATGTATTGTGTATAGTGCGGTCGCTGTTGTGCAGCGGCTGTTGTAGCAAAGAACAACATGGCAGTACCTGCTGCATAACGCAAACGCGAAATCAACGGTTTCAAAGAATATTGCATACTCATTATTTTAAAATGGTTACCGATCCGGTAAGTTTCGGTCTTCCGTTTTTCAGATCAATGATGTAATAGTAAGCGCCCATGGGCAGTGGCTGACCATTCATATGACCATCCCACCCCTTGCCACGCTGGTACGATGAAGTTTGATAAACCAATTGTCCATACCGGTTGAATATCTGTACGGTTGCGCCGGGGAATTTTTCAAGATGTTCAATCTCCCAACGATCATTAATACCATCGCCATTAGGTGAAAAGACGTTGGGGATCAGGAAGCGGTCTACCACTTCAATAGTTATGTCATCAGCAGAAGTACAACCTTCCTGCGAAGTGACGGTCAACCTGTATTTGGTGGTTACCTGCGGACGGCCTATCGGATTCAGCAGCGTAGCATTGTCCAGGCTCGCTGCAGGTGTCCACTGTACCGTTCCTATAGTGCCGGTGGCCGTTGCCTGCAACTGTACCGCATCTCCCTTCACGATGGTCATACGTTCTGCCGAGAGCGATAACCGCGGCAGCGGATTGATCTGCATACGAACAGGATTGGAGTGCACTACCGGCGTGGATGGGCAGGCAGCATTACTGGTCAGCTGGCATATCACCTCATCGCCGTCTTGCAGCGAACGACTGCTGAAGGTGTTGCTGTTGCCGCCGGCAGCAATTCCATTGATCAACCATTTGTATTGCGGCGAAGGACCGCCATTTGCCTGCTGCGCAGTGAAAGTCACTTCGGCATTTTCACACACCGGGTTAGCAGAAACATTCACCGTTACATAAGGCGTTACCAGCGGTATTACCGTAACCGGGGTTTCGGTACTGTCGGTGCAACCTGCCGCATTGGTAGCTATGAATCGAATCGTTGCCGTACCACCTTGCAAGGCACTCAGTTTTCCCGCAGCATCCACCACGGCAACGCCGGGTTCCAGGCTTTTCCATACAGCTGTTTGACGAACGGTACTATTCTGCAATTGCAGCGTACTTTGCTCGCAAACCGTAAAACTGTTGGTAACCGACTTTATCGGCTGCATCACCGGCAATGCATGCACGATAATGGTGGCATCAATACTGTCTGTGCAACCATAGTTGTTGGTGGCTGTAAATCGAACAGGAGCCGAACCGGATGCTAACGCATATACCAGACCGTTATTGTCAATGGTGGCAATACCGGGCGCCAGGCTTTTCCACGTATGCGATTGCCGAACGGTGGCATTATTCAACTGCACACTGCTTTGAGCGCACACCTCAAAGCTGTTGCCGGCAGCCGTAATGGGTTGCATGGCAGGCAAACTGTTTATCGTAACGGTTACTTCCGTGCTGTCTTTACATCCGGCAGCTGTGGTAGCTATAAAGCGAACCGGTGCAATACCAGCCTGCAGGGCAGTCAGTTTACCTGCAGCATCCACAACGGCCGTAGCTGGATCAAGGCTTTTCCAAACTGCTGATTGACGAATCGTTGCATTTTGCAACTGTAAAGTGCCCTGATCGCACACAACCAACTGATTGGTGGCTGATGTAATTGGCTGCATAGCGGGCAAGGCATTTACCGTCATGGTAATATTGTTGCTTTGTGCCGTATTTGACGTAACACAACCGGCGTCTGCCGCAACGGTCACCAGGCAACTGATCACATCGCCCTGCTGCAAGGTAGCGGGAGTATACTGGTTGCTGGTAGTTTCTACCTGCCCATTGCGGCTCCAGGCAAGCACGGGGTTGGTACCCGCATTGCTGACATTGGCCGTAAAAGTAACCGGTGATCCCGCACATATTTCAGTAGCCGTGGCAGCTATGTTTACAGCAGGCGTGTAGTTTGCGTTAACAACCACACTGTTTGTCGTGCTCACGCAACCTTCCTGCGAAGTAACTACCGCATGATACGTACCTGCATCAGCTGCAGTAAGCGTACCGGAAGTTCCGGACGATTGCAGCGCGGCGTTGTAATACCATTCCACTGTAGCCACATTTGCCTGCGTGTTAATGGTAAGCTGACTGCCTGCGCATACCGGGCCCGGGTCAAGCGATGCTTCAGGGCTTACGTACATGGTGATGGCATTGCTGGTAACAGGTGTTGGCGAAACGCACATGGCCGTACTTGTAAACGTGCATTGCACTACATCGCCATCATTTAATCCGGTACTGGAAAAAGAAGGGCCGGTACCTGCCGGGTTGCCATTGAGCATCCATTGATACTGGTGATAAGCTTCATCACCCGGGTTATGGCCGGCGTCAGCGGGGGTTGCAGTAAACGATACGGTAGATCCGTCACAAAACACATTGGTGCCGGCATCAGGAGATATGGTAACGGAAGGGTTTAGTGTGTTTAATACCGTTATATTGAAATTCTTCGCTGGTGAAAGACAACCATTGCTGCCTTTGGCCTGAACACTGAATACGCCGCTGTGCGAAGAGGAGACGTTGTTGATTGTTACATTCGCGCCTTCCTGGTAAAATCCACCGGGACCGCGCCAGACATAACCAGCGTGACCACTGGTTCCTTTGAGGGTTATGGAAGTACCCTGGCATGCTACCTCCGGATGTGTATAGGTCGGCTCCGAAATGGAAGGCATCACTTCTATCCAGTTGGAGTATTTTACCTGCCCGTCAATGTAAGTGACCTTTGCCACATACCAGCCAGGTTCCGTAGGTTGAAAAGCAGCATCTACGGAGGGTGTCAGTTTTTTAACGCAACTGGCACTGAAGTCGGTAACAAAGAGATTTCCTTGCAAATCGCCCTGGATACCATAGCGTGCCCAGTCAATCACCTTTCGGGGTTGCGTTTCACCCACAGCCAGCATATAGGCACCACCAACACTGGTAAAAAAGACGTTGCCAAACACATCGCGCCATACTGAAGAACCACGGGAAAACGACAGGTTGGAAGCCAGCACCTGCCCGGGAAATCCTTCCACGCTGTAGTTCGGAAAATACATGAGCCGGCCATTTTCTTCATCAATCACCCACATGTTGCCGAGAAGGTCTGTGTGCACATCAATCGGGTAACGCAGCTGGTTCGGTTGATTGCCGGCCTGATTTGTAATTCCCGCCTTTACGACAGTAGGAGATGATGCCCAGGGCGTGCTATGCATTTGTATACGATGTGCTGCATAATGTGCTACATACAAATTTCCCAGGGCGTCCACGGATATGCCATCCGCGCCGGCTCCCAGGTCGATTATGGTAACACTGGTAGTACTGTTTACCCACAAGGCAACGCGTTTCCCCCAGTGCTCAGAAACCACTACATTGCCGAAGAGGTCCACATACACATCTTCCGGCCAGTCCAGGCCGGAAGCCACCGTAATGCCCGAAGTGTACGGCGGGTCCCAACGCTGTACGCGGCCATTTCCGTGGTCAACCACGTATACCGATCCCGTGGCAGTAACAAAAATGCGCATGGGCATGAATAGCTCCGTATAGGAATTACCTGCCTTCCCCTCAGTACCGGCCACTACAACAGGGTTTCCCCATTCCCGGTAGGCTGTTTTATGAAGGGTGCTACCATCCCGCAACCATTCTATTTTGGAGACCGTTGAAACGTCGCCGGTAAGTGAGAGGGTGGCGTCATGAGCACAAATGGCTGACTTGTCGGCGACAATTGTCTGGGCGTTTGCCCAAAATGGGAAGAGTACGATCAATAAAATGCTGCGATAAATCAAACCTGGTATAGTCTGGCTCATGGGATATCTGGAATTTTTTTTTCAAAGAGCAAAATATAATGAATGAAAAGTCATTCAAAAGAAATTGAAGTGACCACCCGCATTTTTGTATGTGAACCATCTTTTTTTTAGGTGTGAATGAATTATCGACGATGCGGCTTCCGACTATCTTTGTATTTTTCAATGTCGATTCCCTGTTTGCATGATCAACCCCTGCCCGTCCCGACTGATAACCTGCATACTGGTTATTGTATTGTCATGTAGTTCGTGCCAGCACGATCACAAGCCGGTTATTGCCATCCCGCAAAGCAAGCTGCAGCCAATGATTGATTCGCTCAATGCGGCATCGGAACGTTCGCGGCGCCGGCCCAACGACTCGCTCCTGGCAGTGGCCGACACTCTGCTGCAGATTGCTGCGAAGGAAAACGACACCTTGCTGGAAGCTACGGCCAAAAAATACCTCGCCCGCCATTACTGGGATGCCGGCAATCACAACAAAGCAATGGAGTATGCCTTGCAAGCATTGCAAATCGCCGAAAAATATCAGTTGCATGGCGATGTGGCCAGCCTGTATGCCATCATCGGCAACCTGCACAAAGAAAAAGCGAATTACGCCATGGCCTTCGAAGCAACCGATAAGGGGTTGGAAGCAGCTATACGTGCCCGTGATACATCAAAAATCATTTATCACAAGCGGCTCAAGGCCATGTTTACGCAGGGATATGGCGTATTGCAGCAGGATGAAACAATCCGCGACCTTTCACTGGAACTGCATCTCGAAGGATTGAAGCTGGCTGAATCGAGTCCTGCCTGGGAACGCGATCGCATTGCTTTCTATTCAAACATCTCGCAGTTTTATGTTAGCCGTAAAGATTATCAAAAAGGATTGTACTACGGCAACCTCGGCATTGCGCTGGCGAAGAAATACGATCAGCGCATCTCCCTTACCTATTCTTACAACTGGGTAGGATGTGCCTACTATTACATGGGGGAACGTGCGAAAGGTCTTGAATATATGGAGAAGGCCCTGGCTGTTGCACGGGAGCTGAAACTGCCGTTTCGGGAAATGGAGCTGTATGGATCGTTGCATGACCTCTATAGTTCATCAGGACATTATAAAGAAGCGCTGCATGCGTACAAACGCATGTCGGTCATGCACGACTCGCTGAAAGTGCTGGACAACGTAAAGCAGATCGGCCAGCTGGAGGTGGAATATGAAACGAAGAAAAAAGACGATGCCATCAAAACCCTCGCCAGCATCAACGAGGCAAGGGGAAAGCAGGTAACCTGGATGCTGATCAGCCTGGTCATCTTTGCTTCGCTTTCTGTGATCCTGTTTTTTGCATATAAGACTATTCGTTCGAAAAACAAAGCCATTGAGGAAAACCACCGGCAGATAAAAGAGCAGAATGATAAGATGGAACTGCTCATGAAGGAATTGCATCACAGGGTAAAAAACAATTTGCAGATTGTTACCAACCTGCTGATGCTGCAATCGAACCGGCTAACCGATGAGGAATCGAAGCACGCCATCCGGATGGGACAACAGCGCATTGAAGCCATGGCGCTGATTCATCGCAGCCTGTATGAACAGTCGAACCCCAAACTGATCAACATGCAGGAATATGTGCCCGAGTTGCTCAGCAGCATCCGACAGGCATTTGGCGACGATGACCAGGACGTAGCCGTACAGCTCGATGTGAACGTAACCGAGCTGGATGTAGATGTAGCGTTGCCGCTCGGACTGATAATCAATGAATGGGTGACCAATTCGTTCAAACATGCATTTGGGTATGTGACGCAACCTGAACTGCATTTGCTGTTGCACAAGAAGGCGGAAGGGCTGTTAATGCACATACGCGACAACGGTCCCGGTTTGCCGGAAGAGCTGTGGCAAAAGCCGCAAAAATCGTTTGGACTGAAACTGATTAAAGTACTCGTGAAACAACTACAGGCAACAGCAAACGTTCAAAATAATCAGGGCGCACAATTCATTGTACAAATACCAACAGATCAGCTAAAGCTTTCATCATAAAATATGAATGGACAAGTAAACATATTGATTGTAGAAGACGAAGGGATCGTGGCGATGGGTCTGGAAGAATTTCTGGAATCTGAAAACTATTGCGTAGTAGGCATTGTAGACAACGGTATAGACGCGCTTGAAATTATAAAAACCAAACCCGTCGATCTGGTATTGCTCGATATCGAAATCAAAGGCGAATGGGATGGCATTGAAACGGCCAAACAGATCGCGGCGCAGGCCGATATCCCGTTCATTTACCTCACTGCATACAGCGACAAAAAAACAATCGACCGCGCAAAAGAAACTTTTCCGGCAGCTTATCTCACAAAGCCCTATTCGCCGGCCAATATTCGCATCGCCATCGAGATGGCACTGCACCAGTTTTCCGTGCGCAAGGGACCGGTAGCAAAGACTCCCATTACGGAAGTAACCGGCAAACCCGGTACCGATTCGATCCTGTATTTCAACGGCGCCATCTTCATCAAGCAGAATTACCGCTTTGTAAAAATCAACTTGTCGGAAATTCTTTACCTGCAGGCGGAAAACAATTACACCAACCTTGTTACATCGGAGAAGAAATTTCTTTTCCGTACTACGCTACAGCTGATCTTGCGACGATTAAATGATGATCGTTTTATGCGCGTGCATCGTTCGTATGCGGTGAATATGGAGTATGTGACGGGGTTTGCGGAGGATTCGGTATCACTTGGGGAGGAGGTGATTCCGATTAGTCCGAAGTACAGGGAGGAGTTTTTGGGGAGGTTTGATGCGTTGTAGGGGGAGATGTTGCTTACCCTCCTCCATCCAACTTCGAATTTGGCTACAACAAAAGTTGATATGGCTACAGCTGCTTCTTGATTACGGCAAAACTTTGCAGTACCAAAAAGCAGTAACATGAATATCGTTATCACCGGTTCGTTAGGTCATATCAGCAAGCCATTGGCTGAGAAATTATTACAGCAAAAAAATACAGTAACCATTATCAGCAGCAATCCTGCCAGGCAAACCCAAATTGAAGCTTTAGGCGCAAGGGCTGCCATTGGCGCTGTGCAGGATGCAGATTTTCTCACTAAAGCATTCACCGGCGCAGATGCCGTGTATTGCATGACGCCTCCCAATTTCAGTCATCCCAACCAGATTGCTTATTATGAGCAAACCGCCCATGCCTATGCTGGTGCTATACGCCGGTCAGGGGTGAGACGCGTGGTGTATCTCAGCAGCTATGGCGCACACCTGCCTTCCGGCGCAGGCTTCATTACTGGTTCGTACAAGGGAGAAAATATTTTGAATGCTATGGAAGGCATCTCCCTCACCCATATACGCCCCACCTATTTCTACTACAACCTGCTTCATTTTATCCCAATGATCAAAAACGCAGGGTTTATCGGAGCGGCGTATGGAGAGGAAGACAAATTGCCGATGGTGTCGCCCAACGACATTGCAGAGGCTATTGCGGAAGAACTGACTACTACACCAAAAGAAGGAACTGCCATCCGCTACGTTACCAGCGACGAACGTACCTGCAATGAAATCGCGCAGGTATTGGGCAAAATTATCGGCAAGCCAGACCTCACCTGGAAAGTTTTACCGCCGGCAAAAGTATTGCAGGCGCTATTGGCTAACGGCATACCCCAAAATGCAGCTGAAAATCTTGTGGAACTGGGTATGGCTACGCACACAGGCATTTTACGGGAGGAGTTTGAAAAAAACAAACCAGCTTTTGGCAAAGTATCCCTGGAAGATTATGCCAGTGAATTTGCCGCCATCTATCATCAATCAACCGAAGTACATCAACATTAAAAATAGCAACCTATGAGTACGCAGCGTAAGATCGCAATTGTAACAGGAGGCAGCCGTGGCCTCGGCAAAAACATGGCTATTGCATTGGCGAAGAAAGGAATCGATGTCATCATCACATACAACGCCAATAAAACTGCTGCTGATGAAGTAGTGAAAAACATCAATGCGCAAGGCCAAAAAGCGCAGGCCTTTCAACTGGATACCAGTAATATCGGCCAGTTTGAACGTTTCGCCACCGACCTATCCGCCTACCTTACACAAGCATATGGTCAACCGAAATTTGATTTTCTTATCAACAACGCCGGCACAGCTTTATATGCACCCGTTACGGATGTGACGGAAAAGCAAATGGATGACATTTACAACATTCACTTCAAAGGCGTTTTCTTCCTTACACAGCAATTGTTGCCCTTGATGAACGACGGTGGCGGCATCATCAATATCGCTTCGGGCTTAACGCGCATCATCGTTCCCGGTTCATCGGTATATGGTTCCATGAAAGGTGCCGTGGAAATGCTCACCAAATACATGGCGAAGGAACTGGGAACCCGAAAAATTCGCGTAAACGTAGTGGCGCCCGGCGCTATTGAAACCGATTTTGGTGGCGGAAGGGTACGGGATAATAAAGAAATCAATCAACAGATTGCCGGTATTACCGCCCTCGGTCGGGTGGGAGTGCCCGATGATATTGGCGGCGTGGTGGCCTTTTTGTGTACCCCCGAGGCCGGCTGGATCAATGCCCAGCGCATTGAAGTGTCGGGCGGACAAGCCATTTAAATACCTTTGCAGTATGAAACCATTGCGTATTAAAACCATCAGCGAGTTTCACAAGCTGCACTTGCTGGAACCACCGGATCACCCGTTGATCAGTGTAGTAGATTATGCAAAAGTGGCGGCAGCAAAAGGCCCGCATCCAATACCGTTTGTGGCAGATTATTATTCTGTATCGGTAAAGCGTGGGCTCAGTGGCAAGATGCGCTATGGTCAGCAGGAGTATGATTTTGATGAAGGCATCATGTATTTTATGGCGCCGGGACAGGTGCTGCAACCATCCCCGCCCAATACAAAGGGTACACAACCTTCCGGATGGATCTTACTGATTCATCCGGATTTTCTCTGGAATACACCACTCGCCAAAAACATCAGGCAGTATGGTTATTTCGATTATGCCATTCATGAAGCCTTGTTCCTTTCCGATAAAGAAGAGGCCATCATCAACGGCATTGTGCAAAACATTCAGCAGGAAGCGCGCACCAACATCGATCGCTTTACGCAAAACATCATTATATCCCAACTGGAAACCTTGTTCAATTACGCAGAACGGTTTTACCAGCGACAATTCATCACGCGTAAGGTGAGCAGCCATAAAATACTGGACCGGCTGGAACAATACCTGGACAATTATTTCAGACAAGGGCAGGTGCATGAGAAAGGACTGCCAACAGTGCAAAGCATTGCCGATGCGTTGAACACTTCTTCCAGTTACCTGAGCGCCTTGTTGAAGTCATTAACCGGACAAAACACGCAACAGCACATTCACAACAAGCTTATTGAAATAGCAAAGGAAAAACTGTCTACTACTGATTTATCAGTAAGTGAGATTGCGTACGAATTGGGATTTGAACATCCGCAGTCTTTTAACAAGTTATTTAAAGCAAAAACATCTTTGTCGCCGCTGGCATTCAGGCAGTCGTTTAATTGATGGGTGAAAATTCTTTCGATACAGCTGATCTTTCAAAATATACTTCTCCCCAAACCTGGATACCTTTTTTCAAACCTCCACAATTTCTGGAAGTGCTTATGCTCCTTCTATTTGAACTTGTGCAATTTTTACACTAGTTGCCAGCCCTTTCACACCGCACTCCTCTTTTCGCCCAGCTGCTCCGCCAACCCAATCAAAATCCCTTCCGGCCCCCGTACATAACACAGCCGGTACATATCCTCATATCGAACCACGTCTCCCACCAGCTGCGCGCCTGACTTTTGCAACCTGGCAAGTGTATCATCTATATCTGCAACGGTAAACATTACACGCAAATAACCCAACGCATTAACCGGAGCTTTGCGATGATCAGCAATAACAGGTGGTGTTATAAATCGCGATAGCTCCAGCCGGCTATGTCCATCTGGCGTGACCATCATGGCAATCTCTACCTGTTGGTTACCTAATCCGGTAACGCGCCCGGCCCATTCGCCTTCAATGGTGGCACGGCCTTCGAGCGTCAGGCCCAGTTCCGTGAAAAATGAAATGGCAGCATCGAGATGCTCAACCACAATGCCGACATTGTCCATGCGGATTAGTTTGTTTGTTGTCATGGCAATAATTGTTGTTTAAAAACATCTTCCGTGGATAACCATTTCCCATATGCTCCATCCGAGACGGCTGTTGGACCATTGAGCCAGGATCATTTGGATAATATGGGAAGGTTCAGGAAAGAACAGCATGCTTGATTCTTCCGAAAGTTGAATCGGGTGGTAAGCATTGTTTATGCTTTTATTTAATCAATCCTTTCTTTTTCATTTCTTCCAGGAGCTTCTTTGGTATCGGCCGGCAGGCGCAATGCTTTTGATGCGCCAAATGCCATTGTACACGCTGTTCAAAGCGCGCATTTTTAGGCATGCGGTTTTTTTCGTGCCAGGATTTGTTGAGTGGCATAATCGTTATTTTGCGACTGCAAAGATAAACAACAGGATGCTGAATTAATTGTAAAAACGAACCCCTGAAAAGTACCTGGAGGTATTATCAGCAAGTCCAGGAAACCTGCTATCTCAGTTTAATAATTTAGTCGCAAATCCCCCTTTCTTTTGGCGCTAGACCACCCTTTATATGTGATGTGCGGTGTCTACTTTCGTATCAACGTTCATCAAACACAAAAAGCAAGCAACATGGCAAAAACTGATTACAAAAACGTAGATGAATACATCAGCGCATTTGAGAAACAGGATCAACAGGTATTGCAAAAGATCCGGGAAACGATTTTAAAGGCCGTGCCCGATGCAGAAGAAGTGATCAGCTACCAGATACCGGCTTACAAGTATCATGGATGGGTCTGCTATTTTTCTGCCCATACCAACCACTATTCCATTTCCTGTCCGCCACCATTTACAGTTTTTGATGTATTTGCAAAAGAACTGGCGGCGTACAAAAAATCAAAAAGCACTGTACAGTTTCCCAAAAACAAACCTTTTCCCTATGATCTGCTATCAAAAATGGTAAAGTTTCGGGCGAAGGAAAATTTGGAAAACCCGAAGCGGAAGAAATAAAATGCAGAACAGATAAATAAATGCTGTTTAACAGGTGAGCCGGATAATGTTGTTATCCGGCTCATAGCAATATTTCTTCGCTCCTGGACAATGACTGTTCGCATACAAATTAACTGTATATGAGATGTATAACGCCCATTGGTCATGTCATGTATCCAATGACAAGGTACAGGTTAAATACACCACTTCCCTGATTAAAAAACCACGCAAGCAATTCACACTGGACGTTGTGACGCCAAACATGGAGGTAGTGAATCGCAACGCTCCTTCTTGTTGCCCGCAACCCTTTACGGGATTTTTACCCCGAAAGATGCAGTTGCCCGGGCCGGGCATGAATTTTTTGTATCAGCCCATAATCACAATCGTAATCGTTCATGAAGGTTGATACCATGCGGGCCATAGACAAATGGGTGGGCATTCCCCTTTGTTTGCTGGTTAGCCCTGTGTGCTGGTTGGTTGACCTGTTACGGGGCAATCGTAAGCAGTCGCCGGATACGCGCCGCACACTTTTTATTGAGCTTTCAGAAATGGGCAGCGCCATTATTGCCGATCCGGCCATGCGCAAACTGCACCACGAAGGCCGGGCAGAACTGTATTTTGCCATTTTTGCGCAGAATTATAAAAGTCTTACCCTGCTCAACACCATTCCCCGGGCCAATATATTTTGTATGAATGCCCGCAACCTGTTTACGCTCATCGCCGATGTGTTTCGCTTTATGGTCTGGTGCAGGTCGAAAAGAATTACAACGGTGATTGACCTGGAGCTATTTTCACGCTTTACTGCGTTGTTGTCGTTTTTCAGTGGCGCACGATCGCGTGTGGGATTTGTAAGTTATCACGATGAAGGATTGTACCGTGGAAAATGTATCAACGAAGGCGTTCGTTACAATCCGCACGTACATGTGGCGGTGAATTTTGTGTCGCTGGTAAACAAGGCGTTGGGATTGTTTGACAATCCATATGCCACCATGCCGGTATCTTCCAGAGAACTCAAAATAGCATCGGCCATTATACCTGCCCAGGCGGTTGATTCGGTAAAAGAGAAAATTTCCCTGCTGTTGCACAACTGGCATGATGAATCAATTGTGCTTTTAAATGTGAACGCATCCGATATGCTGCCGCAGCGCCGCTGGCCGCCGGAATATTTTGCACAGGTGGCGAGGCAATTGCTCACATCATGGGAAAGTATTGTCATCTTAGCCACCGGCGCCGCTGCAGAAAGCGAATATGTACAGCAGGTGGTTGATGAAGTGGACCATCCACGATGTGTGAATGCTGCCGGAGTTTTTGCATTTGAAGAATTGCCTGCATTGTACAGCATCAGTTGCTGTATGCTCACCAACGATTCAGGCCCTGCGCATTTTGCTGCCGTAACGCCGCTCAAAGTATTTGTGTTGTTTGGGCCCGAAACGCCTGCCCTGTACCTGCCACTTGGCAATGCAGAGCCGTTTTACCTCGGGTTACCCTGCTCGCCATGTGTGAGCGCGGCCAACCATCGCAAAACAGGTTGCGCTACACGGCCTTGCATTACCGGCATATGGCCGGAATGGGTGGCGCGCCGGATGCATGTGTATTTGAAGGAACAATTAGCCGAAGAACCTGTTGTAGCAGGCTAGTCTTTCCCCTAAAAACCTATTGCACCCGGATAAGATAATAATGTTGCACCGTTTTACCCCGCGTTTTCTGATTGATAAACTCCAACGACAACCGCGTCGTTGTAAAATGCTCCCAGCTTTTTAACACCTCGTATGTATATCCCTGCTTCTCTAACAGCTGCAATTGCTCCCCTGATACGTACCACGGGTATTGCTTCAGTGCAGCAGGTATACCAGCCTTTACCGCAGCAGTGTCCTGCCTGATATAACGGTCATCCAGGTAAAATTCAATCCCATTAGCATAAGCGTCCAGCGCTACCAGCGGCGTGTTGGGCATGTATTTGTTCATATAAAAAGCTGCTTCACTGCCAGACTGATACCGCATAAGGTCCGGATAAAAAATCCAGTTCATATACAAATGCACCAGCAGCACTGCCAGACCGCTTCGCATAAAAGACAGATGCAGCCCGGATGTTTTTACCCGGCGATGCAAAGTCAGCAACAAAATAAACAACAACACAAGCACTATCAACGCAGGCATTGGAGTATTGACAGGTCGGTAAACAAAATGCAACAATACCGGTAGCGCCAGTGCCACTGTTGTTACAATATATTGCAACACACGAACAGGCCGTTCGCTTTTTGCGGAAAGATGGAGCATATGCCAGGCCGTAAGCATTGCCAGCAACGGAAAGATAATATTGGTGTAATGCGGCAATTGAAACCTGCTGATGCTGAAGATGAGTATCATCAGCACGCTGCCACAGAAAGCGTACCACTCATAGTTTTTTACCTGCCCTTGCTGCCACAACAGCTTTACCCGCCTGATAAATGCTCCATACATTAATAAAGACCAGGGAAGAAAAGCCCATAACAGGGTATGCAGAAAAAACAACGGATCGCCTTTGCCTTTGATTGGACCGGTGTTGAGAAAGCGGCCAAACTGGCTGTCCCAGAAAAAAAACCGAATGCCTGAAACGCCGGTCCTGCCGAATACTACTTTTTCAGGATGGCGGTCAAATTGGTACCATAAACTGTACAGTTCCGGCGTAATGAACAACAGTATCAATCCGGCGGCCACCAGCCATTTAATATGCCACAAGTTTTTCCATTGACGCATCAACAGCAGGTGACCGCCAATAGCGCCTGCAACGGGAATCAGCGCAAACAATCCCTTTGTCATAACTGCGCAGGCAGTAAAGGCACTGCCGGCCAGGAGATGCGGAAGGCTCCATACATATACCGTGCGATAATAGTGGTAGATGGCGGCAATGATCAGCCCGGTTAAAAATGGCTCTGCCCGCACATCGGTATTGGAAATAAGCAGGTGTTCGGCAGTGAGCAGGATAAATACGGCCCATAGGGCAACGGAGTCGTCATACAACCTGCGCGTCAGCCGCCACAGGTACCAGGCGCCCAGCAGTACAAACAACACGCCCGGCAGTTTATACGACCAGGTATGTATGCCGAACATTTCAAAGAAGAACGCCGTAACCCAAAACGGAAAATGCGGTTTGTCCAGCCAGTCGCTGCCTTCCACATACAGTTCCAGGTAATTGTTGTGCAAGGCCATATGCTTGCTCAGCGCCGCATAGATGGCCGCATCGGGCGCCATGATGGTTACCCATAGGCCGCTGCCATGTACCAACACAGCCAGTGCCACCAGGAAGTACAGCCATTTTTTCTCCATCTCCGAATCGGCCGGCAATTGTTGCATGATGCAAATAAATTGGGTACTGAAGGTACAAGACCTTCAGGAAACAGACACCAGTCGCGGGCCTTTTGCAGGAAAACACCATACCCTGAACACACGTGCGGCCGTGAAGCCCACTACCATACCAAAGGCCGCGCCGGCAACAATGTCGAGCGGATAATGCTTGCCCACATATACCTGCGCATAGCCAATAACAAAAGCCCAGATCCACAACCACCACCATTTTTGCGCACGTATCATAGATACTCCCGGAAACCAGAATGCCGCCAGTCCGAAATGATTGGCCGCATGATTGCTGGGCAACGTATAGGGGCCGCCGCAACCTACCAGTCCGCGGATGATGGGCTGCAATTCCGGTTCATAACAGGGCCGCGTACGGGCGATCCACGGTTTCAATATGCTGGCAGCCGTATAATCGGTGATGGCAAAGGTGACCAGTGTAAGCAAAATGAACTGCCATGCCTGGTGCCGTCCAAACCGGACTACCCAATAGATCATAAAAGCATATAGCGGGACCCAGGTAAAAGCTTCGCGCAATATTTTCATCAACCAGTCGATGCCCGGATGCGACGCACTGTTATGTATAAACGAAAATAGTTCGGTGTCGATGTGTATAATCCATTCCCAAACGTTCATGCGGGATGCTATTTATAAAGTGAGGTAAATTAACCGGCCAGTAGGAAGCGGGCGTTAAGCACGTGTAACGTAAAAGTTGGGCCATAAAAGAGGCCATGCGGGATGGGCAAAAATTTCCACAATAAAATTGAACAAGCTCAATACCTTTCAACGCGTAATCGCACACAGGTATACTGTGTATTTTCTTTCACTGGTTATTACCAAAGGGTAGGTGATGTGCTGGTTCAGTAACATATTATATATAGAGAACCAGGAAATGTATGAAAGCTAAAACTGTTTTTGCACCGGTATCTGCAGCGGGTTTGATAGCCTGGGATTGTATCACCACAATAAGGAAATTCCCTTAATGTTTAAAAAATGTAGTACGGCATATCCAAAAAAATTTGTTCTATATGGTGTGTATGGACTATTTTTAAATATCAAGCGGCCATCACCGGTAGTGAACACTTCCATACTACCCGCGTCGCTTAGTATTGAGCAAGCAATTCGTCCCGCGGAAACACCTCCTCGTATAGCCGCGAATACTGGTTAGCCTTGTTGCCATTAAACTGAAGTATGTTGTCCTATTTGAACACTAATCTTATCCTTTTATTGCTCGTGCCTGCCTGTATCTGCGCACAGGGTCCGGTAACATTGAGCGGGCATGTCCGTGACTCCAGCGGCAATGGCCTTCCCTATGCAAATGTCTTCTTCATCCAGGATTCCACTACAGTTTCAGAATTACTTACCGACAGTACCGGTCAATTTTCCACCACAATAGCCCCGGGTAAATATGAAGTAAAGGTCCATGCATTTGGGTATGCTCCTGCCGTTATGATGGTGGAAGCAACGCGGGATGAGCAAATTGCTTTCACGTTGCGCCGGGCCACGCAGGAACTGCAGGAGGTGATAGTGACCTCGCGCAAGCAGGTGGTGGAATTCAGAGTAGACAGAATTGTGTTCAATGTAGAGAACAGTATATACAACCGTGGAGTGGACATGATAGAATTGTTGCGGCAAACTCCACGTATAGAAGTAGGCGATAATGAAGCCATTTCCATGGTAGGCAAAGGCGCCGTTCGCGTGATGATAGATGGCCGTGTGCTGAATTTATCTGAAGAAGACCTGAAGCAACGGTTGCGGTCCCTTCGATCAGACAATATCGCCCGGATCGAAGTAATAGCCATACCTCCTTCCCGGTACAGTGCCCAGGGAAACAACGGCTTCATCAACATCGTTCTCAAAAAAAATCCCAACCTGGGCTGGTCCGGTAATGTGAACCTTGCCTACCTGCAGCGTACCTATCCTTCCTTTACACAAAACGGCACCATCAATTACCGCGCAAAAAGTTTTGAAGGGTCGCTTACGGTGAATTATGACCATTCTGAATTTGAAAACCTTCAAAACACGCTCTTCCGTTTTGCCAACAGGAGTTTCCTCATCGATCGTCATTCGCTGAGAAAAGAAAACACTACTTCGTTTAACAATGTATTGAAATGGAAACCCGCTGCCGGGCTCGAACTGGGATCATTGCTGGATTATTCTTTCCGTAAAGCGTCCAACAACGATGTAGAAACCAGTACCTACTTTGGCGAAAATGAAAGCAGCATCGATTCCTCGGTATATTCTCCTTCCAGCATTGAAGAAAAACCAAAGGCATTCGCATGGTCGGCCTACATCGACTACCAGCCGGGAAAAAGCGGGAAGAAGTTTTCGCTTACCTACAACTTTTCTGAAAATACCAATGACCTGAACAAACTGGTGCAGTCTGAAATAAACAGCGTAACCAACAAACAGCAGACGCTTGATTTTTATGGCGACAATGCCTACACCATTCATTCCGTTATGTTGGATGTTGAACTGCCGTCTGCAACCCTGCCCGTTGAAACCGGCGCCAGTTATACGGCCATCAACAACAATAGTCAACTGGAATTGTACAGGAAGGAAGACGGCCAGCTGATATTGGACCCTTCAGTAAGCAACAGGTTTGAATACGAAGAAAATACGACGGCGCTTTACCTTTCCGGTACGAAGGTTTTTAACAACAGGTGGTCTGCCAAAGCCGGGCTGCGGTATGAACATACCAGCCTGAAAGGCTATTCTCCTACGCTTTCACTTACGAACAGCAGCACGTATGGAAAACTTTTCCCCACCGTGTATTTGTCGTACAAGCCGCATCAGTCGCACAGTTTTAATCTCGCTTATGCGCGCAGGTTAGACAGGCCGGGATTTAATGATCTCAATCCTTTCCGGTATTATTCCAATGTGTATACCTATGTTTCCGGTAACGCGTATTTATTGCCTTCATTCACACATAATGTAGACCTGGCTTACAGTTATCAAGGAAATTTTTCAGTATACCTTTCTTATGTCAACATCAAAAACGGCATTGATTACCTGGCATTGGTAGAAAGCGATGGCACCAATCGCATAACGCCTGAAAACCATCTTTACCAGAGCCGGTACATTGCCAACCTGTCTTACACACTGCAGTTGCACAAACGGGTGTCGCTGTATGGCAGCACCACTTCCTGGTATGCCACCACCCGCTCACTGCGCAAAGACCTGATGATACCTTCTTACAACGGATATGGAGGATCGTTCCTCGTGCGGGGCACCGTTACGCTCGATAAAAAAAGTACGGCGTTCGTTCAGCTGTCCTATTACCAGAGTTTGCCTTCGGCAGATGGGTTCAATTTCAAACGTGGTTTCGGTTATTGCAGCGCCAATGTGCGCTTTCAGGCTGCCAAAGGAAGACTGCAGTTCATGATTTCTGCCCTCGATTTGTTCCGGCAGAACTATACCACTACAAGAAGGGATTATTCCAATTATACAACGACCAATAATTTCAATGCCCTGTTGCAGAATTACAGGGTATCGGTAAACTATAGTTTTGGAAACAGGCAGGTGAACAAGGTTTCGAAGGAATCTAAAAATACAGAGCGGTACAGGGGAATGTGAGCTGATCAGTTCTTGGTTATAATTGGCCAACTATAATAGGAAAACGCTCCAGCCTTAAAGAGAGCAATTGTTCAAACCAAAAAAAAATCGGTTATGAAGCTCAACAAGTTTGCACTCGAGAAAATGCCTGTGGCTGAGATGAATGCCATCAAGGCTGGTTCCGGAACCTGTAAATCAGGTTTGCTGGAAACTTCTTCAAGCACTAATGAAGAGGATACCATGAGTTCCGACAAAGACGGAGACTAACTCTTCAAAACAATGTGGGTAACCCTTCCGGGGTTGCCCATATATTTCTAAAGTAAAGAACAATCAACATATGATACTTGTGTTTTCCATCCGTTATGATTACTCCACCACGCTGGTGCAGAAATGGCTGGACTATTACGGTGAAAAAGTGGTGCGCATGAATGGCGATGATGACACCTACATTTTTGAAGGGATGGACAATAAGGCAATATGGTTCAAAAATCAGTTAACGGGTGAAAGCATCAACCTGCGCGAAGCAAAAGCCTGCTGGTGGCGGCGCACCGCTATTCATCCGGAACATATCACGCGCACCAGGCGTACCGAATTTAGTTACAACGGGCTTGAGTTGTCGGCACTTATCAAGGGCAAAAGAAATATGCTGGATGAAGAAAACAAAGCGATCACAGAATATATTTCCTATGCAGTGTATCAGTCGGCTTCCATCAACCTCGGTAAACCGCTGTTCAATCTCAACAGGCTGATAGTGGCCGATATAGCAGCAAAACACGGATTCAAAGTGCCGGACTATAAAATCATCAGCAATTGCAGGGAATTACCGGCAATAAAAAAACAATTCGGCTCACTGGTGACCAAGGCAGTATCCAACGGCATATACCGGGATATAGAAAGACACCGCTTTTATACATACACTGAATTGCTGGAAGATGATTTTATCAACGATAACCTCGACACTGCTATCTATCCTTCCATGGTGTCGGCCATGGTACGCAAACAATTTGAAGTAAGAACCTTTTTTATAGAAGGCAGGTGCTTCTCCATGGCCATCTTTTCACAATCCAACGAACGGACAAAGATAGATTTCAGAAAATACAGCAATAACCGCAACCTGCCTTTCAAACTTCCCGACCACATTGAAGAACGGTTACGCAACATTTTTGCAGAGCTGCAGCTCAATTGCGGATCGGTGGATTTGATTGTGGATGACCAGGATGATTTTGTGTTTCTCGAAATCAATCCGGTTGGGCAATTCGGCATGACAAGTGAACCTTGTAACTACAACCTGCATCAACTGGTTGCTAAATACCTTATACATGGAACAGTGGATAAAACATATTAATCTCAGCGGTGAAGCGCTCGAAGGGCTGCCGCTGTTCTTCAGGAAGATCGTGTACAACAAGCTTACCGATCCCGATGAAGAAGCCAAACTTATGAAGTACAATCCGCGCTGGCAAACCGTGCTCATGCGCGATGCCTTTTCACAAAGGCTGATGTCGAAAACCATTGATTACAATTACGTTTTTAAACAGGAAAACAGTGAGCAATAACAAAAATTATTTTGTACTGGCGGCTTCCTGCAAATTGGTGGATGGGCCTACTCGTTGCGTTATACTGGATTATGAACGCGGCGAAGTGTTTTTTATCTCCCGTGAGTACTACGACCTTATCCAAAAAATGGACCGCAAGCCCATTGCTGATATTGAAAAGGAGATAGACGAAGATTCAAAGCCATACTTCAATGAATTTATGGAGTTTCTTACCACCCATGAAATTGGCTTTTTAACACCTCACCCCGAATGGTTTCCTGTTTTGGACGATGCCTTGAACGACGAATATATCCGGGTGAAAGATGTAATACTGGAACTGGACGAAAACACATTCAATGAAGCGCTGTTCGATAAGGTTTGTACACAACTCACAGACCTGCGGGTGAAGGACTACGAACTGCGCATGCTTTCCACCTTTAACCTGCCATTCCTGGAGAAAGTGCTGGCGCGACTGCATGATACGGAAGCCAATTGTATTGAAGTGCATTTATCGCACCACGACAAGCTCGTAAACTCGGAGCTGCATTATTTCATCGAAAGGCAACCACTCATCAGCAGGATGTTCGTATATGGCGCGCAGCGAAATGGCATTGCGCATGTGGTGAATGAAACCGACCAGATCCCTGTTCCGCTGGGTGAGATCTTTTTTGTGGAGTATCCATTTGATGAGGGCAACTGCTGCGGCCTCATCACCCGGGAAAACCTGAATTTTACAGGCTTTCATGTACATCATACTCACCAGAAAAGAAATGGTTGTCTTGACAGAAAACTCACCATTGACCGGTATGGCAACATTAAAAACTGCCCTTCACTCAAAGTGGAATATGGCAATGTGGAAGAAGTATCCATTGCCAGCGTGCTGAACAGTGCTGCATTTCAGCAATACTGGTTCATACACAAAGACCAGATCAACATTTGCAAGGTGTGCGAGTTTCGGTACAACTGTACCGACTGTCGTGCTTTTTTGCAGGACCCGGCCGATCTCTACAGCAAGCCGTTGAAATGCGGATACGATCCTTACACCGGCAAATGGGAAGAACAATCAAGGCATCCGATGAAAGAGAAAATCACCAAAAACTTTCCGGCAAGCGTATAACAGCAAAACCCGTTATGTTCAAATCATTTCCTTTTGTAGCGCAACACGATGCAATGGATTGCGGTCCCGCATGCCTGAGCATGGTGGCGAAAAAATATGGGAGGGAATACTCGCTGCAGTACCTGAGAGATAATTCCTATCTCACACGGGAAGGCGTGAGCCTTACCGGCCTGAGCGCTGCAGCAGGCTTGATCGGGTTTGAATCGATGGCGGTGCGCACTACGCTTGATAAACTGCTGCAGGAAAAACCTTTTCCCTGCATTTTATTCTGGAATAGCAGTCACTTTGTGGTGTTATATGAAGTAAAGCAATCGCTCTTTACAAAAAAACTGTATTTCAGAATTGCCGACCCTGCCAGGGGAATGATCCTGCTTCCCGAACAGGCGTTTTGCGAAGCATGGACCAATGGCGGTGAAAAAGGCGTGGCGCTCCTGCTGGAACCCGGGAAGGAATTTTACGAACGGCCGGCTCATCCGCCCAGCCGCATTACGTTTGCCCATTTTGTAAAATACATACGCCCCTTCAGAAAAGAGTTTTTTCAACTGGTGGCAGGCATGGCGGCAGGCAGTGCATTTACACTGATTTTTCCGTTTCTCACACAATCGCTCATCGACAAAGGCATTGCTGCCAAAAGCCTTCATTTTGTATTTATCCTGCTGCTGGCGCAGGTATTCATTTTCCTGGGCACGGTGATAGTGGAAATTGTAAGAAACTGGCTGATACTGTACATCAGCACGCGGGTGAACATCACCATTATCAGCGACTTTTTTAAAAAAATCATGAAGCTGCCCGTGCGGTTTTTTGATACAAAGTACAGTGGTGATTTTTACCAGCGTATTCATGACCATTCACGAATCGAACAATTTCTTACTTCGCAAAGTCTTACCACGTTTTTTTCTTTTATCAACTTCTTCATTTTCTTCTTTGTTCTTTTCAGTTACGACTATAAAATTCTGCTGGTATATGCTTCGCTCACCATACTCTCCGTGCTGTGGTCGAGAAGTTTTTTTAAAAAACGCGAATACCTTGATTTTTTTCGCTTTCGCTCCAATGCGTTGAATAACCAGTCCATCAACGAAATGATCAATGGCATCCAGGAAATCAAGCTGAACAATTTTGAACATTACAAGCGGGAGCAGTGGGAAGAAATTCAGGTAAAGCTGTTCAACATCAACCTGAAGGTGCTGCGGCTTGACCAGGTGCAGATGATCGGTTTTGATTTTATCAACCAGCTAAAAAATATTATCGTCACGTTCATTGCTGCACGGGAGGTGATCAACGGCAATATCACACTGGGCGAAATGCTGAGCGTGTCGTTCATCATCGGGCAGTTGAACGCTCCGGTAAGCCAGCTGATTGCTTTTTTCCGGGCTTTCCAGGATGCACAGCTGAGTATGAAACGCCTGCTCGAAATCCAGGATTACAAGGAAGAAGTGCAGGAGCACCATATCGCCATTAACGAGTTGAGCAATGCACCCGCAAACGGAACAGCAAAAGGGATCAGCATCAAAAACCTGAGTTTTCAGTACGAGGGCCCTTATTCGCCGCAGGTGCTGAAAAATATCAATCTCTTCATACCCGATGGCAAAACCACTGCCATTGTAGGCGGTAGCGGCAGCGGCAAAACCACATTGATGAAATTGCTGCTGCAGTTTTACCAGCCGGTGTCGGGCGAAATTATGGTGAACCATGTAAGCCTGTCGAATATCTCGCCGGCCAGCTGGCGGGAACAATGCGGTGTAGTGATGCAGGACGGATTCATTTTTTCCGAAACCATAGCCAGAAACATTGCTACCAAAGATGTGAACATAGACCAGGAGCGGTTGAAGATGGCTTGCCGCATTGCCAACCTGGACGACTATATCAATATACTGCCACAAGGATTGGAAACAAAAATCGGCGCCATCGGAAGCGGCATTTCAGGCGGACAAAAACAACGCATCCTGATAGCAAGGGCCGTGTACAAAAATCCGCATTACATATTCTTCGATGAAGCTACCTCTTCGCTCGATACCCAGAATGAACGGATCATATACGATAACCTGCAGGAATTTTTTAAAGACCGTACCGTGGTAGTGATAGCACACCGACTGAGTACCGTTAAAAATGCGGACCAGATCATTGTGTTGAAAGACGGCGAAATAGTGGAAAGAGGAACACACAAATCGCTGGTACAGCGCAAGGGAAGCTATTACAATCTTGTCAAAAATCAACTGGAACTGGAGGAATCATGAAACAAAACAATCTTCAGGAAGAATTGGACAAAAAAAGACTGTTTATTGTCAAGTATGCCTTGCACATAACCATTTGCGTTATAATGCTGGTGATACTGCTATTGTGCATGCTGAAAATAGAGGGCCAGTCGATTTTTGAAATGACGTTGAACTATTACTTGAAAAAATAACCTTAGTCCTATGGCACGTATTGCATTCATCACCTGCTACATAGGAAAATTTCCATGGTACTTCAAGTACTTTGTACAAAGTTGCAGGTACAACCCCACTGTTGATTTTTATATTATTTCCGACAACCGGACATTTGACTGCGAACTTCCGAAAAATGTAATTCCTGTTTACAAAACGCTGGAGGAAATCAGGGAACTTGCCTCGCAGAAACTGCAATTGCAGGCGGCCATTGACCGGCCCTATAAGCTGTGCGATTTCAAACCGGCGTATGGCTTGCTGTTTTCGGATATTGTTGCAGGATATGATTTCTGGGCACATGGCGACATTGATGTCATCTTCGGCAATATCCGTGCTTTCATTACTGATGAGTTAACCAATACCTACGATCTGATCTCGGTCCGGCACGATTTTCTGACCGGTTATTTCCTGCTGTACCGGAACTGTGAAAAAATGAACCTGCTGTTTACCCATAGCAAGGATTATAAAAAAGTGATGTCAGACACCAAACATTACTGCTTTGATGAAACCAATTTTCATTTCAGTGAATTTGAGCGGGGCATGCATTACAGCGATATTCCCAGTGATGTGGAAAGTATGACGCATGTGGTAAAAAGGCTCGATGAAGCCGGATACATCAAAGCCTATTTTGATTTTCATGTAATTGAAGGCGCTTACGGAAAGCTTCGGTGGGACAACGGGAAACTGATGTACAAGAATAAATATGAAGCCATTTTATACCACATGATTCATTTCAAAACGCGGTGTAAACCGGAAGATCAGTTGCCTGTGCCGCCGGAGGTTTTTCGTATCAGTCCTTCCAGGATATATGCGTGATATAGAAAGGTGTTGATTGTCAATCACTAACATAGAATTTCAAAAAATATAATTCTTTAGAATAGGTTTCGTACGAAAAATTTCCTACCTTTTAATTATGAAAACTCCCGAATCCGCAGACAGCAGTTTTGTAATGCCCACCCGCTCCGAACTGGAAATTCTCCAGGTATTGTGGAGCTATGGCCCGTCTACTGTTCGATTTGTAAACGACAAGCTCAATGAACAGGGACGAAAAGTGCATTATACCTCCACCCTCAAACTGATGCAGATTATGGTAGAAAAGAAACTGCTGCTGCGCGACACCAGCCAGATGAAACACATTTATGCGGTGGCACACGAAGAAAAGCAGGCGAGGACCCAGTTACTGGACCGCTTTGTGGATACTTTATTTGGCGGTTCGCGCCGTAACCTGGTAATGGCATTGCTGGGTTCTGAAAAAACCTCGCGGGAAGACCTTGAAAAAATCCGTGAAATGATCAACAATATGAAAGACGAATAATCACTGTATCATGGAAAATATCCTGCAGGAACTCTTTTCGGGAAATTTTGCCAGGGCGCTCTGTCTAACACTGCTGCATTCCCTGTGGCAGGCAGCATTGATGGCGCTGATGGCCATGCTGCTAATGTCGGTTACCCGGAAAGCTACTGCAGTATGGCGGTATGTATTGTTGTTATGGCTGTTTGGCGTGTTGATCATTGGCGCTTTGGTTACATTCTTTATCGTGCTGGGGGATATACGGCAGCAGGGAAGTGCCCTGGGACCAATTGTAGCTGGTTTGCCGGCATTGCTCGCCCGCGTTGCAGCCTACTCCCATTATATATTGCCCGCATGGGCAGGTATTTTTATTATAAAACTATTTCGATTATATATTTCCGGTAGACAAATTCATGTATTGAAAGGAACGGCCGTGCCTGCTACTGGCTGGAACACCACTATGGAATCGCTTTGTTCTCTGCTGGATATAAAACAACGGGTGCTGTTGTATGAATCGAAAGCTATCAAAAGTCCGGTAACGATTGGTTTTTTGAAGCCGGTAATCTTTGTGCCACTGGGCATGCTGATGCACCTGCCTCCCGAACAGGCAGAAGCAGCTTTGCTGCACGAACTGGCCCATATCAAACGCAAAGACTACCTCATTAACCTGGTGCAGTTGTTTACGGAAGCAATATTCTTTTTCAACCCGGCTGTGCTGTGGTTATCCCATATTATCAGGAGAGAGCGCGAAGCCTGTTGCGATGCCATGGTATTGCAGCACCGGCCCGCAAAGAAAACCTACCTGCGTTCTTTACTGGCATTTGAAGAAATGGGCCGGTTTGCCCCCGCTACCGCACTGGGCCTGGCCGGTAAAGCAGGGCTTGCCGACCGCGTTAACCGCATTGTTACCAACAGCCATCCGCCGATGCAGGCAAGAGATAAAATCCGCATGATCCTGTTTTTGCTGTTGCTGGCATTGTTGCCTGCATTGAACAAAAGCAGTGTAATGCATACAGGAAAAGTTATTGGAGCGGAGGAATTGAAGCCGGCGCAGGTAGTAGCAAATGCACCGGCAAAACCTTCGCCCGGTCAGCTATCCGGCATTGCATTAACACCTGCTCCGCAAATGCGGCATGAAGCAAGGGCTGAACAAGCGAAGGCCAATAAACCACAAGCCGTATCCAGTCGCGCAAGGCGGGCACATGGCAAAGCAAAAGCATCTGCCCACGTTACACGCGCCGCCACGTTGGCAAATGATATGGCCGCTCAAATGCAACAGGCCATACAACTACAGCACCAACTGATCATGGCGCAGGAGCAATTAAAGAAAATACAGGAAAACATAGCCAGTCATACCATTCCATGAATACTAATGAGTGAGCAGCAGTAGTGAGTGACCAACAGCATTGAATGATGCAGCAACGATGGGGTGAGCAAATGCAATCATAAAAGTCGCAACCGTTTTTATCATCTATAAAATATGCAGTTATGAAAAAAGCAAAATTCTTGTTAGCGCTTCCGGCACTGATATGGGGTCAACTGACATTTGCGCAAGCCAATGAAGGCAATGCGCAGGAAGAAGCGGCCCGGAAGCAGCAGGAGGCTGCCGCACAACAGGAAGCCGGTATGAAAAGCCAGAAGGAGCAGGTCGCAAAACAACAAGCAATGGCGAAACTGCAAGAAGAAAAAGCTGCAGAACAGGAAGCGGTTATGAAGGAGATAAAAAACGAATTGCTGAAGGATGGTCTTATTGAAAAAGATGCGCACTTCGAATTCAGGCTTAACAGCAGGGAGCTCATCATCAACGGAAAAAAGCAATCCGACGAAATGCATAAAAAATACCTCAGGATCATCAACAGCAAAAGAAAGCAGCCTTTTGGAAAGGATGAGGAGTGGAATATTAAACAATAAGCAGGATACAGCAAATCAGCATGGCTGCAATGGGGCGCAGCAATTATGCTCATGCAGCATGGAGTGGATGGGTCACAGGGAATATTCTTTTATACCGAGATAAACGCCATCCTCGCGGATTTCTACCGGATAGGTCTTCAGGTGAAATCCTTCGCCGCTGGTATTGCGCCCGTTGCTGATGCTGAACCGGTAGCCATGCACAGGACAAACCACATTGCCGGCGCCATCAATATAACCTTCGTTCAGCATGGCGCCTGCATGCGGACAGGTATATGCAAAACCATACACGGATTGCCCGATTAATCCCAGACATATCTTCTTTCCGTTTACATCGGCAACGCGTATGCGATTTTTGCCAAAATCCATTTCGCTGACCGAAGCTGCAATTTTATGCCAGGTATACTGATGGGATGTCATATTACTATTCTTTCCTTATACAAAACCAGCAATGCTTTCCCGGGAGGCATTGCTGGTTTTGTATAGAAATACTTTGCTGAATGAATATTAAAAGAAGTATTCTGTTTTATACGGGTATCTTACTTTATACAATTCTCTCACTTTATGCAGAATCGTTGCCCGCAAGGCATCCACATTTCTTTTTTCCGTGGCTGAAATGAATACACAATTGCCCTGCAATTCATTTTCCCAGCGTTCTTTCAGGTCGTTCAGTATTTCTGCTCTTACTTCTTCTTCCAGCCAGGGATCGAAAGTATTCTTTTCGTACAGGTCCATTTTGTTGAAAATGGTGATCACGGGCTTGTCCAGCGCTTTCAGATCGTGCAGCGTGTTGTTCACCACGGCAATCTGCTCTTCATAGCGGGGATGCGAAGCATCTACTACGTGCAGCAGGATATCGGCTTCACGTACCTCATCGAGCGTGCTTTTAAAACTCTCCACCAGGTGATGCGGCAGTTTTCGTATAAACCCTACCGTGTCACTCAGCAGGAAGGGCGTGTTTTCAAAAACCACCTTGCGGGTAGTGGTATCGAGAGTGGCAAAGAGTTTGTTTTCTGCAAACACTTCGCTTTTGCTCAGCAGGTTCATGATGGTTGACTTACCCACATTGGTATATCCTACCAGCGCCACGCGGATAAATTCGCCGCGGTCTTTGCGCTGGATGTATGCCTGCTTGTCGATTTCCGCCAGTCGCCTGCGCAGCAAAGAGATTTTGTCTTTTACAATACGGCGGTCTGTTTCAATTTCCGTTTCACCCGGGCCCCTGGTGCCGATACCGCCACCCAGGCGTTCAAGGTGTTTCCACATACCGCGCAGTCGTGGCAACAGGTATTGGTACTGTGCCAGTTCTACCTGCGTTTTGGCCGCAGCTGTTTTCGCCCGGCGGGCAAAAATATCAAGTATCAGGTCGGAGCGGTCGATCGTCTTTACCTCGAGAATTTTTTCAATATTGTTGATCTGTGAACCACTCAGCTCATCGTCAAAAATGATGATGTCTGCCTTATGCGTTTCGAGGTATTTCTTGATTTCTTCCAGCTTCCCTTTTCCTACAAAAGTCCTGCTGTCGGGATGCGGTAATTTTTGTATGTACCGTTTGATGGTTTTGGCGCCGGCAGTATCTGCCAGAAATGCCAGTTCTTCCAGGTACTCTTTTACCTGCTCTTCGGTTTGGGTTTTATGTACCAGTCCCACGAGAATTGCCTTCTCTTCCTGCTGTATATTCTTTTTCTCTAACAATGGTAAAGCATTTGAATGAGCAAATATAGTTCGCATGGCCCGAAGACCATAGGTCCCAAAGACAGAAAAGCCCGAAAGAATCGTGCCTGTTCAGCATCATTCTTTCGGACTTTCAAACGGGGCCATACAGCGTGGAAAACAAACTGCCTGTATGCATTCGGACTTTCAAACCGGACCGTACAGCATATATCGAACTGCCTGCCTGCTTTCAGACCTTCAGACCGGCCATGCGGCCTATAAATCGAGTTACCTGTCTGCGCTGCATCTTTCTTTCCGACCCGTGGTCTTTCCGGCTATAATCCGCTAAGGGTTAATCCAATCTGGAAAGGCCTGATATCGGGACCAAAACCTTCTTTGATAAAACTGTTGATCTGGTAGGCGGCATAAAGGCCCAGTACGCCGCGGCTCACGCGACCGGTAACAGAGAGCCTTGTATTATTGAAAAATCTTTTGGCTTTTTCCTTATCGGTATAGGCGTTGATGGTGCCGCCACTTTTATTCTGGAAGTTCTTGCCTTTGGCAGCGGCGCTCACCAGCGTGCCCACTTTGGCGCCGAGGGCTATCTTCCAGCTTCGGTTAGGCGATACCGGGTTAGCGGACCAGCGCAATTCAACCGGGGCTTCCAGGTAAGTGGTAGCGAGTTTGTATTTTTTGAAATGATTGGTATCGGAAACATCTTTAAAGGTGAGGCTATTGCCGTTACGACCGGTGATGTCGATCGTCATCTTGTCGAAATACATATTGTCGGTGCCCACCCCTGCCCCGATCGCTATGCTTAAACGCGGATTGGTTTTAAAAGGAAAATCGAACATGAAGTACACGTTGAAGCTGCGCGGTAATCCTTTGGTATTGATGGTATCGGGTTTGCTGGCCCATCCGTTATACCCCAGCTGCATCAGAAAGTGGTCATTTGGCCGGTTGGAGAGGCTTACCTTGCTCCAGTCTTTCTTTTGCTTTTGGGGTTTAGTAGTAGTGGTGATAGTTGTAGTATCAGTATCCTGCGCCGCGAGTGAAACAAACAAAGCCATTGCCAGGGAAAGCGTAAACAATTTCTTCATACTTCGGAAATGAATGTTCAAATGTATCTTACAGGGGGTTAATGAAAGGTTAAAGAACAAGGTGAAAGAAGTGCCAGGTTGATATAGTTATTCAAGGACGTGGGTATATTACAGTAAATAAATACCTATGAAATATCAAATCAACGTATGATTTTACCTGTAGTGGACCCTGTTGGGATCGAACCAACGACCCCCTGATTATGAGTCAGGTGCTCTAACCGTCTGAGCTAAGGGTCCAATGAATTTATAAGTTTCAATAGCCGGCGGCTTATTTCTTGTCTCTTATTGCGCTTTTCTTTGGCGCCGGGTCCAATGCCACACCCCGCCTGCTGGCTTCGCTCTTTCTTGTTCTTTATACTTCTTTCCGTTCCTCTAAGGAACGGCAAAATTAGAAAATTCTCCCCAGCCCCCACCGAATTTGTTTTTAATTTTTTAGACTTACCTTGTGTTGCAGCACAAAGACCGGTAAACAGGTCTTACTTTGCCCAAGATTGCCATGCCAACCACTACAGCCAGCATCCAGGAATTGCAGCGCCGTATATCCTTGTACGACGACGAAACTGCCTACAGGGAGCTGTTTTTTACATTTTACAAACCCCTGCTGCAATTTGCCAATAGTTTTGTGCAATCGCGGGAGGTGGCGGAAGAGGTGGTATCCGACGTGTTCATTGGCCTTTGGGAACGCCGCCGCCACCTTGAAGATGTGCAGAATATAAGGGTTTACCTGTATGTGTGCACGCGCAACGCTGCCTTGAAGTATTTATCCCGGCAGCAGAAACACCTCTCCATCACCCTTGACGACCTGAAAGTAGAACTCGAAAGTACCTATAACAATCCCGAACAATTATTACTTACGGCCGAAATGCGCTACCGCATTCAGCAGGCGGTGAACCAGTTGCCGCCCCGCTGCAAGATCATTTTCAAACTCATCCGCGAAGACGGGCTCAAGTACCGCGAAGTTGCCGAAATACTCAATATTTCCGTAAAAACCGTTGACAATCAACTCGCCACTGCCCTCCGCAAGATCGGAAATGCTATAAATCTTGATTTGAGGAAGGTGGTGAGGTATTAGCAGGAAAGAAGTCCCCCCAAAAAAAATTTTCCCTCCCTATAGGGATATCCCACCCCTTCCAGGCTCCTATACCTACAACAACCACTGCAAATGTCTGCTGAACGCATCTGGGAATTAATTGCTCGAAAACTGGCCGGCGAAGCTTCTCCGGAAGAACTGCATGAACTGGAATTGCTTTTGCGTTCCCACCCCGACCTTCATTTTTCTGTACAAACCATTACAGACCTGTGGGTACAGCAACAAAAAAAGGCGGCAGATAATGATACGCCGGAAGCCGCCTGGCAGCAGCATCTGGCCCGGTTACAGGAAAAGGGCATTACCTTATCCGCACCGCCCGACGCACAGGAAGCCACTACTTTGTGGGAGTCGCCTATGCCAACAAGCAGTAAAAGAAAGTTAAAGGCAAGCCTGCTGGCGGCTGCTGCTATCATTATTATTTCGGTATGGACTTTTTACTTCTTCCAACAACCCGAAAACAATAACGTAGCTGAAAAAAGTATCGCCACTACGCCCCATGAAATTACCACCACGTATGGCGTAAGAACTACCCGCCAGCTGCCCGATGGCAGTTGCGTGTGGCTCAATGCCGGCAGCAAACTCATCATCAATGAAGATTTTGGCGAATCATTGCGTGAAGTAACGCTTACCGGGGAAGCATTTTTTGATGTAGCAAAGAATCCCGATAAACCATTTATCATTCATACCCCTGCCGTTGATATAAAAGTGCTGGGGACGCAGTTCAATGTAAAAAGCTATCCGTCAGACAAAACCACCGAAACCAGCCTGCTGCGCGGCAGCGTGGAAGTGGTGGTAAAAAAGAGGCCCGACGAAAAATATGTACTGAAGCCGAACGAAAAACTCGTAGTGCTCAACGAAGAAATTACCTCACCTGAAAAGAATAACGACTGGCCTGCTAATCGTAACAGCAACGAAAACATCATTGCCATCAAAAGCCTTACCTATCAGCAGGGCGATACTACCGCCATTGAAGCTGCCTGGGTGCGCAACAAACTTTCAGTAAAAGATGAACCTTTTATTGAACTGGCCCGCAAAATGGAACGGTGGTACGATGTAGCATTTGAATTCCGCAACAAATGGCTGGAAGAAGCATTCATCACCGGTTCATTTGAAAATGAAACACTCGAACAGGCGCTCGAGGCCCTGCGCTTTTCCTTTGATTTCAAGTACAGGATCAACGGTAAGACCGTGATTATTTATTGACCTAAAACGATGCTGCTTATGCCCAGGAACAGGAACAATTCTTCATAACACCATACTTAAAAAAGAAAACGGGAAATGTTGCCGCATTCCCCGTTTGAGCAGGTAAATAAGAAACCGTTGCAGGTAACGCATGCAATGGCGGTTTCTGTTTTATTAACCCTAATAATAAAAGTATGAAAAATACCCTTTCAGTTGCAAGGGAGCTCCGGCCTATTCAAAAGCTACTACTGATTATGAAACTAACTTGCTTGCTGACTGTGTTTTTTGTGCTCGACACATTCGCCAATGCCGGTGCACAAACCATTACCCTGAAAATGCAGGATGCAGAGATAACCAGGGTGTTATCTACCATCGAAAAGCAGGGGAGCTACCGCTTCTTATACAACAGCCGTTTGAAGGATATGAAGCAAAAGGTGGATGTGGCATTTCAGAATGCTGATATCAATGAAGTGCTCAACACCCTGTTTGCCCACACCAAACTCACTTATCGCAGGCTCAACAACAATCTTATTGCCATCCGGTATGAAGAACGCCCGGACGAAGATGTTACCATATCAGGCAAGGTAACCAATGAAGCAGGCGAACCCATAGAAGGCGCCTCCGTAAGTGTAAAAGGCACTGCCCGCGGTACCAGCACCGATGCCTGGGGAGCCTTTACGTTAACGGTTCCTGAAAACTCCACGTTGGTCATCTCAGCAGTGGGCTACCTCACGCAGGAGATTGCCATAGGCGCCCGCACCACCTTTGAGATCAAAATGGTGCAGTCTACCATCCGAATGGATGAAATTGTAGTGATCGGTTATGGTAGCGCCAGCAAAAGGGATCTCACCGGTTCCATACAAACCATCAAAGCAAAAGAAATTGCAGACAGACCGGCAGCCAACGCATTGGCACTGCTGCAGGGTAAAGTAGCAGGGGTAACCATCGTAAACTCCGGCAGGCCCGGTGCTGAACCCGACGTGCGTATTCGCGGTACCAATACCATCAATGGCGTAAAACCGGTGTACATCGTTGACGGCATTTTAAATGACAACATCAACTTCCTGAACCCGGCAGATATTGAATCAGTAGAGGTATTGAAAGATCCTTCCTCACTGGCCATCTTTGGTGTGCGTGGCGCCAACGGCGCCATTGCCATCACTACCAAAAAAGCTAAAGCCGGCCAGTTGCTGGTAAATTTCAATACTACAGTGGGCGTAAAACGAGTGCAGGAAAGAATGAAATTCACCAATGCTGCACAGTTCAAGGAATTGTACAGTGAACAATTGGCCAACCAGGGCGCTCCTGATTTTGATTATACGCTCTGGACAGGCAATACCGACTGGCAGGACGAAATATTCCAATCTGCCCTGCTCAACTACAATAACATCAGCATAACCGGCGCCACGGAAAAAAACCGTTTTTACCTGGGCCTCGGTTACATTAATGAAGAAGGAATAATTAAACACGAGCAATACAAAAAATACACGCTCAATTTCAGTGATGAATTGCGGGTATCGAAGAACCTGAAATTCGGTGTTAACGTAAATGCATACATGGCAGAGTTGCCGGATGATGAAAAGGGTGTAGCCGGCGCCATGCGTGCAGCGCCCATAGCGCCCGTTTTTGATCCGGGGACCGGCTTGTATCATACTTTACCCTCCTTCCAGCGGGCACAGGTGTTCAATCCGCTGGTGTCCATTGACGTGGAAAAGAATACGCGGCTGCGCAAAGAATATCGTGTAGTGGGCAGTATTTATGGTGAACTGAATTTTCTCAAAGATTTTACTTTCCGCACCCAGTTGTATGCCGACTATGGATTTAACACAGAAAGAAGATACTATCCCATACTGGCTGTATACAATCCTGAAATAGTAGGGCCCGACAAGCGAGATACTTCAAGAAGAGCTACAGCTGTGTCACAATTGCAAAACATGTTTCCCAAAACACAGCTGGACCTGTTGTTGACGTATAAGAAAAGCTTCGGCGACCACGATCTTACCATCCTGGGAGGTGTTACCACTTATTACAGCGGATTTGAAGAGACAAAATCTTCTGTACAACAGGGTCAGGGGCAGGTTATTCCCAACAACCCCGACAAATGGTATGTGAATGCCGTAGGTGATCCGTCAACGCGTACAGGTTCCGGTAATGCATGGGAAGATGCGTCGCTCTCTTACCTCGCCCGGGCCCTTTATAGCTTTCAGAACAAGTACCTGTTAAATGTTTCTTTCAGAAGAGATGGCAGCAGCCAGTTCTATCGCCTGGGCAATGCCTGGAAAAATTTTGGCGCCGTAGGTGTGGGCTGGGTGGTTAGCAAGGAAGATTTCTTTGAAAACATTACCTTCCTGGATTACCTGAAAGTAAAAGGAAGCTGGGGTATACTGGGCAACAAGAACATTGATGAAAAATATCGTTATCCTGCCTATCCTACACTTACCAATGCCAACTCGGGCGTGTTTGGTGAAGATGTGGTGGAAGGATTGGAAAGGGAATATATTCCCGATCCCAACCTCAACTGGGAAACCGTTCATTCCTATGAAGTGGGCCTCGAGTTGAATACACTGCGCAACCGGCTGCATGTTGAAGTGAACTATTACAGTAAAGTAACCAAAGATGTGCTTACCCTTATTGAAGGCCCTTCGGGTACTTTGCCGGGCCTGGGCAATCTTGGTGAAATTGAAAACAAAGGCTTTGAGTTCATAGCAACCTGGAACCAGCAGTTTTCGCGTGATCTGAACGTATCAGTATCCGGTAACCTCACTACTATAAAGAACAATGTAAACAGGCTGAACAAAACAGGTTTCGCCATTATTGCCGGACCGGCAAGGACCACAGCCGGCTTCCCCATCGGATATTTCTACGGGTACATTCATGACGGTATCTATCAAACGCAGGCAGAAATCAACAAAAGCCCGGCCAGCACCATCGGTACGGTATTGCCCGGGGATATCAAATACAGAGACGTGGATGGAGATAATCTGATCACCACTGCCGACCGCACCATCATTGGTAATCCCACGCCTGATTTTACTTACGGAGGTTCCATCAATGTGAACTATAAAAACTTCGACCTGGGCATCGATGTGCAGGGTGTGTACGGTAATGAAATTTACCGTGAATGGAACCAGGGAACCTTTGCCGATTTCAATTACCTCATTGAAAGAATGGACCGCTGGCATGGCGTAGGTACCTCCAACTGGGAACCGATTCTCAGCACCAAAAGAGCCAACAATTACCAGAATTCATCATACTGGATCGAAGACGGCAGTTTCTTCCGTATACGCAACGTACAACTGGGATATACCTTCCGTCAGCAGGCATTGGAGCGCCTGAAAATAAAATCGCTGCGCATTTACCTGAATGCACAGAACCTGGCCACGTTTGCCAACAATACCGGTTTCACACCGGAAATCGGCGGAAAGGCTACTGAATTCGGTATCGACAGGGGTACCTATCCTGTTCCCGCGATCTATACTGCCGGTATTAACCTGAACTTTTAAACTTATTATATATGAGTAAACACATTATTGCAAAGTGGAGTTTGCTACCGCTGCTGTTGGTGCTGGTAGTGATATCCTCCTGCAAAAAGAACTTTCTTGACAGGCAACCGTTGGGACGGTACATTGATGAAGATGTTCCCACCAGTTCTTTTGACTCCAAAGTATTTGCTGCCTATGCCATACTGAGAAGAGGCGGCTTCAACGACCATCTCTACCTCGGCATTCACAGCTACCGGTCGGATGATTCTGAAAAAGGCAGCACCATAACAGATGGCCAGGACCATGGCGCCATGTACGACGATTTTGAATACAACAAAAGCAATGCAGGCATACAGGGTTACTGGACCGATCACTATGCGTTGATCATTGCCGCCAATGCCATCATCTGGGATATAGATTCGCTGGAACTCACCGATGCGGCATCGCAAATCAACAAGGGCGAAGCGCAATTCCTGCGTGCCTTTGCTTTCTTCGATCTCGTACGCAGTTTTGGCGGCGTACCAAAAGTTGATTTTAAAGTGCATGATCCTGCACAGGTGAATATCAAACGCGCCACTACCGAGGAAATCTTTGCATTGATAGATCAGGACCTGTCGGCAGCCGCTGCTGTGTTACCATTAAAATGGGACCCTCCCTTTAAAGGCCGTTTAACAAAAGGCGCTGCACAGGCGCTGCATGCAAGAACTTACCTGTGGCGCGGCATGTGGCAAGAGGCGCTGAACGCAGCGAAAAGTGTGATTACATCACAACAATATTCACTGGTGCCCAATTTTGGCAGCCAGTTCCGTAAAGAAGGAGAAAACGGTCCTGAGTCCATATTCGAAATACAGGCGTATTATAGTCCTACCCAAACCAATCTCGGTATCATCTATGCCAACGTGCAGGGTGTGCGCGGTTCTGGGCAGTGGGACCTCGGCTGGGGATGGAACACGCCTACACAGGAATTGGTAGATGCCTTTGAACCCGGCGACCCGAGAAAGAATGAAACCATTCTTTATTCCGGACAGGTAGACCCGCTGTATGGTGAGAATGTACCTCCCTATCCAACTGTACCACGACTCTACTGGAACAAAAAAGTATATACCAATCCTGCCGACCGCCTGGCCAACAACAACAAATTTGGTCCGTGGATGAATCACCGCATCATCCGGTATGCAGACGTATTGCTGATGGCTGCTGAAGCGGCCAATGAAATTGGCGGCGCACAAAATACGGCCGATGCGCTGGCCTGGCTGGAAGAAGTGAGAGGCCGGGCGCGTGGAAATAACCCCGGCATTTTGTCTGAAGTAACCACTACCGACCAGGCAGAACTGCGCGATGCCATCAGGCACGAACGCAGGGTGGAACTGGCGATGGAAGAGCAACGGTTTTTTGATTTGGTGCGCTGGGGCATAGACGTGGATGTATTGCACGCCGCAGGCAAAACCAACTATGAAGTAAAACACCGGTTGCTGCCGATTCCGCAGAATGAAATCGACAAGTCGGGCGGTATACTGGAACAAAACCCCGGTTATTAATTAACCCAAACAAACGCTACTATCATGAAACGATATAAAATCTTGTTGCTGGTTATAACACTTGCATTGGCTGTATCATCGTGCCAGAAGATGTACCGGCCGCCACTGAAAGAAATCATTCCTGACCCCACACCGCCACCTTACAATGCGCTGAAAAGCTTTTGGGCATTTGAAAATAACCTGGACGATCAGGGGGAAAATGCGTTCACCACTACCAGCTCCAATGTTACGTATGTGGCCGGCATCAAAGGCCAGGCGGTACAATTTGGCGAAAACGGATATGTGTTGGTAAAGGCCGAAGGTGATACCGTAAAGTACCCCAATGAATGGATAGGCATACCTAAGGACACCATCGCCAACCTGGGAAGTTTTACCATCAGCTTCTGGATGAATGTGCCCGGTCCTGTAACAGATGGCGCGCAAGGCATATTTTCCATCTCTCACAAAAATCAGTTCTGGGGCAACCTGGATATTTTCCTCGAAAACTGGGACAATGCGCAAGACCCGAGTGAGGCATGGATAAAAGTGCATATGCTCAACGCCTCCACCGGTGGCCTCGGTGAGCAATGGGTTGCCGATGACCTCATGAAAATTCCCGGCGTGCTGAACAAATGGACGCATATTGTTATCACGTATGATGCTGCCACTTCTGCCATCAGCGTGTATAAAGATGGTGCTCCCACTGCTACGCACAACAAGGTGCTGGATGGCGGTAACTACCGGAAACTTTCCTACAATGATTTTAATGGCATCGTGTTGGGCACACACCAGTTTCAAACCAATCCCAGCCTGACCAATCATGGGCCCGAACCCTGGGCAAAATCACTGAATGGCGCGCTGGACCAGTTCCGCGTGTATAACCGCGCATTGAGCGATGCAGAAATAACGGCATTGTTCAACGCAAAAGATTGACAGTTGCAGGCCATTCAAAAAAGAAAGGGTGAATCATGCACCCTTTCTTTTTTTCTGCACATTTTAGGGGTATTGGCGCTTTTTCATCTCTTTATTGGGTGCAATGCATGAATAACATAATACGCATAACGATTAGCTGCTGCTTCCTGGCGCTAATGCATGGAATGATAGCCTGCAGCAAATCAAAATCTGGTCCGCCGGCGCCGCCGCCCACCGGTTTTCGATTTGCTGCCGTGGTGGTTTTTGGCGAGCAGGAAGGCAATGCGTATCGCACGTATGATAATTTGCCCACCATTACATTTTTGTTTGCTGCTCCTATCAATCGTTCTTCTGTTGCCGGCAGTGTGCGTTTCAGGAACAGCGCCAATGAAGACATTGCCTATCAGGCTACGTATAAACAAGGAGATAGTGCGATTGCCATTACACCGGTTGCTCCCTTAGCCTGGTTGGAAGCATTCACCATCAGCTTTGCGCGCACCCTGCAATCAACCACCAATGGAGCGCTGGAAGAAGAGGTTACGTTTACCTTCAAAACACCGCTTGACCAAACACCAAAATTTCCTGTTATATCCGAAGACTCACTGCTTACGCTGGTACAACAACAAACCTTTAAATATTTCTGGGATTTTGCGCATCCGGTATCCGGCCTTGCCCGCGAACGCAACACATCCGGCGACATCGTCACCACCGGCGGCTCAGGCTTTGGCATGATGGCTTTACCGGTAGCAGTGGAGCGTGGGTTCATTACCCGCGCTGAAGCATTGGCGCGCATGCAGCAAATAACCGGTTTCCTGCTGCACACCGCACAACGGTTTCATGGCGCCTATCCGCACTGGCTCAATGGCGCCACGGGAGCAGTAGTGCCATTCAGCGCCAAAGACAATGGCGCCGACCTCGTGGAAACTTCATTTCTCGTAGCAGGCTTGCTTACCGCACGCCAGTACTTCAACAGTGCAGACCCTGCTGAAACAGCGCTGCGCAAGGATATAGACAGCATCTGGTACCAGGTGGAGTGGGACTGGTTCCGGCGTAACGACCAGCAGGTTTTGTATTGGCACTGGAGCCCCTACTACGGATGGGAAATGGACCATCCCATCAAAGGATGGAATGAATGTCTTATTACTTATGTGCTGGCAGCAGCTTCTCCCACGCACAGCATTCCTGCTACCGTATATACCAATGGATGGGCAGGCAACGGTGATATGCTGAATGGCGGTGTATACTATGGTTTGCCGCTGCCACTGGGCGAATCGATGGGCGGCCCCCTGTTCTTTGCGCATTATTCTTTCCTGGGCATTGATCCCAATGGCCTCGCCGATCCCTATGCCAATTATTTCACGCAAAACAGGAATCACGCCCTGATCAATCACGCCTATTGCAAGGCAAACCCGAAAGCCTATTATGGCTACAGCGATTCCTGCTGGGGACTTACGGCCAGCGATATTCCCAATGGGTATACGGCCAGTTCGCCTACCAATGATGTAGGGGTGATTGCGCCTACCGCCGCGCTTTCGTCATTTCCCTATACGCCATTGGAATCGATGAAGGCGCTGAAATACTTTTATTATGTGCTGGGTGATAAACTATGGAAGGAATATGGATTCATTGATGCTTTTTCCCTGCACCAGCATTGGTTTGCCAATTCATTCTTAGCTATAGATCAGGGCCCGATAATTGTAATGATTGAAAACTACCGGAGCGGCCTGGTGTGGAATTTGTTCATGAGCTGTCCCGAAGTAAAGGCAGGCATGACCGCGCTGGGATTTCAAAGTCCGCGCCTGTAAACTGATTTTGTAACCGTACAATAAAAAAGTTCCCGGAAAACTATGATTGTTCGTATAATTGTAACCGTTGGTTTGGCTTTGTTTAGTATGGGCGCGGCAGCGCAAAAGAAACTTTCAGGAAAGGCAAACACCCCTGTAGCCGGTATTCCGGTGGCAGGGGTTATTCCGAATCTTTCAGATTCGGCATTACTGGACCTGGTGCAGCGGCAGACCTTTCGTTATTTCTGGGATTTTGCCCATCCTGTTTCGGGCATGGCCCGCGAACGCAGCAATGTTACCCATTATGGTCCGGAGGTAGTCACCACAGGCGGTACCGGCTTTGGCGTGATGGCCATTATTGTGGCTGTGGAGAGAAAATGGATTACCCGCGATACTGCCGTAAAGCATCTGCTCAAAATGGTGCGCTTTCTTGAAAAAGCCAACCGCTATCATGGCGTATACCCGCACTGGCTGGATGGCGCCACCGGCAAAACCATTCCCTTCAGTGCCAAAGACGATGGCGGCGACCTGGTGGAAACTTCTTTCCTGTTGCAGGGCTTGTTATGCGCACGTGAATATTTCAACGGCAACAACCCCGAAGAATTGGAATTGCGCCGGCGCATTACCTGGATGTGGGAAAACGTGGAATGGAACTGGCATACGCGCGGCGGCTTAAGCCTCCTGTTCTGGCACTGGAGTCCCAACAACGACTGGAGTATGAACCATGAAATACGGGGATGGAATGAATGCCTCATCACTTATATACTCGCTGCTTCTTCGCCCCGGTACGCCATCAATGCCGATGTTTACCACCGCTGCTGGGCCAACAGCAATCATTTTAAAAATCAACGCGAATATTATGGCATAAAACTGCCGCTTGGCTTCGACTATGGCGGGCCGTTATTTTTTGCGCATTATTCTTTCCTGGGCGTTGACCCGAGAGGACTGAAAGACAAATACGCCGATTACTGGGAACAAAATCTCAAACACACGCTCATCAACCGCGAACACTGCATTCGCAATCCCAATAACTACAAAGGTTACAGTGCAGCATGCTGGGGATTAACAGCCAGCGATACCTACAACGGTTACAGCGCCCATGCGCCAGACAACGACCTGGGCACCATCACACCAACTGCAGCCCTTTCTTCATTTCCCTATACGCCAGAATATTCCATGCAGGCACTCAAACATTTTTACTATAAACTGGGTGATAAAATCTGGACCGAATACGGTTTTGTCGATGCATTTAATGAAACAAAAAACTGGTATGCCAATTCTCATTTGGCCATTGATCAGGGCCCGATAATTGTGATGATTGAAAACTACCGCAGCAACCTGTTGTGGGACCTGTTCATGCGTATTCCTGAAATACAGAACGGAATGCAAAAACTGGGATTCCAGAGCCCGCATTTTAAATAGCAGCACAACATAGGACCAATATGCGCCTTGCCAAAAATATTTTTATAACCCTTTTATACAGCGTGATGGCATACGGTAGTGATGCCCAACAGCAATCTACGTATTGCAACCCGCTGAACCTCGATTACACCTACATGATCTACAACGCCCACCAAGGACTTTCTTACCGGTCGGGCGCCGATCCTGCGGTAGTACGTTTCAGGGATGAATATTATATGTTTGTGACCCGCTCCATGGGCTACTGGCATTCCACCGACTTGCTCCACTGGCAGTTCATTACCCCGGAGAAATGGTATTTCCAGGGCTCCAATGCCCCGGCAGCCTTCAATTATAAAGACTCTGTGTTGTATGTAACCGGCGATCCTTCGGGGTCAATGAGCATTTTGTATACCGACAATCCCAAAAAAGGCGACTGGAAAGCAGTGCCTGCCATATTGAACAATTTGCAGGACCCTGCCTTGTTTATTGATGATAACGGTAAGGCCTATATGTTTTGGGGATCGTCCAATACATTTCCCATTCGCGTGCGGGAGCTGGATAAAGATCGTCGCTTCAAACCTTCCGATACGGTTCATGAACTGTTTAACCTGCAGGCCGATCGTCATGGCTGGGAGCGTTTTGGCCAGAACCATTCCGATACGGCCCGCGGCTACGTGGAAGGTCCGTGGATGACCAAACACAACAACAAATATTACCTGCAATATGCAGCGCCCGGAACCGAGTTCAATGTATATGGTGATGGCGTATACATCAGTGACGGTCCACTGGGCCCTTACACCTATGCGCCCAACAATCCTGTTTCGTACAAACCAGGCGGCTTTGCCAACGGCGCCGGACATGGCAGCACGGTGCTGGGGCCATTTCATCAATACTGGCATTTTGCCACCATGGCGCTTTCGGTAAATGTAAACTGGGAAAGAAGGATAGCCATGTTTCCTGCCGGCTTCGACAAAGATGGACTGATGTACTGCAACACCCGCTTTGGCGATTATCCCCATTTTGGTCCCGCTGTGGCAGGCAAGGCGGGACAATTTGCGGGCTGGATGTTGTTATCGTACAACAAGCCGGTAAAGGTATCCTCTGAAGCAGGTGGGTTCAGCGCAAAAAATCTTGTGGACGAAAACATTCAAACCTTCTGGCTGGCCGCTGCCAACAACGACCAGCAATGGGTAGAGATAGACCTGGTCAATCCTGCCACGGTATACGCGGTGCAGGTGAACTATCACGATTACCAATCAGACATGTATGGAAGAATACCGGGACTCTATCACCGCTATCTCATTGAAGGTTCTTCTGACGGAAAAAACTGGACTATTCTGATAGACAAACGCAACAACTGGCGTGATGTGCCGAACGACTACACCGAACTGCATACGCCAACAACTGTTCGTTATATCCGCTACAAAAATGTACATGTGCCTACGCCTCATTTAGCTATTTCCGATCTTCGGGTATTCGGTGTGGGGCAAGGTAAAAAACCTGCCGTGGTAAAAAATTTCCAGGTAAAGCGAAATGCCGATGCGCGCAATGCAACCATTACCTGGGATAAACAATCCAATTGCCAGGGATATAATGTACTTTGGGGCATTGCGCCCGATAAACTGTACAGCAGTTGGATGGTGTATGATAAAAACGAACTGGAACTGAGAAGTCTTACTGTTGGGCAGACCTACTATTTTACCATTGAAGCCTTCAATGAAAACGGAATTGGTGAAAGAACTAAAATTGTAAAAGCAGAATAGACCCAAACTCAACAACAAAATGAAAAACATGATGAAAACCCGCGCATGCTTTCCACTGGTATTGCTATTGTTAGTAAGTACTGCTGTTACCGCGCAGCAGCCCCCGTTCTACAACGAAATACAGGCTTATAAAAAACAGGACAGTCTGCAGTTTCCGCCCAAAAACGCCATCCTGTTTGTAGGCAGTTCTTCCTTCAATTTCTGGAAAGATGTGCAGGATTATTTTCCCAATCATACCATTATCAATCGTGGTTTTGGCGGCTCCACGCTGAAAGATGTTATTTACTATGCGCCTGAAATTATTTATCCCTATGCCCCCAAACAGGTAGTGATCTATTGTGGTGAAAACGATCTGGGCCAGGGTGCTACACCCGATACGGTATTCAATCGTTTTACAACCTTGTTTGGCATGATCAGGAAGCGCTTTAAAAACATCCCCATCGTATACGTTTCCATCAAACCCAGCCCCAGCCGTCAGCACCTGATGCCACAGATGGTGGAAGCCAATACTATGATCAGGGAATTTCTTGCCAAACAAAAAAGAACAGCGTTTGTGGATGTGTACAGTAAGATGATCGATGAAAACAATCAGCCCCGCAAAGAGATTTTTACCAACGATAACCTGCATATCAATGCCAAAGGGTATGAACTGTGGAAGGGACTTATTGAACCGCACCTGGTGAAATGAGGTATTTAATTTGAAGTAATCATCTGCCAGTAAAGTCGCGTACCATCAAACAAGAAAATATGCTTCGGAAATTATTCACTGCTGTTGCACTGATCGCTTGCCTGCAGGTATCATCGCAAACCAACACCGACAAGATGAACCGGTTTATTAACGAGTTGATGCAAAAAATGACACTGGATGAAAAAATCGGGCAGTTAAACCTGCCGGTTTCGGGCGATATCACTACCGGCCAGGCGTCCAGTGCAGGCATTGCGCAAAAGATCAGGGAAGGGAAAGTGGGTGGACTGTTCAACATTAAATCGGTAGCAAAGATCAGGGAGGTGCAGAAAATTGCGGTGGAGAACAGTCGCCTGAAAATTCCGCTGTTGTTTGGCATGGACGTGATTCACGGTTATGAAACGGTATTTCCCATACCGCTGGGTTTGAGTTGCACCTGGGACATGCAGGCCATTCAGCGCAGTGCCGAAATTGCGGCGGCCGAAGCAAGCGCCGATGGTATCTGCTGGACCTTTTCTCCTATGACCGATATTTCCCGCGACCCGCGCTGGGGGCGTGTATCGGAAGGATCGGGTGAAGACCCTTATCTCGGAGCTGAAATTGCCAAAGCCATGGTACGCGGTTACCAGGGCACAGATCTTTCAAAAAACAACACCATCATGGCCTGCGTAAAACACTTTGCATTGTATGGCGCAGGTGAAGCTGGCCGCGATTACAATACGGTTGACATGAGCCGCATCCGGATGTTCAACGAATACTTTCCTCCCTATAAAGCGGCAGTGGAAGCAGGTGTAGGCAGCGTGATGACTTCGTTCAATGAAGTGGACGGCATACCCGCCAGCGGCAACAAATGGCTCTTGACCGATGTGCTGCGCAAACAATGGGGCTTTAAAGGATTTGTGGTGACGGACTACACCGCCATCAACGAAATGATAGATCATGGGATGGGAGATTTGCAAACTGTATCTGCCATGGCCATGCGTGCAGGCGTGGATATGGACATGGTTGGTGAAGGATTTCTTACTACGTTGAAGAAATCATTGCAGGAGGGAAAAGTGACGCAGCAGCAGATTGATGCCGCTTGTCGCCGCATACTGGAAGCGAAATATAAACTGGGACTGTTTGATGATCCGTATAAATACTGCAATGAAGAAAGAGCGCGTACGGAAATATTTACGGAAGGGAATCGCAAGGTAGCGCGTGAAATTGCCGCGCAATCTTTTGTGTTGCTGAAGAATGACAACAACACGTTGCCCATTAAAAAATCCGGCACTATTGCTTTGGTTGGACCTTTGGCAGATGCTGCAACGAATATGACCGGTACCTGGAGCGTAGCTGCCAATCATGCGCAATCTGTTTCTCTATTACAGGGATTGAAAAATGTGGCAGGCAACAATGCGCGTATATTATATGCAAAAGGTTCCAATCTCACGGCAGACAGTTTACTGGAAGAGCGCGCCACCATGTTTGGTAAATCACTGAACCGTGATAACCGGCCGGCAGAGGTGATATTGAAAGAAGCACTGGAGGTGGCCGCACAGGCGGATGTAATTGTAGCGGCTTTGGGTGAATCGGCAGAGATGAGTGGCGAAAGTGCCAGTCGCACCAACATTGAAATACCTGATGTGCAGAAGGAACTATTGGCCGCCCTGTTAAAAACCGGCAAACCGGTGGTGCTGGTATTATTTACCGGCAGACCGCTGGCGCTTACGTGGGAACATCAAAATGTACCGGCTATACTCAATGTGTGGTTTGGCGGTACGGAAGCAGGGAATGCCATTGCGGATGTATTGTTTGGTGATGTGAATCCTTCCGGCAAACTCACTGCTACCTTTCCGCAAAATGTGGGACAGGTTCCGTTGTATTACAATCACAAGAACACCGGTCGCCCGCTGGCAGAAGGCCAATGGTTTCAGAAATTCCGTTCCAATTACCTCGATGTATCGAATGACCCTTTATATCCATTCGGCTATGGGTTGAGTTATACTTCGTTCAGGTATGGCAACCTGAAACTGAGTGATACCACGTTGAAAGGCAACCAGACCTTAACGGCCAGCATCGACATTACCAATGCAGGCGCCCGCGACGGTGCTGAAGTGGTGCAACTCTACATTCGTGATGTGGTGGGTTCTGTAACCAGACCGGTGAAGGAATTGAAAGGATTTCAGAAAATATTTGTAAAAGCAGGCGAAACCAAAACCGTTACCTTCCGGATTACGCCGGAGCAATTGAAATTTTACAATTATGATCTGAAATATGACTGGGAGCCGGGCGAATTTGTGATTATGATTGGTACGAATTCCAGAGATGTACAATCGCAAAAAGTGAAGTGGGATAAATAGATCTGAAAAACCTCTAGATACCGAGTACGCATGGCTGTTATGAAAAAAGTAATTTTCCTCTCCTGCGCGTTGTTGCTCATGGGCATCAGCTTGGTGCGTGCCCAATCGCGCCAGCCCATGAACATCATCTTCATCCTGGCCGATGACCACCGCTACGACGCCATGGGCTTCATGAACAAGATACCGGGTTTGCAAACGCCCGGCATGGACCGCATGGCGCGTGAAGGAGCGCATATTAAGAATGCGTTTGTTTCAACGGCCTTGTGTTCCCCCAGCAGGGCTTCGATATTAACCGGTCAGTATGCACACACGCATACGGTAGTGAACAACGACGCGCCCTTGCCGCCCAATCTCGTTTTCTTTCCGCAATACATGCAGGAGAAAGGTTACCAGACTGCCTTCTTTGGCAAATGGCATATGGGCAACACGGATGATGAGCCGCAGCCGGGATTTGATTACTGGCTGAGCTTCCGCGGACAGGGCGTGTATAACAATCCAACCTTTAATATCAACGGCAAACGCATCAAACAACCCGAAGGCAGCTACACCACCGACCTGCTGACGGATTATGCCATTGACTGGATGAACAAGCGCGACAAGCAACGACCGTTTTTTGTATACCTTTCACACAAAGGCGTACACGCAGAATTTGAACCCGCCAAACGGCATGCCGGCAAGTATAAGGATGTGCCCATTATTTGTCCGCCTTCGATGTACCTCACTGCTACCGACAGCAGTCCATCATTTGGCACTTATACCGCTCCCACCACCCCGGTGAACTACAAAGACATTCCCAACTGGGTACGTCGCCAACGTTACAGCTGGCACGGGGTGGATTACATGTATCATGGACAGATCAAGTTTGATGACTTTTACCGCCGTTATCTCGAAACGCTGATGGCTGTAGATGAAAGCGTTCAGCGCATGCTGGACTGGGTGAAGGCGCAGGGCCTGGAAAACAATACCATGGTAGTATACATGGGCGACAACGGTTTTTCATTCGGCGAGCACGGTCTTATTGACAAGCGGCATGCTTATGAAGAAAGTATGCGTGTGCCGCTGTTGGTTTGGGCGCCTGGTATGGTAAAGCCTGCTTCGGTGGTGGAGAAGATTATTATGAATGTTGACATTGCGCCTACTTTTCTGGAACTGGCCGGTATCAGCAAGCCGCAACAGATGCAGGGATATTCTTTTGAAGGGTTGTTGCGTAATCCCAATGCCACGTGGGCGCGTAAGGCTGTGTTTTATGAATATTACTGGGAGGCGCCTTTTCCGCAAACGCCTACGATATTTGCGATTCGCACGGATCAGTATAAATACATTTACAATCATGGCACGTGGGATATTAACGAGTTATACGACATGCAAAAAGATCCCTGGGAGATGAATAACCTGATTCGTGATACGACGTTGAGGCAGACGGGTATTGCGCTGCGGAGGGAGTTGTTTAAGTGGCTGGAGGAGACGAATGGGTTGCAGATACCGTTAAAGATGCCGGTGGGGCGGAGGATTGATAATTTGTATAGGGGGACGTATTAGATATAACTAACATGTCTGAACGGGATTTGTCCCATCTTCACACTTCCTG
>Ga0182741_1000561_pt1 | contig 55070 bp, 50 predicted proteins | sample eDN5th37CBELigOP_FD_128874 | JGI IMG/M metagenome (GOLD analysis project Ga0182741, IMG submission 128874) | Enriched Organic Plus compost microbial communities from Emeryville, California, USA - eDNA 5th pass 37_C BE-Lig OP (version 2) (version 2) ... | reverse complement strand
CGCCGCCGCCGCCGCCGCCGCAGGACAAGCCGCCGCCGCCGATCAAGGAGCTGTCGCCGCCCAAGCCGTCGCCGGTGCCGCCGCCGCCGGAGGCGCCGCCGATCGAGGTGGCCGAGCCGCGTCCCACCGACGTCTACGAGCCGCCCGCGCCGCCGGCGCCGCCGGCCCCCGTGGCGGACGTGGCCGCCAGCGTGGACATCTCGTCGAAGAACATGAACCCGCCGCGCTACCCGCCGGCCGCCGCGCGCGCCGGCATCGAGGGCGAGGTCATCCTTGTCATCGACGTCGATGCGAACGGTAACGTGACCAACGTGACGGTCGAGAAGTCGAGCCGCAATCGCGACCTGGACCGTGCCGCGGTCGAGGCCGCCCGCAAGTGGCGTTTCAATCCCGCCATCGTGAACGGCCAGAAGGCGGCCGGTCGCGTCCGGGTCCCGGTGAACTTCACCCTGGGTTGATTGCCTCTTCCCGGGCCGGAACCGGACCTGGCTCCGGCCCCCTTCCCCCCTTCATCACCAATCACACCAAAAGGTAAGCGTCATGCTGCAGGAACTCATCATCGCCTCCGCCGCTGCTGGGGGTAACAGCGCCTCCGCCCTCACGCAGATGGGCTTCGACCATCTGATCTCCGAGATGGTCTCCAAGCCGGGCGAGTTCGCCGTGTCCTGGGTCGTGCTGATCACCCTCGTGGTGATGTCGGCCCTGTCCTGGTACTGGACCATCTTCAACGCCATCAAGAACGCCCGCCTGAAGGCGGCCGCCGACCGCGTGGTCAGCGCCTTCTGGGAAGCCCCGAACGCCCAGGAAGCCATCCGCGTCATGGAAGAGCAGCCGCGCAGCGAGCCGTTCTCGAAGATCGCCCTGGACGCCGCCCAGGCGGCCGCCCACCACCAGCGTTCCGAGGCCGGTGGCCTGGGTGAGAGCCTGAGCCGCTCGGAGTTCGTGGACCGCGCCCTGCGCCAGGCCGTCACCCGCGAGAGCGCCAAGCTGCAGTCGGGCATGGTGCTGCTGGCGACCGTCGGCGCGACCGCCCCGTTCGTGGGTCTGCTGGGTACGGTGTGGGGCATCTACGGCGCCCTGATCCGCATCGGCGCCACCGGTTCGGCCTCCATCGATGCCGTGGCCGGCCCGGTGGGCGAGGCGCTGATCATGACCGCCATCGGTCTGTTCGTCGCCATCCCGGCGGTGTTCGCCTTCAACTTCTTCAGCAAGATCAACAGCGCCACGATCGCCAAGTTCGACGCGTTCGCCCACGATCTGCACGACTTCTTCGCCACCGGCTCGCGCGTCCGCTGAGCCGGTTGCCGAAGCGTCGTCCCAGTAACACTCGGAGAGCCCCATGGCCTTCAGTACCGGCAACAACAGCGGCCCGATGAACGACATCAACGTCACGCCCCTGGTGGACGTGATGCTGGTGCTGCTCATCATCTTCATCATCACCGCGCCGCTGATGGCGCACAAGGTGAAGGTGGAGCTGCCGGAGGCGAACCTCGTCCACAAGGAAGAGGACAAGAACGACCGGCTCATGCCGATCACCGTGTCGGTGAAGGAGGACGGCTCGCTCTACTGGAACGACGAGCCGATCAACAAGGACATCCTCGAGTCCCGTCTGTCCAGCGCCGCCCAGCAGGTCCCGCAGCCGCCGCTCAACCTGCGCGGTGACCGCACGACCAAGATGCGCACGATCAACGAGATCACCCAGATCGCCCAGCGCAACGGCATGCTGGACATCGGCTTTGTCGCAACCAAAGAAAAGGGTCCGTAACCCATGGCTTTCAGTACCGGGGGCAACAAGGGCCCCATGGCCGAGATCAACGTCACGCCGCTGATCGACGTGATGCTGGTGTTGCTGATCATCTTCATCGTGACCGCGCCGATCATGACCTACCCGATCGACGTGGCCCTGCCGCAGCGGGTGATCAACCCGCCGCCGCAGTTGCGTGAGCCGCCGCCGCCGATCGAGCTGCGCATCGATGCGACCAACCAGATCTTCTGGAACAACAGCCCGATCTCGATCCGCGAGCTCCAGCAGAGGATGGAGACCGAGGTGCAGCGCGATCCGACCAACCAGCCGGAGCTGCGCATCGACGCCAGCGGCGACGCCGAGTACGAGGTCATGGCCAAGGTCCTGGCCGCGGCCAAGAACGCGGACATGAAGAAGATCAACTTCATCCAGCCGTAACCGCTTCGCGCCCGGTCCCGCTCCCCTGCAGCGGCGGGACCCGGGCGCCAGGCGGCCAGCCCGGCCGCAAGCATCGGCGCCGCCCCGGAAGGGGCGGCGCTTTTTCTTTGCGCGTTGCTGCAGGGTGACGGCCGCGGGTCAGGCGCGGGCGAGGATGCCCAGGTAGCCGCGCACGGTGGCGGCCAGGCCGGCGTGCAGGGCCTCGCCGACCAGCGCATGGCCGATGGACACCTCCAGCACCTCCGGCACCGCGGCCAGGAAGGCGCCGAGGTTGGCCTGGGACAGGTCGTGGCCGGCGTTGACGCCCAGGCCCGCGGCCCGGGCCCGGCGCGCGGTGTCCGCGCAGGCCTGCAGGGCCGTGGCCGCGTCACCGGTGGCGAAGGCCTCGGCGTAGGGACCGGTGTAGATCTCCACCCGGTGCGCGCCCAGCGCGGCCGCGCGCTCCAGGTCGCGCACGCCCGGATCGACGAACAGGCTGACCCGGCAACCCAGCCCGGCGAAGGCCGCCACCTGCTCCGCCAGCGCGGTGGTGTCGCCGTCGAAGGCGAAGCCGTGGTCGGAGGTCAGCTGGCCGTCGGCGTCGGGCACCAGTGTCACCTGTGCCGGGCGTACCTGCTCGCACAGGGCCAGCAGGCCCGGGTAACCCGGCCGTGGCGGCGCGAACGGGTTGCCCTCGATGTTCAGTTCCACGTGGTACTCGGCGCACAGCGCGGCCAGGCCGGGCAGGTCCTCGGCCACGATGTGACGCCGGTCCGGCCGCGGGTGCACGGTGATGCCGTGGGCGCCGGCATCCAGGCAGGCGCGGGCGGCGGCCAGCACGTCGGGTTCGCGGCCGCCGCGGGAATTGCGCAGCACCGCCACCTTGTTCACGTTGACGCTGAGCCGGGTCATGCGGGCGGCGGTTGCACGTCGTCGCCAGCGGCCCGGCCTTCCCCGGCGGCGCGGCGCCGGGCCTCGGCCAGCTCGCGCAGCCGCCGCAGCTCGGCCGGATCGATCATGGCCAGCTCGTCGCGGCTGCCGGCCTTCTCCAGGTACCAGCCGCGGATCCAGAGGCCGACCAGCACCACGGTGGCCAGCAGGGCCAGGGCCAGCACCCAGGCATGGGGGGTGGTCATCGCCACCGCCAGGGTCAGGACGGCGGCCAGCAGGTAGAGCCAATGCATGCGGATCTCCCCGGCAGGAGGGACCGGCCAATGATGCCGCGTCCGCGCGCCGCGGGACAGCGGCCTAGAGCAGCGGCGACAGCAGGCGGGCGAAGGCCTCCGGCAGGCGGTGGCGCCACAGCCCGGCCGGGCGGTCGGCACGCACCGGCGTGGCGGCGGAAAACTCCTGCTCCAGCAGGGCCTCCAGCGATGCGCAGCTGCCGCGGTCGCGCAGCAGCAGCGAGGCCTCGAAGTTGAGCCGGAAACTGCGGTGGTCGAAGTTGGCGCTGCCGACCATGCACAGCTCCTCGTCCACCAGCAGCGCCTTGGTGTGGATCATGCGCGGGCCGTACTCGTATACCTTCACCCCGGCGGCCAGCAGCTCGTCGAAGTAGGAGCGCGCGGCCAGGGTCACCAGCAGCGAGTCGCAGCGGCGCGGCACCAGCAGGCGCACGTCCAGCCCGCCCAGTGCGGCCGAGGTCAGGGCCATGCGCGCGGCCTCGCCGGGCACGAAGTACGGCGTGGCCAGCCACACCCGCCGGCGTGCCTCGTGGATCGCGCCCACGTACATCCGGTGGATGGACTCCCAGCTCGAGTCCGGACCCGAGACCAGCAGCTGCGCCGGGATCGGGCCGGGCACGGCCTTGGGCCAGTAGCCGGGCTGGTTGAAGTCGCGCGGGTCGCAGCCGGCCGCGTACACCCAGTCCTCCATGAAGACCAGCTGCAGGCTGCGCACCACCTGGCCCTCCACGCGCAGGTGCAGGTCGCGGTAGGCGCGCGGATCCAGCGTCTCGTCCTGGGCGTCGGTGATGTTGATCCCGCCGGTGAAGCCGGTCAGGCCGTCCACCACCACGATCTTGCGGTGGGTGCGCAGGTTGAGCCAGGGCCGGGTGAACGGGCGGAAGCGGGTGGGGTGGAACCAGCCGACCTCGCCGCCTGCGTCCAGCAGCGGCAGCAGGTGGCGGCGGCGCAGGCGTGAGGAGCCCACCGCGTCCAGCAGCAGCCGAATCCGAACGCCGGCGCGGGCACGCTCGGCCAGCAGCGCCAGCAGGCGCTGCCCGGTGCGGTCCGGCTCCCAGATGTAGTACTCCAGGTGGACGTGGTGGCGCGCGCCGGCGATGGCCTCCTCCAGCGCGGCATAGGTGGCGTGGCCGTCCACCAGCCAGCGGGCCGAGGTGGCGGTGGACGGCGGCAGGCCGGTGGCCGCCTGGCCCAGCCGGGCCAGTTCCACCGCGATCGGATCGCCGCCGGCCGAAGGCACCGCCTGGTCCAGGGCGGTGCGCGAGCGGCCGCGCCGCAGGCGCTGCCGCCGGATGCGCTGCGGACCGAACAGGAAATAGACCAGGAAGCCGAGGTAGGGCAGCGTGGCCAGCGCCAGCAGCCAGCTCAGCGTGGCCACCGGCTCGCGCTTCTGCAGCACGATCCAGATGCCCAGCCAGAGCACGTAGCCCAGCCAGGCGAGCAGCAGGTAGAGCCCCAGGTGGGGAGTGGCGCGCAGCCACTCCCAGGCGGAAACCAGCAGGTCAGGCATGGGGCCGATTCTAGGCGGCGACCGGGCCGACCGTACCACGGAGCAGGGGGCGCGAACGGCGGCGGCGCCGGTTCCGGAGGGGCCGGCGGCGTAAACCGTTGCAGGCGGTGTATCGGACCTGCAACACCCCGCGGGAGCCAGCCGTGACAAGGCTTTCAAGCAGGCTGGCGCGTGCCCGCACCGCGGCGCTGTTACACCCGCGACACCGCAGGCGTCCGGCGAAACGGCACAACCTATTGGTTTTGCTGGGTTTTTCCCCTTGGCATGAAGCGTGCGACGAGGTTCCGGCCTCCCACCCAGGTGCACGAACATGCCACGCCATCACCTGTTGCTGATCGTTGCTGGAACGGCACTCCTGGCCGCGGCGCCGCGCCTGCACGCGGCCGACGCGCACATCGCCGTGCATCCCAGGCACGGGGAGATGGTGCTGCTGCGTGACGTCAACGCGCGCCCGGCCTACCGCCCGGCGCCGCCTTCGACGGCGCTGATCGTCGACCCCACGCCTCGCCGCGAAGTGGCCTACGTGCTGGGCACCGGCGAGCTGAGTGACGAGGACTTCGCCGGCATGTCCACCGGCCAGCGCGTGCACGCCGACGGTCCGCTGCCGGCGCGCATGACCCGCCAGGCTCTGGACGGCGTGTTCGACCAGGGCCAGGGCGGCACGCTGGTGCCCACGCGCGGCGCGGCCACGCTGGGTGGCGCCGGGGGCGGCGTCATCGGCCAGACCACGCGCGGGATCGGCGCGCAGGTCACCGGCGTCCTGTCGCAGCTGCCGTTCGGAGCCGCGCAGGCGCAGGGGGGAGGCAAGCCGTGAGCGCGGGGTTCCGTACCTGCCTGTTCATGCTGGCCCTGGGTGCCAGCCCGCTGGCCGTGGCGGACGAGTACGACGCGATGCTGCGTTACCTGACCGACACGCGCATCGACGGCCGTGCCCTGGCCGGGGCCAGCGGCGCCATCGCCGTCAACCAGGCGGCCGGCGACCTCAACCTGCAGGCCAACCTGCGCGGCCTGGCGGTCGGCCGGCAGGCTTCCGCCCACGTGGACGCCCGCCAGCTGCAGCAGGGCCAGGTCCACGACCTTCCTTCCGAAGCCAGCGCCGTCGTCGGCGGCTCGGCCCTGTCCGGCGGCGCCGGGCTGGCTTCCATCAACCAGGCCAGCGGCAGCGGCAACAGCCAGGTCAACGCGCTGTCCGCCGCCGTCGGCCAACCAGGCACGCACGGGGGAGCAGGACTGAAGGTCCGCGGCAACCACGTGCCGGCACAGCGGCAGGACGTCTTCGCGCCCTCGGGAAGAAGGACCCTCACCCGGCAAGCCGTGGTGGAGGCCGGGGCTTTGCGCGGGTTCGAAGGGGTCGTGCAGCTGAACCAGATCGCGGGATCGGCCAACCAGGTCGGCAATGGACTGGCCCTGACGGTGCAGCCGTGACCGCGAGCAAGGGAGCAGGTGTTCCCATCACGTTGGAAGAAGAGAGAGAGTAGCCATGAAAAGGAACCTGAAGTGGAGCGTGCTCGCCGTCGCCATCGTCGCTGCCAACGCGTCGGTCGCCCAGGCCGGAAGCGGCCCGGACATCAACTTCGAGTGGAACTCGACGATCAACGACGAGGTCAACAACACCGTCAACAACGAACTCAACAATACCGTCAATAACGAGTTCAACACGAACGTGGACGTCGCCCTGAACAAGGACGTCAACGTCGACATCGACTACATCGACAGCTTCGACCGCAGCACCACGATCGACGACAACTACAGCACCACGGTCACCAAGGACGTCAACGTCGACATCGACCACGTCGACGACTTCCAGAAGACCACCACCGTCACCAACGAGTACAACACCAACGTCGACTACTCCGACAACTTCGAGCGGTCCACCACGGTCACCAGCTCGTTCAACGCGGCCAAGGACGTCAACGTCGACATCGACTACGCCGACAGCTACGAGAACACCGAGCGGTACCTCCACGACGAGGCGTACACCAACCACCAGACCACCGTCCGCCACGACGAGCAGGTGGACGTGGACTCCAACATCGAGCGCGACGAGCACAACGTCTCGGTCAGCCTGCGCAAGAGCCTGTCGCTGACCTCCGACGTGAACTTCAGTGGCGATCCGACCATCAGCGGCGACATCGAGGTCGACTCGGCCGCCATCGCCGTGGTCGACAACCGCCAGCTGGTCTCCGGCAACCGCGCCGCCAACGAGGAGCTGACCAACGAGGCCTCGCTGCGCGGCGATGCCGCCTCGGGCGCGTCCGGCAACCTGCAGTTCAACGTGGGCGCCGGTGACAACAACGTCCAGGACAACGCCGCGGCGCTGTCGGCGGCCGATGCCAGCTTCGCCTTCGGCGTGGCCGATGCCGAGGTGTTCGTCAACCAGCAGGGTGGCGGCAACTGGACCTCCAACGTGGGCGTGACCAACGACGCGGCCATTGCCGGCGGGGCGTTCTCCGGTGCCACCGGCAACATCGGCGTGAACGTCGCCTCGGGCAACAACAACGAGCAGAAGAACGCGCTGGCCGCCTCTGTGGCGACCTCTGCCTACGCGACCGCCTCGGTCAGCTCGAACCAGATCTCCGCGGGCAACACGGTCAGCAACGCGCCGTTGACCCGCGAGGTCTACGAGACGCTGCAGATCCAGCTCAGCGGCACCGTGGACGGCACCACCTCGTCCACCGGCACCGGCACCTACGAGGGTTCCGGCGCGGCGTACCAGATGGACAACTTCTATCTGGATACCTGGAGTGGCGCGCTGCCGCACACCAACGGCACCACCACCGGCCACATCGACATGGACGCCGACATCCAGAACGCCGTGGAGAACCCGAACCGTCCGGGCGTGGGCGGCATCGCCTTCGACACCGAGGAGTCCGGCACCCTGGCGTTCGAGGAGATGGGCACGGCCGAGCTGGAGGCCAACCTGAGCGGTACGGTGCTGTACTCGAGCAACACCGTCGTGGCCGCGGCGTACAACAGCGCCAGCCTGTCCGGTTCGGCGTTCAGCGGCGCCAGCGGCAACATCGGCGTGAACGTCGCCGCGGGCACCGGCAACCTGCAGGCCAACAGCCTGTCCATGGCCGTGGCCCAGCCGGGTGCCGGCGGCGGTGGCGGCGGCAACGGCGGCGAGTGAGCCGCATCCCTCCGGGGATGACCGGGTGAACACCGGTCACTGGACGTGACCGGTACCCACGGCGTCCCGCCCCGCCCTCCCCCGCGGGGCGGGACGCCTTCTCGCTGTACCGGATGCCGACGACCGCAGGGGACCACCATGCGCACCACCGCCTTCGCGCTCTCGACCTGCCTGCTGTGCCTGGGAGGCACGGCCGCGGGCGCGCGCGCCGCCGAGGTGGCCTTCACCGGCGTGCTGCCCAATGGCGCCCTGTACACCACGCAGGTGGAGAGCATGCACGACGCGCGCTTCCGCCACCTGGTCAGGCAGAAGAACGACTACAGCTGCGGCGCGGCCGCGCTGGCCACCATCCTGCGCTACGCCTACCACCTGGATGCCGACGAGGACACCGTCATCGAGGGCATGCTCGCCGTCTCCGACCCGGAGATCGTGCGCGAGCGTGGCTTCTCGCTGCTGGACATCAAGCGCTACGTCGAGTCCCTGGGAATGCGCGGGCGCGGCTACCGGGTGGACGAGGCGCGCCTGCGCACGCTGCGCGTGCCCGGCCTGGTGCTGATGGACGTGCGCGGTTTCCGCCATTTCGTCGTGCTCAAGCAGGTGCGCGGCGACATGGTCGAGGTGGCCGATCCGATCCTGGGCAACCGCGTGCTGCCGCTGGAGGAGTTCCTGCAGGCCTGGCCCTCGCGCGCGGTGTTCGTGGTCATCGGCAGCGATTTCGACCGCAACACGGTACTGCTGCAACCCAGCAGCAAGCCCAGTGCGCGAGCCATGTATGCGCACAGCCCGCTCACGGACGCGGAGCTGCTGGACTTCGGCTTCACCCATGCCGACCTGTTCTGAAAGGAGTCCTGCCATGAACGGCACACCGGTTTTCCTCCTGCGCGCCTGCGGCGCCGGGCTGGCCTTCGGGATGCTGGCCGCCGCGCTGCCCGGGATGGCGCAGGAGACCCCCAGGCCCGCCCGCGGACTGACCGAGCTCAGCGACGCGGAGCTGGGCGCCATGCGCGGCCGCTACACCGTCGGCGTCGACCAGGTGGCCTGGTTCGGCGTGACCATGGTGTCGCGCTGGGTGACCCAGGCCGGCCAGCTGCAGGCGCGCGTGCACATGGGCGTGGACGTGCGCGACCCGCGCCAGCCGCAGGTCACCTTCCAGCCGCACGTGAGCATCACCGCCGCCGACGCGCCGCTGCCGCCGGCGTCGTCCGGCCAGCGCACCGTGGATGCCGCCGGCCTGGCCAACGTCAACGGCATGGTGCAGAGCGTGCAGGTCGCCGGCGACGGCAACGTGGCCGCCAACCAGGCCGACGTGCGCGTGCGCCGGCTGGCCGCCGGCGAGGCGCCGCCGGCCGGCGGCGTGCAGGCGCTGTCGGCGCAGCAGAGCGTCGACGGCATGCAGGCCACCGCCACCCTCGACGGACAGGCGGCGCGGGTGCTGCTGCAGATCGACGGCCAGGGTGCGGTGCAGCAATGGATCGGCACCAGCGGCATGGGCCAGAGCATCCAGCTGGCGGCCGACGGCCAGGCGGCCAGCAACTGGATGGAGCTGGACGTGGCCAGGCAACCGCTGCCCGGACGCAGTATCGTTGGGCAGAACGTGGCCCAGGCCATCGCCCTGAGCCGCGGCCTGCCCGCCGGTTACTGAGCAAAGGAGTTGCCTGTGCGTATCCGAGCCCGCTTCGCGCCGCGTCCCTCCCGCCTGGCCGCCGCCGTGCTGCTGGCGGCCTGTGCGCCGCCGGTGCTGGCGCAGCAGCCGCCACCGCCCGCGCCGGCGCCCGTGGCGCCGGAGGACGAGGCCGAGCTGCGCAGGCTCACCGAGCAGCTGGCCGCGCTGAAGGAGGCCTACGCCCAGGAAGTGCGCCGCCTGCGCGAGCTGGACATGCAGGTGCAGGCGCTGCAGGCCCGCCTGCAGGGCAAGGTGGCGGCCGCCACCGTGCCGGCCCCGGCCCAGCCGGCTGCGCCCGCCGCGCCGGCGGCGCAGACCCCGCGCCCCGAGCCGGCCCAGCCGCAGGCTCCGGCCCGGCCGCCGGAGGGCTACGCCGGCACCGCCGACGACGCCGAGCGCGCGCGCCAGGAGATGAGCCGCAGCGTGACCGACGTGAAGGAGCAGACCCGCACCCTGTTCGACCAGCGCGTGGTCTTCGAGAACGGCCTGACCTACAACCGCTACGACCGCAAGCAGCTGACCCTCAACGGCTTCCTGGCGCTGGACGCGATCTTCCTGGGCAACATCGCCATCGAGAACGTCGAGTCGGACACCCTCAGCTACAACGCCGGCCTGCGCTGGGGCGTGAGCCCGCGCCTGACCCTCAACCTGGACGTGCCCTACATCGCGCGCAAGACCGTGTACCAGAAGGGCGGCGCCGGCGGCGCGGCGGCGGCCATCGCCCAGGAGCACTCCAGCGGCCACGGCCTGGGCGACATCACCGCCAGCGCCAACGTCCGCCTGTTCAACGAGCGCGGCTGGCGCCCGGACACCGTGCTCAACGTCGGCATCACCGCGCCGACCGGGCGCGAGCCCTATGGCATCCCGTGGACCGTGCTCGAGCGCGACGACGACGACTTCATCCGCTTCGCGGTACCGGACGAGCAGCCCACCGGCAACGGCGTGTGGCAGGCCAGCGTGGGCCTGTCGGCGGTCAAGACCTCCGACCCGGCGATCCTGTTCGCCAACGCCGGCATGACCTATTCCAAGCGCGGCAGCTTCGACGACATCGACAACAACCCGGTCACGGTCAACCCGGGCGACGTCAAGCTCGGCAACTCCTACTACTTCGGCGCCGGCGTGGCCTTCGCCTTCAACGAGCGCACCAGCCTGAGCATCTCGCTCAGCGACCGCCTCTCGGCGCGGGCGCGTACCCGTTACCGTGGCGGCCCGTGGACCAAGGTGATCGGCAGCGACGCCAACGCCGCCATGTTCAACCTGGGGGTGACCTATGCACTCAGCCCGAACGCCACGCTGGTCGGATTGCTGGGCATCGGACTTACGCCGGACGCGCCGGACTTCACCCTCGGCTTCAAGGTGCCGTACACGCTGTAGTAGCGCGGGGGCGCGGCCGGCGCCGCGCCCTGCGGGCTCAGCTGCGCAGGCTCTCCAGCCGCAGCTGGTGCTTGCGGCACAGCCGGTACACCGTCACCCGCGACACCCGCAGGCGCCGCGCGCATTCGCTGACGTTGTAGCCGCTCTGGTGCAGGGCCTCGAGCAGGGTGTTGCGCTCGGCGCGCTGGCGCGGGCAGATCGCGTGGCCGTCGGGCTGGGCCTCGTCCGGCGCGTCCAGCTGCAGCGCCTGCACCGGGATCAGCTCGGTGTCGCATACCACCGCCGCGCGGCGCACCCGGTTGGCCAGCTCGCGCACGTTGCCCGGCCAGCCGTGCAGGCGCATGGCTCGGCGCGCCTCGGGGGTGAAGCCGCGGGCGCGGGTCGGATGCTCCTTGCGGAAGGCCTCGAGGAAGTGTGCGGCCAGCAGCTCGATGTCGTCCCCGCGGTCCCGCAGCGGCGGCATGTGCAGGCGCAGGACGTCCAGGCGGTAGAACAGGTCCTCGCGGAAGCGGCCCTGCGCCACCGCCTGCTCCAGGTTGACGTGGGTGGCGGCCAGGACGCGCACGTCCACCCGGATCTGCTGGTGGCTGCCGATCCGCTCCAGGGTGCCCTCCTGCAGCACCCGCAGCAGGTTGGTCTGCGCGTCCAGCGGCAGGTCGCCGACCTCGTCGAGGAAGATGGTGCCGCCGTGGGCGGCCTCGAACATGCCGATGCGGCGCGCGGTGGCGCCGGTGAAGGCGCCCTTCTCGTGGCCGAACAGCTCCGACTGCACCAGGTACGGCGGCAGCGCGCCGCAGTTGACCGCGATGAAGGGCCCGTCGCGGCGCCGCGACATGCGGTGCAGCGCGCGCGCGGCCAGCTCCTTGCCGGTGCCGGTCTCGCCGGTGATCAGCACCGGCAGGTCGACCGGCGCGAACTTGTTGAGGTTGGCCCGGATGCGGAGCATGCACGGGCTGGTGCCGACCAGGCTGTCGTCGTCCTCGGGCACCGCGGCGCCTTCGGCCAGGGTCTGCAGGCTGCGCATCTGCGCCAGGTCCAGCGGTTCGCGCAGGCGCAGGTGTGCGCGCACGCGCGGCAGCGTCTCCGGCGCCTCGCCGAGGAAGGCCCACGGCAGCTCCGGATAGCGCTCGAGCAGGCGCATCGCTTCCCCGGTCCAGGCCGGGCTGGCCCGGCGCAGATCGAGCAGGGCCACGACCAGATCGGTCCCGCGCAGGCCGATGTGCGTACGGGTCGGTGCTTCCACCACCCGCAGCCCCCAACCTGCTGCTGCAAGGACCTCACGTTCACGCCGCGACGGTTGACCGAGCCAGATCAGACAACGCTTCCTGACGTCGCCTACTGTCACGTGAAACTACTCCTGTGTGACAGGACCCCCGGGAACGGCAAGGGTTACCGTGAAGATCGTTAGGATAGTGTGAATCCTGCACGGTATGCATGTGATTTGCGTCAATGTGGTGATGCCCCGCATGCATACGCCGGCGCATGTGGACGTGCCGTGCCATGAACGGTTGCGCGCGGCGCTGGCCGCGTCGCATCCACTGAGACCGGCGGCGGTAGCCTTGGCGGCATGACCGAGACGATCAAGGGCCGCGGCTCGCGGCAGTACCTGCCCGGACGTTTCGAGCAGACCACGGTCGAGGCGGTGGACGACGGCTGGGAGGGGGCGGCCGAGCCCATGTCCGGGCCCGATCCGGCGCGCCCGCGCACCGAGGTCCGCGAGGAGGCCGCGCGCGGCATCATCAGCCGCAACGATTCGCCGGACGTGGGCTTCTCCCGCTCGGTGAACCCGTACCGCGGCTGCGAGCACGGCTGCAGCTACTGCTTCGCCCGGCCCTCGCACGCCTACCTCAACCTCTCGCCGGGCCTGGACTTCGAGACGAAGATCTTCGCCAAGACCAACGCGCCGGAGCTGCTGCGCCGCGAGTTCTCCCGTCGCGGCTACCGGCCCGAGCCGATCGCCCTGGGCATCAACACCGACGCCTACCAGCCGGTGGAGCGGCGCCTGCGCCTGACCCGGCGGCTGATCGAGGTGATGCTCGAGTGCCGGCACCCGTTCACCCTGATCACCAAGAACGCGCTGGTCGAGCGCGACCTGGACCTGCTGCAGCCCCTGGCGGCGATGGACCTGGTGAAGGTGTATTTCTCCGTCACCACCCTGGATCCGCACCTGAGCGCGCGCCTGGAGCCGCGCGCGGCCGCCCCGCACGCCCGGCTGCGGGCGATGGAACGGCTGCACGCGGCCGGGGTGCCGGTGGGCGTGATGTTCGCCCCGGCCATTCCCTGGGTGAACGACCACGAGCTGGAGGCGGTGCTGGAGGCGGCGCGCCAGGCCGGCGCCGAGAGCGCCGGCTACGTGCTGCTGCGCCTGCCGCACGAAGTGGCGCCGCTGTTCCGCGACTGGCTGCAGGCGCACCTGCCCGACCGCGCCGAACACGTGATGAGCACGCTGCGGCAGATGCGCGGCGGGCGCGACTACGAGTCCGGCTTCGGCACGCGCATGCGCGGCCGCGGCCAGTACGCCGAACTGCTGGAGCACCGCTTCGTCCTGGCCCGGCGCCGCTTCGGCTACGACGGGCTGCGGCCGCGGCCGCTGGACTGCAGCCGCTTCACCGCGCCGCGGCCGGACTCGCCGCAGGGCGAGCTGTTCTGACTCAGTGCGGCCGGGCCGGGTAGGCGATGAGCAGCACCAGGTCCTCCTCGCCGGCCTGCTCGATGGCGTGGGTGCTGCCGGCGCGGGTGAGCATGGCGTGGCCGGGGCCGACCTCGTGCACCTGGCCGTCGACCACGTAGCGACCGCGGCCGGAGAGCACGTAGTAGATCTCGTCGTGCTCGTGTGGATGCAGGCCGATGCCGGCGCCCTTGTGCAGCACGCGCTTGCGCAGCACGAACGGCAGGCCCGGGGCGTCGGCGAACAGCGGGTAGGCGGTGGTGGTGCCGGCGCCGCCGTGCGGCCCCGGCTGGGTGCGGGCCAGGCCGGCCTCGTGCACCACCTGCGGCGGATGCGCCTGGCCGGCGCGGCGCGCCAGCGCGTCGGGCGGGGCGCCGCAGTCGGTGTCGCGCACCACATGCGCGGCCAGGGCCGGGTCGAGCGCCTTCCAGCCGCGCACCACCAGGCAGGCGACCAGGGTGGCACCGGTCTCGCTGAAATGGGTGTCGTCGGCCAGCCCGCGCTCGGGCACGTGCATGAAGTAGGGGCGCGAGGCCTCGTCGCCGAGCGCGCGCAGCCAGTCGGTGCTGCTGGCGTTGAGGTCGATCAGCGCCACCTCCTCGCGGCGGGCCAGGGCGCGCACCGCCTCGGCGTAGCGGCCGTGGGTGTCGAGCAGGGACCGGTAGGAGAACACGCGCCGGGACACCGGGGTCAGCAGGATCGGCGTGGCCCCGCGCGCACGGGCGGTCTCCACGTAGCGCATCAGCCAGTGCGGGTAGGCCTGCTCCGGGTCGTTGTAGCGGGTCGGGTCCTCGAACTTGGCGTCGTTGTGGCCGAACTGCACCAGCAGCACGTCGCCGCGGCGCAGCTCGCGCGCGATCGGTTCCAGCCGCCCTTCCTCGATGAAGCTGCGCGCGCTGCGGCCGTTGACCGCGTGGTTGCGCACCTCCCAGGCGGCCGGGTCGAGGAAGTCCTGCAGGCGCGCGCCCCAGCCCTGCTGCGGGGCGCGTTCGGGTGGATAGTCGGCGGCGGTGGAATCGCCGGCGATGAACACCCGGCGCGGCGCCGCCTCCGCGGCCGCCACCAGGGCCAGGCACGCCAGCAGGGCCGCGCCGAAGCGGGGGATCCGGTGCATGGAACCTCCGGGAAAACGGACCCGTGGCCGCGCGGCGGCACCGCGCGGCCGTCACGGATCAGCGCGCCAGCCAGCCGCCGTCGACCGGGATGATCGCGCCGTTGACGTAGTCCGAGGCGCTGCTGGCCAGGAACACCGCGGCGCCGCCCAGGTCCGCCGGGGTGCCCCAGCGCCCGGCCGGGATGCGGCCGAGGATCTCGGCGCTGCGCTTCTCGTCGGCGCGCAGCGCGGCGGTGTTGTCGGTGGCCATGTAGCCCGGGGCGATGGCGTTGACGTTGATGTTGCGGCTGGCCCACTCGTTGGCCAGCAGGCGGGTGATGCCGGCGATGCCGGACTTGCTGGCGGTGTAGGACGGCACGCGGATGCCGCCCTGGAAGGACAGCATCGAGGCGATGTTGATGATCTTGCCGCCGCCCTGCTGCATGAAGTGGCGGCCGGCGGCCTGGCACATGAAGAACGCCGACTTGATGTTGACGTTCATCACGTCGTCCCAGTCCTGTTCGGTGAAGTCCACCGCGTCGGCGCGGCGGATGATGCCGGCGTTGTTGACCAGGATGTCCAGGCGGCCGAGGCCGTCGAGGGTCTCCTGCAGGATGCGCGGGATCGGCTCGATGCTGATCAGGTTGGCCTGGATGGCGAGGAAGCGCCGGCCCAGCGCCCGCACCTTCTGCTCGGTCTCGGTCGGGGGCTGGATGCCGGCGGCGGCGATGTCGGCGCCGGCCTCGGCCAGCGCCAGCGCGATGCCCTGGCCGAGGCCGGTGTTGGCGCCGGTGACGAGGGCGACCTTGCCCTCGAGGCTGAACGGGTTGGCCATCGTGTTGCTTTCCTCCGCTGTGGATGGGGCGCGCCGGCGGCCGGCGCGCCGCGGGCGCTTACTTGAGCTGGCAGATGTCCAGCACGTGCATGTCGGTGTAGTCGAGGTTCTCGCCGCCCATCGCCCAGATGAAGGCGTAGTTGCTGGTGCCCGAACCCATGTGGATGGACCAGGGCGGGGAGACCACCGCCTCCTCGTTCTTCATCACGATGTGGCGCTGTGCGTCCGGCTGGCCCATGAAGTGGTAGACGCGGTCGTTCTCGCCCAGGTCGAAGTAGAAGTAGACCTCGCTGCGGCGGTCGTGCAGGTGCGGCGGCATGGTGTTCCACACGCTGCCCGGCTTGAGGATGGTCAGGCCCAGCAGCAGCTGCGAGGACTTGCAGGTGGAGGGCACGACCAGCTGGTAGATGGTGCGCTCGTTGCTGGTCTCCAGCGCGCCGCGCTCCAGCGCCACCGCATCCTTGATGGACAGGTGCCGGGTCTCGAAGCGGGCGTGGGCCGGGGTGGAGGCCAGGTAGAAGCGCGCCGGGTTGGCCGGGTCGAGGGAGGCGAAGCTGACCTCCTCGCTGCCCATGGCCACGTACAGGCAGTCCTTGGGCTCGAGCACGTACTCGGTGCCGTCCACGGTCACCTTGCCGGCGCCCTTGCCGACGTTGACCACGCCCAGCTCGCGGCGCTCCAGGAACGGCTTGCCGGCGGCCGAGGCCGGCTCGGTCTGGCGCGGCAGCGACACGGCCTGCTTCACCGGGGCGGCGCCGCCGATCACGAAGCGCTCGTAGTGGGTGTAGCTCAGCCGCACCTGGTCCTCGGCGAACAGGTTGTCGATCAGGAACAGGTCGCGCAGCTGGTCGTTGCTGGCGCCTTCCATCACGCCCGGATGGGTGGCGTAGTAGGTCTTCTGGTACATCGGTACGGCTCCTGGGACACGGCGGGGGGACGGCCCCGCTTCCAACACGAGTGGGATGGTAGCCGGTTTGGTAACCGGTGTCATACCGCGCTGCGGAAAGCCGGCGCGGGCGCACCCGCGCCGGGTCGCGGGGGGCTCAGGCGGGGGGCTGGCAGGAATCGCGCACGACCAGGTGCGGGCGCACGCTGGCCACCGGCATCGGCGCGTTGCCGGCGCGGATCAGCATGGTCGCGGCGATGCGCCCGGTGTCGCGGGTGTGCCGACGCACCGAGGTCAGCGAGGGCCACAGGCGCGAGGCCAGCGGGCTGTCGTCGAAGCCGATCACCGACAGGTCGCGCGGGATGCTCAGGCCGGTGCGCATGGCCACCTTGTACACGCCGGCGGCCATCTCGTCGTTGCCGCAGAAGATCGCGGTCGGCCGCTTCTTCCCGGCCAGCAGCTTCTCCGCCGCGGCCACGCCCGACTCGAAGGTGTAGCCGGCCTCGATGATGCGCGCCTTCGGCACCGAGACCCCGCGCGAGGCCAGGGCCTCGACGAAGCCGGCGGTGCGCTCCACCGCCGAGCGGTAGGCCGACGGGCCGGTGATCAGGGCGATGTCGCGGTGGCCCAGGGTCAGCAGGTAGTCGGCGGCCTCGGCCGCGCCGTCGCGGTCGTGGGTCACCACCAGGCGCGCGTCCTGGTCGTCCACGCCCATCGGCAGGATGCGGGTGTAGCGCACCCCCAACTCCGCCAGCATGTCGGCCAGGTTCTGGTCCTCGGATGCGCGCGGCACCAACATCACCCCGTGCAGCTTCTGCTGCTGCACGAAGCGCCGCACCCCGTCGATGTAGCCGGGGCTGCGCGTGTCGCACGGATGCACCACCAGCTCGTAGCCCGAGTCGCGCAGCGCATCCAGTGCGCCGTACTGCATGTCCACGATGTACTGCGCGGTGGGGTTGTCGTAGACCATGCCGATCAGGAACGAACGGCGGAAGGCCAGGCCGCGCGCCAGCGGATCGGGTGTGTAGCCGACTTCGCGCATCAGCGCCTCGACCTTCTCGCGGGTGTCCTTCCGCACCAGCGGCGAGTTGTTGATGATCCGCGAGACCGTCTTCTTCGACACCCCGGCCAGGCGGGCGATGTCGTTGATGGTGGCCGGCTTGCCGGTGGATGCGGGCCGGGTGCCCGTGGCGGCGGATGTCTTGCGGGGCATGGTCGGCTTGGGGTCCTTTGGACCGATTCTAGCCGGAGCCGCCGGCCCGCGCCGGGCCGGGGCGGACCGGCGCGGGAAGGGTCAGCCGCGCAGCAGCGCCGGCAGCCACAGCGACAGCTCCGGGAACAGGGCCACGACCAGCAGCACGCCCAGCCCGGCAAGCCAGAACGGCCAGATGGTCTTCATCACCTGGCCCACGGTCACCTTGCCGATGGAGGTGCCGATGAACAGCACCGAGCCCACCGGCGGGGTGACCAGACCCAGGCCGCCGGTCAGCACCAGCACCAGGCCGAAGTGGATCGGGTCGATGCCGTAGGCGCGGGCCACCGGCAGGAAGATCGGGGTGCAGATCAGGATCATCGGCGCCAGGTCCATGAAGGTGCCCAGCACCAGCAGCATGACCACGATCAGCAGCAGCACGGTGGTGCGGCTGCCGGCGATGGACTGCAGCAGCTCCACCGCCGCCGCCGGCACCTGCAGGTAGGCCAGGAGCCAGCCGAACACCGCCGCGGTGGCGATCACGAACAGGATCACGCCGGTGTTGCGCGCCGCGTGCACCACCGTGTCCAGGAACTCGCGCAGGCGCAGCTGCCGGTACAGGACCACGGTCACCAGCAGGGCGTAGACCACGGCGATGGCCGCGCTCTCCACCGCGGTGAACACGCCGGCGCGGATGCCGACGAAGATGAGGGTGACCAGGCCCAGCCCAGGCAGCGCCGCGACCGCGCGCACCAGCACCGCGCGCCAGCCGGGGAAGGCCTCCACGCCGTAGCCGCGGCGCCGCGCCACCAGGTAGCCGGTCGCCATCAGCGCCAGGGTCATCATCAGTGCCGGCACGATGCCGGCGGCGAACAGGTCGGCGATGGACAGGCCGCCGCCGGCCGCGGCCGAGAACAGGATCAGGTTATGCGAGGGCGGCACCAGCAGCGCCACCAGCGCCGCGGTGATGCTGACGTTGACCGCGAAGTCGCGGTCGTAGCCGCGTCTGACCATCTGCGGGATCATCGTGCCGCCCACCGCCGAGACGTCGGCGATGGCCGAGCCGGACACGCCGCCGAAGAACAGCGAGGACAGGATCGAGACCTGGCCCAGGCCGCCGCGCAGGCGGCCGACCAGCGAGGAGGCCAGCGCGATCAGGCGCTCGGAGATGCCGCCGCGCAGCATGATCTCGCCGGCGAAGATGAACAGCGGGATGGCGATCAGCGAGGCCGAGCCGCTGCCGGCCGAGACCTGCTGGGCCAGCACCACCGTCGGCAGGTCCAGGTACAGCAGCACGGCCAGCGAGGCGCCGGCCAGGGCGAAGGCGACCGGCACGCCGATCAGCAGCAGCAGGGCGAACACGCCGAACAGCAGGGCGATGGCCATGTCTCAGTGCCCTCCTTCGGACGCGGCGCGCGGGGCCAGGGCCAGCGCCAGGCGGTGCAGTGCGAACAGCACCGTCAGTGCGCCGCCGGCGGCCAGCGGCAGGTAGTTGATGCTCTGCGGCAGCGGCGCGCCGGCGGCCTTGATGTCCCAGCCGTCCACCAGCAGCACGCCGGCCCACCAGGCCAGCACCCCGCCGATGGCGCCGGTGGCCAGGCACACCACCGCGTCGGCCACGCGCCGTGCGCCCGGGCCGAGGCGGTCGTGCAGCAGGTAGAAGCCGAAGTGGCGCTGCGTGTGCACGCCGGAGGCCGCGCCCAGGCCCATGGCCGTGGCCAGCAGCAGCACCGTGACCGGCTCGGTCCAGCTGGGCGAGTCGTTGAGCACGTAGCGGGCGAACACCTGCCACCCCTGCACCACCACCAGCCCCAGCAGCGAGGCGGCGGCGATGCCGATGGCCAGGCCGGCGATGCGGTCCAGCGCGCGCTGGACGGCGGAGGCCGGCGGGACGGTCGGGGCGTGGGACATCGCGGAATCCAGGCTCAGGCGAATTGGCGGATGCGGCGGTGCAGGTCGGCGAGCGCCGGGTCGCGCAGGTAGGCCTCGCGCAGCGGCCTCACCGCGGCGTGGAAAGCGGGCATGTCCACCTCGTTGAACTCGACCCCGTGCTCCAGCACCGCCTGGCGGGCGCGGCCCTCGGACTCGTCCCAGTGCCGGCGCATCACCTCCACCGAGGCGCGCGCGGTCTCCACCAGCAGGCGCCGGTCGGCGGGGGCGAGCGAGTCGAAGGTGGCGCGCGAGACCAGCAGGATGTCCGGCGCGTAGGAGTGCTCGCTCTGCGACCAGTACCGCGCCGCCTCGAAGTGGCGGCTGGAGTGGAAACTGCGCAGGTTGTTCTCGGCGCCGTCGATCATCCGCGTCTCCATGCCGGAGAAGGTGTCGCCCAGCGACATCGGCGTGGGGTTGGCGCCGAGCAGGCGCACCAGCTCGATGAACATGTCCGAGGAGGCCACGCGCAGCTTCAGGCCGCGCATGTCCGCGGGGCGGTGGATCGGGTGGCGGGTGTTGTAGAAGCAGCGTGCGCCACTGTCGTACACCGCCAGGCCGACCAGGTCGCGCGCCTCGAAGCCGCGCAGCACCGCGTCGGCGATGCCGTGGTCCAGGGCGTGGCGCATGTGCGCCACCGAGTCGAACACGTACGGCAGGCACAGGACGCGGGTCAGGGGGAAGGCGTTGTTGAGCGCGCCCGAGTACACGCGGGTGATGTCGATCACCCCGAAGCGGGCCATGTCGATGGCCTCGGACTCGCGGCCCAGCTGGCCGGAGTGGTACAGGCGGATGTCCAGGCGCCCGCCGGTGCGCTCGCGCAGGGTCTGGCCGATCCAGCGCACCGCCTCCACCGTCGGGTAGTTGGCCACGTGCACGTCGGAGGCGGTGAGCATGCGCGTGCCGCCGGCGGCGTCCGCGCCACGCGCCAGGCCCGCCAGCGGCAGCGCGCAGGCGGCCCCGGCGCCGGCCAGCAGCAGGCGGCGCCGGCTCAGCCGGGCCATGCCAGGTCCCCGCGTTCGCCGGCCGGTTCGGCGCGGCACTCCAGCACCGCGTGGCCGGCGAACACCACCTTGCCGGTCTGGCCCGGCAGGATGTCGTGGATGCCGGTGGCGTTGCCGGTGGCGATCAGGTCGCCGCGGCGCAGCGGGCGGCCGCGGCGCGCCGAGCGCGCCAGGGCGAAGGCGAAGGCGCCGCGCAGGCCGCCGGGCAGGCGCATGGCCCCGCCGGTGCCGACGCTGGCGCCGTCGATGAAGGTCTCCGCGCGCAGCTGCGCCTCGTCCAGCGTGGTCCAGTCCGGGATCTCCGGGCCCACCATCAGGCCGTTGTTGTTGCCGAAGTCGGAGACCACCACCCGCGGGCCCAGCGCGTTGATCGTGGCCAGCGGACTGCTGGCCACCTCCAGGCCGGTGAACAGCGTGGCCGGGTGCGCGGCCGCCTCCTCCGGGGTCCAGTCCAGCTTGTCGGCCGGGGCGTCGGCGTCCACGCGCAGCACGTACTCGGCCTCGATCGCGGCGAAGCCGCCCACGAACACCGGCACGGGCTGGGTGGCACCGGTGGCATGCCAGCACTGGCGGGCGAACACCGGGCCGAGCAGGCGTTCGTCGCCGGAGGCGTCGCGCCGCTCCGGGGCGATGTAGCCGACCTTCCAGCCGACCACCCTGTCCGGCCAGCGGGCGATGGCCAGGTCCTGCACCCGGTAGGCGGCCACCAGATCCTCCGGGACCGGCCCGGGGAACCCGGCCAGGGCCTGGCCGTGGCGGCGTGCGTGCACGAAGCGTTCGGCGATGGCGACCATCTCCGGCGTCGTCGTCCCTTCCCCACTGCCGTTGAGCTTGCTCAAGTCGCCTCCGCTGGTATGTCTCGTCCGCCATGCTGCGGCGCCGTAAGACGGCGCGCGTGCGGCGGTATATGGTAAACCGGTGTCATCCGACAATTTGCCGCGTGGCGTCACGGCTCGCACGCTGCGCCGCAGCAGGAGGGGAGGGTTGTCCGCGATGGGGGTGCCGTTCGTGCGCCGTGCGCTCCGGGCCTGGTGCCTGGGCGGAGTGCTGCCGGGCCTGCTGGCCCTGCCGGCCCTGGCCGCCGGCCCGGCGCGGGTGCCGCTGTGGCCGGACGTGCCGCCGGGTTCGGAAGGCGTGGTGCTGGAGGAGCGTACCGTCGAGCGCAGCGACGACCCGGCCCTGCCGGACCGCTTCGTGGACGGCATCGCCCGGCCGTTCCTGCGGGTGTACCGGCCGCAGCGGCCGGACGGTCGCGCGCTGCTGGTGGTGCCCGGCGGCGGCTACCAGCGCGTGGTGGTGGACAAGGAGGGCACGGCGCTGGTGCCGGCCTTCGCCGAGGAGGCGGGCCTGACCCTGTTCGTGCTGTATTACCGCCTGCCCGGCGAGGGCCACCGCGGCGCGGCCGACGTGCCGCTGGCCGACGCGCAGCGCGCCATGCGCCTGGTCCGGCACCGCGCGGCCGAGTGGGGCATCGATCCGGCCAGCGTGGGCGTGATGGGCTTCTCCGCCGGCGGCCACGTGGCCGCCAGCCTGGCCACGCGCCACGCCGAGCCGGTCTACGCGCCGGTGGACGAAGCCGATGCGGAGGACGCGCGCCCGGCGTACGCGGTGCTGGTCTACCCGGTCATCGACATGGGCACGCACGCCCACCCCGGCTCGCGGGAGCGTCTGCTCGGCCCGATGCCGGACCCGGAACAGGTGGCGCGGTACTCGCTGCACCACCGCGTCGGCGCCGACACCCCGCCGGTGTTTCTGCTGCACGCGCAGGACGACGACGTGGTGCCGGTGGAGAACACCCTGCTGTTCGAGGCCGCGCTGCGCCGCGCCGGCATCGAGCACGAAACCCATCTCTATGCCCGCGGCGGGCACGGCTTCGGCGTGCGCGGGGCGCACGGCACGCTGGCGCTGTGGCCGCGCTTGGCCGTGGCCTGGATCCGCGCGCACGCGCCGCTGCCCGGCGCGGCGACCGAGGAGTGAGACCCATGGACACCCGCGACGACCCGCTGCCCGACCCGCGCCGCCGCCGCCTGCTGCAGGCCGCGGCCCTGGGCGCCGGCGTGGCCCTGGCCGGACCGGGCCCGCTGGCGCATGCCGCCGGCGAGACCGGCAGCCTCGCCCGCACCCGCCACGGCCGCGTGCGCGGCGTGCGCGAGCACGGCGTGCACGTGTTCCGCGGCATCCGCTACGGCGCCGACACCGCGCCGCTGCGCTTCCGTCCGCCGCGGCCGCCGCGGCCCTGGCGCGGCGTGGCCGAGGCCACCGCCTACGGTGCCCCGGCGCCGCAGCGCCACCAGGCCGGCAGCGAGGACTGCCTGTTCCTCAACGTGTGGACGCCGGGCCTGCGCGACGGCGCGCGCCGCCCGGTGCTGGTCTACATCCACGGCGGCGGCTACGACACCGGTTCGGGCTCGGACCCGGTGTACGACGGCACCCGCCTGTGCCGGCGCGGCGACGTGGTGGTGGTGACGGTCAACCACCGCCTCAACGCCTTCGGCTACCTGTACCTCGGGCGGCTGGCCGGCGCGCCGTTCGCGGCCTCCGGCAACGCCGGCCAGCTCGACCTGGTGCTGGCGCTGCAATGGGTGCGCGAGCACGCCGCCGAGTTCGGGGGCGATCCGGACAACGTCACCGTGTTCGGCCAGTCCGGCGGCGGCGCCAAGATCGCCACGCTGATGGCCATGCCGGCCGCGCGCGGCCTGTTCCACCGCGCCTGGACCATGAGCGGCCAGCAGGTCACCGCCGCCGGGCCGCGCGCGGCCACCCAGCGCGCGCAGCGCCTGCTGGAGGCGGCGGGCCTGGACCCGGCCGCGCCGGACGCGGTGGAGCGGCTGCTGGCGCTGCCGGCCGAGGCGATCCTGGAGGCCACCGCGGTGCGCGACTTCTCGCGCATCGAGGACACGCGCCTGTACTTCGGCCCGGTGATGGACGGGGAGGTGCTGCCGCGCCACCCGTTCTGGCCGGACGCGCCGCCGCAGTCGGCGCACATCCCCATGGTCATCGGCAACACCCGCGACGAGACCCGTGCCTTCCTCGGCGGCGACCCGGAGAACTTCACCCTGGACTGGGACCGGCTGCCGGAGCGGCTGGAGAAGCAGCAGTACGTGGACATCCGCGCCGACCTGGTGGTGGCGCACTACCGCGCGCTGTATCCGCACTACACACCCTCGGAGGTGTTCTTCGCCGCCACCACCGCCGGCCGTTCCTGGCGCGGTGCGGTGGAGGAACTGGAGGCGCGCGCACGCCAGCCGGCCGGGGCGGCGCCGACCTGGGCCTACCAGCTGGACTGGCCCTCGCCGGTCGAGGGCGGGCGCCTGCGCGCCTTCCACACCCTCGACATCCCGCTGGTGTTCGACAACGTGGACAAGCCCGGCGCGCGCGCCGGCGACGGCGAGGATGCCTGGCGCATGGCCGAACTGATGAGCCAGGCGCTGCTGGCCTTCGCCCGCCACGGCGATCCCAACCACGCCGGCCTGCCGCACTGGGAGCCGTACACGCTGCCGCGCCGTCAGACCCTGCTGTTCGATCTGCCGCCCGTGCTGGCCGACGATCCGCGCGGGGCCGAGCGCGCGTTCTGGCAGCAGGCGCCGTTCGTGCAGCGCGGGACCATGTAGGCGCGCCGGCAGCGCGGTGGCCGGGCACGGCGCGCGGGCGGACTGAAGACCGTCCGTGCGCGGCCGCTACCGTTGGCCTGTCCCCCCGCAAACCGGAGCCTTCGCCCGTGAAACACCGCTTCCTCGCCGCCACGGTGGCGCTGTCCGCCGCCGCTTCCGCGCATGCCGCCCATCCCCGGTTCGTGGACTTCGTGGTCGGCAACGCGCACGACCGCGGGTTCACACAGTGTGATGCCGCCATCCGCGACGCCTTCGCTCACGCCGCCGGCGACGACGTGCGGGTGATCACCTTCCAGGGCGAGGACCGCTCCAGCCTGCGGATGGTCGCGGTCTATGGCAGCCCGGGGGACGTGGTCTACACCGAGGCCGAGTTCACCCGCGCCGGCGGCAGGTGCCGCTACTCCCTCAACCACACCATCGTCAGCAACCGCTCCCGCGCCGCCGAGATGGCGGCCCTGCCGGCGTTCCGCTTCGAGAACGAGACGGTGGGCGTGGTGTTCACCCGCAACGAGGGCGGCGTGGACCGGCTGCTGATCCCGGCCGGGCCGGCCGCGTGCACGGCCATCTTCATCCGCGACGGCGAGGCCTGATCGCCCGCCGCCGGCCGCGCGCTCAGTAGTCGAGCGCGCGGTAGCCGAACCGGAGGAAGCGCACGCTGCCCTCGCCGGCGGCATAGATGGCCGGCTTCAGCGCCAGGAACTGGCCGGCCACGTTGTGGTGGTAGCCGGACACCTCCATCTGCACCGGGTACTTCTCCCAGTGCCTGCCGTCGGTGCTGGTGTGGATGGTGACGATGTGCCGGTCGTTGGTCACCCGCAGCCACAGCCTGCCGCCCCGTCCGGGAGGCAGGCCGCCGGCCGGCCGCTCCTGGCCGTAGCGGTGCATGACCAGCTGCTCGCCGTTGCTGCCCACGCCGGCGTACAGCCGCTCGTTGTAGAACAGCAGGGCGCCGCCGATGGCGCCCGGCCCGATCTCCATCTCGACCTCGAACCGGTAGGCCTTGTCGCCGGCGGTCACCGTCAGCGGCGAACTGTCGGCCGGGGTGCGGCCCTTGCCGCGCACGGTCATCGCCCCGCCGCCAAAGGACAGGCGTGCGTACTCGTCCGGGCCGGGCGCGAAGAACGCCCACTGCGGGCCGAGACGGTCGCCGTCGAAGTCGTCCGACAGGGCCATGCCGGGCGTGCCCACCACCTCGCCGGCGGGCTTGGGCAGCGGCTTGCCGAGGTCGCCGCCGCGGGCCACGAACCAGCCGTCCTCCGTCCACTCGACCGGCTCCAGCAGGGTCTGCCGGCCCAGCGTCCAGTAGCCGTTCTCGTAGCCGTGGTAGACCATCCACCAGCGGCCGTCGGTGCCCTCGACCAGGGTGGCGTGGCCGCGCGACCACCACGGCTCGTCGCGGCTGGCGGTGCGCACGATCGGGTTGTACGGCGAGTTCTCCCACGGCCCGTGGATGGAGCGCGAGCGCGCCGCGATCACCATGTGCCCGGTCGGCGGGCCGGCGGTGCCGCCGACCGCGGTGACCATGTAGTACCAGCCGCCGCGCCGGAGGATCTTCGGGCCTTCCTGGGCGTAGGCCTCCACGTCCCAGTCCTCGGGGTAGCGCCAGCCGTCGTAGGCGTGCTTCGGCTCGCCGGCCACGCGCAGGCCGTCGTCGGACAGCGGCACGTAGTCGCCGCCGCTGAGGAACAGGTAGCGCCGGCCGTCCTCGCCCACCGCGTGGCCAGGGTCGATGTACCGGCCCAGGCCCAGTTCCACGGGCTCGCTCCAGGGGCCACGGATGTCGTCGGCCCACACCACCCAGTTGCTGCGTGCCTGGCCCTCGGTGCCGCCGCGGCGGGCGGCGAAGTAGATGTAGTAGCGCCCCTCGTGCTTGACCAGGTCCGGTGCCCAGATCGAACCGACGTTGCGGGTGATCGCGTGGCCCAGCGGTACCCAGTTGACCAGGTCGCGCGAATGCCAGATCGGCAGGCCGGGATAGGCGTCGAACGAGGACACCGTCAGGTAGTAGTCCTCGCCGTCGCGCAGCACGGAGGGGTCCGGGTGGTCGCCGGGCAGCACCGGGTTGAGGAAGGTGCCGTCACCCAGGTCGGCCTGGCGCTGGTTCTCGATGCCGCGCTTCCAGGTGGCCGGGCCGGCGGCGCCGGCCGTGGCCACGGCGCCGGCCAGCAGCACCGCGGCCAGGACGCGCAGGCCGAAGCGGCGTGGCAGGACGGGGATCATGGCGGGCCTCGCTGGTCCGGGGGCGCTCACGGCTGCACCGCGCGCCGGTTGTTGAGCAGGGTGATCTCCTCGCTGCCGTCGTCCAGGGCCACGCGCACCTGCAGGCCGGCCGGATCGCGCCCGCCCAGCGGCAGGCGCACCTGCACGGTCTTCGGCCGCAGGTCGGTGGGCGCCGGCAGCGGCGGCACCGCCACCCGCGCCAGCTCGCGGCCGCGCGCGTCCTCCAGCACCGCGTGGCCGGGTGGCGTGGCCACGTGGCCCAGGCTGTGCACGGTCACCTCGACCTCGTCGCTGTCCACGCGCACGTCGCCGCGGCCGATGCCCAGGTCCGGGCGCGTCTCCACCGGCGTGCCCGGCTCCACCAGCTCGAACTCGAACACCGTGTGGCGGCCGGGCGCGAACACCAGCTCCGTGGACAGGCTCTTCTCCAGGCGCAGGGTGCGCTCGCTGGCCTTGCTGTCGATGCGGCCGTCGCCGTCGCGGTCCACCCCGCTGCGCAGGCGCCACAGGCCGGGCGCCACGTTCCAGGTGGTCATGTGCGCGGCGACCTTGCGGGCGGCGGTGTTGAACGCGGTGACGGTGAAGCGCTCGCGCGAGGGCGCGTCCACCAGCAGCGCCACCTGCTCGGCCGCCTCGTCGCGGTCGAAGCGCCAGCTGACCGTGTGGCCCGGCCAGCTCTGGTTGCGCTTGAGGGCGATGCCGCCCAGGCGCACGCGCTGCAGGAACTCCGAAGGCGCCTCCACCCGGTCGGACCACCAGTGGCCCTCGGTGTTCATGTACTCGCGCTGGGCCTTGGCCTGGATGCCCTCGGCGTGCAGTTCCTCCAGGTAGCGGCGGTCGCCGGTCAGCTGCCAGGCCACCACGCTGGGGAAGCCGATGCTGCCCTGGTCGGCGGCCTCGACCAGGGCCCGGCCCCAGTCATGCTCGCGGCCGAGCACCTGCACGAAGTTCTCGCCCAGGTTGGACAGTGCCGCCGGGCCGCCGCGGGCCACGCGGTAGTCCAGCGCCCGCAGGTACCTGGCGTCGCCCGTCCAGCGCCAGGCCGCCCAGAACAGGTGCATCACGTCCGGCGCGCCGGAGCCCTTGTTGAGCTCGCCGCCGCGCACCTGGCCGGTGGCCCAGTGGATCTCGTTGGGCAGCACCCACTGCCCGTCCTCGGCGGTGTAGGCGTGGGCCAGGTAGCCGTCGGCCAGGCCCACCACCAGCTTGCGGCCGGTGGGGTCGGCATTCCAGGCGCCCACCAGGAAGGCCGGGTGCAGGGCCGGGAACGAGTACGGCTTCTGCCACTGCCAGTTGGGCTCGCGGTAGACCTTGCGGCCGCCGAACCAGTTGCTGGAGAACAGCAGGTGGCCCTGCGGGTTGGGCAGGATGATGCGCTCGTCGAAGGCCCTGACCGTCTCCATCAGCCGCTCGACCGTGAGCGGGTCGCCCCAGTTGAGGTAGAGCATCGCGCTGTTGGAGTTGATGCCCTCCTCGTAGGCGTGCAGCTCGTCGGTCTCGATGGTGCTCAGGCCATCGGTGAACATGCCGTTGCGGTACACCGCCTCGGCCAGCGCGGTCAGCGAGGCGTTGATCCGGTCCGGCATCACGCCCATCAGTGCCAGGCCCGGCCACTGCTGCACCAGGTCGCTGTCGTCGGAGATGCCGCCGCCGAAGTCGCCGTACTCGACCTGGCGTTGCTCGATCCACCACTGCACGAAGCGGCGCACGTACTTCAGGTCCTCCAGCTGGCGGAAGGCCCACAGCGGCACGCCCTTGGGCGGCTCGGGCTGCTTGAACGGGGGCCGGCCCTGGCTGGCGTAGCTGATGTAGGTCCAGTACAGGCGGCCCAGCTCGTGGTCCGGGTCCACCCGCAGCAGGTCGGAGATGTCGGCGTACACCCGCGCGTACAGGCGCTGGCGCTTGGAGGTGGTGTGCTCCTCGACCAGGAAGCCCCAGTTGTCGCGCACCTGGTTGAAGCGGTCGGCCAGGTGCTCCCGCTTCGCCTCCTCGCGCGCCTTGAACACCAGGCGCACCTCGGCGCCGTCCAGCGAGGCGGCGTTGAAGCCGGGCGCGGCGCTGGCCACGCTGATCCACAGGCTGTCGGCGGTGAGGATGCGGTCGCGCAGGTCCAGGTACACCGTGCGGGCCTGGCCCGGGCGCACCGACACCGACACGTCGATCATGTCGCGCGCCGGCCAGATCGGGTCCTTGACCCGGATGTTGAGCGGGATCAGCCCGTCGTGGGTGGCCGGCAGGTCCAGCGCGGGGATGTCCAGGGCGATGCCGTCCAGGCCGTCGTGCATGTTCTCCCAGCTGTAGGCCCAGCTGCGGATCAGCGGCTGCGCCGGCGGCGCGTCGCCCACGCCGGACGGGACCAGGATGTGCACGATGGGGTCCGGATCGGCCGGCAGGCTGGCCGGGTCGCGCCGGCGCGACCCGGCGCCGCGCGGCAGGGCCATCACCGTGCTGCGCTCGCCTTCCGGGTAGCGGCCGCGGATGTAGTCCAGCAGCCCCTGCACGTTGCCGTAGTCCGGCAGCACCCGGCTGTCCACCAGGTAGCGCTGCTTGACCGTGCCCTCCGGCTCGGGCGCGTCGCTGACGTGGTAGGCCCAGATCTCCTGGATCGGCGTCTCCTGCTCGGCGTTGGAGAAGCGCAGGTGGCCGCCGTGGCGCTCGCCGAAGGTGTGCACGCTGCGCACCACGCCCTGCGGCCGGGTGAACAGCGGCTCCAGCGCCCCGGCCGAGGGGCCGGCGCTGGCCTGGCCCCAGGCGGCGCCGCGGATCTCGACGCGGTTCCAGGGCTCGTCGGGCAGGGCCAGGTCCAGGTTCCAGCCGCCCTCGGCATAGGTGTTCCAGTCCGGCAGCTGGAAGTAGTCGTTGCGCCCCGGCAGGCGCGAGCGGTTGTACACGCCCGGCCAGGTGGTCTCGGGGATGCCGTCGGTGCCCTTCCACATCCACTGCTTCTTGTCGCGCACGTCGGCGAACTCGAGCTTGCGGATGGTGGTCACCGGCGCCTCCAGCGCCGGCGGGGCGGCGTGGTCCCAGCCGTGGCGGTGCAGCCAGGCGGCGCGGCGGCGCGCCGCCGGCAAGTCCTCGCCGCCGTCGCGCGGCGGTTCCTGGCCGCGCGCCAGCGCCGCCACCGCGGCCGGGCGCAGCATGCGGTCGTACACGCGGATCTCGTCGAAGTCGCTGCCGCGCAGGAAGTTGTAGCGGCTCTGCACCTGGTAGGGCGCCAGCACCCGGCCGGCCAGGCCCAGCTGGTCCAGTGCGGCGTCGTAGTCGAACGGCACCGGGCCGGCGTCCACGCGCGCCACCTCGCGTCCGTCCACGTACAGGCGCACGCCGGCGGTTTCGTCCCAGGCGAAGGCCAGGTGGGTCCAGGCGTCGGCCGCCGGCGGTGCGTCCATGCGGAACGAGACCCGGGTGCGGGCCAGGTTGGCGTCGGTGACGAAGGCGTCGAAGCCGTGGCCGTTCCAGTCGATGCGCAGCCAGACCATGTCCCAGCTGCTGTGGTCGGCGTAGCCGACGCGGAAGATCACGAACGGCGCCTCGCCCGCCGGGTAGCGCGGCCGCCAGAAGAAGGCCAGGGTGCCGCGCTGGGCCTGGATGTTGCCCGGCGCGTTCCAGGCCAGCACCCCGTCGTCGGCCCATTCGATGGCTCCGCCCTTCACCCCGGTGGGGACGATCCGCACCTTGTCCTGGAAGTTGGGCACCGGATCGCCGGCGGCGTGGTCGGCGACGAAGCCGGCGTCGGCCGAGACCCGGAACAGCAGTTCCGGTTCGCCGGCGTGCGCGGCGGGCGCCAGCCCCAGGCAGGCGGCCAGGACGGAAACGGGCAGGAGGCGGCGGATCTTCATCGTGGTGGTGGCGGCAGCGGAAGGTCGGGCCCGGTCCGGAACATGCCAGAACGCGGGGAGATGCCGGCAGCGCCGGCCGGGACGGGGAGGGCTGCGGCCGCCGGCCGCGGGCCGGCGAGGTAACCGGTGTCTTTCCGGGCGTGGTGCCTGCCTCGCATGCGGTGACCTGTCCCCTAGGGCGGATGGCGGTGCCGGTCCGGGCCGCGGCGGGCGCCGGGCACGGATGACACCGATGGTCAAAGCAAAGGTAGCAACGCCGGCCCGGCCCCGGCATCTTGCGCCGCAGCAGCCGGGCCGCGTACGGGATGAAAAAAAGCCGGGGCGGCATCCGCCCCGGCTCCGGGCACACGATCCTGCCGGATCAGAACTTGTAGCGCAGGCCCAGCAGGTAATGGCGGCCGGTCTCGCTGTAGTCCAGCGGCAGCTGCCAGGCCGAGCCGACCCAGGACTGCTGCGGCTCGTTGGTCAGGTTGATGCCCTCCAGGCTCAGCTCCAGCTGCTCGCTGAGCTTGTAGCGCAGCGACATGTCCACGTAGGTGGTGCCGGTCTGGCCGTGCACGTCGAAGCCCGCCTCGGTCGCCGGCACCTGGATCAGGTAGTCGTCGCGGTTGGTCGCCGAGATGCGGCCGGAGAACTTCTCGCCCTCGTAGAACAGGGTGGCGTTCCACGAATGGCGCGACAGGCCGGTCAGGTCGGTCTTGTACGACAGCGCGCCCGAGGAGGTCAGGTACTGGATCTTCGAGTCCACCCAGGTGTAGTTCAGCTGGACGCCGAAGTTGCTCCAGAAGCCTGGCAGGAAGGTGAAGGGCTGGACGTAGTTGGCCTCCACGCCCTTCAGGTCGCCGCCCGGGGTGTTGACCGGCACCGAGAACACGAAGTCGTCGTTGGCGCTGACGCCGAAGGACTCGGCGATGCTGGCCGGCAGGCCGCTGGTGTAGAACGGCCGCACCTCGCGGGTGGTCTGGACGAAGCTGTCGATGTCCTTCAGGAACAGGCCCACGCTGGCCATGGCGCCGTCCTGGAAGTACCACTCGGCGCTCAGGTCGTAGGTCTTGGCGCGGATCGGATCCAGGTTCGGGTTGCCGCCGCTGACGTTGCGCGAGCCGCCGCTGACGCTGACGGTCACGCCCGGGGTCAGGCTGCCCAGGCCCGGACGGGTCATCACCTTGGCCGCGCCCAGACGCAGCAGGAAGTCCGGGGTGATCTCCGCCACCAGGTTCATCGCCGGCAGGGTGTCGCTGTACTCGCGCTCGACGGTGAGCGTGGTCGGAGTGCCGGCGATGGTGGCCACACCGCTGGAGCGCTGCTTGGTCTTGACGTGGCGCACGCCGAAGTTGCCCGAAAGCGGGATCGGGCCCAGGTCCACCGAGAACTCGCCCTGCACCCACACGCCGCGGTCCTTTTCCTCGACGCTGCGGGTGCTGGCCGCGTACGGGCTCAGCTCGAAGGTGCCCTGGCCGCTGAAGATGCCGAACAGGTCGGCGATGGCATCGAAGTCCGGCACCACCCAGGCGCCCGGCGAGCCCTTCACGCCCTTCAGGCGCGCCTGCTGCACGTACTCGGCCGGCACGGTGGCGTCGCCGCCCGGGAACGCCGGGACGATGGCCTCGTTGGCGGTGCGGCGCCACTCCTTCGAGTCGAAGGAGTAGTCCTTGGCCTGCACGCCGCCCTTCAGGCGGAAGCCGGGGCTGATGGCCCAGTTGAAGTCCACCTGGCCGACGTCGAAGTCGTTGTCCACCCGGTTCTGGCGCATGCGGATGGTGGACAGCGTCCAGCCGTTCGGGTCGTTGGGGTCGATGCCGTAGTTGAGCACCGGCGCCCACTTGTTGCCGCGGTAGTCGTAGCTGTAGCCGCCGACGTTGAGCTTGTCCATCATGATCGTCGTCTGCACCGGGTTCTGGTGCTCGGACGAGGACGTGCCGACCTTGGCGTTGACGGTGAACGCGTCGGTGAAGTCGTGGGTCAGGTTCAGGCCGATCTGCTTGAACACCGTGTCCCACTCGTCGTAGCGGTGCTCGGCGCGCACGTCGACGTTGTCGAACTGGCCGTACAGCAGGGCGCCGGTGGCCGGGTCGACGTAGCCGTCGCGGACGATGGTCTCCGGCTTGCCGCCCTGCGAGGCGCCGCGGCTGAAGGAGATGGCCTCGATGTAGTGCTCGCGGCGGGTGGCGTCGATCTTCGAGTACAGGCCTTCCAGGGTGATTTCGGTGTCGTCGCCCGGCTTGAACTGCAGGGCGCCGGTCACGCCGGTGCGCTTCTGGTCGTGCTCCATCCAGGTGTAGCGCGGGAAGCGCGGATGGAACACGTCGGCGCGCATGGCGTCGGTGAAGGTCGAGGCCGGGTTGAAGCCGCCGTTGCTGGTGCCGTTGGCCCAGCGGCCGGAGCCGGTGCCTTCCTCGAGCGTGGTCTTCTCCGAGTAGGCCACCGACAGCAGGGCGCCGAAGCGGCCGTCGGCCCAGGTGTTGGACACCAGCGCGGCCACGCGCGGGTCGGCGTCGCCGCCCATGTCGCCGTAGCTGACCTGGCCGCTGGCGGCCACGGTCAGGCCGTCGTAGTCGAACGGGCGGGCGGTGCGCAGGTCCACGGTCGCGCCCAGCGAACCCTCGTCCACCTCGGCCGAGGCGGTCTTGCGCACGATCATCTGCTGGAACAGGTCCGACGCGAACACGTTGAAGTCGAACCCGCGGCTGCGATTGGTGCCGCCGTTCTGGTCGGAGGAGTTGACCGTGGTCAGCGCCTCCATGCCATTGATGCGCACGCGGGTGAAGTCCGGACCCAGGCCGCGCACCGAGATGTTGCGGCCTTCGCCGGCGTCGCGGGTGATCACCACGCCGGGGATGCGTTGCAGCGATTCGGCCAGGTTGAGGTCGGGGAACTTGCCCACGTCCTCGGCGACGATGGCGTCGACCACGCCGGCCTCGCCGCGCTTGATGTCGATGGCGCGCTCCAGGCTGGCGCGGTAGCCGGTAACCACCACGGTCTCCAGTTCGACCGCCTCCCCGCCCTGTCCGGACCCCTGCGGATCCTGGGAATCCTGGGCGAACGCGGGCGCGTACAACGCCAGGCCGATCGACGCGGCCAGCAAGGTAACCGGTGTCTTGCGGCGGTTACTGCGAGTGTGCATATCCCCTCCCGAGGGCTGCTGATCTGTTGGAGCGATGCAAACAGGGCCACGCGGCATGACACCGCTGGTCAAAGGAAACGCTAACACCGCCGTGCGCGGCGCAGCATCTTGCGCTGCAACACATTGAAGATGTTAGCGTTCACATGCCCGCGGGGGCCTGCGGCGCCGGGCCGAAGCTAGAATGACACCGCTGGCCATCCGGCGCCCGGCGGGCGCGGCGCCGTGCCACCATGGCCGCTCCCGCCGGGAACCTGCCGCCCCAACCACAGGAGAACCCATGTCCGCGCGTGTCGTCTGTTTCGGTGAGCTGCTGCTGCGCCTGAGCGCGCCCGGCCGCGAGAAGCTGCTGCAGCGGCCGCAGCTGGAAGTGTGCGTGGGCGGCGCCGAGGCCAACGTCGGGGTGTCGCTGGCCCGCTTCGGCCACCACGTGGCCATGGTCAGCACGGTGGCCGACAACGCGCTGGGCGAGGCGGTGGCCGGTGAGCTGCGCCGCCACGGCCTGGACACCGCGGGGGTGCGCAAGATGCCCGGGCGCATGGGCCTGTACTTCCTGGCGCCGGGCGCGGCGCAGCGCCCGGCCGAGGTGCTGTACGACCGCGCCGGCTCGGCCTTCGCCCTGGCCGCGGCCGACGCCTACGACTGGCCCGGCCTGCTGGCCGGCGCCGACTGGCTGCACCTGTCCGGCGTGACCCCGGCGCTGGGCGCCAACACCGCCGCCGCGGCGCTGGCCGCCGCCCGCGCCGCGCGCGCGGCCGGAGTGAAGGTGTCCTTCGACGGCAACTTCCGCCCGAGCCTGTGGCAGGCCTGGAACGGCGACGCGCCGACCATCCTGCGCGGGCTGATGGGCCAGGCCGATGTGCTGTTCGCCGACCACCGCGACATGGGCGTGGTGCTGGGCGGGCAGTACCCGCAGGCGGAGGCGCTGGAGCGGGTGCGGGCCGCCGCGGCCGATGCCTTCGCCGCCTTCCCGCACCTGCGCTGGATGGCCTGCACCCTGCGCACCCCGCGCAACGTGGACCACCACGCCCTGGCCGGCGTGCTGGTCGGGCGCGACGGTGCCGTCGCGCTGGCCCCGGCGCTGGAGGTCGGCCCGATCGTGGACCGCATCGGCGGCGGCGACGCCTTCGCCGCCGGCGTGCTGCACGGGCTCATCCGCGGCTGGGCGCCGGAGCGCACCATCCGCTTCGGCCTGGCCGCCGGCTGCCTCAAGCACGCGATCCCGGGCGACTTCAGCCTGGCCTCCGAGGCCGAGGTCGAGGCGCTGATGGGCGAGGGCCGCTTCGACGTGAAGCGCTGAACCGCCGCACGCCGGGCTTCAGCCGGCCTTGCGTCGGGCCGGGGCCTTCCTGGCCGCCTTGCGCGCGGGCGCCTTCTTCGCGGCCTTCTTCGCCGGGGCCTTCTTGGCCGCGGCCTTCTTCGCCGGCGTGCGCTTCTTGGCCTCCAGGCTCTGCTGCAGCAGGGCCATGAAGTCCACCACGTTGGTGGCCTCCTCGGCCGGCGCGTCCTCCTCCTCCACCCGGGTGGTGCCGGCCTTGCCGCGGATGCGCTTGCGGATGATGGCCTGCAGGCGCTCGCGGAACTCGTCGCGGTAGTCGTCCGGCTGCCAGCGTCCGGCCATGGAGTCGATCAGCTGCTCGGCCATCTGCAGTTCCCTGGCGCTGATCCGGTAGTCCGCTGGCTTGCCCTCCGGCAGGCGGTACTCGGCCGGATCCACCAGCTCCTGCGGGTAGCGCAGCAGTTCCAGCACCAGTGCGTCGCCGTGCGGCAGCACCGCGGCCAGGTACTCGCGGGTGCGGATCACCACACGCGCGATGCCCACCCGGTTGCTGCCGCGCAGGGTCTCGCGCAGCAGCACGTAGCCCTTCTCCGCCTTCTTCGCCGGCACCAGCACGTAGGGCTTCTCGAAGAAGCGCGGGTCGATGTCCGCCGCGTCCACGAAGGTCTCCACCTCCACCGTCTCGTGGCTCTCCGGTGCGGCGGCCTTGATGTCGTCCTCCTCGAGCACGACGTAGCTGCCCTTGTCGTACTCGAAGGCCTTGACCACGTCCTTCCACGGCACTTCCTCGCCGGTCTCGGCGTTGACCCGCTCGTAGCGCACCGGCTTGCGGTCGCGCGAGTCGAGCATGCGGAAGTGCAGGTCGGTGCGCCGCTCGCCGGGCATCAGCGACACCGGCACGTTGAGCAGGCCGAAGGACAGGGTGCCGGTCCAGATCGGGCGGGGCATGGGCGCGGCCTCGGATGGGGAATCTCCACCTTGGCACGGGGGCCGTGGGGCGGCCGTGAGCGGCCCTCACCGGCGGCTTACCCGGTTCTCACGCCGCCTTCCCGCCGCCGGCGCCAGCATGGCGCCAGGCCCACCGGCAGAGGAGTCAGCGACATGGCCGAACGCGACCGCAAGGATCCGCCGCCGCCGGGCACGTCCCGGGAGGCGCCGGCCACGCCGGGCCAGGAGCGCCGGCGCAAGCACCACGAGGACCTCAACCAGGACGAGGCGCTGGAGGAGACCTTCCCGGCCTCCGACCCGGTCTCGCCCTTCGTCCCGGCCAGGGTGCCCGAGTAGTCCCCGCGCGGAAAAGCGAAGGCCCCGCGTCGCGGGGCCTTCGTGTCCGGCTGCCCGGGCGTCCGGGCTCAGCCGCTGACCGCGGCGATGGCGCGGGCCACGTACTCCAAATTGCCCTGGTTCAACGCGGCCACGCAGATGCGGCCGGTGCCCACGGCGTAGATGCCGTACTCCTCGCGCAGGCGGTCCACCTGCTCCCGGCTCAGGCCGGAGTAGGAGAACATGCCGGCCTGCCTGGAGATGAAGCCGAACTCCGGCCGGCCCAGCTCGGCCAGCTTGGCCACCAGGCCGCCGCGCAGGGCGTGGATGCGCTCGCGCATCTGCCGCAGCTCGTCCTCCCACAGCGCGCGCAGCTCGGGGCTGGTCAGCACGCCGGAGACCAGCGCCGCGCCGTGCGCGGACGGGCTGGAGTAGATGGTGCGGATGATGCGCTTGATCTGCGACTGCACCGCCCTGGCCTGGTCGGCGGTGGCCGCCACCACGCTCAGCGCGCCCACGCGTTCGCCGTACAGCGAGAACGACTTGGAGTACGAGCTGGCCACCACGAAGGTGTCGATGCCGGCCTCGACCATCACGCCGATGGCCTGCGCGTCCTCGGCGATGCCCTTGTCGAAGCCCTGGTAGGCCATGTCGATGAACGGGAACAGCTGCCGCTCCTTCAGCAGCTGCGCCACATGCCGCCACTGCTCCAGGGTCAGGTCGGCGCCGGTGGGGTTGTGGCAGCAGGCGTGCAGCAGCACCACGGTGCCCGGCTGCAGCTTGCGCAGGTCGGCCAGCATGCCGGCGAAGTCCACGCCGTGGGTGGACGGGTCGAAATAGGCATAGTCCAGCACCTGGAAGCCGGCGGCGGTGAACACCGCGCGGTGGTTCTCCCAGCTCGGGTTGCTCAGGGCCACGGTGGCGTGCGGCAGCACCTTGCGCAGCAGCTCGGCGCCCACGCGCAGCGCGCCCGAGCCGCCCACGGTCTGGGTGGTGGCCACGCGGCCGGCGGCCAGCAGCGGCGAGTCCTTGCCGAACAGCAGCTCGCGCGTGGCCTGGGTGTAGGCCGGCAGGCCGTCGATCGGCAGGTAGCCGCGCGGGCGCGCGCTGGCGGCCAGCGCCTGCTCCACCTGCTGCACCGCTTTCAGCAGCGGGATGCGGCCCTGCTCGTCGTAGTAGATGCCCACGCCCAGGTTGACCTTGGTGGGGCGGGGATCGGCGTTGTACGCCTCGGTCAGGCCCAGGATCGGGTCGCCGGGGACCAGTTCGACGTCGGAGAAGAAGGACACGGCCAGGCTCTGCTGTAGTGGGGGATCCGGAAAAACCGCGCCGCCACGCGGGCGCGCACAAACCCCGCCATCGTAGCAGGCCGCCCGCGCCGTCTCGACCGTTTCAGCGGCGACCGCGCCGGCTCAGTGCCGCCATTCCAGGCCCAGCAGCAGGCTGCGGCCCGGGCCGGGCTCGTAGTAGCGGCCGTTGCCCTCGTTGACGATCACCGAACCCACGTGGGCCCGGTCCAGCGCGTTGTCCAGGCGGGCGAAGCCGCGCAGGTGGCCGTCCCCGCCCAGCTCCCAGCGGCGGGCCAGCTCCAGGTGCAGCAGGCCGTGGCCCGGCGCCCGTGCGCTGCCGCGGTCGTCCACCGTGACCTCGCCCAGGCCCTGTGCCTCGGCCGCGGCTTCCCAGCGCTGGCCCTGCCACTGCAGCCGTGCCCAGGCCTGGCGTCGTGGCACGCCGGGGATGCGGGTGCCGGGCGCCACCCGTGTGGCCGGCGCGCAGGGACCGGTGCAGAAGCCGTCGCGGAAGCGCGCGTCCAGCCAGGTGGCGGCCAGCTGCAGCGACCAGCCGGGCGCCAGCGGCAGCTGCGCGGCCAGCTCCGCACCCTGGCGGCGGGCGCGGCCGACGTTGTGGTAGGCGCTGCGCCCGCCGGTGTTGGCGGCCACGGCCAGCTCGTCGTCGGTGTCGGCGCGGAACAGCGCCGCCTCCAGCCGCGCCCCGCCGGCGCCGCGCCACTTGCCGCCCAGCTCCAGGTTGCGGCTGACCGCGGGAGCCAGGTCCAGGGCCAGGCCGGCGCCGCCGTCGGCGCGGTAGGCCAGCTCGTTGAGGGTCGGGGTCTCGAAGCCGCGCCCGGCGGCCAGGTACAGGCGCAGGTCCGCGTGCGGGGCGAACACCAGGCCGGCCACCGGGGTGGTCTGCCGGTATTCCACCCGGCCGCTGTCGTCGGGGTTGGCCGCGGTGACGTAGTGGTCCTGCGAGCGGAAACGCACCGTGCTGTGGCGCGCGCCCAGCTGCAGCGCCCAGGCCGGGGCGAACTTCCACCAGGCCTGCAGGTACCCGTCGCTGGCGCGCACGGTGTCGTGCTGGTCGCGGCGCAGGGCGCCGCGCACGCCAGGCACGTCGCCGCGGAAGTTCTCGAAGCCGCGGCGGTGCTGGCGCTGGCGCTCGTGGGCCAGCCCCGCAGTCAGCTCGAAGCGGCCCTCGCCGTCCTGCCAGGTGGCGCGCACGTCGCCGCCGCCATGGCCGCCGTCCAGGTCCACCACGCCACCGCCGTTGAGCGGATTGGCCTGCGCCGCCACCGGCACGGCCAGGAACTGCTCCACCGCGCGCTGCCCGGCGTACACGCTGGCGCGCAGGGTGGTGGCCGCGCCCAGCGGCTGCCGCCAGGCCAGGCCGGCCTGGTCCTGGCGCACCGACTTGCGGGTGTCGTACTGCCAGGCGGGTGCCGCGGCCTGGCGCGGATTGGCGCGCAGCTGGGCGGCGTCCAGCCCCAGCGGGTCCTGCGCGTCGGGCGCGTCGAAGCGGTTGGCCACCAGATCCAGGCGGCCGCCGCCGGGCAGGTCGCGATGCAGCTTGAGGTTGCCCCAGGTGCGGCGCGCGGCCGAATGCGCGCGGTAGCCGTCGCCGTCCAGACGGGCCAGGGCCAGGTGGTAGCCGGTGCCGGCGGCGCTGCCGCGCAGGCTGGCGCTGGCGTTGCGCAGGCCGTAGCGCGCGGCCACGCCGCGCAGGGCCAGCTCCGTCTCCCCGCCGCCGTCGGCGCTCCACACCTGCACCACGCCGCCGGAGGAATTGCCGTACAGGGCCGAGAACGGGCCGCGCATCACTTCCACCCGCTCGGCCGCGGCCAGGGCGAAGTGCGACAGCTGGCCCTGGCCGTCGGGCAGGGTCGCGGGGATGCCGTCGGCGTACAGGCGCACGCCGCGCACGCCGAAGGTGGCGCGCGCGCCGAAGCCGCGGATCGACAGCTGGGTGTCCTGGGCGCGGTTCTGCCGCTCGCGCGCCAGCAGGCCGGGCACGCCACCCAGCGCCTCGGCCAGGTCGGCGCGGGCGCGGTTGTCCTCGCGCAGGTCGATCACGTCCAGCGCGGCCGGCAGCTCGAAGGCGGGCACCGATTCCACCCGCGCGGTCACCACCACGCCCGGCAGCGGCGTGACCTCGGCGGCCCGCGCCGGCCATGCCAGGAGCACGGCGCAGATGCCGGGGGCCAGCAGGGATGCGCGGGGGGAACGCATGGCCGGCAGTGTACGGACTGCCGCCCGTGTTGCCAGTGCCGGAGGTGGCCGGCCGGCGGCGGGATCAGACGTCGCCGCCGTCGGTCCAGCCTTCGCCGCTGCCGCGGTGGATCACGGTGTCGCCCTCCAGCACCGCGCCGGCGGGGATGGCAGGCTGGTCCGCCAGGCGCGCGTAGATCGGGGTGAAGTCCGCGGCGGTGGCCGTCATCAGCTGCTCGAAGCTGTCGATGACGAAGTAGGTCTTCTGGTAGGTGTCGATCCGGTAGCGGGTGCGCATGATCCGCTCCAGGTCGAAGCCGATCCGGTTGGGCGCGTCCGACTCCAGGCAGTAGCGCGACTCGCCGGCCGAGGAGACGATGCCGGCGCCGTAGATGCGCAGCCCGCCGCCCTGGCGGACCAGGCCGAACTCCACCGTGTACCAGTACAGCCGGGTCAGGTTCTGCAGCGCCTCCGGGCCGATGGCGTGCGCCTTCAGGCCGCCGCGGCCGTAGGCCTGCATGTAGTCGGCGAACACCGGATCCATCAGCAGCGGCACGTGGCCGAACAGGTCGTGGAACAGGTCCGGCTCGGCGATGTAGTCGATCTGCTCCGGGCGCCGGATCCACCAGGTCACCGGGAACCGGCGGTGGGCCAGGTGTTCGAAGAAGTCCAGCTCCGGCAGCAGGCCCTCCACGCCCACCAGGGTCCAGCCGGTGGCCGCCTGCAGGGTGCGGTTGAGCTCGCTGAACTTCGGGATCGCGTCGGCGCCCATGCCCATGGCGTCCTGCGCGCGCAGGAACTCCTCGCAGGCGCGGCCGGCCAGCAGCCCGCGCTGGCGCGTGTAGAGGATGCCCCAGGTGCGGTGGTCGTCGGCGCTGTAGCTGTCCCAGGGCTGCTCGACCACGGCGGTGGTGTAGACCGGCACGCAACCCTTGTCGGTCTGCTGGTGCTCGACGCGGCGGGGGATGGTGGCCTCGACCATGGCGTTGCCCTCTGCGGATGGCTGTGCCACCGGAGATTAGAGGCAAGGCCGTGCAATGGGATTGCGAAAGTTGCGCCGATCACCGCCATGGGCGCAATCTTGTTGCACATTTTACATGTTTCGGGGCAACAAATGGCCGCCATCGCCGCACTCGACCGCACCGATTTGCGCCTGCTGGCCCTGCTGCAGCGCGAGGGGCGGATCAGCAACGCCGAGCTGGCGGCGCGGGTGAACCTTTCGCCCTCGGCCTGCCTGCGCCGCATCCAGCGCCTGGAGGCGGCCGGGGTGATCGCCGGCTATGCCGCGCGCCTGGACCCGCAGGCGCTGGGCCTGGGCCTGCAGGCCTTCGTGCGTGTGCAGCTGGAGAAGCACGGCGCGCCCAGCGTCGAACGCTTCGTGGCCGGCGTGCAGGAGTGGGACGAGGTGGTGGCCTGCCACGCGCTCACCGGCGACATGGACTACCTGCTGCACGTGTACGTGCGCGACCTGGAGCACTTCTCGCGCTTCCTGCTGGACCGCCTGCTCAACGCCTCGGGCGTGGCCGACGTGAACTCCAGCTTCGTGCTGCGAACGGTCAAGGACTTCAAGGGGTTGCCGTTGCCGGCGGGGGGGTGAGGTCGGGCGGGACACGTACCCGCGCGGCCGGGGAAAGGCCCGGTCCGGCGGGCTTGGCTGACAATTCGTTCAAACCGACACTGCTCCATGGGGCGTCGTGATTCAGGCGCCAGGCAACCCGGGCTGGTCAATGCGCGATCCGAAGGTTCCAGTTCTTGCCCCGATGTCCCTTGCGCTGTTCGCGGCGCTCTGGTGGCTCAAGTCCGTGGACCTCGGGGGACAGGTGCCGCCGCGGGCACTGGCGGCCAGCTTCGTGCTGGCGCTGCTGCATGGCTGGCCGGCCGTCTTTGCTTTGATGCGCAGCCTCGGGGCCGGTCCGTTCGGCCGGTCGGTGCGTGCCGCCCTGATCGTGCTGGCGCCTGTCGCCGTCATGCTGGCGCTTGCCGCCTGCGACGTCATGCGGCCGGCGGCGGCGTGGCCGGATACCCTCATGGGCAGCTGGCTGTTCTGCCAGGTGGTGGCCGTGCCGGCGTGCTGGGCACTCGCGCGCCTGGACTTTGCACGGCGCGCGTCGGCCTGACGCTTCGCCCGGTCAGGTGCAGCAGGACGCGTGGCGCGATCCCGTCGCCCGGCGGGCAGGACGACGGGAGCCAATGACGCCGGCGCGGGCGGGGCGGCCGCGCCGCGCGGTGTCAGAAGCGGTTGTCGCCGTCGAGGATGCGGCCCAGGCCGCCCAGCACCGAGCCTTCGCCGCGATTCTGGCCGCCGGCCTGCGGCGCGGCCTGCAGCATGCGGCCGGCCAGGCGCGAGAACGGCAGTGACTGCAGCCACACCTTGCCCGGGCCGGTGAGGGTGGCCAGGAACACGCCCTCCCCGCCGAACAGCATGCTCTTGATGCCGCCCACCGGGCGCACGTCCATGCTCACGCTGGGGTGGTAGCCCACCACGCAGCCGGTGTCCACGTCGATGCGCTCGCCGGCGGCCAGCTCGCGCTCGACCACGCAGCCGCCCGCATGGATGAACACCCAGCCGTCGCCCTCGAGCTTCTGCATGATGAAGCCCTCGCCGCCGAACAGGCCGGTGAGGATCCTGCGCTGGAGGTGCACGCCCACCCGCACGCCGCGCGCACCGGCCAGGAAGCTGTCCTTCTGGCAGATGATGCAGCCGCCGTGCTCGTCCAGCTTCATCGCCAGCACCGTGCCCGGATAGGGCGCGGCGAAGGCCACCTTCGCCTTGCCGCTGCCGGTGTGGGTGAACAGGGTGGTGAACAGGCTCTCGCCGGTGATCACGCGCTTGCCGGCGGCCAGCAGCTTGTCCATGAAGCCGCCACCCTGGCCGCGGTGCGAGCCGTCGCCGAAGATGGTGTCCATCTGCACGGCCGCGTCCTTGAACATCAGCGCGCCGGCCTCGGCGATGGCGCTCTCGCCCGGATCCAGTTCGATCTCCACGAACTGCATCTCCTGGCCGTGGATGCGGAACTCGATCTCGTCGGCGCGGCCGCGGCCGCCGTTGCGCGGCAGCGGGGGCGGGCCGGCCGCCGGGTCGGCGGGCGTGCCTTCGCACAGCTCGGCGATGTTGCGTGCCGGCAGCCAGTCGGCCATGCCCTCGCGCCAGGCCAGCAGGCCGGGCATGCGCGCCACCTCGGCGCGCGCGGCCTCGGTCTCCATCGGGCCCAGGCGGCGGTTGGCGGCCGGATCGTGCAGGTACCACAGGCTCATGGCGGCGTCCTCGGACGGCGGGCGGGAAGGAAGGCGAGTCTAGCGCGCGTTACGGCGCCGCCAGCGCGGCCGGCACCGGGCAGGCGCGCGCGGGCGTGGCGCCGGCCCGGCGCAGCGCGGCCAGCTCGGTGGTGGCGGCCTCCAGGTCGGCGCGGAACGCCGGCTCGGCCAGCAGGCGCAGGAAGGTGGCCGTGCCCAGCAGCTGGCCCTGTTCCACGTCGCTGCGCCAGTGCACGTTGCACACCACGCGGCTGTCGCCGAACTCGCGCCCGCGCGCCAGCAGTGCGTCGCCGCGCTCCGGCGCGGCAGCGGCCAGGGTCAGGGCCCAGGCCCAGCCGATCGCGGCGTGGCCGGACGGGTAGGAGCCGCTGTCGCGCAGCGAGGACTCCTCCTCCGGCGTGCAGGTCGGCGCGCCGTTGGCCAGGAAGGGGCGCGGCCGCTGGTATTTCTGCTTGGCGCCGCGGGTCGAGCGCGCCGCGTCGACCAGGCTGCGCTGCAGCAGGCGCAGCGTGGCGGGGGTGCGCTGCGCGTCCACCGGCACGCCCAGGGCGCATTCGAACAGGGCGGCCGCCTGCGGGAAATCCAGGTCCGCGTCGGTGCGCGCCTGGGCGAAACGCGGCCTGTCGCGCAGGGCCAGCGCCGCCTGCATGTGGGCCTGGTCACGTGCTTCCTCGGCGCTGCCCGGCGCCGGGGGCGGTGGCACCAGGGCCACCCCGTCCGGCAGGGCCTCGGCAGCCAGGTAGCCGGTGTCCGGGGAAGCCTGGCGCGCCGGCGCCGCCAGCGCGGCGCCCAGCAGGCACGCGGCAAGCAGCGTGCGCGGCAGCGGGATGCGTCGGGTCATGCGGGTGGCCTCGGGGTGGAATGTGCAGGCCACTATAGGCAGGCAGGCGGGCGGATGGACCTGCCGTGCGTCATTGCCTCACCGCGGCGGCTGGCGCGGGCGCGGCGGACGGAACACCAGCACCACGCCGCGCCGTTCCGGCGGGCGTTGCCACAGCACCGGCACCTGTTCCGGCGGGGGCGGCTCCAGGCCGTCGCGCTCGCCGACGGTGCGGGCGGCGCCGGTTCTGTCCTCCTCCTCGTCCTCCCAGCTGTAGCGCGGGCGCGGCGGCAGCGGATCCAGGCGGCGGAACAGCAGCGCGGCCAGGGCACCGCCCACCGCCCCGCCCAGATGCGACTGCCAGGAGATGCCGGGTTCGTGGGGCAGCACGGTCAGCAGCATGCCGCCGTAGAACAGGAAGCCGATCATGCCCGCGGCGATGGCGGCGCGGTCGCGGCGCAGCAGGCCGAGCATGAACACCATGAAGCCCAGGCCGTGGGTCAGGCCGCTGGCGCCGAGGTGGTGGCTGCCCGGCTCGCCCAGCAGCCAGGCGCCCAGCCCCGAGCCCAGCCACAGCAGCGGCAGCGCCGCCAGGGTGGTGCGCGGATACACGGCCCCGGCCAGGGTGCCCAGGATCAGGATGGCGGTGGCGTTGGCCGCCAGGTGCTGCACCGAGCCGTGCAGCAGCGGGGCGGTGAGCAGACCCAGCCAGCCGTGCAGGTCGCGCGGGCCGACCGAAAGCGCGCGCACGTCCAGGTCCGGCTGCGCGGAGAACACCGCCAGCAGCACCAGCACGAAGGCCAGGCTCAGGTTGAAGGCGCGCAGGACCCGGCGCAGGTCGCGGCGCCCGTCGCCCCCTTCCGGGGTGGCGTGCGGGGAAGTGTCCATGGACGCTGCATGGCGCCGGCCGCGCGCCGAATCAAGGGCCTGGCGCAAAAAAAGAAGGCGCGGCCGGTGCCGCGCCCAAGCGTGCTCACCCTGCTGGGAGAGAGGGCAGGAGAGTCCGTTCAGCGGACCTCGAACTCGCGGGTTTCCACCACCGCGCCATCGAGGGAGATCTCGACCCTGTAGCGGCCGGCCGGGAAGCCGTCGGGCTTGCTGATCTGGAAGGTGGTGACACCGTCGCCGGCCAGGGTCAGGTCCTGGCCCTCCTCGTGCACGACCTGCCCGTCCTGGTAGGTCCAGCGCGCCGCCAGGCGCGCGGGCACGCTCGCATTCGGATCGCCGGTGCGGGTGGTGACCGCGGCGTAGATGGTGTCGCCGGGGGCGAAGGTGGTGGTCGGCGCGGTCACCCGGTTGTCGGTGCCCACGGCGTTGCCCAGGTCCACCGAGGCCACGCTGGCCGTGGCGGCGGCAGGCGCGGGTTCGGCCGGGGTCATCGGTGCGGGCGCCGGGTCCGGTTGGGACATGACGGACTGCTCCTGGTCGCGCTTGCAGGCCGACAGCGTGACCGCGGCGGCCAGGGCGGTGGAGAGCATGAGGAGGGTGCGGTGGTTCATCGGCGGGCCTCGTGGATTCGGGGAAAGGTCGGACGCGGCCTCAGCCGGCCGGGGGGATGCGCAGCACCTGGCCCGGATGGATGCGGTCCGGGTCGCTGATCTGGTCGCGGTTGGCCTCGAAGATGCGCGGCCAGGCATTGGCGTCGCCGTAGAAGCGCTTGGCGATCTTCGACAGGCTGTCGCCCTTCTGCACTTCCCAGGTCTGCTCGCCGGCCACCTCCCCGGTGGAGCGGACGCCGCCCTGCACGTTGGAGAAATCCGGGCGCGCGGCTTCGGTGCTGCTGGCGCCGCCCTGGACGTTGGAGAAGTCGGGCTTGTTGCCTGTGCTCATGGTCCGGCCCCGTGGAAGGTCGGGGCCACCGTGGCACAGGCGCTGTTAACAATTCATCGGCAAGTGGTGAAGGCTTTATTCCCGCCCGGCGGGGATCACTGCCGCAGCTCGCGCCGGGCCGGGGGCGGGGCCAGGCCGGGGGTGGCGCGCCAGGGATTGATGTCCAGGCCGCCGCGGCGGGTGTAGCGCGCCTCCACCGACAGCACCTCGGGCCGGCAGTGGCGCAGCAGGTCCAGGAAGATGCGCTCCACGCACTGCTCGTGGAACTCGCGGTGCTCGCGGAAGCTGGCCAGGTAGCGCAGCAGGCCGGCGCGCTCCAGGCGCGGGCCGCGGTAGTGGATGGACACGCTGGCCCAGTCCGGCTGGCCGGTGACCGGGCAGTTGGACTTGAGCAGGTGCGAGCACAGGGTCTCCCCGACCACCGTGCCGGCATCGGCCTTGAGGAAATCCGGCCGCGGCGGGCCGTAGCAGTCGATGTCCGCCTCGATGCCGTCGATGCACTCGTCGTCCCCGTCCGTGGCCAGTGGCGGCAGGCCGAAGGCCACCACCACCGGCGCGCCGGCCGCGCGCGACAGGTCCCCGGCGATGCGGGCGCGCACCGCCTCGGCGTCGGGGAAGCGGGTGCCGTTGAGCGAGTTGAGGTAGAGCTTGAGCGACTTGGATTCGATCAGGTTGGGCGAATTGCCCGGCACGTGCAGCGTGGCGGTGGCCACCTGCGGCTTGCCGCGGCCGTCCAGCCAGCCCAGCTCGTAGGCGTGCCAGCGGTCGTGGCCGGAGAACGGCAACGGCGCGGACGCCTCCAGCCCCAGCTCGGCGCGCGCGCCGGCGCGCGGGATCGGGAACAGCAGGGACGGGTCGTAGCGGGTCGGGTAGCTGACCTCGCGGCCGAGGCTGGAGTCGTGGGGGGTGTTCATGCGCGCAATTCTAAGGCCGCGCCTGTCCGTGGCCGTGGTGCCGGTTCAGCGGGTGGCTGCGACCAGGGCGATGGCCGCCAGCGCCAGGACGATGCCGGCACGGTTGAGCCGGGAGGTGCGCTCGCCGAAGGCCAGCACGCCCACCAGCGTGCCCAGCGCCACCACGCCGATGTTCATCGTGGCGAACACCACCGCCGGGCTCTCCGGCAGGGCCTGGTGTGCGCGCACGTAGAACAGGATGTTGCCGAAGTTCAGCACGCCCAGCAGCAGGCCGGCCCCGAGGCTGGATGCCGCCAGCGGCGCGCCGTGCCGGTGCCGCCACAGCTGCACCGCGAACATGCCGGCGAAGGCCAGGACGAAGGCGCCCTGCAGCACCGCCAGGGACGGCGTGCCGGCCATGGCCACGCGCTTGAGGACCACGTCCACCAGCGCGAACCCGGCCCACACCAGCAGCAGCAGGCCCCAGGCGCGGCCGCCGGCGGTGGCGGCCGGATCCGGCCGCGCCAGGATGCAGCCCACCGCCAGCAGGCCCAGGCCCAGCCCGGCCAGCTTGGCCGCCGAGGCGCGTTCGCCGAACCAGAGGAAGGCCGCGCCCAGCGACAGCAGCAGCGACAGGCGCTGGGCCACGTCGGTGCGGACGATGCCGGCGTGACGCACCGAGGCGGCCAGCACCAGGAACAGCGAGGGCAGCACCGCCGCCAGCACCAGCAGCTCCGGCCACGGCGCGCCCGGGCCGCGCAGCGCCTGCAGCGGCGGACGCAGCAGCAGCGCGCACAGCGCGGCCGCGGCCAGGTAGTTCCAGGTGACCATCTGCGCTGCGTCCCAGCCGCGGCGCGGCGCCAGCTTCAGCAGCACCGACACCAGCACGCTGCAGGCAACGCTGGAAAGCAGGTAGGCCATGGCCGGGAGGGTCGGAAGGGGCCGCCATTGTAGGCCGCGCACCCGGCGCGCACGGCGCAGCGTCTATCATTGGCGGCATGGCACAGCCTCCCTTCCCCACCACGGCCACGACGCTGCTGCTCGATGGCCCGGCCGGCCCGCTCGAGGTCGCCGTCGACCTGCCCGAGCCGGAGGTCGCGCGTCCGCTGCTGGCCGTGGTCTGCCACCCGCTGCCCACCGAGGGCGGCACCATGCACAACAAGGTGGTGACCATGGCCGCGCGCGCGCTGCGCGAACTGGGCGCGACCACCATCCGCTTCAACTTCCGCGGCACCGGCCAGTCGGCCGGCAGCTTCGACCACGGCCGCGGCGAGCAGGACGACCTGCGCACGGTGGTGGCCTGGGCGCGCCAGGCGCGCCCGGACCACGCCCTGTGGCTGGCCGGCTTCAGCTTCGGCGCCTTCGTCAGCCTGCAGGCCGCCGCCGGCCTCCGGCCGGACGGGCTGATCTCGATCGCCCCGCCGGCCGCCGGCCGCGGCTGGGACTTCTCCGCCATCGAGATCCCCGACTGCCCGTGGCTGGTGGTGCAGGGCGACGCCGACGAGATCGTGGACCCGCAGGCGGTGTACGACTGGATCGACTCGCTCCCGCGCAAGCCGCAGCTGGTGCGCATGCCCGAGACCAGCCACTTCTTCCACCGCAAGCTGATCGACCTGCGCGGCGCCATCCAGCACGAGGTCAAGGGCTGGCTGTCGCAGGCATGAGCGCAAGCGGCGTGCGCACCCCCTCGCAGGTCTACGCCGAGGGCGCCGCGGCCGGGCGCTGGCGCAACGACCCGGCGCAGCACCCGGCCCTGCGCGAGCTGGACCGCATCCACCAGGCGCTGCTGGCGCCGCCTTCCGGCGGCCTGCTGTCGCGCCTGTTCGCGCGCCCGGCGGCGCCGGTGCGCGGCCTGTATTACTGGGGCGAGGTCGGGCGCGGCAAGACCTTCGTGGTCGACCTGTTCTACGAATCGCTGCCGTTGCCGGTGTACTCGCCGGGCACGGGCAAGCCGCAGGTGCGCGACGGCAAGTACCGCACCCACTTCCACCGCTTCATGCGCGGCGTGCACGAGCGCCTGCGCGAGCACGCCGGCGAGGCCGACCCGCTGGCGCACATCGCCCGGCGCTGGCGCGGCGCGCTGAAGGTGCTGGTGCTGGACGAGTTCTTCGTCACCGACATCGGCGACGCCATGCTGCTGGCGCGCCTGCTGGAGCGGATGTTCGCCGAGGGCGTGACCCTGGTGACCACCTCCAACACCGCGCCGGAGAACCTGTACCGCGACGGCCTGCAGCGCGCCGGCTTCCTGCCGGCGATCGCGCTGCTGCAGCAGCACTGCGTGGTGCTGCGCTCGGACGGCCAGGAGGATTACCGCCTGCGCGCGCTGACCCGTTCCCCGGTCTACCGCGCGCCGCTGGACGAAGGCTCCGACGCCTGGCTGGCCGAGCGCTGGCGCGAGCTCAGCGGCGGCGACGCGGCGCACGGCGGCAACATCGAGATCGACGGCCGCAAGATCCCGGTGCGCGGCCGCGGCAAGAGCATCGCCTGGTTCGACTTCGCCGCGCTGTGCGACGGCCCGCGCGGCACCACCGACTACATCGAGATCGCGCGCGAGTTCAACACCGTGCTGCTGGGCGGCATCCCGCGCATGGGCGCGGTGAACGAGGACGCGGCACGGCGCTTCGTCAACCTGGTTGACGAGCTGTACGACCGCCAGGTCAACCTGGTGTGCACCGCCGACGCGGCCCCGCCGCAACTGTACGAAGGCCAGCGCCTGGGCGGCGCGTTCGAGCGCACCGCTTCGCGCCTGATCGAGATGCAGAGCGCCGAGTACCTGGCCACCCCGCACCGCGCCTGAGCCTCAGCGCGGCGCCGTGCGCAGGCGCCAGGCGCACAGCCACAGCCAGGACAGGTACAGCGCGGCCACCGCCTTCTGCGAGGCCCCGCGCGGCAGCTCGCGCCACAACGCGTGCAGCCACAGCCCGGCGAAGGCCAGCAGCGCCAGCAGCAGCGCCGCCAGGGCCCGTCCGCGCCAGTGCGGATCGCGGTGCAGCGCAGCGGACTGCAGCAGCATGCCGCTGCCGACCAGCAGGAACGCGGCCATCGCCGCGATGCGGTGGACCAGCGCCTCCAGGTCGTCCACCGGGTACCCGGGTGCCGGTCCCGGCCAGGCGGCGGTGGCCGCCAGCGCCAGCGCGCCGCCGCACAGCAGCACGGGCACCAGCGCGTAGCGCGCCCGCGGCTCCAGCGTGCGCCGCAGTTCCAGCGCCAGCAGCACGATGCCCAGGGCCAGGCCGTAGTACGCCGCGCGCAGCCACGCGCTCCAGGCACCGGACAGGTACAGGCTCAGCGGCGCCAGCCAGGGGTCGTATTCCGGGCGCAGCGCCTGCACCGCCACCGCGGCCAGCAGGAAGTGGGCGAGGCTGCCCAGCACCAGGGTGCTGGCCACGGACCTGGGGTCGGGGGCAGGCACGCGCATGCCGGCAGTGTCGCAAAGGCGCGGGGCTGGCGCAGGCGGCGGCCCGGACGAGTCCGCCAACAGGGTGCCTGTTCCGAGATATGGGGTTGCCATGATCCTGGTACCCCACTATCTTGTGTCGCGTCGGTACCCGCGCCGCGGCGCGGGTTTAAAAGGGAAGTCCGGTGGGCCGCAAGGCGAATCCGGCACTGCCCCGCAGCGGTAACCGGAAACGAACCCGCACCAACGCACTGGGCCAGGGCCTGGGAAGCGGCGGAAGTAGGCGGAGGGAAACCTCCACGTCCGGAAGTCCGAAGACCTGCCGACAGCCGCGCCAAGCACACCGCGCGGTGCCGGTCACGGAATCCCCGGAGGGGGGAAGACTGGCGAAGCAGGGTCCGCCGCAGCCGCGCTGCGGCGCGGCCGTTGCGACGCTGCCTTCGCATCCTCCGCATCCGCACCGGATCCGCGTTCCCCGAGGGAGGGACGCGGGGTGCATCACGCCACGGAGGATGCGCATGACATCCCAGGACACCCCCTCACTGGTCGCCGACGCGGCCCCGGCCACCGCGGCCATGGCCGCCACCGGCGACGCGCTTGCCGACGCCCTGGTTCCCACCCCGGCCGCCGCGCGCGCGGCCGCACCGGCCCCGCCGCCGGCAGCCACCACCTGGATCACCAAGGAGGCCGGCAACCGCCGCCTGCCATTCGACCCGGCGCGCCTGGAGCGCAGCATCGATGCCATCCACGCCGAGTTCCCGCAGCTTGAGATCGACGGCTACAAGCGCGCGGTACTGGGCTTCGTCGCGCGCAAGCAAGCGCTGTCGGCCGACGACCTGGTCGACCACCTGATCCGCGAGGCGGAGGCGCGCGTGGACCTGGCCGCGCCGGAATGGGAGTACTTCGCCGCGCGCCTGTACCTGCGCCGCCTGTACAAGCGCGCCAGCCGCAACCGCTTCTACGACGTGGCACAGAAGTACGGTTCCTATGTCGGCCTGCAGGAGAGCCTGGCCGACCGCGGCATCTATTCCAACGACATCCTGCGCGCCTATTCCAAGGAGGAGCTGGAGGAGGCCGGCCGCCTGGTCGACCCGGAGCGGGACAAGCTGTTCACCTACAACGGCCTGTACCTGCTGGCGACCCGCTACCTGGCCACCGACGCGGCGCGCAACGTCTACGAGCTGCCGCAGGAGCGCTGGCTGACCATCGCGCTGTACCTGATGCAGGACGAAAAGCCCCGTGAGCGACGCATGCAGCTGGTGGGCGAGGCGTACTGGGCGCTGTCCAACCTGTACATGACCGTGGCCACCCCGACCCTGCAGAACGCGGGCAAGGTCGGCGGCCAGCTGTCCAGCTGCTTCATCGACACCGTCGACGACAGCCTGCAGGGCATCTACGACTCCAACACCGACATCGCCCGCGTGTCCAAGGGCGGCGGCGGCGTGGGCGCATACCTGGGCTACGTGCGCGCCGCCGGCGCGCCGATCCGCGGCGTGCCCAACTCCTCCGGCGGCGTGGTGCCATGGATCAAGCAGCTCAACAACACCGCCGTCTCGGTGGACCAGCTGGGCCAGCGCAAGGGCGCGGTGGCGGTGTACCTGGACATCTGGCACCGCGACATCGAGGCGTTCCTCGACCTGCGCCTCAACAACGGCGACCAGCGCCTGCGCGCGCACGACGTATTCACCGCGGTGTGCATCCCGGACCTGTTCATGGAGGCGGTGGAGCGGCGCGGCGACTGGTACCTGTTCGACCCGCACGAGGTGAAGCAGGCCAAGGGCTGGTACCTGCAGGACTTCTACGACGAAAAGCGCGGCGAGGGCAGCTTCCGCAGCAAGTACCAGGAGCTGGTCGAGGACGAGCGCATCGGCCGCAGGACGGTCAAGGCGATCGACCTGTTCAAGCGGATCATGGTCTCGCAGCTGGAGACCGGCAACCCGTTCATGTTCTACCGCGACGAGGTCAACCGGAAGAACCCTAACAAGCACTGCGGCATGGTGTACTCGTCCAACCTGTGCACCGAGATCCTCCAGAACCAGAGTCCGACCCGGATGATCCAGGAGGTCATCTCCGGCAACCAGATCGTGACCACCAGGCAGGCTGGCGACTTCGTGGTCTGCAACTTGTCCTCGATCAACCTGGGCCGCGCGGTGGTCCAGGCCGAGGGCCAGGGCGACCTGATCAGCGACGTGCTCGATCGCCTGGTACCGATCCAGGTGCGCATGCTCGACAACGTCATCGACCTCAACCAGCTGCCGGTGCCGCAGGCGACCATCACCAACCGCAAGTACCGCGCGATCGGCCTGGGCACCTTCGGCTGGCACCACCTGCTTGCACTCAAGGGCATCCACTGGGATTCGAAGGAGGCCGAGGACTACAGCGACGCGCTGTACGAGCGGATCAACCGCCTGGCGATCCAGGCCAGCATGGAGCTGGCGAAGGAAAAGGGCACCTACCCGGCCTTCCCCGGCAGCGACTGGCACACCGGCGCCTACTTCCGCGAACGCGGCTACAACTCGCCCGAGTGGCTGGACCTGGCCGCTCAGGTGGCGGTCAACGGCCTGCGCAATGGCTGGCTGCTGGCGGTGGCGCCGAACATGTCCACCGCGCAGATCGCCGGCTCCAGCGCCTCGATCGACCCGGTCTACTCGGCGTTCTACTACGAGGAAAAGAAGGACTACCGGCGCCCGGTGGCCGCACCCGGCCTGTCGCTGGAAACCTGGCCCTACTACGAGAAGGGCGCGTGGAAGGTGGACCAGTTCGCCTCGGTGCGGCAGAACGCGCGCCGCCAACGCCACGTGGACCAGGCAATCAGCTTCAACCTCTACGTACCTTCCTCGATCCGCGCTTCGGTGCTGCTGGAGCTGCACCTGGAGGCCTGGCGGCAGGGGCTGAAGACGACGTACTACGTGCGCTCGAACGATATCGATGTGGCCGAGTGCGAGTGGTGCAGTAGCTGACCGCGCGTTCGCCCTTGTCAGTTTCCACGGTTCGCGCTGCGAACCGCGGGCCCCGCTCATCAGCCTCCACACCCTTGCGCCTTCGGCGCGCCCCCTGACTCAGGGGGGCTTTCCTCCAGAATGCTGGTTGCGGTCGGCAACCAGCAGAGAGAGAACGACCATGAATACTGTTGCCGCACCGCGTACTGCCACCCGGCTGGACCGCATCCGCATCCTCGAGCCGCGCCATCCCAACCGTTCGACCGGGATCATCAACGGGACCACCTCGGGCATCCTCAACTGGAACGACATCCCCTACCCGTCGTTCTACCGCGCCTACAAGGAGCTCTCGACCAACTTCTGGATCCCGGACGAGGTCGACATGAAGGGCGATGCACGCCAGTACGGCGAGCTGTCGGCGCGCGAGAAGAACGCCTTCGACTCGATCATCGGCCTGCTGGCCACCCTGGACTCGCCGCAGACCCGCTTCATCTACAACGTGGCCGAGTACATCACCGATCCGGCGGCGCACGCCAACGCGGCGATCATCGGCCAGCAGGAAGTGATCCACAACGAGAGCTACAGCTACGTGCTGGCCTCGATCACCGACCTGGCCAACCAGAACCGGGTGTTCGAGATCGCGCGCACCCACCCGACCATCCTGCGCCGCAACGCACCGATCATGGCCGCATACGAGGACTTCATGCGCGAGAAGACCGCCGAGACCCTGCTACGCGCGCTGATCCAGTCCTCGATCCTGGAAGGCATCAACTTCTATTCCGGCTTCGCCTACTTCTACAACCTGGTGCGGCAGAACCGGATGGCCGGCACAGGCAAGATCATCAGCTTCATCAACCGCGACGAGCTGGCGCACACCAAGTTCATCAGCGAGGTGATCCGCGCCATCGTCGGCGAGAACCCGGAACTGCAGACCGACGAGCTGACCGACTACGTGCACGTCGCCTTCCGACACGCGATCGAGCTGGAGACGCAGTGGACCGGCGAAGTGCTGGACGGGATCGACGGCATCGACGTGGACGAGATGATCCGCTACGTGAAGTACCGCGCGAACAAGATGGCCGGGATGCTGGGAATCGAGTCGCTGTACACGGAGACCACCGACAACGTCATGCCCTGGATCCGCGCCTACGCCGACAACTTCACCGAGACCAAGACCGACTTCTTCGAGATGCGTAATGCCTCGTACAAGAAGACCAACGCGGACAACGGATTCGATGAGCTATGAGCCACGTGACTCGTGATTGGTCATTGGTGATTGGAAAAAGCAAGGCCATCAAGCTCCTGCACGAATCACGAATCACGAATCACGAATCACAAATCACGAATGACCAATCACCAATCACCAATCCCGGCCTTCATGCGCCTCCTGATCGCCTACGCCTCCCTCAGCGGCAACACCCGCGACCTCGCCCGCCAGGTGCGGGCGCGCTGCGAGGCACTGGGCCACGCCGTGACTTGGCTGGAGGCGGGATTGCACGCGCTGGCCGACGCGGGCGATCCGCGCCATGACCTCTACCTGCTGGGCAGCTGGACCGACAACGGCGGGCGCACGCCGGCGGAGATGAAGCAGTTCATCGCCGACCTGGTCGCGGCCGTCGGCAGGCCGGCCAACGTGGCCGTGTTTGGCACCGGCGAGACCCAGTGGGGCGAGGAGTACTACTGCGGCGCGGTGCGGCGCATCGCCCGCTTCTTCGATTCACCCTTCCCGCGCCTGGAAATCGAGCAGATGCCGCATGGGCAGCGCGATGCGCTGGCCATCGCCCGCTGGACCGACCAGGTGCTGGCCGCCACCGGAGCCGCTGCCCATGCAGATCCTGCACGCCGCCTCGCCTGAGGCCCATGCCGCCGCGCTGGCGGCCCATCCCCGCCTGCTGGTGGACTACTGGAAGGACGCCTGCCCGGGCTGCACCATGCTCGATCTTGCGCTGCGCAGGTTCGCCACCGAGCCGGCCGCGCAGGGCCTGGTGCTGCTGAAGGTGAAGCTGGAGGAGGTTGGCGAGGACTTCTTCCGCGGCCTGGGCCTGCGCCAGACCCCGACCTTGGCGCTGTTCCGCGATGGGGTGGAGACGGCGCGGCTGTCAGGCTTCCAAGGCCCCGCGCAGCTGGCCGCGGCGGTCGCGGCGTACCTGTAGCCGTCGCCTCACGCGCGCCTTTCCCTGGATCGGCGATGATCGGGCCGGGCCAACAGGGAGAACGCCGCCATGTCCGAAGCCGTCCCCGCCGAAGCGCGCCCCACCGAGGCGCGCCTGATGAACATGGTCTTCCCCGACCACACCAACCACCTGGGCACGCTGTTCGGCGGCCAGGCGCTGGCGTGGATGGATATGGCCTCCTTCATCGTCGCCTCGCGCTACGCGCGTACCACGGTGGTGACCGCGCGCTCGGAGCAGGTGGACTTCAACCAGCCGATCCACAAGGGCGACCTGGTGGAGGTGATCGCGCGCCTGGTGAAGGTGGGCCGCAGCTCG
>Ga0182741_1000558_pt1 | contig 55299 bp, 49 predicted proteins | sample eDN5th37CBELigOP_FD_128874 | JGI IMG/M metagenome (GOLD analysis project Ga0182741, IMG submission 128874) | Enriched Organic Plus compost microbial communities from Emeryville, California, USA - eDNA 5th pass 37_C BE-Lig OP (version 2) (version 2) ... | reverse complement strand
GCTTCCCAACCTGACGATCGCCGAGAACATGTTCCTCGGGCGCGAGCCGACCACGCCCTCGGGCCGGGTCGATTACAGGCGGATGAATGCGGAGACCCGCAAGGCGCTCGCCGACCTCGGTCTCGATCTCAGCCCCGAGACGCTCGTGTCGGAATTATCGATCGCCGAACGCCAGTTCGTCGAGATCGCCCACGGCATCAAGGCCGATGCGTCGGTCTTCATTCTCGACGAGCCGACGGCGGCGCTGAACTCAGCCGATGTCGAGGTGCTCAACCGGCACATCCGCCGCCTGCGGGACGAGGGCAAGGCCATCATCTACATCTCGCACCGCATGGAGGAGATCTTCCAGATCTGCGACACGGTGACGGTGCTCAAGGACGGCCGGCTCGCCGGAACGAAACCGCTGAGCGAAGTTACCCCGGCCTCGCTGATCGCCCTGATGGTGGGGCGCGAGCTGCAGGACCTGTTCCCTCCCCGCGGGGCGACGGCCGGTGACGTCGTCCTCCAGGTGGACGATTTCAGGATCGACGCGAAGGGGGCCCCGCTTTCGATCCGCGTCTGCAGGGGCGAGATCGTCGCCCTTGCGGGATTGGAGGGACAGGGGCAGCAGAAGCTCCTGCGCGCGCTCGTCGGGCAGTTCCAGCCCTTCAGCGGAACCGTCCGGCTCAAGGGCGAGGCTCTTTCGATGCCGGTGCCGCCGGGCGCGGGTATCCGGCGACTGCAGGCTGCCGGCGTGGCCTTCATTCCGGAGGACCGCAAGGAGGAAGGGCTGTTCCTCACCCTGCCGGTCGCGCACAACCTCGCGATCGGGCTGCACTCCAGGCGACCGGGACTGTCGCTGGCCAGGAACTATGCCCGGACGATCGCCGACACGATCCGCGACCTCGGCATCAAGGCCGCGAGTCCCTCGGTGGCCGCCAACTCATTGTCGGGCGGAAACCAGCAGAAGGTGCTGCTAGGGCGCTATCTGGCGACGAAGCCCGAAATCCTTCTGATCGAGGAACCGACCCGCGGCGCGGATGTCGGTGCAAAGTCCGAGATCTACAGGCTGCTGCGTGAGTTCGCGAATGGTGGCGGCGCCGTGCTGGTGCTCTCGCGCGAGACGGTCGAACTGATCGGGCTCTGCGACCGCATCTACGTCATGCACGACAACACCGTGGTCTCCGAACTCCCCGCGGCGACCGCGACCGAACACGACATCCTCAATGCAGCCCTGAGCGCGTGATGCCGGAAGCAAGACCCTCCGCAATGACAAATCCGCTCGCGAGGCTGGCCTCCGCGAACCGTGGCCGGCAGGGACTCTGGCTCGTTCCCCTCGTTCTGGCCGTGCTACTCGCCATAGCGCTGACGCTGCGCACCAGCCAGTTCCTGACCTCGGAGAACCTGCTGAACCTCGTGGCCCAGGCCATGCCGCTGACCATCACGGCAATCGGCCAGCTATTCGTGATCCTCGTTGGCGGCCTCGACCTCTCAGTCGGTTCGGTCATCAGCTTCACCACGGCAGTGCTGGCATTGGGGGCTCCTGGCTACGTGCTGGTGCCCGCGGTCTTCCTGCTCGCTGCGCTGATCGGCCTGACCAACGGATTCGCGGTGACGCGACTGAACGTCCATCCGATCATCGCCACGCTCGCGATGCAGTACATCGTGCTCGGCATCACCCGCGTGCTGCGCCCGGTCGCGGGCGGGACGGTTCCGGATGTGGTCATCGCTTCGGTATCCGGCTCGTTCCTCGGCCTGCCGATGCCCGTCTACTGGGGCATCGTCGTCATCATCCTTGCCTGGAAGCTGCTGTACGGGTCCCGGTTCGGCCTGCATCTCTTCGCGATCGGCGGCGGCATGGCCGCGGGCACCGAGGATGCGGCACGCAACTTCGGCATCGCGACGAAGCGCAACATCATGCTCGCCTATGTGGCGTGCTCCTGCTTCGCGGCCCTCGCCGGCGTGTTCCTGGCCGGGCGCATCGTGTCGGGCGACCCGAATGTCGGGCTGCTGTTCGAGCTCGATGCGATCACGGCGGTGGCGATCGGAGGAACCCAGCTCTCCGGCGGCATCGGCAGCCTGCACGGAACGATCATCGGCTCGGTGGTGCTGGCCCTGCTCTCGAACGGCATGAACCTGCTCAACGTCTCGCCCTTCGTCCAGACCGTCATCAAGGGGGGCATCCTGCTCTTCGTGATCGGGCTGCAGTCCCGCAAGAAGATGGGGCTCTGACATGGCCGCGTTGCTGACCACTCCCCTCGTCCGGCGGATCACCCGGGTTCCACCCGCCTACTACGTGTTCGCCGGCCTGCTTATCGTCCTGTGGATCGCCAGGCCGAACATGCTCAACGCCAATGTCATGGGCATTTTCATCCGCCAGGTGGCCCCTCTCGGCGTGCTGGTGCTCGGCCAGCTTCTGGTGATGCGGGTCAGAAGCATCGACCTTTCCGGCGGCGGCGTGATCCTGCTCGTGAACTACTTCATATCCTCGGGCACCTTCCCGGGAGCCTCGCTGACATTCTTCATCGTGCTCGCCCTCGTGACCGGCACGCTGATAGGTCTCTTAAACGGGCTCATGATCGGCCTGCGCCGTTCCTCGGCCGTGATCACGACGCTCGCGGTCGGGATCATCCTGGTCGGCTTCGTGCAGTTCATGTCGAGCGGCAAGCCGCCCGGCGACGTGCCGTCGATCTTCAACCAGATCTACAACACGAAGCTGGGACCGATCCCCTCCCCGGTGATCTTCTGGCTGTTGCTCACGCTGGCCATGGCCGTCTTCCTGTCGCGAAGCGTGTTCGGCCGCTTCGTCGCGTCGGTGGGAGAAAGCCCCGTGGCGGCGCACTTTTCCGGCGTTCCCGTCGAACGCACCGTGATCGTCGCCCACACGCTGGCCGGCTTCATTGCGGGCATCGCCGCGCTCGTCCAGACGGCCTCCATCGCCGTCGGCAGCGTGCGCGTCGGCCTCGACCTGCCGATCCTCGCCGTCGCCGCGACGATCCTGGGCGGCGTGGTGTTCGGGCGCGGCGAAGGCGGCGTGTGGGGGCCCTTCTTCGGCGTCCTGTCCTTTGCGCTGCTTTTCGTGGTGATGACCACGTTCGGGATCGGTGAACCCGGCAAGCTGATCGCGCAGGGCGTGATCATCCTGCTCGCGGCCGTCTTCTACGGCGTGCGGCTGACGAAATCCAACTGACCAACATCCAATTTGCGTGAGGAGGCAACGATGTCAGAAAGGAAGTCCATCCTGTGTTTCGGCGACTCGCTGACCTGGGGCTGGATCCCGGTCCTGGAAGGAGCGCCGACCTACCGCTACCCCTATGAGGAGCGGTGGACGGGAGCCATGGCCGCGAATCTCGGCCCAGGCTATCACATCATCGAGGAGGGCCTCAGCGCCCGCACCACCAGCGCCGACGACCCGAACGACCCGCGCCTGAACGGCAGCCAGTACCTGCCGACCGCGATCGCGAGCCACCTGCCGCTCGACCTCGTCATCATCATGCTGGGCACGAACGACACCAAGCCGTTCTTCAACCGCACGCCCTACGACATCGCCTACGGCATGTCGAAGCTCGTGGGGCAGGTGCTGACCGGCGGCGGCGGCATCGGCACGCCCTATCCGGCCCCGAAATGCCTGGTCGTGGCGCCGCCGCCGCTGACGCCCATGCCCCATCCCTATTTCCAGGGCATGTTCGGCGGTGGCCACGAAAAGACGGCCCAGCTCGGCAAGCACTATCGGGACATGGCCGACTTCATGAAGGTCGACTTCCTCGATGCGGGCGAGTTCATCACCACCGACGGCTGCGACGGCATCCACTTCACCAAGGAGAACAATCTGCAGCTGGGAGCTGCGATCGCCGCCAAGGTGAAGGAGATTTTCGCACGCTAGGCGAGACGAAATCCCGCTTACCCGTAGGCCGACGGCGCGCATCGGCGGCAGGCAAGCGGCGAGCGCGGGACCGCCCGCCTGGTCGGCTTCTCGCCCCGATAACCATGGGCACCGGAGCTTCCGTCTCGGTCGGGACTTCGGTGCCACACCAGGCAAACGCGCCGATCAACGGGCAGACGCCCCCACGATGCCGTCATCGATCCAGGCGCGCGTCTCCTGCAGGATCTCATCCGATAGGGTCGGATCGTCGACGGCCCGGGCAAGGATCAGCGCCCCCACCATCGCCGCCCAGCTGCCGATTGCGGCGCGGCGCCTCGCCGCCGGATCCGGCTCCGGAAGCAACGCCCCGATGCGGTCGAACTGCGCCCGGAGACCTTCTGCCAAGGCCGTCCGCGCGGCCGGGGTCTGGTGACGCACGGCCGCGGCCAGTCCCGCGACCGGGCAGCCACCGGCCGCGTCGTCACGATGCGCGGCGGAAAGATAGGAATCCACATAGGCACGCAGCCCATCCGCCTGGCCCAGAGGTGAGCCCAGGGCATGGGCGAGTGTCTGCGCGATCAGGTCGTCCTTCGAGGTGAAGTGCCCGTAAAAGCCCCCGTGGGTCAGCCCCGCGGCCTTCATCACTTCCGCGACGCTGACCGCATCGAAGCCCTTCTCGCGGAACAGCCGGCTTGCCGCGTCCAGGATCCGGCGACGGTTCTCCGCCATCTGCTCTCTGCTCACCTTCATCGCAGGAATCTCCGCCGCCCCATTGACATTTACATGATGACCATCATATTTGGGCTCAATCATGATGATCGTCATGAATATAAGGCAACCAGCCGAAAGGGCAATGCCATGACCAGCCTCCCCGCAGTCCTCATTACCGGCGCTTCCAGCGGAATCGGCGCCACCTATGCGCAGCGCTTTGCGCAACGTGGGCACGACCTCGTCCTGGTCGCGCGCAACACGGCGCGACTGGAAGCTTTAGCGGCCGAGCTGCGCCAGAAGAACGGCGTCTCCGTCGACATCATCACCGCCGACCTTACGCAGCCCGCGGATGTCGCCCAGGTCGAGGCGAGACTGCGCGACGACGAGCGCATCGGCATACTGGTCAACAATGCGGGAACGGCGATCGGCGGAAGCTTCCTGGAACAGGACAGCGATGACGCCACCCGCCTCGTGGCCCTCAACGCGACAACGCCGTTGCGGCTGGCCAGCGCAATCGCGCCGCGACTTGCCAAGGCCGGCGATGGTGCGATCATCAACATCGCCTCTGTGGTCGGCCTGGCGCCGGAGTCCGGCATGTCAGTTTATGGCGCGACCAAGGCGTTCGTGCTGTTCCTGTCGCAGGCGCTAAGCGTCGAGCTCGGGTCGAAGGGCGTCTATGTCCAGGCCGTGCTTCCGGCCAAGACCCGGACCGAGATCTGGGGGCACGCCGGCACCGACGTCAACACCCTCTCCGACGTGATGGAAGTCGCCGATCTTGTCGATGCCGCCCTGGTAGGTTTCGATCGCCGCGAGCCAGTCACCATCCCGCCGCTTCCCGATGGCGGACAGTGGGAAGCATTCGAGGCCGCGCGCCGCGCAATGCTGCCGAACTTCGCCAACGAACATCCGGCCGAGCGTTACCGCAAGGCAGCTTGAACGACCGGCAGACGCGGCGGATTCAGCCAGGTCGATGCCCCCCTGCACACACAGAGTGCATTGGTACCGGCTGGCTGCTGCGTTTGGGATCAGGGGCTGCGAGGGTCGAGCAATACCGCGTCTACATAATCGCCGTTACGGGAATCCTTCCAGCCGCCATCCGGGAGCCGCTGCATGGTCAGCAGTGCCTGGCGGGCGGCGTCGATCAGGATCAGGTATCCATCCTCGCGGAGAAACCAGGCGGCGGGCTCCCCTGCCAGCTGCAGCTGTTCCTCGCACTTCCCGTCCGTGCTGACGGCATATCCCCCAATCGTGCGGTCGACGCCGAGGATAATGTCGCAGAGCTGGCCCAGGCCTGCTTCGCCGTCCTGCCACAGCGTGTAGTCGCCCTTCAGCTCCGCCACCCAAGGCGGCACGACTTCCTCGACGAACGCGTCAGTGGCAGCCGCCTTGCCGGGGCAGGCTGCGAGCAACAGGGACGGAACCAGGGCACGGAAAAGGAGGCGCATCTTCTCGCAGGTCAGAAATGGCCGCTTGGGCAGATGGACAAATCAGAATTGGCGTACCCGAACCCGTCACTCACTCCCACTCGATCGTGCCGGGAGGTTTCGAGGTCACGTCGTAGACGACGCGATTGATGCCACGCACCTCGTTGATGATGCGCGTGGCGGCGCGACCGAGGAATTCCATGTCGTAGTGATAGAAGTCGGCGGTCATGCCGTCCACCGAGGTGACGGCGCGCAGGGCGCAGACATACTCGTAGGTGCGGCCGTCGCCCATCACACCCACCGTCTGCACCGGCAGCAGTACCGCGAAGGCCTGCCAGATCGCATCATAGAGGCCAGCCTTGCGGATCTCATCGAGGTAGATCGCGTCGGCCTCGCGCAGGATCTCGAGCTTCTCGCGGGTCACGCCGCCGGGGCAGCGGATGGCAAGGCCAGGTCCCGGGAAGGGGTGACGGCCGATGAAGCTTTCCGGCAGGCCGAGTTCGCGGCCGAGCGCCCTCACCTCGTCCTTGAAGAGCTCGCGCAGCGGCTCGACGAGCTTCATGTTCATCCGCTCGGGCAGGCCGCCCACATTGTGGTGCGACTTGATCGTCACCGAGGGACCGCCGCTGAACGACACGCTCTCGATGACGTCGGGATAGAGAGTGCCCTGGGCAAGGAAGTCGGCGCCACCGAGCTTTCGTGCCTCTTCCTCGAACACCTCGATGAAGAGGCGCCCGATCGTCTTGCGCTTCTTTTCCGGGTCCACCTCGCCTTCCAGTGCGGAGATGAAGCGGTCGGAGGCGTCGACCAGGATCAGCGGCAGGTTGTAGTGCTCGCGGAACATGGCGACGACGTCCGCCGCCTCGTTCTTGCGCATGAGGCCATGGTCCACCAGGATGCAGGTGAGCTGGTCGCCGACGGCCTCGTGGACCAGCAGCGCGGCGACGGAGGAATCCACACCGCCTGAAAGCGCGCAGATCACCTTGCCCTTGCCGACCTGTTCGCGGATCGCGGCCACGGCCTTCTCACGATAGGCTGACATCGACCAATCGCCAGCGATACCGGCTACCTTCCGCACGAAGTTCTGCAGGAGGAGCGCGCCGTCCGGCGTGTGAACGACCTCTGGATGGAACTGCACCGCATAGAAGCGACGCGCCTCGTCGGCGATGGCCGCGTAGGGAGCGCCGGCGGACGTACCGATGACACGGAAGCCTTCAGGCAGCGACGTCACGCGGTCGCCATGGCTCATCCAGACCTGGTGGCGGGTCCCCTTCGCCCACACGCCGTCGAACAGCGGGCTGTCATCGCGAACCTCAAGGAAGGCGCGGCCGAACTCGCGGTGATGACCCGCTTCGACCGTGCCGCCGAGCTGAGCGCACATGGTCTGCTCGCCATAGCAGATGCCGAGGACGGGAATGCCCGCCTCGAAGACCATCTGCGGCGCACGGGGGCTTCCGATGTCGATGGTGGAGGCCGGACTACCCGACAGGATCACGGCCGCCGGGCGAATACGCTCGAATGCCGCCTCGGCGGACTGGAAGGGAACGATCTCGGAATGAACGCCGGCCTCGCGTACACGCCGGGCGATCAGCTGGGTCACCTGGCTGCCGAAATCGATGATGAGGACAGTATTGGTGGAGGGCGTCTGAGTCATGGCGACGCTGTAGAGACAAAAGCGCAGATCCGCAATCGCCAACCGGTCAGGAGAGCCCGGTCGAACGCGGATTCCTTGCCTTCACACTGCGCCAACGGCGCGCTGCCGGACGGGACGTAGTGATCTACTCGGTGCAGACCCATTGAAGCCTCACCCTCCTCCTTTTTGAGGTAGTCGCAGCAAGCCTCAGATGTCGTAGCCTTCATTAACGGTCACTGTGTAAGGTAAATGTGTCGTGGCTGAAGTTCCGATTTACGTACTAGCCGGACAATCCAACGCCAAGCGCATCGAAGTCTACGAAAGTGTCAGATCTGCTCTCGCTGATCTTGGTGGACCTTCGGTAGTCTTGCATGCCGGCTCGACCGCCGCGGGACTGGTACCGCTGGACGGAGTTCCCGACTGGAGCCCGTCCTCGCCTTCCGACCTTTTCGCCGCCATGATGACGCAGATCTGGACAGCCGCAGCGGAGATCGTCGCGGCAGGCGACACGCCGGTCGCCGGCGGCTTTTTCTGGGTCCAGGGCGAGGAAGACGCCCGCGATGCCGAGACTGCGGCAGCCTACAAGGAGAACCTGGAGAACTTCATCGCCACCCTGCGGTCGGACTTCGGCGACGAGTTTCCCTTCGTCGTGACCGAAATTCGCACGACGGCCGACCCGTGGCCGTATCACGAGACCGTCCGCCAGGCCCAACACGACACGGCCAACGGAACGAACGTGTTGCTGCTGGAAACCGACAATTTCGCGCTGTCGCCCGACAACGTCCACTACTCGATTGTCGGGCGCCACGCGCTGGGCCAGGCGCTCGTCGACCAGGTGGAGGCACGTCACCTGGAAATCGTCGGGCAGGGTGATGCCACGCCAAGGATCCTCACGGGGACCACCGAGAGCGACGAGATAATTGGCGGGCTAGGGAACGACCGGATTCGCAGCGGCGCCGGGCGGGATTCGGTCTTCGGGGGCGCCGGCGACGACGTTCTATTAGGCGGCAACGGGGCAGACAGGCTCTATGGCGGCGACGGCACGGACCGCCTGTACGCAGGCTACGGCAAGGACTTCCTCGCGGGCGGTGACGGAAACGACCGATTGTTCGGTCGCGTGGGCAACGACGTACTTGTTGGGGGAGAAGGGCGAGATCGCTTCTTCTTCCTGGAAAAGGATGGCCCCGAGTCGCACGACACCATCCTCGACTTCGAGATTGGCAGCGATCAGCTGGTCATGCGAGGCATCACCGTCACGGATGTCGAAGCAACGACAGAGGGTGCACTGGTTCACTTCAATAGCGGCGCGACCGTGTTGCTGGAAGGTATCGACGCCGACGCCCTCACCGGCAAGTCCTTCGTCTATCAGGAGGTGGTCGCCTAGCGTCAGGTCCTTGGCGGGCTCCTCGTGAGCGCCGCGAGGGCGCGCCACATCAGGAAGCGGGCCCCTCTTCCGTCAGCATGACCTCGGCGAGGCGTTCGCAGCAGGCGGCAAGGTTCTCATCGACGACGTGCAGGTATTCCGTCCAGTCGCCGACATGCCTGAGTTCCGCCTTGCCGTCCGAGATACCGCGCAGCGCCACCAGCGGAACATCGAAGTGCTGGCACGCCCTCAGGACGGCGTAAGTTTCCATGTCCACCATGTCCTCTGGGACGGAGTCGTAGGCCGCCCCCGAGATGATGGCCGCCCCGCTGGAAAGTGTGGCCTCGGGCACACCCGGCACGCGCAGCGGCAGCGGCACGGTCGGCGGCAGGTCCAGGAACGGTGTCTGCCCCTTTGGGAACCCCAGTGGGGATGCATCCATGTCGCGGTAGCAGACCGAGGTGGCCTGATAGACGACCGTCTGCTCGAGCTTCCGGCTGCCGGCGGAACCGAGCGACACGACGAAATCCGGCTTCGTGCGCTCCGCCGCATAGCGCGTCAGTACGGAGGACACCTTCACGGCCGCCTCGACAGGCCCGATCCCCGTCATGAGCGGCACGATCAGCTTGCGTAGGTGCGGGCCGTATTCGGCTTCCGCCGCCATGACAAACAAAACGCTCCTGCCGCCAATCTGCGTCAGCATTGGTGAGATTCCGTCTACCCCTCCGACACCGCATTTGTCGGACGTCTCCGGCCCAAAGACAAGCGGCAGGCGCGGCCGGAACGCGCGTCGAGCCTATCCGACCACGCCATCGCGGCCGGAAATGCGCATCATCGTACCGGTCATGGTCGCGATCAGCCGCGCCTCGCCATCCGAGGCGAAGGCGTATGCCTGGCCGTCGGCGACGACTATGGTGCGCCCGGGCTTCGTCACCGAGCCCCGGAACAGGAACTTCTCTCCCCGCCCCGGCGCCAGCAGATTGACCTTGAATTCGATCGTCAGGACCCCGGCATCTTCAGGCATCAACGAAAAGGCGGCGTAGCCGCAGGCCGAATCGAGCGCCGTCGAAATGATCCCGGCATGAAGGAAGCCGTGCTGCTGGGTCAGTTCGGACGAAAACGGCATCTCGATCTCGACAATACCCGGCGTGACGCTGGTAAGCTCCGCGCCGATCGTCCGCATGGCCGCCTGGCGGGCAAAGGACGCCCGCACACGCTCCTCGAAATTCGCGACGGGTACGATCTTGGCAGCCATGTCGATCATCCTTCCCGCTCGCCTTATCGCAAAGCGGGAATGGAGTGGCAACGATCAATTGCTGCAATGCAGCAGAGCGCGCCGTCGGTAATCCTCAGGATCGTTGACCGGCCATACCAACATATGGGCCGATAATCGGAAGGTAGGGGGGCGGTGGGGGAACCGCCGTGTGCTGGTCTCGTTTCTGGCAAAAGGAGAGCGCCATGACCAAGGTCACCTACGAGATCGTCCCGCATGATGGAGGATGGGCCTACAAGTCCGGAGGGGTCCTGTCGGAGACATTCCGAAGCCATGCGGAAGCGCTGGAAGCAGCCCGGATCGTGGCGCAGGAACAGCAGGTGGCTGGCACCTCGGAGGCGATCAGCTTTCAGGATCCCGAGGGACACTGGCGACGCGAACTGGCGGATGGCGGCGACCGCCCGGAGACCGAAGTCGTCGACAAGCCCGGAAGCGCCATCGAATAGCGAGCGAACGCGCGCGTCATGTGACGCGGTCGTCAGCGAACCTGGTCAAGCAGCCGCTTGCACTCCAGCAGATCGAACAGTGCCTCCTGGAGCAGTGCGCGGTTGTCGCGCGAAAGCTTGCTCCCATCTGCCGGCACCGGCCCGTCATCGTCGGCGCGTCCGAGTCCGAAGAAGCGGCGGCTGGGCTTGGCCTTTGGCTCCCCGACCAGCTGTCCCTCCTCCCGTGACTTCTCCTGCGCCGCCGGCGTCAGGGGGATTTCGGTTTCCTGCCGGCGCTTGTTGGCAATGGCCTCGATGGCGGCGACGTCCCCGGCCCCGATTGCCACCAGGAAATGGTTCCCGTTCTCGCGCAGGAGCTTCTGGACGCCTTTGATCGTATAGCCCTGGTCGTAGAGCATCCGCTTGATGCCCTTGATCAGGTCGACGTCCTGGGGGCGATAGTAGCGACGCCCGCCACCGCGCTTCATGGGCTTGATCTGGGAAAAGCGGGTCTCCCAGAACCGCAGGACGTGCTGTGGAAGGTCGAGTTCCTCGGCGACCTCGGAGATCGTCCGGAATGCGTCGGGACTTTTGTCCATCGTCACCCTCGCGCTGGCCTCGACGGAGCTCGACAGGCCGGCTGTCGCGCGCCTGTTTCGATTCGCTCACTATTTACAGCGATTTGCGAGCCACATTTCAAGCCCCGCACCAAACCGGTGAGGGCTCTTCAAGCTATAATCGTCAAAACGCCTATCGCGAGGCCTTCGCCTTGGCCTGCTGATGTGTCTTCAGGATGCGCGCCTTCAGCACGTTGGATGCCTTGAAGGTCATTACCCGGCGCGGCAGGATTGGCACTTCCTCGCCGGTCTTCGGGTTGCGCCCGATCCGTTCGTTCTTGTCGCGGACGTGGAAGGTCGCGAAAGACGACAGCTTGACCGTTTCGCCGCGGACGATGGCGTCGCGGATCTCATCGAGCACGGCTTCGACGAGCTCCGCGGATTCAGTTCTCGACAGGCCGACCTTGCGATACACCGCCTCAGCCAGATCGGCACGCGTAAGTGTCTTTCCAGCCATGGCTGTGAGGCCCTCCTCCCAGTTCTCGTAGTTCGAGCAAGACGTTAGAAAATTGGGTTTGCGCGGTCAAGAAGCGATGCGTCCCACGTGGCGCACCGCCTTGTCCGTAGTACGCGATTACCAGCGGATGAGCACGGCGCCCCAGGTGAAGCCGCCGCCCATCGCCTCCAGCAGCACGAGATCGCCAGGCTTGATCCGCCCGTCGCCGACCGCCGCAGCGAGCGCCAACGGCACGGAGGCCGCCGACGTGTTGCCGTGCAAGTCGACAGTCACGACCACCTTTTCGTCAGGGATGCCGAGCTTCTTTGCCGACGCATCGATGATGCGCTTGTTGGCTTGGTGCGGCACGAACCAGTCGAGTTGATCTACGTTCATGCCGGCCTGCTCGAACGCCGACTCGATGACGTCCGTGATCATGCCGACGGCGTGCTTGAAGACCTCGCGCCCCTCCATGCGGAGCTTGCCGACGGTGCCCGTCGTCGAGGGGCCGCCGTCGACGTAGAGCTTGTCCTTGTGTGTCCCGTCCGAGCGTAGGCTGGCTGCCAGCAGGCCGCGATCGGCGACGGTCCCCTCGCCCGTTTGGGCCTCGAGGACCAGCGCACCGGCGCCATCGCCGAACAGCACGCAGGTCGAGCGGTCGGTCCAGTCCAGTATTCGCGAAAACGTCTCCGCGCCGATGACGAGCACTCGGCGCGCCATGCCCGCCCTGATCTGAGCGTCGGCCGCGGCAACCGCGAACACGAAGCCGCTGCACACCGCCTGCATGTCGAACGCGTACCCATGGCGCATGCCGAGGCGTGCCTGGATGTCGACGGCGGTGGCGGGAAAGGTGTTGTTCGGCGTCGAGGTCGCGAGGACGATCAGGTCGATGTCGTCCGGCGTGAGGCCGGCGTTGCTCAACGCAGCACGCGCCGCCGCCTCGCCCAACGATGCGGTCGTCTCGTCGTCCGATGCTATGTGGCGCTGCCGGATGCCGGTGCGCTGGACGATCCACGCGTCGGAAGTCTCAAGGACACCCTCGAAGTCGGTGTTCTTCATAATTCGGCGCGGGAGCGCCGAACCGACGCCGCGGACCACGGATCTTATCATTACGGGCCTATATGTTGGTGCCGCTGGAAACCGGGGACCGCGGTGCGGACCGTGGATGCCGAGCGTGGAATAGATCGAGGTCGGCCTCGATCCTGTCGAGCAGCCGATTGCGCACCATGTCGTAGGCGAGTTCGACCGCGAATGCAAAACTCTCCTCGTCAGCGCCGCCGTGGCTCTTCACGACGATGCCGTTGAGGCCGAGGAACACGCCTCCGTTGGACTTTCGGACGTCCATCTTCTCGCGCAGGCGATTGAATGCGTCCTTGGCGAGGAAATAGCCGATCTTGGCCATCAGCGTGCGGCTCATCGCCGCCCGCAGATAGCCGGCGATCTGGCGCGCCGTGCCCTCGGCCGTCTTCAGGGCGATGTTTCCGGCAAAGCCCTCGGTGACGACCACGTCGACGGTGCCCTTGCCGATGTCGTCGCCCTCGACGAAACCCTTGTAGTCCATAGAGGACAAGTTCGCGTCGCGCAGCAGGCGTCCAGCTTCCTTGACCTCTTCCTGGCCCTTGATCTCCTCGACGCCAACATTGAGCAGGCCGACCGTCGGGCGTTCGATGCCGAACACCGACCGGGCCATCGCCGAGCCGAGGATGCTGAAGTCGATGAGCTGGTGGGCGTCGGCGCCGATGGTCGCGCCCACATCGAGAACGACACTCTCGCCGCGCAGCGTCGGCCAGATCGCCGCGATCGCGGGTCGTTCGATAGACGCCATCGTGCGCAGGCAGAACTTGGACATCGCCATCAGCGCACCGGTGTTGCCGGCCGACACGCACGCGTCCGCGTCGCCCGTCTTGGTAGCCTCGATGGCGCGCCACATGGAGGATTTCCAGCGTCCCTGCCGCAGTGCCTGGCTGGGCTTCTCCCCCATCTTCACGGACACATCGCAGTGGACGAACTGCACGATCGGGGCCAGCGTGGGAAACTTGTCGAGCTCGGGTCGTACCGCATCGGTGCGACCATAGACGATGAAGCTAACGTCGGTCCGCCGTTTGGCAACGCGGGCCAGCGCCGGGATGACCACTGAAGGACCGTGGTCTCCCCCCATTGCATCGATGGAGATCTTTATCACGTGGCGGCGGTCTCACTATTCTCGGGCAAATCGTCCAGCCGGGCGGCGCCGCGCGAAAATAGCGTTTTTCGCCCCGCGCACAATCTCAATCAGGTCCACAGCCACTCGCCGTCAGGATTTCGGGAACAGTGCGGCGAGCTTACTACGCATTTCGTCCGATCCGTCGGGCTGAACCGCGACATCCAGCGCAGCGCTCGGCTTGCGCGGATAGGGATCGATGGCGAGGCCGAAAAACTCCTCCACCAGGGCGCCGACATCGATGCGGTCCCCAGCGAAGAGTTCCGGGCTGTCTGGGCCGTCGACGTCGATGAGAATCTCGCCGCCGAGGCCGAATCCCTCGCGGGCCAGCTTTGAGTCCTCGGGCAAGAAGGTTGCGTTCACCTCCTCGTCGATCACCGCCTGCAGAGGCTCGAGGGTCACCACGCAGGCCTGCGTGATGTTCGCGGTGACGCGGCCGGTCACCTTGACGCCATGCCGCTTCCAGGCGGTCACGAGAAGCTCGGCTCGGAACGATTCCACGCTCTCCAGCCCATGGGCCCGTGCCAGTTCGGTGCGCTGCGCGGCATCCGGCTCGATGACGATGGGCAGTCCGTTCCGCGGCAGCCGTGCCACGTGCGCGTCGAACGAAATGGGACTGGTGTTGGGTTGGTCAGCCATAAGGGCCTCCGTCTGCCTTTCACGCCGGTTCTGCAAAATGCAGACGGCCCGCAAGGATCTCTTCCGTCGGCATCGCGCGCAGCCGTTCCGCGCTTGCCATGACATGGTCTGCGAGCGCCGGCGCGTGCGGCCAGTCGGCAACATCCGGCCGGATGTTGCGCGCCAGCGCCTCCGCAAGGGCCTGCCGGTCGCCGGCCTCGATCGCCGCGCCGTAGGAGAGCGTGCGGCCATAGAACATCCGCGCCAGCTTCTTCATGCGCTTCGGCACCCCGACGTCGCTGATGCCGAGCTCGCGCAGCGAATGGTCGACATCGGTGAAGAAGTCGTCGATCAGGCTCTGCGCCACCGCCTTCGCCGTCCCGCCCTCTTCGCGGAGCCTATGCTGCAGCAGGAACATTTTCAGTGAGATCATCTCGAAGCGGCCGAGCGGCGTGTCCGGCACCTCCCAGACCGCAAAATAGTGCTCCCGCCGCGCCGCCGCCACGATCGCTGCATAGAGTTCCTCCACGACTTTACGATTCGAATCGCGGCGAAACAGGCGTTGGAACACGTTTCGACTCCGAGGTGGATGCGCAACCTGCCGTGTTGCATCGGTGCGCTAGCTAGTCTACCGGAAACCATTATCGTTAACGGCTGGTTCGGTCCGGAAGTTTGCTGGGGATTTGCAGGTGAAGCTGAGTCTTTTCAAGACCCCTGATGCGCGCGGCATTCTGCCGCTTGCCGTCACGGCCGTAGTAGTCATGGGCCTGTCGGGCTGCAACACCGGTTCCACGCTCAGCAATCTCGCCCCTGGTGAGACGCTGACGCAGGGCTATGTCATCGACCAGCAGCAGATCGACCTCGTTCCTGTCGGATCGAGCCGCGAGCAGGTGCTTCTGGCGCTCGGCAGCCCGTCGACCACCGCCACATTCGACAACGAGGTGCTCTACTACATCTCGCAGACGCGCTACCGCCCCGTCGCGTTCGCCAAGCCGAAGCTGCTGGATCAGCGAATTCTGGCCGTCTATCTCGGCCCGGATGGCCGGGTGACCAACATAGCCAACTACGGGTTGAAGGACGGCCGCGTGTTCGACTTCATCTCGCGCACGACGCCGACCGGCGGCAAGGACCAGAACTTCATCGGACAGATCCTGGCTGGCGCTACCGGAATGCCGAGCTCCCTGCCCGGCATGGGCAGGTAACCCAGGCGGCACGCCGGCTGCGTTGCTCGGCCTCTGCCGCCGGGCATCCATCGAACAGAAAAAGGCCCGCGGGATCGCTCCCGCGGGCCTTGCCTTGTCAGGCTCCAGCCTCAGCTATGCGCAAGCACAGCCAGCAGCAGCAGGGCGACGATGTTGGTGATCTTGATCGCCGGGTTCACCGCCGGGCCGGCCGTGTCCTTGTAGGGATCGCCGACCGTATCGCCGGTGACGGAGGCCTTGTGGGCATCCGAGCCCTTCAGATGCTTGTGCCCGTCCTTGTCGACGAAGCCGTCCTCGAAGCTCTTCTTGGCATTGTCCCAGGCGCCACCGCCCGAGGTCATGGAGATCGCCACGAACAGGCCGTTGACGATCACCCCGAGCAGAGAGGCACCGAGCGCCGCGAAGGCCGAAGCCTTCGAGCCGGAGATCAGCAGCACGCCGAAATAGACGACGAGCGGCGCCAGGACCGGCAGCAGCGAAGGAATGATCATCTCCTTGATCGCCGCCTTGGTGAGCATGTCCACGGCGCGGGCATAGTCGGGCTTCTCGGTTCCCTTCATGATGCCCGGCTTTTCGCGGAACTGCCTGCGCACTTCCTCGACCACAGCACTACCGGCGCGGCCCACCGCGGTCATGGCCATGCCACCAAACAGGTACGGGATCAGGCCACCGAAGATCAGGCCGGCAACCACATACGGGTTCGACAGGTCGAACGACACCGTGCCCATATCCGAGAAGTACGGGAACTGCGCGGCGTTTGAGGCGAAGTACTGCAGGTCGTAGCTGTAGGCCGCGAACAGCACCAGCGCGCCGAGACCGGCCGAACCGATCGCGTAGCCCTTGGTGACGGCCTTGGTGGTGTTGCCCACCGCGTCGAGCGCGTCGGTCGACTGGCGGACTTCCTTGGGCAGGCCGGACATCTCCGCGATACCGCCGGCATTGTCGGTCACCGGACCGAAGGCATCCAGCGCCACGATCATGCCGGCGAGTCCGAGCATGGTGGTGACGGCGATCGCTGTGCCGAACAGGCCGGCAAGCTGGTAGGTGGAGATGATGCCGCCCACGATGACGATGGCCGGCAGCGCGGTCGCCTCCAGCGAGACGGCAAGGCCCTGGATGACGTTGGTGCCGTGACCGGTCACCGAAGCCTGCGCGATCGACACCACCGGGCGCTTTCCGGTGCCCGTATAGTACTCGGTAATGACGACGATCAGCCCGGTGACGATCAGGCCGATCACGCCGCAGATGAACAGGTTTGTTCCCGTCACCGAGATGCCGTTGGCGACGCCGATCTCCCCCCAACCGATCGTGAGCGAAGTGGCAGCGCCGAGACCGACGATCGAAAGTATGCCGGTGACGACCAGGCCCTTGTAGAGCGCGCCCATGATTGAGCCATTCGCGCCCAGCTTGACGAAAAACGTGCCCGCAATCGACGTGATGATGCACGCCCCGCAAATCGCCAGCGGATAAAGCATGACGTTGGCCAGGACCTCAGACGCGCCGAAAAAGATGGCGCCGAGCACCATCGTGGCGACGACCGTCACCGCGTAGGTCTCGAACAGGTCCGCCGCCATGCCGGCGCAGTCGCCGACATTGTCGCCGACATTGTCCGCGATGGTCGCGGGATTACGCGGATCGTCTTCGGGAATGCCCGCCTCGACCTTGCCGACGAGGTCCCCGCCGACATCCGCACCCTTGGTGAAGATGCCGCCGCCGAGACGCGCGAAGATAGAGATGAGGGAAGCGCCAAAGCCCAGCGCAACCAGCGAGTCGATGACCGTGCGGTCGTTCGGCGCCAGGCCCATGGGCCCGACCAGGATCCAGTAGTAGACGGCAACGCCCAGAAGCGCGAGGCCGGCAACCAGTAGGCCCGTGATGGCGCCCGCCTTGAAGGCGATGTCCAGCCCGGCCGCAAGGCTGTTCGACGCGGCCTGCGCCGTACGCACATTGGCGCGCACTGACACGTGCATTCCGATGAAACCCGCCGCTCCCGAAAGGACGGCACCAATGAGAAACCCGATGGCGGCGCTTCCCGAGAGAAGCAACCAGGCGAGGATAAAGACGACCACGCCGACGATGGCGATGGTCGTGTACTGACGTGCGAGATAAGCTTGCGCACCCTCCCGGATGGCGCTGGCGATTTCCTGCATGCGAGCGCTGCCCTGGTCGGATGCAAGCACCGACTGCGTAGCCCAAATGGCGTAAAGGACAGAAAGCAGGCCGCAGGCGATGACGACATACAGCATTGTCATTGCCAACATTTCCCTGATTTGGCCCGAATGAACCCCTCCCGGGCCGCTGAAGCGAAGCTGGAAAATCCGCAAAGGATTCCCGATCTTACGGCATCGGTTATCCGAAAGCGGGTTTCGAACGTCAAGAAAATGTTGGCGTTGTGCCACTGTTTCGGCAGAAACAGCGAAATTGGACTATCGATCCGAAGCAAGGATCAGTTTTTTCAAGCGTTTTACGGATGCAGCCACAAGAAATGCCGGGCGCGGGTCAGCCTTCGGCCTGGTTGTCCGCGAATCGGCGCCCAGGACGAACGAGCACGAGGCCCAACAGCGCGGCCAATGCCGTGAGGGCCACCGGGAAGACGATCCAGTTCAGCGTCTCCCAGCCCCAACCGTTGTAGACGGCTCCCGAGGCCAATGAGGACAACGCCACGAAGCCGAACAGCACGAAGTCGTGGAAGCCCTGAACATGTCCCTTCTCGGAGGAACGATAGGTGTCGGCGATCATCGCGGTCGCGCCAATGAAGCCGAAGTTCCAGCCGAGACCCAGAAGGATCAGCGAGGTCCAGAACTGCCACAGCGCAATTCCGGAGAGCCCGACGATGGCGCAGCCTATCAGGAGCAGCAGGCCGCAGGCGATGACGGCCTCCACGCCGAAGCGCTGGATGAGACGGCCGGTAACGAAACTCGGCGCGAACATCGCCATGACGTGCCAGGAAATGCCGAGCGCCGCCTCGTCGGCCGTGAACCCGCAGCCGACCATTGCGAGTGGCGCGCCGGTCATGACGAAGCTCATGAGCGCATATGTACTGACCCCGCAGAGCAACCCAACGATGAAGCGAGGCTGGCTCGCGATAACCCTGAGCGGACGGGATTCGGCTTCCGATACCGCCGTATGGGCATGCGTGACTGGCGCAGGGCGCAGGAACGCGAGGATGATCGCGCCAACCGCCGCCAATCCAAGGATCGACGCGAAGGCGCCGGCAAAATGCACCGGTACCAGGAGATCGCGGGTGAAGATGACGATCTGCGGTCCCAGGATCGCCGTGACGATCCCGCCGGCCAGTACGAAGGAGATCGCGCGCGCCTTGAACTGCGGCGGCGCGTTATCGGCGGCCGCGAAGCGCAGCTGCTGTACGAAGGCACCGCCTACGCCGATGACGAGCAGGGCCAGCGCAAAGAGCCAGAACGACTGCTGGAACAGGGCGACGGTGGCCAGGGCACCGCCCAGCGCGGTAACGACCGTGCCGAACTGGAACCCGGATTTCTGTCCCGCAAGCCTTATGATCGCGGCGGCCGGCAACGCACCGAGGGCAACGCCGACATTGAATCCGGTGATGGGTGCCGTGGCCAGCGCCTTGTCGGCGTCCAGCAGATAGTGGCCGGCAAGACCGCCCAGCGAAATCGCAATCGGCGCCGCCGAGCCCACGACGGCCTGGGCGGCCGCAAGGACAAATGCGTTCCGGCGCGCGACTGCCGTCGGGTTCATCCAGGCCGCCCGCGCCCCTCTCCGCGCACGCGGCGCGCGACGCGGTCCAGCACGGCGTTGACCAGCTTCGGCTCGTCCTCGTTATAGAATGCCTTGGCGATGTCGACATATTCCGAGACGATGACGGGGACAGGCACGTCCGGCCGCTTCATCAGTTCGAAGGCTCCCGCGCGCAGGATCGCGCGCAGCGTCGAATCCAGGCGTGACAGCGGCCAGTCCTCGGTCAACGACTGGCGGATGATTGGGTCGACTTCCTTCTGGTTCTCCACCACCCCGGCGAGGATGGAGCGGAACCACTGGGCGTCGGCCTCCAGATAGGTCGCGCCATCGACCTCCTTGCCCAGACGAAACGCCTCGTACTCGGCGGTAATCTCCAGCAACCCTGCCCCGGCGACGTCCATCTGGTAGAGCGCCTGGACGGCGGCAAGCCGCGCCGCCCCGCGTTTGTTCGCCGGCCGCACCGGCGTGCCTCCATCGGGTGATCGAGCCACGCTTACGCCCCCAGCCGTTCCTTGAGGGCAATCATGGTGAGGGCGGTACGGGCCGCGAAGCCACCCTTGTCGCCCTCGGAGCGCCGTGCGCGCACCCAGGCCTGCTCCTCGTTTTCCGTCGTCAGGATGCCGTTGCCGATCGCCAGCGACTCCTCGACGGCAAGATCCATCAACGCGCGCGACGATTCGTTGGCGACGATGTCGAAATGATAGGTATCGCCGCGGATGATCACGCCGAGCGCAACGAAGCCGTCATAGTTGCGGCCGCCTTCCTCCGCGCCGTCGAGCGCGAAGGCAACCACCGTCGGGATCTCGAGCGCTCCTGGCACGGTGACGACGTCGTAGGTTGCGCCCGCCTCGTCGAGCGCGGCCTTCGCGCCTTCGAGCAATGCGTCGGCCAGCGCCTCGTGATAGCGCGCTTCGACGATGAGAATATGTGCAGGACGTTCGGGGCGGATGAACGCCGTGCCGTGTTGGGAAATGCCAGCCATATCGGTCTCCGGGTCGGCGGGTGGCTTAGGCCGAACAGCCCCCGTCCGCAAGCATGTTCCACGCCCTCGATGTCGCGGGGCGCGCAACGCAGAGCTGGGACGCTCGACGGCGCGCCGGTCAGCCCGACGCGCCGGTTGCGGACGTCTCAGTCCGTTCTGCTATAGACCTTCCTCGCGGGCCTGCAACAGTCGCGCCGCATAGCGGGCCATGGTGTCCACCTCGATGTTGACCCTGTCGCCGACATTGCGTTCGCCCCAGGTGGTCACCGCGAGCGAGTGGTGGATGAGCAGTACGTCGAAGCGGCGGCCGTCGACCTTGTTGACGGTAAGCGACGTGCCATCCAGCGCGACCGAGCCTTTCGGCGCGATGAACTTCGCCAGTTCCGCGGGGGCCTCGATCGTGAAGCGCACCGCCTCGCCCTCCTCCTCGCGGCCGACGATAACGGCCGTCCCGTCGACATGGCCCGAGACGATATGTCCTCCGAGCTCGTCGCCGATCTTCAGGGCGCGCTCCAGGTTGACCCTCGTGCCGGCCCGCCACGTCGACGCGGTGGTCAGCCGCAGTGCCTCTTCCCAGGCCTCGACCTCGAACCAGCGCCCGTTGGCACCCGCCTCCGGCAATGCCACGACCGTCAGGCACACGCCGGCCGTCGCAATGGACGCGCCGATGTCGATGGTCGCGGGGTCGTAGGCCGTAAGCACACGCAGGCGCACGCCCTTCGGAAGCGGCAGGACGGATTCGATGGTGCCAACGTCAGTCACGATGCCGGTAAACATCAGTCTTGCCTTTCGAACTCGAGCAGCCGGTCGTCTCCATAGCGGTGTTCGGCCATGCGAGCATAGCCCGCCGGGACGGCTTCCGCCGTCACCGGAGATGCGATGCCGCCTTCGCCGACCACGCCCTGCCCCGAGAACAGGGCGATCCGGTCGACGAGCCCGCTCTCCAGGAAGCGCGCAGCCGTTTCGGCGCCCCCTTCCAACAGCACGCTCTTGATGCCAAGCAGGCCCAGCGCTCGCAGGATCTCGCGCGGCTGGAACCGGCCGCGATAATCCGACGCGACGGTATGAATCTCGGCGCCGGCATCGCGCAGCGCCTGGACGGCATAGGTCGGGGCCTTGCCGCTCACCAGCACGACCGTGCGCGCTGGAACGCCCTCGGCCAGCATGCGCGAGGCGGGCGACATGCGGGCAAACGGATCGATGACGATGCGCACCGGCGAGCGCGCCTCGAGCCCGGGAAGCCGCACGGTCAGCAGCGGATCGTCCTCCATGACCGTGCCCACGCCCACCATTATCGCCTCATGTTCGAGGCGCATCGCCTGAACGGCGCTTCTGGCCAGCGAACCGGTGATGGGGACCTGGCCGGCGCCCTTGCGCCCGAGACAGCCATCGGCGGAGACGGCAAGCTTCAGCGTCAGCCAGGGGCGCCCCCTGCCCTTCAAGGACAGGAAGCCCTGCATCGCCCGCCGTGCCTCGCGCTCCATGCACCCGGACACGACCTCAAGGCCGCCCCTGCGCAGGATCGAGACGCCGCGCCCGGCGACGCGCGGGTCAGGATCAAGCGTCGCGATCACCACCCGCGCAGCGCCCGATGCGACGATGGCGTCGGCGCAGGGTGGCGCCCGGCCGATATGCGAGCACGGCTCCAGCGTCGCGTAGACGGTCGCGCCACGCGCCCGCTCGCCGGCTTCCTCGAGGGCGCGGATCTCGGCATGCGGTCGTCCGCCACGTGAGGTCACGCCACGGCCAACCACCGTACCGTCCGGCGCGACCACCAGCGAGCCAACCGATGGATTTTCGGCGGTCAGGCCGAGATGCCAGCGCGAGAGCCGGATGGCCGCCGCCATGTAGCGACGGTCGGCATCGTCGCAAACAGCAGGCTCGACCATGTTTCAGTTGGCGGCTTCGTCGGCGTTCAGTTCGCCGAGCACGTCGTGGAAATCCTTGGCCTCGCGGAAATTCCGGTACACGGACGCGAAGCGCACATAGGCGACGTCATCGAGGGCCTTCAGCGCCTCCATGACCAGTCGGCCGATCTCGGCGGAGGGGATCTCGTTTTCGCCGCTGCTCTCGAGCTGGCGCACGATGCCGGTGACGGCGCGGTCGATGCGGTCCGGGTCCACGTTGCGCTTGCGCAGCGCGATCTCGACCGAGCGCAGCAGCTTGTCGCGGTCGAAGGGGACCTTCCGGCCGGACTTCTTCACCACCGTGAGGTCGCGAAGCTGCACCCGCTCGAACGTCGTGAAACGCCCACCACAGACGGGACACACCCGCCGCCGCCGAATCGCGGCTCCATCCTCGGCGGGACGGGAATCCTTCACCTGGGTGTCTTCGGACTGGCAGTAGGGGCAGCGCATTCTCGACCTCGATACCGTTCCGCCATCCGCATAGTTTGGTTCGGTGCGAATGTCCAAGGCAAGTCGCCTGCCCACCCGCCGTCGTGTTTCGGGCAGGACCGGGCGGCGTCATTCTCCCGATACGAAGAAGACCAACTATCGGAACGCTCAGGGGCGGCGCGGGGTCAACTCCCCGCGCGTCGTGCAGCAACACGCCCTGCGGAGGAGCCGAGGCCGAAATGTATACGTTTACAAACGTCTACCAGAAGGTGAGAGCGGTTGCCATCGACCAGAAATTCGCCGAGCCCGACTGGGAGAAGTTTTTCAAGGACACCTGCGGGATCCAGACACTGTTCGGCGAGAAGGGCCTCGACTCGACAAAGAGTGACTCCCCCGGGAAGGTTCGCAAGAAGATTTCCGACGCTGCCAAGGACATCAAGCTTGATCGCCGGGAGTACGCGAAAAAGGCCGGCAAGATCATCTATGATGCGTGCCAGAATGCCTCGTCTCGCGGAAAATGGAACCAGCGGGCCGCCATGATCGAGTTCCTGCGCCACCTCTATCGTGCGCGCAAGACCGGTGGCCAGGACGTGTGGGTCTACTCGCCCGCTGCCGACTACAAGAAGGAGCTGTTCGAGGAACTCTCGGGCGCCGATGCCGCGATCAAGAAGAAGCTCGGCTACGACGACGAGATGTTCACCGCCAAGGAACGGGACCTGATGTGCGACGCGCTGCACGTCGCCCGGAAGGTATCCATGGACGCGGTCACCAAGCTCGGCAAGAAGGACAAGGACACGCTGGATGTGGTGAAGCGCTGGTTCATCGACAATGACAGCACCGGCAAGGTGGACGAGGCAGTCAACAAGCTGCTCGCCGGGTTCAAGCTGATCTGCGGCAGCTGCAGCTCGACAAGCCTCGTCTTCACGGACGACCTCGATTCGCGCAAGAAGCGCAAGCAGCTCTACGGCCTTGCCGTGAAGGGAGGCGAAGGTGGCGGCTTCCCCGTGATCTATCTCGAAGGCGCTTTCACGCGGCTGGTCGGCAGCTCCGGCAAGCTATGGCTGTGCGCCGAAACGATCGTGCACGAACTGTCCCATCACGATGTATCGACGTCCGACCACCGTTACGACAGCGCTGGTCTCAAGCCGAGCAAGACATTCCCCTACTCCAAGGCCATAGATAACGCCGATTCATGGGGTTACTTCGCCATCGATCTTGCCGGTTACCTGTCGGCCTCGGACCGCAAGAAGACGCTGAAATGACCCGCCTCCCCAATCGCAGAAGGGGCAATCCATGATCTCCGGACCGTCCAAGACCTCCGCGAAGCGCGTCGGGCCGTCGCGGGTGAATTCAGTGACCATCGGCGATGTCCGCTACAAGGCGATCCACTGGGGTCGCGAACGCGGCTTCGGCCAGAACGGCGGCTACATCGCCGCCATCGACGTAAAGACCAACAAGGAACTCTGGACACTGAAGGTCTATGACGTCGATTACGAAGGCGGGAAGGAGGAGGACGCGCAGGACGTCTTCATCACGTCGATGAAAGCCGAAGACGGCAAGCTCATCATCCGCAACGAGGACGGCTACCGCTACTCTGTCGACGTCCAGACCAGGAAGGTCACACGCCTATGACGCGCGCTTGCCCGGCAATTGCCCTGACCGTTGCGGTCCTGATGGGAGTGACCGCCGGCTTCACACCTGTCCGTGCGGATGAACCGGAGACGCCCCTCGTCCGGACGCCTGGGAAGGCCGCCAAACGGGTCGCGCCTCCGGAGATCGCCCCCGTCACCGTGGGAGGCGTGAAGATCGAGGCGCTGCACTGGGGGCGCGAGCGCGGCCTCGGCCAGAACGGCGGCTACGTCGTCGCGGTGGACCCGACGACAGGCAAGGAGCTTTGGACGCTAAAGATCTACGACGTGACCTATGACGGCGCGAAGGAGGAAGACGTGCAGGACGTCTTCATCGCCTCCATGCGCGCCGTGGACGACCGCCACGTCGAGATCGTCGACGAGAACGGCCGAAGCTACCTGCTCGACGTCACGTCGCGCGACGTGACGCCGCAGTGACGTCCTACATGCCCGGGTAGAGCGGGAAGCGCTCGGTGAGCGCGATCACCTTGGCCTTCACCGCGGCCTCGACGGCGGCATTGCCCTCGTCGGAATTCGCGACCTTCAGCCCGTCCAGCACTTCGCTGATCAGGTTGCCAATCTCGCGGAACTCGTCGGGACCGAAGCCGCGCGTCGTTCCGGCCGGGGTGCCAAGGCGCACGCCCGAGGTGACGAAGGGCTTTTCGGGGTCGAACGGAATGCCGTTCTTGTTGCAGGTGATGTTGGCGCGGCCGAGCGCGGCCTCGGCGCGCTTGCCGGTGGCGTTCTTCGGCCGCAGGTCGACCAGCATCAGGTGGTTGTCGGTGCCGCCCGAAACGATGTCGAGGCCCTGCGCCTTCAGGCTCTCGGCCAGCGCCCGCGCATTCGTGACCACGTTCTGGGCATAGGTCTTGAACTCCGGCCGCAGCGCCTCGCCCAGGGCCACGGCCTTGGCGGCGATGACGTGCATCAGTGGGCCGCCCTGCAGTCCGGGGAACACCGCCGAGTTGATCTTCTTGGCGATCTCCTCGTCATTGGTGAGGATCATGCCGCCGCGCGGGCCGCGCAGCGACTTGTGGGTAGTCGTGGTGACGACATGGGCGTGCGGCAGCGGCGACGGATGCACCCCGCCGGCGACCAGCCCCGCGATGTGGGCCATGTCGACCATGAGGTAGGCGCCGATCGAATCGGCGATCTCGCGAAAACGCTTCCAGTCCCAGATCCGGGAATAGGCCGTGCCGCCGGCGATGATGAGCTTCGGCTTCTCGCGCTGCGCCGTCTCCGCGATCTGGTCCATGTCGAGCAAATTGTCGTCACGGCGCACGCCGTAGGAAACGACGTTGAACCACTTGCCGCTCATGTTCACCGGCGAGCCGTGCGTCAGGTGCCCGCCTGAATTCAGGTCGAGGCCCATGAAGGTGTCGCCCGGCTGCAGCAGCGCCAGGAACACGGCCTGGTTCATCTGGCTGCCGGAGTTCGGCTGGACGTTGGCGAAGCTGCAGTCGAACAGCTTCTTGGCGCGGTCGATCGCGAGCTGCTCGGCGATGTCGACGAACTGACAGCCGCCATAGTAGCGCTTGCCCGGATAACCCTCGGCATACTTGTTGGTCATGATCGAGCCCTGCGCCTCGAGCACGGCGCGGGAGACGATGTTTTCCGAGGCGATCAGTTCGATCTCGTGCCGCTGGCGACCGAGCTCCTTCGTGATCGCGTCGAAAATCTCCGGATCGCACTCCGAGAGCGGCGCAGTGAAGAAAGACGAAGCGGAGGGTGCGGCAGCGTTTGCCATTCGTAGACTATCCTTGCTGGCAAGCTTGGGACTCTGGTCCCGGTCATGCGGCGGCTTACACGACGGGGGCGGCAACCGCTACCGTCTTTGCGCCTTCCGGGCTGCTCTTCGCGGCAGAGCCCGCAAAAAGATGCGGCCACCCACGAAGGCAGGCAGCCGCAATCCCGATTTGCCGATAATCAGAGTGCCGATGTGATCTGCAGTTCCTCGACGCCGTCACGCGCATAGACGTCGTCGCGGAAGTGCACGACATGATCGCCGGTGGACCAGGCCGAGATGTAGGTGAAGTACACCGGAACGGGGTTCACCACGGCGACCGGCGTGTTCACGCCGCTCTTGATCGTCTGCTCAAGGGTGCGACGGTCCCAGCCGGGCGTGTCGCGCAGGATCCACACGACCAGGTCCCGGACGTTCTGCACGCGCACGCAGCCCGACGAATCGAACCGCATCAGCTTGTTGAACAGGCCCTGCGAGGGCGTGTCGTGCATGTACACGTTCTCGGGGCTCGGGAAGTTGATTTTCACCGAAGCCATGGCGTTGATCGCACCGGGATCCTGGCGGAACCGGAACTGTGCGGCATCCTCGGTCGACCAGTCGATGGTCGACGGATCGATCTCCCCATTCGGGCCAAGGATGCGGATGTGATTCTCTTTAAGATAGTTCGGATTCTTGCGCATCAGCGGGATGATGTCCTTGCGGACGATCGACACCGGCGCATTCCAGTACGGATTGACAATGATCTCGTTGATCCGCGAGCTGAGCAGCGGCGTCGGCCGGTCGATCTTGCCGACGATAGCGGTGTGACGCGAGACGACGCGGTCGTTCTCCACCGCCTCGATCTGGGCCGCAGGGATGTTGACCATCACATAGCGATTGCCGAGTGTGCCGGCCATCGAGTTCAGTCGCACCAGATTGGTCTGGAGCTGACCGAGGCGCACAGGCGCCGAGACGTTCATCGCCTTGTAGGTGTACTGTCCCAACACGCCATCCGCCGGGAGACCATGACGGGCCTGGAAACGCTTCACGGCGCTGTCGACATAGGTGTCGAAGGCGCGGGACATGCCGGCGTTCGGCGAAAGGTCGCCCGTCACCATCAGGCGCTGGCGCAGGGCTTCCACTTCAGGCTCGACAGCCCCGAGCCGCAGCTTCTTGGTAGCGGGAACCGTGGGCCAGCCACCGGCGGAAACGATGTTCTGGTACTGGGCGATGGCCGCCTGCACGTACCCCAGGGTCTGGGTGCTGAAGATCGGCAGGCGCGACGTGACCTTGTCGCCGACACTGGCCTTCGCATCAAACTCGTCGTCCCAATTGCCGCGCGAGGCCGCCTTGAGCATGGATTCGACGGCATCCTGCGCGAACGCCGGTGCAGCAGCGGTGCTCGCAGCGAGCGCTGCTACGCCAGAAAGAAACGAACGACGGCTGGCAAACGGCATCATGTGGAATTCTACCCTGACACGACGAACTCGACGGGAGCGTCCACCATAGTTCGTCAACCTTAACGTTTGACGACCACGGTCGCCGCAAGGTCCGGTGACGTCAGGCGGTCGGCATCGGTCCCCTCCGACCGACATCCCGGAACTTCCGCGGTTCCCATGTGAATATGGCGGTAACGTGGCCTGAGCAACTCACGGGATCGTCAGCGCACCGCCAAACGGAAAAAGAGGCCGGCGTTGAAACGCCGGCCAGACCGGAGACATATGGGCGCGGAACACTACATCCGGTAGGCGATGGTGTCGTTCCAGAAGCGGTCGAGGCGCTGCAGGGCGCGGTTCATCTGGCGGAATTCTTCCGCGTTGATGCCACCGACCTGCTCGATCGAGCCGATGTGCCGCTCGTAGAGCCCGTTGACGACCTCCGCCACTTCCGCGCCCTTCGGCGTCAGGCTGACACGAACCGACCGACGATCGATGCGCGAGCGCTGATGATTGATGAAGCCGAGCTCCACCAGCTTCTTCAGATTGTAGGATACATTGGAGCCGAGATAGTAACCGCGCGACCGGAGTTCGCCTGCGGTCAGTTCCGCATTGCCGATATTGAAAAGCAGCAGAGCCTGGATCGCGTTGATGTCACTACGGCCGTTGCGATCGAATTCATCCTTGATCACATCAAGAAGTCGCCGATGAAGACGCTCAACAAGCTGCAATGACTCCATGTATAGGGACCGGATCGCATCGCGGCGTTCGTCGGGTACAATGGCGGGCTTCGCCGCCTGACGCGGGTTATTCATGGTCTTCGCCTCTCGTTTGTCGCCGGGTGATGTTTTTGTTTCTCACCTTGATCGCGACACTAGCGAATGCTCATAAAATTCGACTTAAACGCCAGCCTTAACAAGCAGTAACGCCGCACAGGTTTCGCGGCGTCCTTAACAGAACCTTTACGGAGGAAGATTTGTTAACCTTCGCGCAGCTGCCGACGGCGGCGCAGGTGCAGGAGAATGCGGAAGACAAGGTAGAGCGTCGCTGCCAGCAGGTGTGAAGCGACCACCGCGTCATTGCGGCCGAAAAGCTGGGGAAACACCGTGAACATCACGACTTCCGTCGCCGCGCAGATGAACCAGATCACTGGCCCCCAGGAGGCCATCATCCACAGCCCGGCGGACGCGAAGGGAAAGAAGACGGCCAGTGTGACCGCCACCACCTGCCAGTATGGCGGCATCGTGTCGAAGCGCCACAGTGGGCCGTCGTAATAGCCGATCAGACGGACCCAGTAGAAAATCCCGAACAGCATGCAGTAACCGGCAACCAGGCGGTGGAACCAGACATGGAGCCGGTCCAGCAACGAGGTGCCGTATTCGACACCGGCCGTTTCGGCCGGCGTCACAGGACGAGGTCTCCCCCAGGCAGCGGGGTGAAGTAGCTTTCCACCAGCGCGTCGTCCACCTCTGCCAAGGTCGCCGGCTGCCACCGCGGCGCGCCATCCTTGTCGATGACCACGGCGCGCACGCCCTCGAAGAAGTCGGGGCGGGCGATCATGCGGTTGACGATGCGGAACTCCATCCGCATGCAGTCGTCGAACTCCAGCATCGCCGCCGTGTTGATTTCCCGGAACGTCACCGCCACGCTGGTCGGCGACGCCTTCTCGAACGCCGCGAGGCTGCTAATGGCGATCTGCTCGCCGGCATCCGCGGCGCGGCGCAGTTCGGTCAGCACGTCGGCAAGCGATTCACGCGAGAACAGCCGGGAGATGGCGAAGAGGGTTCCCTCATCGGTCTCGGGCTCCGGCTCGCTGTGGAAGCGCTTGAGGACGCGATCCACCTGCCCCTCCTCACAAAGTGCGCGCTTGACGGCCTCGAGCGAGTCGGAGGGAACGCAGTGCGTGGCAAGCCCTGCCCGCAGGCAATCGCCGGAGCGGATGCGCGCGCCAGTGAGCCCCAGATACATGCCGTAGCTGCCCTTCAGGCGCGAGAGGATGAAGCTGCCGCCAATGTCGGGGAAGAAGCCGATGCCCACCTCGGGCATGGCGAACAGGGCTTTCTCCGTCATCACGCGGTGGGAGCCGTGACACGAGATGCCGACCCCTCCCCCCATCACGATGCCGTCGATCAGCGAGACGTAGGGCTTCGGGAACCGCGCAAGGCGGGCGTTCATCCGGTATTCGTCGGCGAAGAAGGCGATCGACTCCGGAGCGGAATAGCCGGCGTCGTGGACGCGCCTGATGTCGCCGCCCGCCGAGAACGCCCTGCCCTCGGCCTGGACGACGACGAGTTCGACCGAGTCGTCCGCCTCCCAGGCTTCGAGCGCGCGCGTCAGCGCCATCACCATCCCGTGGCTGACGGCATTCAGCGCCTTCGGCCGCGTCAGCGTCACCAGACCCGCCTTGCCGCTCCGCTCAAAACGGATTTCGTCTCCACCCCCAAAGTCGATCACTGGTCGATTCGCCTTCTGTTTCCTCAGCACTAGTGGACGACAGCCGGCAAAGCCGTCAACGCCGTATCGCCTCCCAGAGGCCGCATGGGTGCGGCGGGAGCCCAACGAGCGGTTTCTCGCAGCGTCCCGCCGTGATACGAGGCGGCAAGGAGACGACGACATGACCAGACACGCAAGGGCCCTTCCCGCCGGCAGGCGTACCGTGGACGAGATCACCGGCAGCCGCCGGCTGCGACGGATGCGCAAGGCCGACTGGTCACGACGACTGGTGCAGGAAAACCGGCTCACCGTCGACGACCTGATCTGGCCGATCTTCCTCATCGACGGCGAGGACCGCCGCGAGGAAATCCCGGCAATGCCCGGCGTCTACCGCCTGTCCATCGACAATGCCGTGCGCGAGGCGGAGCGCGCCGCGAAGCTCGGCATCCCTGCCCTTGCCACCTTCCCGAACGTCGACATTTCGCTGCGCGACGAGACGGGATCCGCCATTCTCGACCCCGACAACCTGATCAACCGCGCGACGCGCGCAATCAAGGCGGCAGTGCCCGAGATCGGCGTGATCACCGACGCCGCGCTCGACCCGTTCACCAGCCACGGGCATGACGGCATCCTGCGCGACGGCATCATCGTCAACGACGAGAGCGTGGAACAGGTCACCGCCGCCGCCGTGCTGCAAGCGGCAGCCGGCGCCGACATCATCGCGCCCTCGGACATGATGGATGGACGCATCGGCGCCATCCGCGACGCGCTCGACGCCAACGGCTTCCAGGACGTCGCCATCATGTCCTACGCGACCAAGTTCGCCTCGGCCTTCTACGGCCCCTATCGCGAGGCGATCGGCACCAAGGGCCTCCTGAAGGGCGACAAGAAGACCTACTATATCGACCACGCCAATTCGGACGAGGCCGTGCGCGAGGCGGAGCAGGACCTGCTCGAGGGCGCCGACATGCTGATGGTGAAGCCCGGCCTGCCCTATCTCGACATCATCCGTCGGCTGAAGGACGAGTTTTCGATGCCGACCTTCGCCTACCAGGTCTCGGGCGAATACGCGATGATCAAGGCGGCAGCCGCGAACGGCTGGATCGATGGCGAGAAGGTGATGATGGAATCGCTGCTGGCCTTCAAGCGGGCCGGCTGCGACGGCATCCTCACCTACTTCGCGCCCGAGGTCGCCGCCCTGCTGAAAGGTTGAGCCGGACCGACCAGCTCGGCATTTTCTCCTGATCCCGGCACAAGCGACTGCCAGGCGACAACGGCCGCGCTCGTCTCACACCCTATCGTTGCTCGCCAGGATGCGCGCGGCGCGGGACGGGCCTGCCGAAGATCGACCGGCGCAACCGGCCATCCGGCGAAGCATCCTGTTGCTGCCGCGGGATGCCCCAGTACTCGTGATAGATCTCGTCGATAAGGTATCGCAGCGGGTGCATGGCAAGCTCCAGTTTTGGATCGATCCAATGCATCGACCCACTTCTCTTTGAATCGATCCAAGACTATGAATGTCTCGGGCAGTGGTCAAGACAAATTTGAACCGATCCAAGATTAATGCTAGGGCCGCGACATGAAGACCCAGACCGTCCGTCTGTCCGATGTCGCGAAGGCCGCGGGCGTCTCGCGCGGAACCGCCTCGAATGCCTTCAACCACCCCGAGATCGTGCGGCCGGAAGTCCGGGAGAAGGTCCTCGCGGCAGCCGCCGCGCTCGGCTATGCCGGCCCTGATCCACGCGGCCGCATGCTGCGGGCCGGCAAGGTCAACGCCATCGGCGTCGCCACGGCGGAGCCCCTCGCCTATTTCTTCGAGGACCCGTTTGCGCGGGTGGTCATGTCGGGCATCGCGCAGGCCTGCGACGAGACCGGCGCCGGCATATCGCTGGTCTCGGCCGCGAACGAAGAGCACCTCGCCTGGAACATCCAGAATGCGCTGGTCGACGGCTTCGTCGTCTTCTGCATCGAAGGCGGCTCGCGCCTTGTCGAACTCACGCGTGAAAGGCGGCTGCCCTTCGTCACGCTGGACTACGGCTTTGACGACGACACGGTGTCGAGTATCGGCATCGACGACGTGGACGGCGCCACGCGGGCAGCGCGCCACCTCACCGGGCTTGGGCACCGTCGGTTCGCGATCCTGTCACTCGCCTCGGTCGACGGCAGGACCGGTCCAGCCACCCCCGCGAATGCCGAAGCCGCGGTCTACTCGGGAACCCGCGATCGCATGCGAGGCTATTTCTCCGCCATCGCTGACGCAGGGATCGCGCCCGAGTCGGTCTCGATCTTCGAAACCGACAACGACGAGCCGAGCACAAGGCGCGCGCTCGACCACATCTTCGCCCAACCCGAACGGCCGACCGCCATCCTGGCCATGTCGGACCGCATGGCGCTCACAGCGCTCGACTGGCTGGCCGAGCACGGCCTGTCGGTCCCGCAGGACGTATCCGTCGTCGGCTTCGACGGCGTGCCGGAAAGCGAAACGTCACGGCCGCCGCTGACGACCGTGGCACAACCGATGATCGAGATGGGCCGGCGCGCGGTCTCCGCAATCCTCGACTTCGATGGGAGCGTGCGACGCGAGGCTCTGGACCTGGAGCTCGTGGTCCGCCAGTCGACCGCCCCGCCACCGTGCGGCTGACGGTAGCAGCTTCCCAACGACGGGATCTCCGTCAGGGGAAGGTCTGTCGCTGCCGTTCTGCGCCTTCAAGGGTGAAACGATGACGGATGGATCGACAGGCACCACAGCCCGCGCGCAGGCGGCGCCGCGCTTGCTCAGGCGGCCGCGTCCCTGACAGCAGCAAGGGCCGGCCGGCGCTCCTCGGGGACGGCCAGGCCGCCGGTGCGCAGCAACGCGGCGAAGCGGCCGTTCTGGGACGCCAGCTCCTCGAAACCGCCCATCTCGACGATGCGCCCCCTGTCCATGAAGATGACGAGGTCGGCATCCCGGACGGTCGAGAGGCGATGGGCGATCACGAAGGTGGTGCGCCCCTTCCGCAGCGCGTCAATGGCATCCTTGACGCGCGCCTCGGTCTCCACGTCGAGCGCGCTGGTCGCCTCGTCCAGCACAAGAATCGGCGCATTCTTGAGGATGGCGCGGGCAATCGCGATGCGCTGGCGCTCGCCGCCGGAGAGCTGGCCGCCGCGCTCGCCGGCAATGGTGTCGTAGCCCTCGGACTTCGCCAGGATGAACTCCTGCGCCGCAGCCGCCTCGGCAGCGGCGTGGACGTCGGCGTTCGGCGCTCCCTCGCGCCCGAGCCGGATATTCTCCTCGATCGACCGGTTGAGCATGCCGGCGTCCTGGAAGACAGCGGCGATGGCATGTCGCAGCGACTGGCGCGTGACTGTCCGGATGTCGACGCCATCAATGAGGATGCGGCCCCGGTCGGGTTCGTAGACACGCTGCAGCAGGTTGATGAGCGTCGTCTTGCCGGCGCCGGTCGGGCCGACGATCGCGACGGTCTTGCCGGCGCTGACGTCGAAGTCGATGTCCTGAACGCCCTCGCCGGAGTCCGGGAACGTGAAGTCGACATTCTCGAACCGTACGTTGCCGGTGACGACCGGGCCGAGGTCACGCATGCCGGCGGGCTCGGCCACGTCAGCGGATGCGTCTTCCATCTCGTAGAAGGCTTCAAGCTTGGCCCGCGCCTCGAAGATCTGGTTTACGAACGCGGACATCTGGTCCAGCCGGCTGATCAGGAGCGTTGCGAAGCCGGTGAACGCGACGATGTCGCCGATGCGAAGTTCGCCGCGTGACACCAGCAGAGCGCCGATTATGAGCACGACCATCATCGAGATCGTGGAGGCAAGGCGGTTCAGCGCACTAGCCAGCGCCCACCAGTCGAGCACCGGAAACTGCGCGTCGAGCAGCCGTCGGGTCAGCTTCTGGAGTTCCGCCGCTTCCTTGTTGATGCGGTTGTAGCTCTGAAGGACGGTGACGTTGCTGACGGAGTCGGTCACGCGGGCGAACACGTCATGGTAGTGCGCCTCGACTTGCGCCTGCCCTTCCTTGGTCTTGCGCATCACCACGCGGCCGATGATCAGATAGGCCGCGCCGAGGCCCAACAGCACCAGCGACATGCGCAGATCCATCGACACCGCAGTGGGAATGAGCAGGAGCAGCGCGACCGCCATCGACAGATGCGTGCGCATGAATTCGAGCCACAGCGTGAAGAGCGTCTCGACCGCGCGCAGCATCGTATGCAGCGCCTGCGAGGTACCCCGGCGCTTGTGCCAGGAGAGCGGCATGGAGATCGCTCGCTCGAAGGACTCGCACAGCACTTCGGTACGGCGCACATGCGCCAATCGGTCGGCGCCGCGCGCGACGAGGACAAAGGCGACGATGTTGAACGACCCCAGCCCCGCCCACGCCGCAAGCGACATGGCGAGGTCGCTGCCGTCGGTGATCGCTTCAATGATGTGTCCGAAAAGTATGGGCTCGGCGATCGTGAAGATGCCGAGCGCTACGTTGGCCGCGCAGATGAGCGCCACGCGGCGCTTTTCGGTCGCGAGGTAGCCCAGAGCTCGGCAATACACCTGGATCAAAGTCACTCAGCGAACCCTCGGCGCGACGATTGTGCGGCGCAGCATGCCGCATTTAGCTCGTGCCACTTCGGCTTTCAATTCTCCGTGACGCGAGCGGTTCCTCAATCGACTACAAATGATTGTAACCGCGCGAAATCCTCCGTGATCAGATAACAAATTGAGTTACAAAGAAAAATGGCGAGGCTGCGGCAAAACAGTGACAAATATTGTGATGTCATGACGCAGCCTTCCGCAGACGAGTACTGCTGGCCGACCCCGGCAACGGAAAACCCTTTGCTGGCATGGGCTTGCCGTTGACCGTTACTTTTGGCGTGCCCGCCTCGCCATCCCTCGACACCACGATGTGAACCTGTGTGCCGTCGAGAGTGAGCGTCGCCTCGAACCCTTCCCACGTGCCCGGTAGCGCCGGCTCGACCAGCAGCCGGCCGCCGCGCCGCGAGATGCCCAGGATGCCCTCGACGGCAGCGCGGTAAAGCCAGCCTGCCGAGCCGGTGTACCACGTCCAGCCGCCTCGGCCCGCCATCGAGCCTTCCGAATAGACGTCCGCCGCCACCACGTAGGGTTCGACGCGGTAGCGTTCGGCATCCTGCTCGGTGAGCGCATGGTTGAGCGGATTGAGCATCTGGAAGCACGCCCAGGCGTCATCGGCACGGCCCAGCCTGGCCAGCGCGATCACGAACCAGGTGGCCGCGTGGGTGTACTGGCCGCCGTTCTCACGCACCCCCGGCGGATAGGACTTGATGTAGCCCGGCTCCTTCTCGGTGTCCCGGAACGGCGGCTTGAAGAGCCGCACGATGGAGAGATCCTTGTCGACCAGCTCCCGCATCGCGGAGTCCATGGCGCGCGAGGCATGCTCCCTATCTCCGCCGGCAAGGACGCTCCACGACTGCGCGATGGAGTCGATCCTGCACTCGTCGGAGCGGCTCGAACCGAGCGGCGTGCCGTCGTCGTAGCTGGCGCGCCGGTACCACTCGCCGTCCCAGCCGTTCTTTTCAAGGGCCTTGGCTAGGGCATGCATGTGGCGCTCCCACGCATCGGCGCGTTCCTTGTCGCCACGTTCGCGCGCCAGCGGGATGATGCCCCGCAGCGTGGCCAGCAGGAACCAGCCGAGCCACACGCTGTCGCCCTTGCCGCCCTCGCCCACGCGGTTCATGCCGTCGTTCCAGTCGCCGCCGAGGATGAGCGGCAGGCCGCTTTCGGCCGTCCGGGCAATCGCGAGATCCAGGCCCCGCGCAGCGTGCTCATAGACGGGCACCGCTTCCCGCATCGGCTCGGGCGTGAAGAAGGCATCGTGCTCGCCGGGCTTCAGTGCCGGCCCCGTGAGGAACGGAACCTCCTCGTCCAGGATCGAGACATCGCCGGTAACCGCCACGAAATGCGCCACCGCGTAACCCAGCCACACGACGTCATCCGAGATCATGGTGCGCACGCCGGCGCCCGTGCGCGGAAGCCACCAGTGCTGGACGTCGCCCTCGGGGAACTGCCGCGACGCGGCATTGAGGATTTGCGCGCGCGCAAGTTCCGGGTCGTGCATCAGCAGGGCCAGCGTATCCTGGAGCTGGTCGCGGAAGCCGAAGGCGCCGCTCGCCTGATAGAAGGCCGAGCGCGCCCGGATGCGGCACGCCAGGCTCTGGTAAGGCAGCCAGCGGTTGACCAGCAGGTTCATAGCCTCGTCGGGCGTGTCGATCTGGATGGTCTCCAGGAATGCGTCCCACGCCTCGCGATTGCGCACCAGCCGCTCGTCGAAATCGCGGGCGCGATGACGCTCGACCAAGGCCCTCGCTTCCTCTTCGCCGGAAGCATCTCCGAGCAGCCAGAGGATCGAGACCTCGCTGCCCGCCGGAATCTCGACCTGCCGCGCTATCGCCGCGCAGGGATCGGTGCCGGCCTCGATGCGGCCGCTGAGCGGGAGCCCGCGCTTCACGACCTCAGGCAGCTCCACGCTGCCGCCGACGCCGATGAACTCTGAGCGGTCTGCAGTAACGGAATCCGCGTCCCCGTCGATGGCGAAGAAAGCCGTGCGATCCGAGAAGTCGAGATGGTACGGGTTGCGAGCCAGGAGCGCTCCGGTCGCCACATCGCGCGCGGGAACGATGGTCGGCCCGCTGCGCATGCGGTTGTTGCCGAGCACCCATTCGACATAGCCGTACACGGTAAGACGTGCGGGCAGCGAACCGGTGTTGCGCAGCCGCAGGCGAGTGACGCGAACCGGGTCCTCGGGGTCCACGAGATGGATGGCTTCCGCCAGGATGGAGCCGCGGCGTGCCGTGAAGGTGCTCACACCCTGCCCGTGCCGGGCCTCGTAGGTTACCGCGGGGTCGCGGACAACCGCTGCATAGGGCGAGAACGCCCGGCGGCTCGAATGATCGTAGATGTAGATCGCCTCGCCCGGACGGTTCGAAACCGGGTCGTTGCTCCACGGCGTGAGCTGGAAGTCGCGGCTGTTGCGGCTCCAGGTGAAGGCGGAGCCTTCCGCCGAGATGTGGAACCCGAACTTCGGGTTGGCGATGACGTTGATCCAGGGTTGCGGGGTCACGCGCGTGCCCGTGAGCCGCACGCAGTACTCGCGGCCGTCCTCCGTGAACCCGCCATAGCCGTTCCAGAACTTCAGGCCCGAGCCGTCCGCGACGCGGTCATTGCCGCCGATGCGGCGATTGGCCAGCACGGAAACCGAAGGCTGCGCCACGGACTGGTCCTCCGCCGGCCGCGCCTGCTCGCGCACCTGGATGGCGTGGGCCTCGGCACGTTCGATCTGGTCGAGGATGGTGCCGTTGCGCGTGTGCAGGACGATCCGTGCCGAGGCAAGTAGCGTGCGGTAGGACGGCTCGTCCATGAGATCGCGTCGGACCGCGAAGATGTGCTGGCGCGGACCGAGCTCATGGCCGCGCAAGCGGCTGTTGTCGCAGAGCGACTCGATCGCCTGCTGCAGATCCTGCACGTAGGACGCCGCCTGCTCGTTGACGATGACGAGGTCCGCAAGCAGGCCGCGGGCACGCAGGTATTCCTGGTAGCGAAGCGCCTCGTTGATGATCTCGAGATCCGCCACGTCGCCGATCCGCACGGCGAAGATCGGGAAGTCGCCCGAAATCGCCATCGGCCACAGGTCCGACTGCTTGCCAAGGCTGCTGGCCACCATGTCCGCCGGTGCCCGCAGCCCCGGATCGGGATATATGAGGTAGCGGGCCAGCCGCTGTACGTTCGACGCGTCCGCGAGGCTGAGCCCGATGTGCCGGGTCTGCACCTGAGAGCGGGTCCATGACAGCATCGCCTGCCGGCTGAAGCTGTCGGGGTAGTTGAGGAGCGACACCGCTTCCTCGACCTCGGCGCGGGAGGCGCCGACAACGGTCCAGAAGGTGAGCTGGATCTTCTTGTTGGCCGGCACCCGCACCTTGCGGCGCAGCGAGGCGATCGGGTCGAGGGTGAACCCTGACGTCCCGCCAAGCACAGCGCCGGGATCGAAGGCGGCGGAGTCCGCGATCGTGCGGCCGCGGCCGATGAAGGCGCGACGGTCGGTCTCGGCCTCGGTGTCGCGGGCGCTGCCCGCCGGCTCGGTGACGAAATGCGCGGCCACGACGTCGGGCTCGTTCGCCGCCCGCTTGCGACGGGTCGCGAAGATCTTGTCGCCGCCGGGGCCGATCTCGGTCTCCACGAACATCTTCGAGAATACCGGATGTGCGCTGTCGGAAGCCTCCGGCGCGAGCGCGAACTCGACGTAGGAAGTCAGTTCGAGCTGCTGGTCGACATCGGACTCGTTGTGGATGGTGATGCGACGGCCCTCGCCGTTCGCCTCGGCCACGACGATGACCTCGACCTCGCTGCGCAGCTTGCCGACCTGTTTGGTGAAGGTGGCCTTGTCGTCGGCGAAGAGCGTGAAGCAGTGCTCCTCCTCGGCCGACCGCGGGCCCGGCGTGGCCGACCACCACTCTCCGGTCGCGACGTCGCGGATGAAGAGGAACGTGCCGTCGCGATCCTCGCTGGGATCGCCCTTCCAGCGCGTGACGGCGAGGTCGTTCCACTTGCTGTAGCCGGTACCCGTCGCGGTGACCATGACGGAGTAGCGGCCGTTGGACATGAGGTTGGTCGCCGGCAGGGAGCGGGCCGGATCCAGCACCAGGCGGGTGTCGGAGCTGGTCGGAACCTCCTCGGCAACCGCGCGGTCGTCGGCCTCGGTGCGGGTCGTCGCGATCGGGATGTCGCGCGGCGCCTTCTCCTGCAGCAGGAGCTCCGCCGCCTCGATCACCGGATCGGCGTGGAAGCGGTCGCGCATACGGCCCTCGAAGATGGCGTTTGCCACCGCCACGATCGACATGCCCTGATGGTGGGCCATGTAGTTCTGCACCACCACGTGGGTCGCGCCTTCCGGTACCCGCTGAGGCGTGAAGTCGATGGCGTCATGGAATCCGTAGCGGCCGAGACCGCCAAGCGTGGCCAGGCGCTTCAGGTTCTTCACCGCTTCATGCGGCATGAACTGCGCGGCCAGCAGCGTCGCGTAAGGCGCCACCACCGTGTTCTGCCCCAGACCGCGCTTCAGGCCGAGCCCAGGTACGCCGAAATTCGTGTACTGGTAGGTCATCTCCCGGTCGCGCGCATTGTAGGCGGCCTCCGAAATGCCCCACGGGATGTTCTTCTCCCTGCCATAGCGGATTTGGCGCAGGATGATCAGGTTGTTGGTCTGGTTGAGGATGCCGCCCTGCGGCTCCTTCATCACCAGCGGCGGCATCAGGTACTCGAACATCGATCCGGACCAGGACACGAGCGCGCCCTTGAAGCCGATCTCGACGATCGGCCGCCCGAGGCGGAACCAGTGCTCCGTCGGAAGGTCGCCTTTCGCCACGCCGAAGAGGCTGGTGAGGCGCGCCTCGGATGCCAGCAGGTCGTAGCAAGCCTCGTCGAGTTGGTGATCGGAAATCCGGTAACCGATCGAAAGCAGCTTCCTGTCCTGGCGAAGCAGGAAGGAGAAATCCATTTCGAAGGCGAACCTGCGGGTGCGCTCCCGCAGGTCGAGCAGGTGCGCCCTGAGCGCGGCGACCGCGCGGTCGTCGCTGTGGGCGTCCTCGACATGCGCCTCACAGGTAGCCTGGAGCTTCGCGGCCCACTCGACCAGGATTTCGCTGCGGGTCGTACGCGCTTCCGCATGGATGGCGGCGGCGAGCTTGCGCATCTCGCCGGCCAGGACGGTGAGGTTCAGCGTCCGGATCGAGGCCATCTCGGGCTGGCCCTTGATGGTCTCGACGGCGCGACGCATGCCCTCGATCCGGTCGCTCAGCCGCTGCCGCAGGGGGCGGAGTTGGCGGCGGTCGTCCGGCAGGTCGCGAAGGCTCTCCTCGAGGATGGTGACGGCGTCGAGGACGCCGTCGAACTCGCCCTGGAGATGCACCGACGGCGCTTCCGCCCACTCGGCGCAGGCTGCGGCCGTGGCGACCAGATGGCCGGCTAGGTTGCCGCTGTCCACGGCCGAGACGTAGAGCGGCAAAAGCGGCTTCAGCGTGTCGGTCGTGTACCAGTTGTACAGATGGCCGCGGAAGCGTTCCATCCGCTCCAGCGTCGCCATGGTCTGCTCGATGCGCCGCGCCGCCTCGTGCAGGCTGATCCAGCCGAAATCCCGCGCCGAGACGACGGAGAGGAGGTAGACGCCGATGTTCGTCGGCGAGGTTCGCGCCGCCACGACGGGGCTCGGCGTCTCCTGAAAGTTGTCAGGCGGCAGCCAGTTGTTTTCCGCCGTGACGAAGGTCTCGAAATAGGCCCAGGTCCGGCGCGCGGCGACGCGGAGCGCAACCCGGTCCTCGTCGGCCACGCGCAACCGGTCTTCCGTCTCGGCGGAGCGGCTGATCAGCCAGGCGAATGCCGGCGATCCCGCCCAGAACAGCATGAAGAAGCAGGCAACGAAGGTTCCGGTCGAATCCGCCAGGACGGGGATCACAACGCCGACTATGGCGATGATGACCGCGCCGTACATCAGCTTGTAGTAGGACAGAAGGTCGTTGCCGTTCTTCTTCTTCGCCTGCGAAGCGGCCGTCCATTCGAGCAGATGCCGGCGGCTTATGAAGAGTCGGTAGAGCGTGCGGATGATGGCGTCGGCCATCATCCAGGCCGAGTGCGCCATGAGCACGATCTTGAGCGCCACCAGCGCCGTGCCGAACGCCACGTCGCGCCACAGCGCGTTGAAATGACCCCGCGCCGTCACATCCCCGCCCTTGGGGATGATGGCGTGGACGATGTCGAAGGTCGGCGACATGAACAGCGACAGGATCAGCAGGGCCTGCCACTGTGCGGCCTGTGTGAACGGCAACAGCGACCAACCGGCGATGGACGCCATGACCCAGAAGATCGGCGTGATCGAGCGACGCAGGTTGTCGACCATCTTCCAGCGCGAAAGCGCCGGAACGCCCGACTGCGGGTCGAAGATGTAGCGCAGCAGCTGCCAGTCGCCCCTCGCCCAGCGATGGTGGCGCGAGGCGTCGACCGAGTACTGGGTCGGATAGTCCTCGACCAGTTCGACGTCGGTGGCCAGCCCGCAGCGCGCGTAAGAGCCTTCCAGGAGGTCGTGGCTGAGCACAGCGTTCTCGGGAATGCGTCCCTTCAGCGCCGCCTCGAAAGCATCCACGTGATACAGGCCCTTGCCCGTGAACGTGCCCTCGCGGAACACGTCCTGATAGAGATCCGAGACCGCGAAGACGTAGGGATCGAGGCCGCGGTTGGCAGAGAACACGCGCTGGAAGAACGACGCCTCGTCGCCGGTCGTCAGCGAGGCGGTGACGCGCGGTTGGAGGATCGAATAGCCGCTCACGACCCGCCGGCCACTGCCGTCGATCTGCGGCCGATTGAGCGGATGCGCCAGTTTTCCGACAAGCCCCGCCACCACATCGCGCGTCATGCGCGTGTCGGCGTCGAGGGTCATCACATAGACGATACCGGGAGGCAGTGGGTGATCCGGCGGCAGGAAGGTGGTGTCGCGGTCGCCCCGCAGGAGCAGGTTGAGTTCGTGCAGCTTGCCGCGCTTGCGCTCCCAGCCCATCCAGCAGCCCTCGGACTGGTTGTACAGGCGTCGGCGATGCAGGAGGTAGAAGCGCGGCGCATCCGAGCTCGGATGCCGCGCGTTGAGCCGGGTGATCTCATCACGCGCATATTGCAGGATCTCGTCGTCGCGCGCCGTGCGCTCCACCGCGCTGTCCGGCCAGTCGGAGAGGAGCGCGAAGTGCACCGCGCCCTTCATGTTGGCGAGGAAATGCACCTCGAGGTTGCGAACGCTCTCGTCGACGTCGTCGCGCGAGCCGATCAGCGAGGGCACGACGACGAGCGTGCGCTGCTCCTCCGGAATCCCTTCCTTGTATTCGTAGCCCACTAGCCGGCTGGGCTTCAGGAACAGGAGAACGACGGTGTTGAAAAAGGAGACTGCGCCCTCGCTGGCGGGAACCGAGAACAGCACAAGAAGCAGCGCGATCGCCCAGCCCGGAAGGCCGAGCTCATGCAGCGCCATGCCGGCCAGAAGCATGAGCACCGCGGTGAGCAGCAGGACGGGAATAGCGATGCCCAGCCAGCCACTGCGGCGGAAGGCACGCAGCAGCCTACGGGAGAAGGGCGGTTTGTAGCCGATGGCTTTTTCCAGCTCTTCGCGGCGGTCTCCTACGAGGAAGAAGCCGACATCCGTGCCTTCCTGATCCGTGGCAGCCTCGCCCGGTCGGTGCGACCGGCCGGCAAGCTCCACGGCCCGGCTGGCGACGTCGTACTCGGAAAGACCGGAATGCCTTGCCAGATCCTCGATTTCGCCGCGGTACTGATTGCGGGACTTGAAGTCGAGCTCCGCATAGTCGCTCCGCTCGCGCAGCAGCGCGTCGATGCGGCTGACGTCCTCAAACCAATCCGGCCACTCGATGTCGTTGATCAGCCGGAGCCCGCGGATGATGTTGCCGGCGGTGACGTTACCTGCCGAGAGGGTCTGGTGCTCCTGGAGGATGATCGCCTCCGCGTCGGAGCCGGCCTTCTCGAGCTGTTCTTCCAGCCAAACCAGCGCCTCGCCCGAGTTCAGCGAGCCGTCACGCAGGCGATAGAGAAGCTGCGTCGCAAAAGTCGTGTCGCGCGCGTGCGCCTCGTAACCGCTCAGCAGATCGCGGCGCCCCTTCTCGTCCTCGCTGGCGAGCACCAGGTCGGCCACGTTGTTGGCGGCGACCCGGAGCTCGCGGGCGCGCTTCACCCTGACGGCGATGCGCCGCATGTTCTCCACAAGCACGAAGCGCAGCAACGAGGGCAGCGCCCACAGTTCACCGATGCTCAGCGGCTGGACGCTCTGATAGCCGTCCACCAGCGCCTTCAGCATGGGCGCGGATACCGCGCTGTCGCTGTGGGCGACGTAGTACCAGGCGAGCACGAGGACGCGCGGAACGCTGCCGCCCGTCGGCAAGTCTATCGTGGGAAGCTGCCGATAGAACCGAGGCGGCAGGTCTCGCTTAACCTGGAAGGTCGCTTCCTCGACCACGTAATTGTTGTCGAGAAGCCATTGAGCCGCCGGCGTTATCGGTTCGCCCCGCGCCTGCGCCTCTCCAGTTGCCCGGTAGCCGTCGAGGATGCGTTCCGCATTGTCGCGAACGCGCACATGGAAATCGAAAGCCGTAAGTCCGCAAGTGTCGCCCAGCTCGCCACGGGCGATGGCCGCCCCGAGTTCCTTGAGACGATCCTCCTGCAAGAAGGCAGCCCGAATCGCAGGCTCTGCCGGTAGCGGAAGGGCGGGAACAACTGGCTTGGCCACGCCTGCCCCCTTGATGGTGCTCATGGTTATCCCAAAATTCCCGAAATTTCGTGATCACGAATGCCGGCGCGGAGCACACAGCCGATTTAAACCGTTTCGCGGGCGAAAGGTTGCACGGAATGGCCTAAGTCCGGCCCAGGACAACCGCGAAACGTCAGCGTCAGCTCATCTCCGCAACTTCCCGGCATAGCGTCCAATACACGCCACCGTGAGCGTGGCGATTGGGGCTTTTTCGTGGTGGCGGTGCCCGCTGCCGGCTTTGTTCAGCGCAGGATGCCGGGAAGGTCGAGTTGATGGGTGCGGGCGCATTCGACGGCGATCTCGTAGCCGGCGTCGGCATGGCGCATGACACCGGTGGCGGGGTCATTCCACAGAACGCGCTCAAGCCGGCGAGCGGCCTCCGGCGTACCATCGGCAACGATCACCATGCCAGCGTGTTGGGAGAAGCCCATGCCCACGCCGCCTCCGTGATGGATCGACACCCAGGTCGCGCCCGAGGCGGTGTTGAGCAGTGCATTCAGGAGCGGCCAGTCCGAGACGGCGTCGGAACCGTCTCTCATCGCCTCGGTCTCGCGGTTCGGCGAGGCCACGGACCCCGAATCGAGATGGTCGCGGCCGATGACGACGGGCGCCTTGAGCTCCCCCTTCGCGACCATCTCGTTGAAGGCCAACCCGAGCCGGTGGCGGTCGCCGAGCCCGACCCAGCAGATGCGCGCCGGCAGCCCCTGGAAGGCGATCCGCTCACGCGCCATGTCCAGCCAGTTGTGGAGATGGGTGTTGCCGGGGGTAAGTTCGCGGACCTTCGCGTCGGTCCGGTAGATGTCCTCGGGATCGCCGGAGAGCGCTGCCCAGCGGAACGGCCCGATACCCCGGCAGAAGAGCGGACGGATATAGGCCGGTACGAAGCCAGGAAACGCAAAAGCATTCTCGAAGCCCTCGTCCTTCGCCACCTGCCTGATGTTGTTGCCGTAGTCGAGGGTCGGCACGCCGGCGTTCCAGAACGCCACCATCGCCTCGACATGCGTGCGCATGGAGGCGCGCGCCGCCTTCTCGACCGCTGCCGGATCGCTAACGCGCTTTTCACGCCATTCAGCCATCGTCCAGCCGGCGGGCAGATAGCCATTGATCGGATCGTGGGCCGAGGTCTGGTCCGTCAGCATGTCCGGCCGAATGCCGCGGCGGAACAGTTCGGGCACGATTTCTGCCGCGTTGCCGAGCAGGCCGACCGATTTGGCCTCGCCGGCCTTCGTCCAGCGCTCGATCTTGGCCAGCGCCTCGTCGATCGTCTCCGCCTTCTCGTCGAGGTAACGGGTGCGCAGGCGGAAATCGATGGAGTCCGGGTTGCACTCGATGGCGAGGCAGCACGCACCGGCCATCACCGCGGCGAGCGGCTGCGCACCGCCCATGCCGCCGAGACCGGCTGTCAGAATCCACCTGCCCTTCAGGTTGCCGCCATAGTGCTGGCGACCGGCCTCCACGAAGGTCTCGTAGGTACCTTGAACGATGCCCTGGGTGCCAATGTAGATCCACGAGCCGGCCGTCATCTGGCCGTACATCATCAGCCCTTGCCGATCGAGCTCGTTGAACTTCTCCCAGGTCGCCCAGTGCGGGACGAGGTTGGAGTTGGCGATCAGCACGCGCGGCGCGTCGGGATGGGTCCGGAACACACCGACAGGCTTGCCCGACTGCACGAGCAGAGTCTGGTCGCTCTCCAGCGTCTTGAGGGTGGCGACGATGCGATCGAAGTCGTCCCAGGTGCGGGCCGCGCGCCCGATGCCGCCATAGACGACGAGCTCATGCGGGTTCTCGGCCACGTCCGGGTCGAGGTTGTTCATCAGCATGCGCAGCGGCGCTTCCGTGGTCCACGCCTTGGCGTTGAGCTGCGGCCCGCGCGGCGCACGGACTTCCCGAATGTTGCGGCGCGGATCGCTCATCTGTCCCTCGTCCGTGGTTGTTGTGCGCAACTTCGTGCTGCAGGCGGCTGCCAGGTCACCGCGTCGCCACGCTTCCCTGAGATCGGTCTATGAGTGTCGGCGCAATCGCCTCCAGCCGCATGAGGATTTGCGACAGCACGCGCCGCAAAGCCGTCGCCTTCGTGTCATCGTAGAGGAAAGGCTGCGCTTCGGTCGCGAGATGGGTGCGCTGCGCCAGTTCCATCTGGATGGCGTGGACGTTCTCTGCCGGTCGCCCGTAGTGGCGCGTGGTCCAGCCGCCCCGAAAGCGTCCGTTGAAGACATGGGTATGACCAGACGCCGCGCACACCTCCGCGGCGGCCGCCTCGATCGCCGGCGCGCAGGTCTTGCCGCCGTCGGTGCCGACATTGAGGTCCGGCAGCACGCCATCGAACAGGAACGGGCAGACGGATCGGATGGAGTGGCAGTCGTAGAGGATGGCGACCCCGTGCTCGGATTTCACCCGTGCGATCTCGCCGGCCAAGGCGGCATGATAGCGGGCGTGGAACGCCGCCAGGCGCCGCGCGGTCTCCGCATCGTCCGGGTCGGCGCCGGGCTTCCAGATCGGGTTGTTGTCGAAGTCGGTCAGCGGAACCAGCCCCGTCGTGTTCTGGCCGGGATAGAGGCTTGCGCCGGACGGGTCACGGTTGGCGTCGATCACGTAACGGTGGAAGGTGGCCCGCACCATCGTCGCATCGGGCAGCAGCCCGTCATATAGGCGGTCGACATGCCAGTCCGTATCGCGGAGCCGCAGGCCCTCTTCGTTCAGGCGCGCCGCGACATCGTCGGGCACATGCGTTCCGACATGCGGAAAGGCGAGGATGACCGGCGACTTGCCGCGGCGGATATCGACTGGTTCCATGGGCGCGGAGTACCTTTCGCACACACAATTTGTCAAACGAAGGGGCGACTTGTCGATAGATCCTCACAAGGCACCTTACTCATCCAAGGGCGGCGCGGTCATAAGGTCCACGAGCACCCGGAACTCGCGAAACTGCGGCCGGTCGAGCGGCCTCACGATCCAATAGCCCGCCTCCATGCCGAGGCTGTCTTCCTCCAGCCTGACGAGCCGTCCGGCGCGCAGCGATCCCTGGCACAGCGGCAAGGAGCCGAGCAGCACGCCGGCACCAGCCTCGGCCGCGAGCAGCGCCTGCTTGAACGTGTCGAACCGCAGCAGCGGCACCGGAGGCGCGGCCGTACCCGTGGCGATCGCCCAGTCCCGCCAGCCCGGCCTGGGGCCGGAGACCGCGATGCGCGGCAGGTCCGTCCAACGCGCCGCTCCCGCGACGAGGCGCGGCGCCGCAACCGGCACCAGCTCCTCGGCATAGAGCGGGGACGCCTCGACACCCTGCCAGCCGCCATCGCCGAAGCGGATCTCCAGATCGGCTTCGCTCAACGCATAGTCCGGGAGGCGCTGGATCGTCTCGAACGAGAACTGGACGTGCGGCAGCGCCCGCCGCAGCACGGCCAGGCGCGGCACGATCCACAACTCGATGACCGACCCGGACGCGGCGATGCTGATCTTGCGCCGCGGCGCGGCGAACAGGTTCGAGGTGGAGCGTGCGAGTTGTGATAGCGCCGACTGCACGTGCGGAAGCCACGCCTCGCCCGGAACCGAGAGGGTCACGCCGCGCGCGCGCCGCTCGAAAAGCTGTGCCCCGATCCGCAGTTCCAGGTTGCGGATGCGCTGGCTCACGGCGGCCTGCGTCAGTCCGAGCTCGCCAGCCGCCGCAGTGAAGCTGCCCAGCCGGGCGGCGGCTTCGAATACCCGGATCCACTCCAGCGGCGGAAGCTCCTCGGTGTCGTAAGCCATAAGACAGGCGATGCCTTCCTGCTCGTTTTCCTTGATTGTGTTTATGGCTGAGGCTGGCTTCAATGTCACCCGACATGCAACGAAATGGATGAGGCAGACATGCTTGCCGATGCGGAAATCCTCGACGGTGGGAGATCAGTGGCCCTGGGGCTGGCGGACGGCCGGCGTCACCGCTTCCACGCCGTCTGGCTGCGCGACAATGCCTGGGACGAGAAGACCCGCGACCCGCGCAACGGCCAGCGGCTGATCACGCTTTCCGATATTCCGGCCGACACGGTGGTCTCCGAGGCGCGGATCGACGGCGATCGGCTGAGCCTCACCTTCCAGCCTGAGGGACGCACGATCTCCTTCGACGGCGCCTGGCTGGCCGACAACGCCTACGATCGCGCCCTCGCGCCTGCGCCCGGCTGGACGGGCCCTGACCTCGAGACATGGGATTCTTCGCTTCAGGCGAGCATCCCGACAGGCGACTTCGCCGAACTGAACGCTGACCGCAAGGCGCTCGGCCGCTGGCTTGCCGGCGTTCGCCGCTATGGTTTCGCCAAGCTCGACGGCGGGCCGGTGGAACCGGAATCCCTGCTGAAGGTCGCCGCGCTGTTCGGCTATGTGCGACAGACCAACTACGGCACCTATTTCGAGGTCCGAACAGAGGTAAATCCGACCAACCTGGCCTATACGGGGCTCGGGTTGCAGGCCCATACCGACAACCCCTACCGCGATCCGGTGCCAACCCTGCAGATCCTCTACTGCCTGGAGAACTCGGCCGAGGGCGGAGAGAACATGGTCGTGGACGGCTTCCGTGCCGCCGAGCGCCTGCGTGACGAAAACCCGCGCGGCTTCGATCTCCTGACGCGCTACTGCGCCCGCTACGAATATGCCGGAAGCGCCGGCGTGCGCCTGCGCTCGCGCCGCCCGATGATCGAGCTCACCCCGGACGGCGAACTGATCTGCGTCCGCTTCAACAACCGCTCGACGGCAGCCATCACCGACGTGCCCTACGAGGACATGGCGGACTACTACGCGGCATATCGCCGGCTGGGTGAGATCATCGACGATCCGGCCATGGAGGTAAGCTTCAAGCTTTCGCCGGGCGAAAGCTTCATCGTCGACAACACCCGCGTCCTGCACGCCCGCAAGGGCTATTCGGGCGCCGGCTCGCGCTGGCTGCAGGGATGCTACGCGGACAAGGACGGCCTGCTCTCGACGCTGTCCGCAATCGAGGCCGAAACCGCGCAACAGGTGAAGGAAGCCGCAGAATGACCCTGCCCGACAAGGACAACCTCACGCCCGAGACGATCGTCACGTTCCTCGCCGACATCTTCGAGCGTCGCGGCGGCGAGGAATATCTCGGCGAGCCGGTGACGATGGCCGAGCACATGCTCCAGGGCGCCTATCTGGCCGAGCAGCAGGGCGAAAGCGAAGAGATCATTGTCGCCGCGCTGCTGCACGACATCGGCCACTTCACCAGCGAGTTCGGCACCTTCAGCATGGACGACACCCACGACCGGTATCATGAGGAGGCCGGGGCGCGGATCCTGGAGCGGTTCTTCCCGAGCATCGTCACCGACTGCGTGCGCCTGCACGTGGCGGCCAAGCGCTACATCTGCGCCACCGACCCGCGCTATTTCGGGCAACTTTCCGAAGCGTCCATCCACTCGCTGAAGCTCCAGGGGGGGCCTATGAGTCCGGAGGAGGTCGCCGAATTCGAGAAGCATCCCAACGTGCGCGAGATCGTCCGGGTGCGCTACCTGGACGACGCCGGCAAGGTGGCGGGGATGGAGACGCCGGGCTTCGCGCACTACGCGCCGATGGTGCAGCGGGTCGTCGATCGGCATTGCGGGAAAATCCCCGCCTGACGGTCTACGCGTCGCATTCGTGGGCCCGCACTGGACAACCCACCTCGGCTCGGCATTGAATCTCACCGCGAGGAGGGATTCATGAACGAGCCGGGCCGGTTGGCCGAAGTACAAGTCGCTGGCGGTAAGGCGCCGTGAAGACGCGCACACGCCGCGGTGGCGGGCGGCCGACGATCGCGGATGTGGCGCGGCTGGCGGGCGTCAGCGCCATCACCGTTTCGCGCGCCCTGCGCGAGCCGGACCGCGTCTCGCAGGACCTGCGCCGGCAGATCGGCACGGCTGTGGCCGAGCTCGGTTACGTGCCTGACCCCAACGCCCGCGCCCTCGCCTCGGCCCGTGCGGACGTCATCGGCGTTCTCGTGCCATCGCTGACCAACAGCGTCTTCGCTGAAGTGGTGCGCGGCATCTATGACGGCCTCGCCGACCGGCGCTTCCAGATCCAGATGGGCAACACCCACTATTCCGGCCTGGAGGAGGAGAGGCTCCTCCAGGTCTTCCTCGGCCAGCGCCCCTCCGCCCTCATCGTCGCCGGCCGCGACCAGACACCCGCGGCGCGCGGGCTGCTGACGCAGGCCGGCTGCCCGGTCGTCCAGATCATGGACCTCGACGACGAGCCGGTCGACATGATGATAGGCTTCTCGCATGTGGAGGGCGGCCGAACCGCTACCGACCACATGATCTCGCGCGGCTACCGGCGCATCGGCTTCATCGGCGCGCGCATGGACCCGCGCTCGCAGCGCCGGCTGGCCGGCTATCGCGCCGCAATGGAAGCAGCCGGCCTCTACGACCCGCGGCTCGTCACCACCACGCCGATCCCCTCGAGCGTGTCTATGGGAGGCGAACTGCTGCGCGACGCGCTGGCGCGAATGCCGACGCTGGACGCCGTCTTCTGCAACAATGACGACCTTGCGCTCGGGGTGTTGTTCGAGTGCCAGCGGGCGGCCATCGACGTGCCGCGCAAGATGGGCATCTGCGGTTTCAACGACCTGGAGATGATGCGCGTTGCCTTCCCGCCGCTGACCAGCATCCGCACCCACCGCTACGATATCGGCCGCCGCGCGGTCGGCATGGTGCTGGGGCGGCTGGCGGGTGAGGATGTCGGGCCCCCGACTGTCGACGTCGGCTTCGACCTCAAGATTCGCGAAAGCACCGCCGGCCCGCGATGACGCTGCGGCCCGGGGTTGCATTCGCGCTGGCGGCGTTCCATCTGCTGGAGAACGCCGTCATGCCGGACAAACCATGATCGAATCGCCCTGCGTCCTCGTCTGCTCGATCGACCAGCGGACGGGATTCTGCTTCGGCTGCGGCCGCACGCGCGACGAGATCGCCTCTTGGCTGACGATGTCCCCGGAGGAACGGCGCACCGTGATGGCCGACCTCCCTGCCCGTCTCTCAACCGTTGTCCGTCCGCCGCGCCGCGAAACGCGGCGGGCGCGGATGGCCCGCGAAGCCCGCTCGAAGGACTGACGGCGATGCGCGGCCGCCTGCTCCTTCTCATCGGCATCCTTGTGGTCGGGGCGATCGTGCTCATTGCCACGCATGACACAGGCTCGGTGGCTGGCCTCGATAGCGAGGACTTTGCAAGGCTGGTTTCGCTCGGCGCACTTGCGCTGGCGATCGGCAGCGGCGCCCTGCTCGCGCGCCGCAATGCCGGGGGCGCGATCCGGGCTCTCGGCGCGTGGGCGATCATCATCCTGGCGCTGGTGACAGGCTACCAGTACCGATACGAGCTGCAGGACGTTGCCAGCCGCCTCACCGCCGGCCTGGTTCCCGGCAGCCCACTGACGGTCACCGACTCCAGCGGGCGCATCACGGTCATGCTCGAGAAGCGCGCCTACGGGCACTTCGAGACCAAGGGCGCCGTCAACGGCACGCCCGTGGACTTCCTGGTGGATACCGGCGCGACGACCACGGTGCTGACGGCCGAGGACGCGGCGCGGGCCGGCTACGACGTGAGCGCCCTGCCCTTCTCCCTGCCCGTGGCGACGGCCAACGGCGTGGCGCAGGCCGCCTCGATCCGCGACGTCGACATTTCGGTGGGAGGCATCGAGCGGAAGGGCCTGACGGTGCTGGTCGCCAAGCCGGGCAGCCTCGGTCAGAGCCTGCTCGGTATGAACTTCATCGCAACGCTGTCAGGCTTCGACATGCGCGGCGACCGGCTGATCCTGCGCGAGTAACCGGGTCAGGCCGCCTCTTTTGACGGCGCCGCACGGACCGCCTCGAATGCGCGGCGCAGCACGCTGGAATCGGCGCCCGGACGCGCGGCCTCATCCGACAGGATCTGGCGGAAGCGACGCGCCCCCGGCTGGCCGTGATAGAGCCCGACCATGTGGCGCGTGATGTGGATCAGACGTCCGCCGGCCGCGATGTGCCGGTCCGCATGGTCCGCCATCGGCTCCAGCACCGTGTCTATGTCCACGTCCTCCTCCGCAGCGCCGAGCATCCGGTCGACCCCGGCGAGGATGCCGGGCGTGTGGTATGCGGCACGGCCAAGCATCACCCCGTCCACCTTCTCGAGATGCGCCGCCCCCTCCTCGAGCGTCGTGATGCCGCCATTGATGCCGATGAAGCGGTCCGGAAGACGCTCCTTCAGCGCGTAGACGCGCCCGTAGTCAAGCGGCGGCACGTCGCGGTTCTCCTTGGGGCTCAGCCCCTGCAGCCAGGCCTTGCGGGCATGCACCCAGAGCGCGTCGCATCCGGCATCGAAGACCGCGTCGGCCATCGCGTCCAGCGCCGGGCCGGTGTCCTGGTCGTCCACGCCAAGCCGGCATTTCACCGTAACCGGAATGGAAACGGCCGCCTTCATCGCCGCCACGCACTCCGCCACGAGGTCCGGCGTGCGCATCAGGCAGGCCCCAAATGTTCCGGACTGCACCCGGTCCGACGGGCAGCCGCAGTTGAGGTTGATCTCGCGATAGCCGAACTGTTCGCCGATCCGCGCGGCCTCGGCTAGCTTCCCGGGCTGCGATCCGCCGAGCTGCAACGCCAGCGGCTGTTCCACCGCATCGTATCCCAGCAGCCTCGCGCGATCTCCATGGATCACCGCATCGGCCACAACCATCACGGTATAGAGCAGAGCCTGCCTGCTGAGTTGGCGATGGAAAAACCGGCAGTGCCGGTCTGTCCAGTCCATCATGGGGGCGACGGCGAACACCGGGGACCTGGCAGGCAAGGAGCTCGCCCTATCACGTTGATCTTCCGTCACTTCCAAGTAGCCCGCTCCACCTGTCTCATGCCAGCCCGCCCAATTCTTCCGCCAGCGGGCTACGCATGTAGCACCAAGCGTGCTCGTTGGCACCCTCGTCGGCGCGAGGGCCTCACGAAAGCCGTAGATGGGAAGTCCGTCCGTGCGGCGCAAATCCGTGGACCTGGAGGCGCCGGTGAGGAGCGATCATCGGCTGCCGCCCTGCCGAGGCTCAGATCCCCTTCAGGAACGCGAAGTCGCAGCCTTCATCTGCTTGCAGGATCTGATCCTGGTAGAGCTTCGCGTAGCCACGGCGTGGGCCCTCCGCTTCCACCTTGACCTTGCTGGCAGCCCTTCGGTCCAGCTCGGCCTGATCGACAAGAAGCTCCAGCTTCCGCTCGCTTACGCTGAGCCGAATGCGATCACCCGTCTGCGCGAGGCTGAGCGGCCCGCCCGAGGCGGCATCCGGCGTGACGTGCAGCACAATGGTGCCGTACGCCGTGCCGCTCATGCGCGCATCCGAGATTCGCATCATGTCCTTCACCCCTGCCCTTGCGAGCTTCGAGGGTATTGGAAGGTAGCCGGCCTCGGGCATGGCCGCCGCGCTCGCAGGGCCAGCGTTCTTCAGCACGAGATAGTCGTCTGCCTTCACGTCGAGATCCGGATCGTCCACGCGGGCGGCCATGTCCTCGAGCGAGTCGAAGACCACGGCGCGGCCCTCGCCTTCGAACAGGCTTGGGTCGGCTGCCGAGCGCTTCAGGATGGCTCCGCGCGGCGCGAGGTTTCCAAACAGGGCGACCAGGCCACCGTTCTCCCGGATCGGTTCATCGAAGCTGCGAATGATCGATCGGTCCACCCAGGCCGGGGCACGTTCGATGCGCTCGCCCAAGGTCTCCCCGGTCACGGTCGTGCAGTCGAGGTGCAGGACGTGCCGGAGCTCCCGCATCACGGCCGGTATGCCGCCGGCGGCATGCAGATCCTCCATGTAGCCGGTCCCGGTCGGCTTCAGGTCGACGAGCACGGGTGTGGTGTCGCTGATCTCGTTGAGCCGATGCAGGTCGAGCCTGATCCCGAGCCGCCCGGCGATTGCGGCGAGGTGAATGATCGCATTCGTCGAGCCACCGAGCGCCATGAGCAGGCGCAGGGCATTCTCGAACGCCTGCTCAGTCATGATCCGGCTGGGGCGCAGCTGATCCGCGCCGATCAATGAAACCGCAACCCGGCCCGTCTCTTCGGCCATGCGCAGCCTGTCGGCGGAAACGGCCGGGATGGCCGCGCTGTTCGCGGGCATCATGCCGAGCGCTTCCGCCAGCGCCGCCATGGTGCTTGCGGTGCCCATCACGGCGCAGGTTCCCGCAGTGGACGCCAGGCGCTGTTCGATGGTGTCGATCTCTTCATCCGACACCTCCCCTGCCCGGTACCTGGCCCAGAACCGTCGGCAGTCCGTGCATGCGCCGAGCTTCTCGCCCTGGTAGCGACCGGTCGACATCGGACCCGCCACCAGCTGGATCGCGGGCAGGTCGGCGGATGCGGCGCCCATGAGCTGGGCCGGTACCGTCTTGTCGCAACCCCCGAGCAGAACGACGGCATCCATCGGCTGGGCGCGGATCATCTCCTCGACGTCGATCGACATCAGGTTGCGGAACTTCAGGCTGGTCGGATTCAGGAACACTTCGCCCAGCGAGATGGTCGGGAACTCGACCGGCAGCGCACCCGCGGCGAGAACGCCCCGCTTCACCGCCTCGATCATCTCCGGGAAGTGGCGGTGGCAATTGTTGAAGCCGCTCGCCGAGTGGGCGATGCCCACGACAGGCCGATCGAGCATCTCGCGGCTGTAGCCCATCGAGCTCGCGAACGAGCGCCTCAGATAGAGGCTGAATCCGCGGTCGCCGTAATTGGTCAGGCCCCTGCGAAAGCCATGTGCCTTGTTCTTCTCGTTCATCTCAGCCCTGGATCACGGGCCTCAGCCCCCCGCCGTCCGCCGGCGACGACGTAGGTAGCTCGAAAAGGTTACTGCTCCTGATCACGAACCACGTTGCAGGACAGCGGTATCGACAGGCAGCTGTCGAAGACGTTTGCCGGTGGCGGCAAAGATCGCATTCGTGACGGCAGGCACGACGCAGGACGTCCCTGTTTCACCCATGCCGCCGGGCGCTTCGGTACTCTCCACGATGTGAACCTCGACGGCTGGAGCGTCCTGCATCCGCAGGATCTCATAGGTGTCGAAGTTGCCTTGTTCCACCTTGCCGTTCTTGACGGTGATCGCGCCGTAAAGGGCCGCGGTGACACCGAACATGATTCCACTTTGGATTTGGGCTTGAACGATGTTGGGATTGACGACGATGCCGCAATCGACCGCGCAGACGACGCGCCGGATGCCTACCGTGCCGTCATCGGCCACCTCCACCTCGGCCACCTGCGCCAGATAGCTCCCAAAGGCGTTCTGAATCGAGACGCCGCGGCCGACGCGCTCTGGAAGCTTTTCTCCCCATCCCGCCTTGTCCGCGGCGAGCGACAGGACGGCCCTTGCTCGCGGGGAGTTTTCGAGAAGCGCCAGTCGGTAAGCCACCGGATCCTGTCCGGCCGTCGCCGCCAGTTCGTCCATGAAACTCTCTGTCACGAACACGTTGTGCGACGGCCCGACGCTGCGCCAGAAGGCGGTCGGAATGCCCGGCGGCTCCACCCGCACATATTCGACGTTCAGATTGGGGATCGTGTAGACGAGATTGATCGCCCCCTCGGTCGTGTCCGGATCGAGGCCGTCGTTGAACCCTGCAGGCAACCACCTTGCGATGACCGAGGGTCCGGCAAAACGATTGTTCCAGGCAATCGGCATGCCGTTGGCATCGAGCCCCGCGGAGATCCGATCGAACCACATGGGGCGATACATGTCGTGTTGAATGTCCTCCTCACGGGTCCACACGACCGTGACTGGCCGGTGTAGAGTTTCTCGTCCGGGGGCGCGGCCTGCAGTTCGACCTGGTCGAGATCGACCTCCAGCTCTACCGCAATCAGCATCGGGATCGAGGTGTAGGTTCCCTGCCTCATCTCGACGTAAGGCATGATCAGGACAGGATCATGGCGCCCTCCTGAGTGCCGTTCATCAGGCGCTCGACCGCAGCCGATCGACGCTGGCTTTCCAATCGGACCTGCATTCTTTACAGGAAAGGTATCAGTCGCTCAGCCGCCGTGAACGGCAGGTTAT
>Ga0182741_1000556_pt1 | contig 55347 bp, 67 predicted proteins | sample eDN5th37CBELigOP_FD_128874 | JGI IMG/M metagenome (GOLD analysis project Ga0182741, IMG submission 128874) | Enriched Organic Plus compost microbial communities from Emeryville, California, USA - eDNA 5th pass 37_C BE-Lig OP (version 2) (version 2) ... | reverse complement strand
CCGCGTCGCCACCCACGCGCCGGGCGCGCGCGTGCGTCTTTCGGTGGCGAGCGGCGGCAAGTCCGCGCGCGAGGTGATGGTGACCGTCGCCCTGCCGCCGGAAAATCCGCCGCGCGAAGCGCAAGTCATCGCGGGCCGCAATCCGCTGGCGGGCGCGCGGGTGGAGAATCTCTCGCCCGCCGCCGCGCTCGATCTGGGCCTCGATCTTTTCGCCAAGGGCGTCGCCGTCGCCGAGGTCGCCGATGGCAGCCTCGCCGCTGCCCAGGGCTTCCGCCAGGGCGACATCATCCGCACCGTCAACGGCGTGGCGGTGGAGCGCAGCGGCGAGTTGGTGCGCCTCCTCAATGCCGCCACGCGCTGGCAGATCGTGCTGGAACGCGGCGGACGGCGCATCACCGCGGCTTTCGCGGGCTGAACGCGATCCGGCGATTCATCTTTGCGGCGAAACCGCGGCGCGCAGAATTCGCGCCGTTACAGACTGTTGCACGCAATCACTTCTGCGCGCTGAACGATTTTTCATGGCGATCCATTTGCGCTGCCCGGCGTTAGGGCAAGGGGTGGGGAACACAGCATAGGGAACTTGCCATGAGAAAACATTTCGCCGTCCTTGCCGCTCTGCTTCTGTCTGGAACCGCCGTGCAGGCGCAGACCGGCACGCCGTTCCATGCGTCGATCCTGGGCGGCTGGAGCAGCCATCCCGCGCTCACCACCGGCACGGCGCGTTCGCCCGTGAATGACGGCTTCAATCTGGGCGCGCGCGCGGGCGTGAAGCTCGACGCCGTCATGCCCGGCCTGTCGGCCGATCTCGACTATTTCTACAACAGCGGCGACTTCCAGGGCGCGGCCACCGGCGCGCGGCTGAACTCCACCAGCCTGATGGGCAACCTGACCTATCGCGTGCCGGTGCAGGACCGCTGGGGCCTTTATGGCGGCGCGGGTCTTGGCCTGGTGCACACCAATCTCTCGGGCAATGTGCATGGCGGCTCCTCGGTCCTGGGCTGGCAGGCGCTGGGTGGCGTGGACTATGCCATGGACGACCGCACCAGCCTGTTCGTGGAGTACCGCTACCAGAACGCCCACAACGTCAATGTCCCGGCGGTGGGCCAGGTGGGCAACACCAGCAGCAACGTCTCCACCGGCATCAAATTCGACTTCTGACGGTTCCGGCGGGCGGCAATTGATGTAGATTGCCGCCCATGTCCGACCTGTTCGATGCCAGCGATCTGGCCAGCGAGGCGCCGCGCCCGTTGGCCGACCGGCTGCGCCCCAAGACGCTCGCCGATGTGGTGGGCCAGGATCATCTGCTGGGTCCCGAAGGCCCGCTGGGCCGCATGGTGGCGGCGCGGCGGCCGCAATCCATCATCCTCTGGGGCCCGCCCGGCACCGGCAAGACCACCATCGCACGGCTGCTCAGCACCGCCTTCGACCTGACCTTCGACCAGCTTTCGGCGGTCTTCTCCGGCGTCGCCGATCTCAAGAAGGCGTTCGAGGCCGCGCGCGCCCGCCGCCGCATGGGGCAGGGCACGCTGCTTTTCGTGGACGAGATCCACCGATTCAACCGCAGCCAGCAGGACAGTTTCCTGCCGGTGGTGGAGGACGGCACCGTGGTGCTGGTGGGCGCCACCACCGAGAATCCGTCCTTCGAGCTCAATGGCGCGCTGCTCTCGCGCTGCCAGGTGCTGGTGCTGCGCCGCCTGGACGACGCGGCGCTGGAGACGCTGCTGAAGCGCGCCGAAGACTATTATGGCGAAACGCTGCCGCTGACCGAGGAAGCCCGCGCCACGCTGCGCGCCATGGCCGATGGCGACGGCCGCTATCTCCTCAACCTGGCCGAAGAGGTGGCGAACCTCAAGACGGCCAAGCCGCTCGATCCCGCCGGGCTGATGGCGGCGGTGCAGCGGCGCATGCCGCTCTACGACAAGAGCCGCGAGGAGCATTACAACCTGATCTCCGCCCTGCACAAATCGGTGCGCGGCTCCGATCCCGATGCGGCGCTCTACTGGCTGGCGCGGATGCTGGCGGGCGGCGAGCAGCCGCTCTATATCGCCCGCCGCATCGTGCGCATGGCGATCGAGGACATTTCGCTCGCCGATCCGCAGGCGGTGCATCAGGCCCTGGCCGCCAAGGATGTGTACGAATTCCTGGGCAGCCCGGAAGGCGAGCTGGCGCTGGCGCAGGCCGTGGTCTACATGGCGACCGCGCCCAAATCGAACGCGGTCTATACCGCTTTCCCGGCGGCCAGGCGCGCGGCGCAGGAGCATGGCTCGCTGATGCCGCCCGCCCATATCCTCAACGCGCCCACCAGGATGATGAAGACGCTGGGCTATGGCGCGGGCTACGATTACGACCACGATGCCGAGGAAGGCTTTTCCGGCCAGGATTATTTCCCCGAAGCCATGGGGCGGCAGCAATTCTATTTTCCCAAGGAAACCGGCTTCGAGCGCGAGATTGCCAAGCGCCTGGAATATTGGTCAAAGCTGCGGGCGAAGCGGAGCGGGAATTCTGATGCTTAGCTCTACCCAATTAGATCAAAAAATTTTTGTAAAAAATCCAAGAGAAGAATGCTGCGACTGCGGCCCACCAGATAATTCCCGGCCACGAATTTTTCTCGTCTTTGATAACGTCAATCTTACTCAGAAGTCCGCTCACGGACAAAAATGCGCTCATAACGACTAGAGATGCTATAAACCAAGCGCCAAACCAATTTGGGGCTAGATAAGCAATGGATTCCCCGGAAAATAAATTTCCAATCCAAATTAACGCGGCTGGTGCGAAAACGACTGCCCCAATAAAATAAGCAGCGTAGTTACTATACTTACTTTTTTGGGTTGGGCTGTCCGAATTAATTTCTGGCATTCTCAACTCCGAGAATGAAGAGGCTTAATTTCTACCGCAAATCTGCTACATGAGGACAGCTAGTTAGCTGGGGCCGGATGCAACTTTCTATTCTTTTTTCTGTGGGCGTGGGCGGCGGCATCGGCGCGCTGATCCGCTATTTCGTGGCGGACTGGGTGCAGACGATCGCTTCCACTTTTGGGGGCAGCGCCTTCAACTGGGGCATCTTCGTGGTCAACATCACCGGCGGCTTCGTGATGGGCCTGATCGTGGAGGCGAGCGCCCTCAAGCTCAACCTGTCGCCCGAGATGCGCGCCTTCCTCACCACCGGCGTCCTGGGCGGCTACACCACCTTCTCCACCTTCTCGCTCGACAGCGCCCTTCTGCTGCAGAAGGGCGAATATGCGCTGGCCGCCTTCTATGTGATCGGATCGGCCGTCTGTTCCATCGCCGCCTTGTTCGCGGGCCTGTGGGTCGTTCGCGCCGTCTATGCCTGAGGTCCGCACCATCCACGCCGAGGATGACGGCATCCGCCTGGACCGCTGGTTCAAGCGGCACTTTCCCGCCGTCACCCACACGCTGCTGGAGAAGCTGCTGCGCAAGGGCGAAATCCGCCTCGATGGCGGCCGCGTGAAGGCGGCGGATCGCGTCACCGCGGGCCAGTCGCTCAAGCTGCCGCCCCAGGTGGTCCATGCGAAATCCGACGCGCCGGAAAAGCGCGCGCCGGAACCGGCAAAGCCCATGGGCACATTGGCCGACCGCATCCTCTATATGGACAAGCATGTGATCGTGCTGGACAAGCCGCCCGGCCTCGCCACCCAGGGCGGCAGCGGCATAACCCGGCATGTGGACGGCATGCTGGACAGCCTGATGTTCGAGAAGAACACCCGGCCCAAGCTGGTGCACCGCCTCGACAAGGACACGTCGGGCGTGCTGCTGGTGGCGCGCACGGCGTCCGCCGCCTCGGGCCTCTCCACCGCGCTCGCCGGCCGCGATGCCTCGAAAATCTACTGGGCGCTGACGCGCGGCGTGCCCAGGCCGCGCCATGGCTTCATCAAGGGCGCGCTGGCCAAGGAAGGCGGGCGCGGCAATGAGCGCATGGCGATCAGCGAAGGCGATGACGCAAAATTCGCCCTCACCGAATATGCGGTGCTGGACACGGCGGGCGACGAATTCGCCTTTGTCGCGGCGCGGCCGGTCACCGGGCGCACCCACCAGATCCGCGTCCATCTGGCCAGCCTGGGCACGCCCATCGTGGGCGATTTCAAATATGGCGGGCCGGAAGCCAAGGGCAGGGGCGAGATCGCCGACAAGCTGCACCTGCATGCGCGGGCGATCGACATCGCCCGGCCCGATGGCGGGCGGCTCAACGTCACCGCGCCGCTGCCGCCGCATATGCGCAAAAGCTGGTCGCTGCTGGGCTTCGACCCGGACGAGAAGCGCCCGCCCTTCCCGGAAAAGAAAAGGAAGAGATGAAGCGCTTCTACAAAGAGGTTTCGGTGGCGGAAATTCCCCCCTCCCCAGGCGGGAGGGGGCAAGGCGGCGCGGCCAGCGCCGCCTTGGGGGAGTGGGAAACACCGCGCTTCCAGATACTTCTCGACGGCAAGCCGGTCACGACGCCCGCGCGCAACCTGCTGGCGTTGCCCGCGCGCGCCCTGGCCGAGGCCATCGCGGCGGAATGGGCCGCGCAGGGCGATGAGATCGTCCCCGTCTCCATGCCCTTCCTGCGCCTCGCCCACACGGTGATCGACGGCGTCGCCGCCAATCGCGGCGCAGTGATCGGCGCCATCCTGCGCTTCGGCGAGAACGACCTGCTCTGTTACCGCGCCCACCAGCCGCCGGAATTGGTCCGTCTCCAGGCCGAAGGCTGGGACCCGGTGCTGGCCTGGGCGCGCGCCCGTTATGACGTGGACTTCGCGGTGGTGGAAGGCTTCACCCACCAGGACCAGCCGCCCGCGACCCTGGCCGCCTTCCGCGCCGCGCTGGAAGAGAAGGACAGTTTCGCGCTGGCGGCGCTGCATGTCGCCGCCTCCATCGCCGGATCGGTGGTGCTGGCGCTGGCGCTGGCGGACGGTGAACTGACGCCCGCGCGGGTCTTTTCGCTGTCGCGCATCGATGAGGATTATCAGGCCTCGAAATGGGGCCGCGACCATGAGGCGGAAATCCGCGCCGCCAGCCTGGCGCGCGAGCTGGACAAGGCGGCGGCCTTCCTCGCCGCCGCGCGCGGATGATGCGCCGCCGCCGCGCGCTCGGCTCCCGCAACGATCTCGATGCCCGCCTCTGGGCCCGGCTGCGGGAGGTGCGCGAACAGGGCTGGCATTTCCGCAAAGGCGCGCCCTTCAAGACCTTCACCCTGGACTTCGTCGCGCATGAGGCGCGGCTGGTGATCGACCTGGTGGACGGCGAGCCGGGCCGCGACAAAATCGCTATCCACCCGGTGCGCGACCGGCTCCTGGCCGAGCAAGGCTATGTCATCCTTCGGCTTTGGCGCAGCGAAGCCGCGCGCGACCTCTCCTCCGCTATCCACCGCATCCGCGATGTCCTGGCCGCGCTATCCACCATCGACTCGGTGTAGCCTCGCGCCCGGCTGAAGAAGGGCGGTGGCGATGGCGGAAATATCCGGTCCCAGATGGTGCGCGCGTTTTCCCGCCAGCAACCGGCTGGACGACCTTGCGCCCGATTTCGCCGATGCCTGCCGCGCTTTTATCTCCGCCATGAAGAAGGGCGGCGCCACGGTCTCCGTCGCCGCCACCTGGCGCCCGGCCGAGCGCGCCTATCTGATGCACTGGTGCTGCATGATCGGCAATTCCGGCCAGGACCCGGCCCGTGTCCCGAAGATGGCTGGCGTGGACATAGACTGGACGCATCGGGGCAATTACGGCGCCGCCAAGCAGGCCGCCCGCGCCATGATGGAGAAATACGAGATTCGCTTTCCCGCCGCGCTGGTCAGCCGCCACACCCAGCGACGCGCCATCGACATGACCATCGGCTGGACCGGCACGCTCAGGATCGTGGATTTCGACGGCCATGAGCACCGCATCACAAGCGGCCCGCGCAACGGCTCCAACCCGCAACTGATCGCGGTGGGCAAGACGTTCGGCGTCATCAAGCTGGTCTCCGACCCGCCGCACTGGTCGGATGATGGAAGATAAGCTCGAGCGCCGCAGCGTCAGCCGCGGCGCGACCATCCGCCAGGCACCGTTCGGCGGGCGAAAGGTCCACTGGGCCTTTCGCTGATCCCGCCTCACCCTTCCCCCGCGAGCGGAGCGACAAGCGGGGAGTGAGTCGCGACAGCGTACGAACGGCGCACCGAGGTGTTTGCCGCAGGCAAACCCGAGTTGCGACGGATGGGGGCATATATGAATTACGCTAGACTTCGATGGCCTCGAACCGCTCCGCGCCGCCATCCCTGTCGGTAGGGTCCCGGAACACCGCCCCGCGCAGGATCATCGCCACCGCATGGCGGTCGTCCGACAGGGGCAGCTCCACCGATTCATTCATCAGGTGGCGCTTGTCGTGCCAGTCCATGCGCGACAGGCGGTAGAAGGGGCGCGCCTCCTCGACGATGCGGGTGAAGCTGGCCACGATCATCGGCGCCGCCGCGCCATAGAGATTCTCGTCCAGCATCTGGCCGGTGGCGTCGCGGCCCAGCCATTCGATGTTGTAGGTGCCGATCAGCCGGTGGCGGAATTGCAAGGGCTGTCCTTCCGCACGCACCACCTCCACGATGTTGATGTGCCGCAACAGCGCCGGACCCAGCTCCGCGGGCCGGAGGTCGGCGCGCCGGGGCGCCTGACCGTCGCGGCGCTTCGACAGCCAGTATTGCAGGATATGGTTAAGACGGGGGTCGGTGATATGGGCGGGACTCATGACCTGCGGCAGACTAGTGAGGCAGGCTGCTTCCCGCATGGTGCCTGAAAAGACACTAGGGAAGACGGGCACGAATCAAAACTGCTCCAGCACCGGCCTGGCGGAAAGCCTGGCCACCTTCCTTGCCGCATGTTCGATGTGCGACAGCCGCCGTGCCAGGATGTCCTCCGCCCGGTCGTCCTGCAGGCTGTGCAGGCTTTCGCGCGGCGGCATCTCCTGCGCCGCATGCGCGCCGCTTTCCGGCGACAGCAGCGCCACCACCCGCGCCCGCGCCTCGTCGATGGCGGCCTCCGCCTGCGGCCCCAGCTCGGGCGCGCGCAGCTTCAAGAGCACCGGCATGGAAGACAGGTCCGACGCCAGCAGATAATTCGCGCCCAGCAGCTCGCCCAGCGCCGCCAGCGCGCGGCGATTGACATTGGGCTCGTCCGACAGGCGGCGCAGCGCCCCCGACAGATGCGCCACCGCGTCGATCGCCTTCTTCCGCCCTAGGCGATAGGCGGCATAGACCGGACGGCGGCGCAGCGCCGCGTCGGCGAACTCGGCATTGGCCTTCAGCAGGTTCCGCACCGTGCCGGGCAGGTCATAGCGTTCCCAGTGCGGCAACAGATAGCTGAAGACCCAGGACAGTCCCGCGCCGATCAGCGTGTCGGTGATGCGTGCGGCGAATTGCGGGTTGGGATCGACGAAATGCAGCAGCAGCAGCGAGGACACCGAGGCGCCGATGGCAGTGATGCGATAGGCGATGCCGCCATAGGCGTGGGACGTGCCCACCGCCAGCGCGATCAGCACCAGAAGGCTCCAGGGGGGCAGGGTGTTGAGGAACAGCAGCGCCAGGGCGCAGCCGATCAGCGTGCCGGTGACGCGGTCCCAGCGGCGCTGGCGTGTCACGCTGTAATTGGCGCGCATGATCAGCGCGATGGTGAGCAGGATCCAGTGCGCCTGCGCCAGGGTGGGGAAAATCCAGGTCAGGCCATAGCCCGCGCTCATCGCCAGCGCCAGCCGCACGCCATAGCGCAGGGCGGGCGAGCGGGGATGGAACTGGCGCGCCAGCACCGACAGGCCGCGCGGCGTGTCGGCGCGGAAAAGCTCCAGGTCCAGTTCGTTGGCGATGGCCGAAGGCGGGGTGTCCGCATCCAGCGCCCGCGCCAGCGCCGCCGCATAGCTGTCCGCCAGTTGCAGCTTCAGCGCCGTGGCCGAGAAGGCATAGAGCGTCTCGTCGCCCGGCGCCGCCTCGCGCGCCCGGCGTGCCGCCTCCACCAGGGCCGCCATCTCGGCCTCATGGCGGCGCGGCTCGGGATGGGGGCGGCTGTCGCGCAGCGCCAGGGTCAGCCGCTCCACCTCGTCGGCGATCAGGTGGATGGACTGGTTGAAGCGCCACAGCACCTCGCGCGCCCGCGCATGGCGCAGAAGCTCGATGTCGGCGTCGCTGGAGAGCATGGTCTCGAACAGGTCCAGCAGCGCGATCAGCACGTCGATGCGCTTGCGCTGCATCACGCTGCGCTTGCGGGCGAAGAGCGCGTCGCGCGCCGCCTGCAGCCGGTCGGCCAGGGTGGCATGGGATTCGATCAGGGCGCGGAAGGCGGCGGGGCCTTCGCTGTCGGGATTGTAGAGCGCCGCCTTGGCGCGCAGATAGGCGGTGAAGGCGCGCATCGCCTCGGCCAGCAGCAGCCGCCGCGTGCGGTCGTCGAAGGCATAGGCGCAGACCAGCGCATAGGTGGCATAGACGATGCCGCCGCAGGCAAACAGGATGAAATGGTCCAGCGCCGCCCCGGTGTCCGCGAACTGCTCCGCCATGGTGAAGACGAAGGCCAGGATCGAGGTGGTGGCGATGTTGATGGCGCGCTTGCCATAGGCCGAGATCAGCCCCGTCCACAGGCCGGTGAAGGCGATGGCGGCCAGGAAGGAGGCGCGGTCGAACTGCGCCGCCGAGGAGAGGGCGGCGAAGAAGGTGGCCGACAGCAGCGCGAAGCCCATCAGCCATGGCTTCTGCCGCAGGGGATCGGGCTGGTCGGTGATAGAGACGCAGATCGCGCCCGCCGCCGCCGCCATGGCGGCGTCCAGCCCCAGCGCCAGTCCCGCCGCAAGGCCGGTCAGGCCCACGCCCACCGCCACCGCCAGCCCGTTTTCGAGATGGACCCGGAAGACGGCCAGCGAGACTTGGCGGGGCAGCAGCATCATGGCCCTCGGCGAATATCGCGCCCGCCGCGACCGGGCAAGGGCGCCCGGCCCGGTTGAAAGCCGCCGCGCCGGGGCTTATCTGCATGGGAATGACACGCGGGAGCCGCCCTTGACCGACGCCGACCTCACTTCGCTGATCGTCCATGTCAAAGGCTTCGTCCAGGGCGTCGGCTTCCGCGATTTCCTTGTCATGGCGGCGGAGCATCACAAGCTGGACGGCTGGGTGCGCAACCGGGGCGACGGCTCGGTGGAGGCACTGGTCTCTGGCCCCACCAAGGCGGTGGAAGCTTTCGTCGCCAGCGCCATGAAGGGGCCGCCCGCCGCGCGCATCGCCCATGTGGATCTGCACAACAGCGAGCCGCCGGCCGAAAAGGGCTTCAAGCGCCGCCCGACGCTTTAATTCTCCCCCATCCGTCACAGCTCGCCTGCGGCCGCGCGCCGTGCTCGCAGTCTGGCGAATGCTGCGGGTCGCCCGGCGGCTAGCGCTGCCGGGCTCGCGCCATTTCCTTGAACACCGACACGGCGAACACGATCAACCCCAGCATCGAAAGTCCGCCGCCCAGGGCGACGAACGGCTCCAGCGCATGGTCGCCGCTCTTCAGCATCAGCGACAGGAAGGGGATCATCACCATCACGCCCGCCGCCGAAAGGCCGAAATTGCTCCAGGCCAGCTTCGCCGAAAAACTCTCGCGCGCCAGGGCATAGAAGCCGCCATAGATCGCCATGGTGACGAAGCCCAGCAGATTGAGATGGGCATGGGCGGGCATCAGGGTGAAGTCGCCCGTCGCGCCCATATGCATGCCCATCCCCATGCCGATCAGCATGGCCAGCGTGCCGAACGCGAAAAAGGAGGCCGAAACCAGCGGCATGAAATTCCCCCGTTTGAAGTCCCCACCGGCTTAATAAATCAGCCGAAGACTTTTTGGAACGCCTGCTTCAAGGCGACGTCAACGTCAGCCATGGCGACGGGAAGGCCGAGATCGGCCAGGCTGGTGACGCCATGCTCGCTCACCCCGCAGGGCACGATGCCGGAGAAATGCGACAGGTCCGGCTCCACATTCAGCGACACGCCATGGAACGTCACCCAGCGCCGCACCCGCACGCCCAGGGCGGCGATCTTGTCCTCGCGCCCCGCGCGCGCCACCCAGATGCCGACCCGGCCTTCACGCCGCTCGCCCTTCACATTGAACAGCGCCAGCGTCTCGATCAGCCATTGCTCCAGGTCGAAGACGAAGGCGCGTACGTCGGGCTTTCGCCGTTTCAAATCCAGCATCACATAGCCCACCCGCTGGCCCGGCCCGTGATAGGTGAACTGCCCGCCGCGCCCGGTGCGATAGACCGGAAAGCGCGCCTCCAGAAGGTCGGCGTCCCTGGCGCTGGTGCCTGCCGTGTAGATGGGCGGATGCTCCAGCAGCCAGACCTGCTCGCCCGCCGTCCCCGCCGCGACGGCCTCCGCGCGCGCCTCCATCGCCGCCAGCGCCTCCGGATAGGGCACCGGGGCGTCCGAAATCTTCCAGTCCGGTTTGAGGAGCGCGTCCAAGTTAAGACTTCCGAAACCATGATCCGGCAGGCTCGCCGGGATTTTCCGAATGTAGGGGCGGGGCTTATGGCTTCCAATGTCGATAATGTGAAGGTGGAGATTTCCGTGGTCCTGGGCCGCTCGGTGATCCCCATGCACCAGCTCCTGCGCATGGGGCGCGGCGCCGTGATCGAGCTGGACAGCCGCCAGGACGACCCCGTGACCGTGCTGGCCAACGACAAGCCGGTGGCCAAGGGCGAGATCGAAATCCATGGCGACAAGATTGCCGTCTCGGTGGTGGAACTACTCAGTACACATAGTTCGGTGTAGAACTATTCATTCCCCACTATCTTTCTTGCATTTTAGGGTATCCGGGCCTACTTGAAGGAGGCGCGGCTGGCTGTCACGGCGGCGCCGTCCAAAGGCCCGGAATGCTCCCCATCGCCCTTCTTCCTCACAGCCTCAAGGCAGCCCTGATCGGGCAGGGCGACGCCCTGGCCCGCCGTCAGGCCCTGCTGGGCGCGGCGGGGGTCGAGGCGCGCCTCCTGCCCGCGGACGCCGCCGACGAGGCCCTCAGGGGCCTCAACCTGCTCTTCGTGGCCGGGCTGCCGGAGGGTGAGGCCCGTGCCCTGGCCGCCCGCGCCCGCGCCCTGGGCGTCCTGGTGAATGTCGAGGACGTGCCGCCGCTCTGCGATTTCCACGTCCCGGCCATCGTCCGCCGGGGCGATCTGATGCTGACCGTCTCCACCGGCGGCCAGGTGCCCGGCCTGTCGCGCTATCTGCGCGAGAGCCTGGCGGCCCAGTTCGGCCCCGAATGGACGGGGCGCCTGCGCGACTTGGCGCAGGCCCGCGCCCGCTGGCGCGCCGAAGGGCTCTCGCCCGCCGAGGTCTCGCAGCGGGTGCGCGCCCATGTCGAGCAGGAGGGCTGGCTGTGAGCAAGCCCACCAAATTCACCGTCATCGACAGCAGCCGGGGCATCGCGCCGCGTCCCGACACGCGGCTGGAGCCTGCGGTGCGCGCCCATCTCACCCAGTTGCAGCAGAAGGCCGAAGGCCGCGACGCGCTGGGGATTCTGGAGCTGGCCCTGACCGGCGAGTTCCAGGGCAGGACGGCGGTGGTCTCCTCCTTCGGCGCGGAATCGGCGGTGCTCCTGCACCTGATGGCGCAGATCAATCCCAACACGCCGGTGCTCTTCCTCAACACCGGCAAGCTGTTCGGCGAGACGCTGCGCTACCGCGACCGGCTGCAGGACGCGCTGGGCCTGGGCGACATCCGCGCCATCGCTCCCAGCCTGGGCGAGCGCGCCCTCAACGATCCCGAAGGCACGCTCTGGTCGCGCGACGCCGATGCCTGCTGCCACTTCCGCAAGACCGTGCCCCTGGCCCGGGCGCTGGCGCCCTTCGCCGCGCAGGTGACGGGCCGCAAGCGCTTCCAGACCCGCGAGCGCGCCGACATGCAGGCGGTGGAATTCCATGACGGCCGCTTCCGCTTCAATCCGCTGGCGGACTGGTCCCTGGCCGACCTGGAGGCCTATGTGCAGACCCACAAGCTGCCCCAGCATCCCCTGGTCGAGGACGGCTATCCCTCCATCGGCTGCATGCCCTGCACCCGCCGCGTGCAGCAGGGCGAGGACTACCGCGCCGGCCGCTGGGCGGGGACGGACAAGGACGAGTGCGGCATCCATATCGGCACCGACGGCGAAGGCATCTGACGAGGCTCTTTTGCCCGCCGGGTACGCTCCGCGCGCGCTCCTGCCCACGTCCCAAAATCACCCGCCCCGTAGTCCTCCTTCGCCGCTGCATAGCTTCGGAAGGACAGGCTGCGGGCGGCCCAAATCTCCGTGTCATGGCCTGCGATCCTCCTTCGCCGCTGTGCGGCTTCGGAGGACAAGCTGCGGGCCACCCAGGCCGAAACCGCACGCGACGATGGACCCTTGTGCCCGGCCCCCCGGATTGCTAAACCCCCCGGCCTACCGGGATATTTCCCATCGGCGTGCGGTCATGGCGGAACGGTAGACGCGCTAGCTTGAGGTGCTAGTGGGGCAACCCGTGGAAGTTCGAGTCTTCTTGACCGCACCATTCAAATGCCCCGCTCAAGCGGGGCATTTGAATGCCAAGCCCGCCCGCGCGACAGCGGCTTGAGGGCGGGCGCGGCAGGAAACGGGCGCGATTTTCCAGAATTGAGATTTCCAATCGCATGGCGATTGGAAATGAATGACAAGCGCCCACAGGCAGCGCCAGCGTCACACGCCACATTTCCCCGCCGTTGACGCGGCCCGCCCCAGGCATCATCGTGATGTGTCCGGCAGGGGCCCCGCGCTTTCTGCCATTCCAGGAGGGTAAGCATGGCCATAGCGAAGGTGATCGAGGTTATTGCCGCGTCCACGAAGGGCTTCGAGGACGCCGTCGCCAGCGGCATCAAGAAGGCGGCGGAAACCGTGACCGATATCGAAGGCGCCTGGGTGAAGGACACCAAGGTCGTCGTGGAGAATGGCAATATCACCGAATAGCGTGTCATCCTGGCGATAACCTTCATCGTCCGCTAGCGCACGTCCGCCGTTCATCGCCGGTTCATTTCGGCCCCGCTACCAGAGTCCCCGGAACCGGAGAGTCTCCGATGGAAGTGGTGCGCGACATATGCTGCCCAGGCTGCGGCGAAACCGGGCAGGTGGTCTTCGGCGTGACGCAATGGCATTCGGACATGCCGCCGCTCCGGACGCCGCTCCGGGTCCATGGCCGCTTCTCCCTCTGCACGCACGGCAAGTCCAAGGCCATCGCCTGCGGCCGCTGCCAGCAGATCCACGATCCCGGCCGACATATCGGCTGACAGGGCGGCCGCGCGGCGATAGAACGCCCCCATGCTGCATCTCATCAAGCTCTGTGTCGGCTGCGACAGCCTGGAGGACCTCGCCTCCTGGCAGAAGCAGCGCCTGAAGGAAAAGCGCGCCAAGGGTCAGAAGCCCGAGCTGGTCCATGTCACCCGCCAGACGCCCAAGCGCGCCGAGGAGCTGCTGGACGGCGGCTCGCTCTACTGGGTGATCAAGGGCCAGATCGCCGCCCGCCAGACGCTGCTCGCATTGCGGCCCCTGACGGTGAAGGGCGTGCCCCATTGCGGATTGGTTTATCACAAGGATTTAATCCCGGTGCGTCCCCGCCCGCGCAGCGCCTTCCAGGGCTGGCGCTATCTGGAGGCGGCCGCCGCACCCCCGGATTTGCCGCGTTTGAAGGGCGACGCGAAGCTGCCGGAGGCCCTGCGGCGGGAACTGGCGGCGCTGGGCCTGCTCTAGCCGCCCGCGCCCTTCGCACTGGCACCCGCGCCGACTCGCGCGCTATTGTCATACCAATGGGCGCGCGGGCGGTTTCCGCCGCGATCCGCGCGACCAGGAGCGTCAGCCAGGAAAAGTGCGAAGCGGTTTTCCGTAGGCTGCGCGACCAGAAGAAAACAGGAGCATCGGCCCCGCGAAGTGCGAAGCGGTTCGCCTCAGGCCGTGCGACCAAACAAATATGGCTCCGGGGGGAACCATGAAGAAGCAGGTGCTGATCGCGGCGCTGGTGTTTGCGCCCACGCTGCTGCTTGCCGGCTATGCGCTGGCGCAGCGCAGCGGCCCGCCGCCCAAGCCCGGCGTGCCCTTGGCGCGCGATCTCCAGGCCAGGATGCCCAGGCCGCCCGCCATCTTCGACTGGGCCTATCCGATGGCGCCGCCGGGCGGCCCGCGCCTCGACCCCGACGAGGTCTTCACGGTGGAGGGCGCCGATCCGTCGCTGAAATTCACCCGCCGCCAGATCAACAACGCCTTCGGCCCGCCCGACTGGTTCCCCAAGGATCATGCGCCCATGCCGCGCGTCGTCAGCCATGGCCGCGAGCCGCATGTGCGCGCCTGCACGCTCTGCCATCTCTCCAGCGGCATCGGCCATGCCGAGTCCGCGGGCATCGCCGGCCTGCCGGTGAAGTATTTCATCCGCCAGCTCGTCGCCTTCAAGGAAGGCGACCGGGTGAATATCCGCGCCCCCAACATGATCGAGCTGGCGCATGACATGACGCCGAAGGAGATGCTGGACTCGGCCAACTATTACGCCCGCATCCCGCGTTCGCAGTGGAAGGCGGTGCGGGTGGTGGAAACGGCCCGCGCCCCGGCCAACAGCATCGCCCCCAGCGGCAAGCGCATGTTCCACAAGGGCGCCGAGACCGTGCCGGTGCCGCCCGACATCATCTATGAGGTCGCCGAGAATGAGCAGGTGGAGCTGCGCAATCCGCGCGTCGGCTTCGCCGCCTATGTGCCGCCGGGCTCCATCGCCAAGGGCCGCATCGTGGCGCAGGGCAACCGGGGCGCCTTCCGCTCCTGCGCCTCCTGCCATGGCAACACCCTGCGCGGGCGCGAGGATGTGCCGCGCATCGCCGGGCGCAGCCCGTCCTATCTGGTGCGGCAACTGGCCGACATGAAGTACGGTCACCGCAAGGGCAAGGCGCTGGGCGAGATGAAGGACATCGTGCCGAAATTGTCGGATGCCGATATCCTGAACGTTTCGGCCTACGTGGCGTCGCTGAATCCGTAAGAACTGATTCGCCCCGAAAAGGCCCCGATTGTGGCAGGGGAACCGGCGCAACCTCTGCGGCACGGTCCACGTTTCCTTGGCGGAACCTCGGAACGGAGGGGCGCCATGAACACCGCCCTGGCTCTTGTGACGGTCATTTCCTTCAGCGGCCCGGTGCAGGGCGACGGCGTCGTGCTGGCGCCGATGGCGCTGAACAGCCTGGCCGCCGTGCCCGCCGACATCGCCGCCGCCCCGGTGATGAACCAGAGCGGCGAGGTGATCGGCAAGGTCACGCGCGTGGTCGCCGACCATGACGGCAAGCCCGCCGCGATGAGCTACACCACCAGGGACGGCAAGCTGGTGATCGCCGCCGCCCCCGCCGTCAGTTATGACGGGCAGAAGAATATCCTGGTGGTCCAGGACAGCCCGCAGCGCATGGCCAGCCGCTAGAGCGCCATATTGTCGATCAGCCGCGTCCGGCCGATCCGTGCCGCCGCCAGCACGCGCGCCGGGCGGTCCAGCGTCCCGGCCACGGCCAGCGTCTCGGCGTCGCGGATGGCGACATAGTCCACGCTGTCGAAGCCCACGGCCTTCAGCGTCTCGGCGCCATAGCGTTCGGCATCGCGCAGGTCGCCCGTCTCATGCGCCCGCGCGATCACGTCCTTCAGCACCTTGTTGAGGTTGCCGGCGACCTGCCGCGCGCGCCCATCCAGATAGGCGTTGCGCGAGGACAGGGCCAGGCCGTCCGCCTCCCGCGCGATGGGCGCGCCGATAATGCGGGTGGGAAGGCTCAGGTCGGCGGCCAGCCGCCGTATCACCAGAAGCTGCTGATAATCCTTCTCGCCGAAGATGGCGGTGTCGGGCAGCGCGGCCAGCAGCAGCTTGGCGACCACGGTGGCGACGCCCGAAAAGAAATGCGGGCGGAAATCCGTTTCCAGCCCGGCGCCGGGACCGCCCACCGTGACGGTGGTGGCGAAGCCGTCCGGATACATCTCCCGCGCGCCGGGGGCGAAGACGAGGATCTCCCGCCCGGTCCCGGCCAGCGCGGCGATGTCGCGCTCCAGGTCGCGGGGATAGGCGTCGAAATCCTCATGCGGCGCGAACTGGGTGGGATTGACGAAGATGCTCACCACCACCGCCGGCGCCTCGGCCAGCCGCACCAGCGACAGATGGCCGTCATGCAGCGCCCCCATGGTCGGCACCATGGCGATGCCGCCCGCCCGCAAGGGCGCCAGCGCGGCGCGCAGAGCGGAGATGGTGTGGACGATGGCCGGTGCTGTCATCCCGCGCCGTCTAGCGCGTGGCGGCGAGGGCGGCGAAGCAGGTCTGGCCCCGGCTGGTCAGGCGCGAGCAGACGTCGCGCGCCTGCGCCTCGGCGAACAGGCCGAAGCGGGCGCGCCAGATGGTCTTGCCGTCGGCGCCGGAGGCGGGGGTGACGATGCGCGACGCCTGGCCCAGCACGTCGCGCGCCTTCTCGGCATAGGCCGCAAGCTGGGCGCGGGCCAGCGCCTGGTCGGCATAGGCGCCGATCTGGATGGTCCAGTTGCGGCCGGGCGCGGGCGCCGCATCGTCGGTGTCGCCTTCCGGCAGGTCGGCGGCGACCGAAGGGCGCGGCGCAGGCGGCGGCGGGATGTTGCGGGCGATCTGCACCGGCGCGCCGCCCGCCTCATAGGCGGGGCGCGGGGTCGGCCGTATCGCGGGCACCGGGGCGTTGCGGGCGGTGCGGCTCTCCATCGGGCGCACCGCGTTGGGCGATGGGATGGCGCCCGGATCGGCGGGCACGGCGGGCACGGCGGGCTGGCGCACCGAAACCGGGCCCAGGATGGCGCGATCCTCGTCCACGGCCACCTTCTTCTCGGCGCTGTCCTCGTCCTCGAAGCGGGCGATGGCGGGCGAGGTCATGGCCAAGAGGTTGGCGAAGGGACCGGCGGGCTTCTCCGCCGCCGCCAGCGACGGCGGCAGGGCGCTGGCGGGCGGCAGTTCGGGCGCCACGCCCAGGCTGGCCGTCACCACCGGCGCAGCCTGGCCATAGGAATGCCACGGCACCTGACGCGAGGCGACCAGGGTGGGGCTGGCGGCGATCTGGGTGAAGGTCTGGTCCAGCAGGCGGATCATCTCCAGGTCGCGGCGGATGGCGGTGCGCCCGCCCAGCACCACCGCGATCAGGTGGTTGTTCTGCCGCACCACCGAGCTCACCAGGTTGAAGCCGCTGGCGTTGGTGTAGCCGGTCTTCATGCCGTCGGCGCCGTCATAGCGGCCGATCAGGTTGTTGTGCGAGGTGTACCAGTTGCCCTTGTAGGTGAAGCCCGGCAGCGCGAAATAATGGTAATATTGCGGGAAGTCGTAAGCCAGCCGCCGGCCCAGCGTCGCCATGTCCTTCGCGGTGGTGATCTGCAAGGGATCGGGCAGGCCCGACGCGTTGTGGAAGTTGGTGTCCGGCATACCCAGCTCGCGCGCCTTGGCGGTCATCCGCAGCGCGAAATTGCCCTCGGTGCCGCCCAGCGCCTCGGCCACCACCACGGCGACGTCATTGGCCGAGCGGATCACCAGCGCGCGGATGGCGGTATCCACGCTGATGGTCTCGCCCTTGCGCAGGTTGAGCTTGGTGGGCTTCTGCCGCGCCGCATGGGCGGAGACGGGCAGGGGCGTCTGCAAGGTGAGCTTGCCGGCCTTCAGCGCCTCGAACAGAAGATAGGCCGTCATCATCTTGGTCAGCGACGCCGGATGGCGCAGCGCCTCGGCATTGCGGGCATAGAGCACCTTGCCGGTGGCGCCGTCGATGATCAGCGCGGCGTCCTTCTTGGGATCGGTGGGGCTGGCGGGCGCCTGCACCACCCGGCGCTTGGCCGGGGCCTTCCTGGCGGTGCTCTTCTTGGCGGCGGTTTTCTTGGCAGTCTGGGCTTCGGCGGGACCCGCCGTCAGCAGGGGCGTGGTTAACGTCAAGCCGGCGGCCAGGGCGAAAAGCCCCAACCAGCCCGTGATCCGGTGCAGCCAGCGCGGTGGAAACAACGTCAACAACCCCAAATCACAGCCGCCCCCCACGCAAAAAGACCAAAAAGTGTCACCGGGCGCAAGCAGGAACTCCAAAAAGCTAGAGTTCCCCGGCATTTACCAAGTGTTAAGATTTCCCGCCGGGCCGTCGCAAAAATTTTGCTGCAATGCAACAATTAACCCTTGACGGCTGAGGATGACTCCCCCAAATATCTTCATGTTGCAGTGCAACAGGCCGACGGATGGGCACCTCCCGTCCGGAACACCAACCAGGGAAAGGGTATAGCAGCATGTCCAAAGCCAAGACCGCGGCCGACAAAGCAGCCGCAACCGCCGAATATGCCATGGCCAACGGTGCCGAAGCCCTCAAGGCCGGCTTCGACAAGGCTCTCAAGAATTACGATCTGGTCCTGGGCTACGGCAAGGACACGGCCGAGGCCGTGATGAAGTCCGCCACCGCCGCGGGCAAGGGCGTGGAGACGCTCAACAACGAGATTTATGCCTATTCCAAGCAGTCGCTGGAAGAGTCCATCACCGCCACCAAGGCGATCATGGGTTCCAAGTCGCTGCACGAGGCGTTCGAGTATCAGAGCGACTACGCCAAGTCGGCCTTCGAGTCGTATATCAGCGAGATGACCAAGTTCAGCGAGCTTCTGACCGCCACCGCCAAGGACAGCTTCGCGCCGCTTCAGGGCCGCGTCGAAGCCTGGCTCGACGTCGTCCAGACCACGCGCACTTAAGTTTTTCCCCTCCGCCCTTCGCACGTTCAGGCCAAGCGGCCTCGTGCTGCGGGCATCTCTCCCGCTGGCGCGCCTTGCGCGCGCGGGGGAGGGGGCCGTGCCGGCTCCGGTTCCCCTGGGACCGGGGCCTTTTTGCCATCTAAATGCCTTTAACGCTTCGGTTTTGTCCCCATATGTGCCTCTGGCGAGTTTTCCAAACTGCGCTAGGATATGCGGGACATGCGCGACAGCGGCGACAACACGGGCGACAATCACAAGGGCGGTGACGGCACCGGAACCGGCGTCGTCGCCAAGACGCGTCCCAAGACCAAGAAGCCCTCGCTCTACAAGGTGCTCCTGCTCAACGACGACTACACGCCGATGGAGTTCGTCGTCCATATCCTGGAGAAGATCTTCGGCAAGAGCCGGGAGGACGCGGTCGAGGTGATGCTGCATGTCCACCGGCACGGGGTGGGGGTCTGCGGGCTCTTCACCTTCGAGGTGGCGGAGACGAAAGTGACCCAGGTCATTGAATTCGCCCGCCGCCATCAACATCCTTTGCAATGTACCATGGAGAAAGAGTAGGTCGCAGATGCCGTCATTATCGCGCAGCTTGGAACAGGCCCTGCACCATGCCATCAAGCTCGCCAGCGACCGGCACCATGAATATGCGACGCTCGAGCATCTGCTGCTGGCGCTGATCGACGACGCCGATGCCGGGCAGGTGATGAAGGCCTGCAATGTGGATATCGAGACGCTGCGCCGGACCGTCACCCGCTTCATCGACACCGACCTCGCCACCCTGGTGCTGGAGGATGGCGAGGACGCCAAGCCCACCACCGGCTTCCAGCGCGTGGTCCAGCGCGCCGTGCTGCATGTGCAGAATTCCGGCCGCGACGAGGTGACGGGCGCCAATGTGCTGGTGGCCCTGTTCACCGAGCGCGAGTCCAACGCCGTCTATTTCCTGCAGCAGCAGAACATGTCCCGCCTGGACGCGGTCAGCTACATCTCCCACGGCATCGCCAAGCGCCCGGGCATGAGCCAGCCCAAGCCGCCGCGCGGCGCCGACGAGGAGGAGCAGGAGGAGAAGCAGCCCAAGCAGGGTGGCGAGGCGCTGGAGGCCTATTGCGTCAACCTCAACGAGAAGGCGCGGCTGGGCAAGGTGGACCCGCTGATCGGCCGCGCCGCCGAGGTGGACCGCACCATCCAGATTCTCTGCCGCCGCCAGAAGAACAACCCGCTCTATGTCGGCGATCCCGGCGTGGGCAAGACCGCCATCGCCGAGGGCCTGGCGCGCAAGATCGTGGCGGGCGAGGTGCCGGACGTGCTGCGCGACAGCGTCATCTATGCGCTCGACATGGGCGCCCTGATCGCGGGCACCCGCTATCGCGGCGACTTCGAGGAGCGCCTCAAGACGGTGGTCAAGGAGCTGGAGAAGCAGAAGGGCGCCATCCTCTTCATTGACGAAATCCACACCGTGATCGGCGCGGGCGCCACCTCGGGCGGCGCGATGGATGCCTCCAACCTGCTCAAGCCCGCCCTGGCGCAGGGCACGCTGCGCTGCATCGGCTCGACCACCTACAAGGAATACCGCCAGTATTTCGAGAAGGACCGCGCCCTGGTGCGCCGCTTCCAGAAGATCGACGTGGCCGAGCCCACCATCGAGGATTCGATCAAGATACTGATGGGCATCAAGAGCTATTTCGAGAGCTATCACAAGCTGCGCTACACCGCCGACGCCATCCGCGCCGCGGTGGAGCTGTCGGCCAAGTACATCAACGACCGCAAGCTGCCCGACAAGGCGATCGACGTGATCGACGAGGCGGGCGCCTCCCAGATGCTGCTGCCCGAAAGCCGCCGCAAGAAGGTGATCCAGGTGAAGGATGTGGAGGAGGTGGTGGCCAAGATCGCCCGCATCCCCTCCAAGTCCGTCTCCAAGGACGACGCCACCGCGCTCAAGACGCTGGAGGCCGATCTCAAGCGCGTGGTCTATGGCCAGGACGCGGCGATCCATGCGCTGGCCAGCGCCATCAAGCTGGCGCGCGCGGGCCTGCGCCAGCCGGAAAAGCCCATCGGCTCCTATCTCTTCTCCGGCCCCACCGGCGTCGGCAAGACCGAGGTCGCCAAGCAGCTCGCCTCGGTCCTGGGGGTTGAGTTCCTGCGTTTCGACATGAGCGAGTATATGGAGCGCCACACCGTCAGCCGCCTGATCGGCGCGCCGCCGGGCTATGTCGGCTTCGACCAGGGCGGCCTGCTCACCGACGGGGTGGACCAGCATCCGCATTGCGTGCTCCTGCTCGACGAGATCGAGAAGGCGCATCAGGACATGTACAACATCCTGTTGCAGGTGATGGATCACGGCAAGCTCACCGACCATAACGGCAAGAAGATCGACTTCCGCAATGTGGTCCTGATCATGACCACCAATGCGGGCGCCTCCGACGCCGCCAAGGACGCCATCGGCTTCGGCCGCGGCAAGCGCGAGGGCGAGGACGATGAGGCGATCAAGAAGCTGTTCACGCCGGAATTCCGCAACCGGCTGGATGCGATCATCCCCTTCGCGCCCTTGTCGCGCGACACTATCGACAAGGTGGTGGAGAAGTTCGTGCTGGAGCTGGAAGCCCAGCTCGCCGACCGCGACGTGACCTTCGATCTCACGCCGGAAGCCACGCGCTGGCTGGGCGAGAAGGGCTATGACGACGCCTTCGGCGCCCGTCCCCTGGCGCGCGTCATCCAGGACAACATCAAGAAGCCGCTGGCGGACGAAATCCTGTTCGGCCAGTTGCAGCATGGCGGCACCGTGCGCGTCCTGCTCGACCGCGAGAAGGGCAAGCTGGTGTTCGAGTTCATCCCGGCGGAAACCAGGGCGCCCGGGCCGAAGGGCCGCAAGGCGAAGGAAAACCAGCAATAGCAGGAACGACAGGAGGAATCCCCATGTTCAAGCGCATGTTCTCCGCCACGCTGGCGGCATCCCTGTTCGCCATCCCCGCCTTTGCCCATCATGGCTGGTCGGGCCAGGAAGCCCAGGTCACCGAACTGACCGGCACCGTCACGCGCGGCGTCAGCCTGGCGGGCCCGCATGGCTCGATGCAGATCCGCGTCGGCAACGAGCTGTGGGACGTGACCCTGGCGCCGCCCGCCCGCACCAGCGCCGCCGGCCTCAAGCCCGGTGTGATCCCGGTGGGCGCCACCGTCACGGTGCGCGGCAACAAGAGCACCGAGCCGGGCCATCGCGAGATGAAGACCATCGTGGTGATCCACGGCAAGCAGCGTTACGCCGTCTATCCCGAACGCGAATAGGCGGGGCGCTTGCCGGGCGGCTATTTCGCCTTCATGGCCTGGCTGGAGGCGTCGCCTCTGGGCCATGTCATGCGCGAGACGGGGGTGTGGACCTACGCCATCGTCAACCTGTTCCACATCATCGCCATCGCGCTTCTGTTCGGCGCCATCTCGGTGCTGGACCTGCGGCTGCTCGGGGTGTGGCGCTCCATCCCGCTGGGCATGATCTCGCGCCCCGCCGTCAATGTGGCGGGCACCGGCGTCGTGCTGGCGGCCTTCACCGGCATCTTCCTGCTGGCGACCAAGGCGACGGAATATGCCGAAAATCCGTTCCTGCTGCCCAAATTCGCCTTCATCGTCCTGGCGCTGCTCAACATCGCGGCGATGCATCTGTCGGCGCCCTGGCGCGCGCATCGCGAGCGGGAGCTGACGGCGCGCGAGAGCGGCACGCTGGCGGTGATGGGCGCGGCCTCGCTGGCCTTCTGGCTCACCGCCATCACCTTCGGGCGGCTGATCGGCTATTGGTAGGCGCGCCAGATTAAGTTGCCGTAACGGAACCGCCCCATATTCGCCCCAAACCATGTTACACTGGGTGGCGCATGTTCCGGAGGGTTGCCATGCGATCCCTGCTTCTTGCCGCCATCGCCGCCACGGCGCTCGCGCCCGCCGTCCAGGCGGCGGAGGTCAAGGCCGTGTCGCTGGAAGGCAATGTGGTGGAGTTCGCGGTGCTGGCCGTCACGGTGCCGTCGCGCCTGCCGAACTATTGCGCCGTCAGCGCCGTGGTGGACAAGGTCTGGGCGGGCACGGCCTTCCGCAGTGGCCAGCCGCTGGCGCTCAATGTGCCCTGCGCCGAATATGGCCTGATCCCCGCCAATGCCTGGAATGATGGCTTCACGCCGGTCAATGCCCGCTCGCTGCAGCAATCGGGGCGCGGCATCGCCCGCCTGACCGATGCGGGCGAGCTGGTCTGGCACCATGGGGGCCTGCGCCAGTACGGCCAATGGGGATCGGTCGCGGGCTATCGCGTGCTGGACGCGCGCATGATCCCGGTCCAGCGCAGCTAGGCTATTTCCCGGACGCCTGCGCCTCCAGCGTTTTGCGCATGGTGCCGATGACGCGCGCCTTCTGCACCCGCTGCATGCTGTCATCCGGGGTGTGGTAGAGGCCCGTCAGCATCGCCAGGTCCAGGTTGGTGATGGCGTCGGCCTGGTAGGCCGGATCGCAATCCGGCTTCATCAGGTTGGCGATGGTCGGCACCTCCTTGCAGCCGCGCGTGACGCGCGCCTGGGCCAGGGCCAGCATGGCGAAATGATCGGCCAGCGTTCCCAGGCTGCGGCCCATGATGGCGTTGACGTCCACGACGATCAGCACGCTTTCGATGGCGGTGGTGTAGCCGCTGTTCAGGCGGCTCATCTCGCCGGCGAGCATGCCGAAGCGCGGCGGCGTCAGCGCATCGTTCATGCCGCCATTGAGGCCGTCATAATCCAGATAGGCGCGGCCGTTGGGCGCGCGGGTGGAGGTGACGTACCAGGCCTGCACCGGCTGGGATTCCTTCAGCCTGCTGCGGATATAGCCGTAATAGGGCAGCAGATAGTTCGCCCGGCTCGCCACCGATTCCAGGGTTGCGCGCACGTCCGGCGTGAAGGCGATGGTGACGTTCGGGATGCAGGGATCGCGCCGGTCCAGCGGCGCGCCCGCCTTCTGCGCGATGTCCTTCATCCGCCGCTCGACCACATATTTCGCGCCCGCCGCAAGGCCGTAGACATTGAAGCAGACCGGCCGCTTCCAGCGCGCATACTGGTATTCCAGGGCCTCGGCGGGCTCCATCACGGTCTCGACCTGGGCGCGCGACAGGCTGCGGTCGCGCTCCAGCTCGGCGTCGGAATAGACCGTCTCGATATCGGGGGCGATGGGCGGCGGCGGCGCGGGCGCCTGGGCCAGGGCGGCGGTGGAGGCCAGCAGCAGGACGGCAAGCGGCAGGACGCGCATGGGACGATCCCTCCAGTATGACGCGGAAGACGCGCGGCGGTTGCCGCCTTCCACTATCGCCTATTATCGCTCCTGCACCCCCTTTGGGGCAAGCGGCGGCCGGGGCGCCGTCAGCGGGTGGCGGTGGCCTGGGCCTCCAGGGTGCGCCGCATGGCGCCGATGATGCGCTGGCGCTGGATCATCTCCGGCTTGAGCGGCGTCTGGTAGAGGCCGGTGAGCAGGGCGATGTCCACATTGGACAGGCTGGCGGTCTTCAGGTCGCTGGCGCAGTTCGCCATCAGGTTGGCGATGCTGGGCGCGTCCTGGCAGCGGCCGGTGGCCGGGGCTTGCGCCAGCGCCACCAGGGCCAGATAGTCCGACAGGCTGGCAAGGGGCATGCCCATGATCGCCTTGGCGTCCACGATGATCAGCACCGCCGCCATCTCCGGCGTGATGCCGGTGGACAGGCGCGTGCCCTGCGCCCGCACGCGCGGCACGTCGCGCTCGATGCTGCCGCTGGCCTGCATGGTGGCCATGCCGGCGACGCCCGCCGCATCGGCGCCGTCGGTGGCCACGCCGATGGAGGCGTCGCCCGAGGGCGGCGTCAGGCTCGCCAGACCCTGCGCGGCTTCGCCCGCGCCCGCCGTGGCGGCGTCCTCCCAGTTGAGGTCGAGCTGGGCCAGGCCCGAGAAATCGCGGCGGAAGGTGGTGTACCAGGCCTGGATCGGCTGGGTGATGGTGAGCTGGCGCTTCTTGCCGCCCACCACCAGGAAGGGCGCCACCTTGGCGACGGAATCCAGCGTGCCCTGCGGGTCCTCGCTGAAGGCGATGGTGACATTGGGCGTGCAGGGATCGGCCCGGTCCACCGGCGCGCCCACCTGGCTCGCCACTTCGCGGATGCGGCGCTCCACCATGTATTTGGAGAGGGCCGACAGGCCATAGACATTGACGCAGACGGGCCGCGTCCACTTGGCATACTGGCCGTCGAACGAGGTGGGCGGCTGCAGCAGCGACTGCACGAAACGGCGCGACAGGTCCTGGTCGGCGGCGCGCTGGGCGTCGGAATAGACGGTCTCGACATTGGGCGAGAGCGGCGGCGGCGCGGGCTGGGCGAGGGCGGTGCTGCCGGCGGCGGCGGCCAGCAGGGCGGCGAGGGACAGGCTTCTCATGGCGATTCCCTGTTTCGGATTTTGACACAGCATACATCCGGGACCGGCCGGGCGGAATTGCCTTCCGGCCTTGCAAACGGCGTCAATTGTAACTTTTCGTGCCGTTCTGGCCGGGCCGCCATCTTCTCTTGCCGCCGGGGGAAAGGCCGGTGAATGGCCGTTCACACCGTGTCCGCCTGAACGGATGTGCAGGGTTGCACGGCTTTGTCGCGGACACCGGGATGGCGCCGGTAAATGCGAAGACTTTCGCGCGCGCCGCGAAGAAGGGACGACAGAGGGGCAACACGGCGCGACAGACGGGCACTTTACTCCTCGCATTGAAACCCCGAGGAGTAATCCCATGCGCATTCAAACCCCCGCCGCCAATGGCAGCCATATCGAAGCGGCCAATATCGCCTTCCAGGTCGTCACCATCGCCCTGATCGGTCTTTCAACCCTGGCCGCGACGGTCCGCTTCCTGGCCGGCGCCCTGGCGTAAGGCCAGGGGCGGCTCCGCCGGATCACATGGCGCCCCTGATCCGCGCGGCGACCGCTTCCAGGCTTTTCGCGTCCGCCATGCCGGAGGCATGCGGCCGTAATTCCACGCTGACATCGCGCGGAATGACATGGAAATGGACATGGAAAACGGTCTGCCCCGCGGGCGCGCCGTTGAGCTGCATGATGTAGATGCCCGGCGCGTCCAGCGCCTTCTTGACGGCCTTTGCTACTTTCTGTGTGGTGGCGATCAGCGCCTTGGCCCCGTCCTCCGACAGGTCGAGCAGGCTTTCCGCCGCTTCCTTGGGAATGATCAGCGTGTGGCCTTCCGCCTGCGGCATCACATCCATGAAGGCGAGCGTTTCGGCATCTTCATAGACCTTCACGCAGGGAATCTCGCCGCGCAGGATTTTGGCGAAAATGTTGTTGGGATCGTAGGGCATCGCGTTTTCTCAATTCGTCATGGCCCGCACATGCGGGCCATCCAGTTCAGGCGCGTGACGATAGGGGCAAATGGACGCCGGGTCATCCCTTCCGGAACGGCCCATGCGCCGCCAGGTCCTCGATCTGCTCGGCCACCGCCGCGCGCTCGCGGGCCAGGAAATCGTCCACTGCCCGCGCCAGGCCGGGATGGGCGATCAGATGCGCACTATAGGTCGGCACCGGCATGTAGCCTCGCAGCAATTTGTGCTCGCCCTGCGCGCCCGCCTCCACCCGCCTGAGGCCCCGCGCGATGGCGAAATCAATCGCCTGGTAATAGCAGGTCTCGAAATGCAGGAAGGGGATATATTCGCGGGCGCCCCAGTTGCGCCCGAACAGGACGCCCTCGCCGAACAGGTTGAGCGCCCCGGCGATGGGCCTGCCGTCCTTCACCGCCAGCACCAGCAGCGTCTGGTGCGACAGCCCCTCGCCCAGGCGGCTGAAGAAATCGCGCGTCAGATAGGGCGTGCCCCATTTGCGCCCGCCCGTGTCCATGTAGAAATCGAAGAAGATGTCCCAATGCGCCTCGGTGATGTCCGTGCCCGTCAGCCATTGGAAGGTGACGCCTTCCCGCGCCACCGCCTCGCGCTCCTTGCGCAGGGTCTTGCGCCTGGCCGAGGAGAGGCGGGAAAGAAAATCCGCGAAGTCGCGATAGCCGTCATTCTCCCAATGGAATTGCTGGCCGGTGCGTTGCAGGAACCCCAGGCCGCCGGCCAGCCGCCACTCCGCCTCGGTCAGGAAGGTGACGTGCAGCGACGAGGCCCCGATCTGCTTTATCGCGCTCGCCGCATATTGCAGCAGGGCGCGCTTGCCCGCGCCGTCCGCCGCCAGCAGGCGCGGCCCCGTCACCGGCGTGAAGGGCACCGCCCCCTGCAGCTTGGGATAATAGTCGCCGCCCGCCCGCTCCAGCGCCTCGGCCCAGGCATGGTCGAAGACATATTCGCCATAGGAATGGCTCTTTAAATACAACGGCATCAGGCCGGTTGCCCCCTCCGGCCTTCGCGCGCTCGAGAGCGCGCTACGGCCACCTCCCCCGTCGGGCGCTGGCGCGCCTGGGGGAGGGGAGTCGATCAGCAGATGGCAGGGCTGCCAGCCGGTCTGGGCACAGGCCGAGCCGGACTCCTCCAGCGCCGCGAAGAATTCATAGGTGGTGAAGGGATGCGGCTCGGCCACGCCGCCGGGATTGGCCAGCGCATTCCAGCGCGCCCGGCCGACCTCCTTCGCGCTGCCGGTCAGTCGCGCGCTCACGCCAGCTCGAACACCCCGTCCACCTCCACCGCCACGCCGCGCGGCAGCGAGGCGACGCCCACGGCGGCGCGCGCATGCTTGCCCGCATCGCCCAGCACCGCGGCGATCAGGTCGGAGGCGCCATTGGCCACTTCCGGCTGGCGGGTGAAATCGGGCGTGGCGTTCACGAACACGCCCAGCTTGAGGCAGCGCTTCACCCGGGCCAGGTCGCCCGCCGCCGCCTTGAGCTGCGCCAGCAGGTTGACGGCGCAGAGCCGCGCCGCGAGCCGGCCTTCCTCGACGCTCATCGTCTCGCCGATCCGGCCGATGAATGTCACCTTGCCGTCCTCCAGCGGGATCTGGCCGGAGATAAAGACCAGCGGCGGCGCGATGGTGAAGGGCACGTAACTCGCCACCGGCGCGGGCGGCGCGGGCAGGGTGATGCCAAGGTCTTTCAGGCGGGCTTCGATGGTCATGTCGTTGCTCAGTCGGGATGTTATGGCCCGCCTCATCCTGAGCTTGTCGAAGGATGGGCGGGCCTCGGGGCCACAAATGCAGGCATCAGTGTCTGTTGCCCTGGATGGCCCGGTCAAGCCGGGCCATGACAATTGTGTTTCAGCGCTTGCGCTTCAACCCGCGCCCCTTGCCCACCGCCGCGCCGCCGAACTTGGCGCGGATGCGGTCCATGGCGCGCTCGGCGGCGGCGCGCTTGTCGCTGTCGGGGTCTATCAGGCTGCCCGGATCGGCGGCGGCCGCATCGGTGAGGTTGGTCAGCCCCACGCCCAGCAACCGGAATCTCGTGCCATCGGCCTCGCGCTTCAGGGCGGCCTGCGCGGTGCGGAAGATGCGGTCGGCCAGTTGCGTCGGCGCCTCCAGCGAGGCGCTGCGGGTGCGGATGCGGAAACTGGCGGTCTTGAGCTTCAGCACCACGGTGCGCCCGGCCAGCCCCGCCGTCTTGGCGCGGGCCGAGACGCGCTCGGCCTGCCGCCACAGGATCGCCTCCAGCGTGGCATAGTCCGACAGGTCGCGGTCGAAAGTGGTCTCCGACGAGATGGACTTTATCTCCCCGCCCGGGTCCACCGCGCGCCTGTCCTCGGCGCGCGCGATGCGCGCCAGCCACAGGCCGGTGGCGCCATAGCGCCGCGCCAGGTCGCGCGGATCGGCGTCCTGCAGATCGCCGATGGTCATGAAGCCGTCGCGCTTGAGCTGGGTCTGCAACACCTTGCCCGCGCCGCGGATGACGCCCACATCCTTGTCGCGCAGGAAGCTGACGGCCTCCTTCATCCCGATCAGGGCGAAGCCGCGCGGCTTGTCCATCTCGCTGGCCAGCTTGGCCAGGAATTTGTTGCCTGACAGGCCGATGGAGACGGTGATGCCGATATCGCGCTCGATCTCCTGCGCCAGCTTCGCCATGGTCCGCGCCGGGCTCATGCCATGGATGCGTTCCGTCCCCGACAGGTCGAGATAGGCCTCGTCCAGCGATAGGGGCTCCACCAGCGGCGTCAAGAGCGCCATCTTGGCCCTGATCTGCCGCGCCACCTCGGCATAATAGGCATGGCGCGGCTTCAGGATCACCGCCTGGGGGCAGAGCCGCTTCGCCTCGAACATCGGCATGGCCGAGCGCACGCCATAGCGGCGTGCGATATAGCAGGCGGTGGCGGCCACCCCGCGCACCTCGCCGCCCACGATCACCGGCTTGTCGGCCAGCGAGGGATCGTCGCGCTTCTCGATGGCGGCATAGAAGGCGTCGCAGTCCAGATGCGCGATGGCGAGCGTCTCCAGTTCCGGGTGCGCCAGGATGCGCGTGCCGCCGCAATGGGGGCAGGGCGCGTCGGGCCGCGCATCCGAAAGGCAATCCCGACAAAATGCCGGCCAGCTTTCTATTCCGGCCATCGCCAATCCATGACAGCGCGCTTCATGTCTCCGGCCACAGCCACGCCGCGCCGCGTACCCCGCTCGAATCCCCATGCCGGTTCTTCACGATCCGGGGCGGCGCGCCATAGGTGAAGCCATAACGCTCCACCAGCGGCGGCAGCATGTCATACAGATGCGCCATGTTCGACAATCCGCCGCCCAGCACGATCACGTCCGGGTCTATGATGTTGCAGACCGTGGCAAGCCCCCGCGCCAGCCGGTCGGCATGGCGGGCCATGGCGGCGCGTTCCTCCGCGCCATCCGAAGCGGCGATCTCCTCCGCGCGCAGTTCTCGCCCGGTGGCGCGTTTGAACTCGGCCATGACGCCCGGCCCGCTGCACCAGACTTCGATGCAGCCCCGCTTGCCGCAATAGCAGGCGGGCGCCTCCGCCAGTTCCGCCGCGCTCATGGCGGGCAGGGGGATATGGCCCCATTCGCCGCCCACGCCATGGGCGCCGCTCAGCACCTTGCCGTCCACCACGATGCCGCCGCCCACGCCGGTTCCCGCGATCACCCCGAACACCACGGCTGCCCCCGCGCCCGCGCCGTCGGTGGCCTCCGACAGGGCGAAGCAGTTGGCGTCGTTCGCCAGCCGCACCGGCCGCTCCAGCGCCCGCTCCAGGTCGGCGCGCAGGGGCCGCCCGTTCAGCCAGGTCGAGTTGGCGTTCTTGATGCGCCCGTCCGGCGTCTCGGTGCCGGGGATGCCGATCCCCACCGGCGCCGCCACCCCCGTCTCCCGCACCAGCGCGGCGATGGCGGCGATGGTGCCGTCATAATCGCGTGCCGTGGGAACCCGGCGGCGCAGCACCTCCCGCCCGCCATCCAGCACCAGAAGCTCGGTCTTGGTGCCGCCAAGGTCGATGCCCAGCCGCATGGCTATCCCAGCCGGTGCCGGTAGGCGGGAAGCTGCCGGGGATCGATTTGCGCGACCTCGCAGAAGTCCAGCAGAAGTTCCTCATCCGACAGGAGAAAGTCCAACACCGCCCGCGCCGTGTCGCGGCTGTCCGCCACCGCCCGCAAGGACGCCGGGTCCAGCCCCGACAGGGCCAGGAAACGGGACAGCCGCTCCTCCTGCCCCGCCAGCCAGCCCAGGGCCTGCAAGGCCAGGATTTCGGCGCCTTCTTCGGTCGCAGCCATCGCCATCATCAAGGGAGCGTTAAGACATCCGCGTTCATACTGCCGCCACCGGCCAACCCTATCGCAGGGCTGGGGGATTGGGCGCGCGGGCCGCCCGGAGAGTCAAGTCATGGACGCCAAGACCAAGACCGTGCTCATCGTGGAAGACAATGAGCTCAACATGAAGCTCTTCCACGACCTGCTCGACGCCCATGGCTACAACATCCTCCAGACCAAGGACGGCATGGAAGCCCTGGACATCGCCCGCGAGCACCATCCCGACCTGATCCTGATGGACATCCAGCTTCCGGAGGTCTCCGGCCTGGAAGTGACCAAATGGCTCAAGGAGGATGATTCGCTCAAGACCATCCCGGTGGTCGCCGTCACCGCCTTCGCCATGAAGGGGGACGAGGACGTGATCCGCCAGGGCGGCTGCGAGGCCTATATCTCCAAGCCCATCTCGGTGACCAACTTCCTGGAAACCGTGCGGCGCTTCGCCGGCTAGGGCGCGAGAATCACCCCATGACCGCGCGCGTTCTGGTCGTCGATGACATCCTCTCCAACGTCAAGCTCCTGGAAGCTAAGCTGACGGCCGAGTATTTCGAGGTCGCCTCGGCCTTCAACGGGCTGGAATGCCTGGCGAAGATCGAGGAGGCCATTCCCGACATCGTCCTGCTGGACGTGATGATGCCCGGCATGGACGGCTTCGAGGTCTGCCGCCGCATCAAGGGAAATCCCCGCACCGCCCATGTGCCGGTGGTGATGGTGACGGCGCTCGACCAGCCGTCCGACCGCGTGGCGGGGCTGGAGGCGGGGGCCGACGATTTCCTCACCAAGCCGGTGGACGATGCGGCGCTGTTCGCGCGTGTGCGCTCGCTGGTGCGGCTGAAGATGATGACCGACGAATTGCGCATGCGCGAGTCCACGGGCCAATCCATGGGCCTGATCGACCCGGCCGAGACGCTGCTCGACGCCGACCCGCGCGGCCGCCTCCTGGTGATCGAGGATCGCGCCGAATCCATCGCCTGGTTCCAGAGCGCGCTGCATCCCGCCCATGAAGTCTCCGCCGTGGACACGTTCGAGGAAGCCCTGGTGCGGGTGAAGGGCGGCGATTACGACCTGATCGTGGTGTCGCTCGGCATGCGCGGCTTCGACGGCCTGCGCCTCTGCTCGCAGCTCCGCTCGCTGCCGGAAGGCCGCAACGTGCCCATCCTGGTGATCGTCTCCGACGGCGACCGCAGGAAGCTCACCCAGGCCCTGGAAATGGGCGTCAACGACTATCTGACGCGTCCGGTGGACAAGAACGAGCTGGTGGCCCGCGTACGCACCCAGCTCCGCAAGAAGCGCTATTCCGACCGGCTGCGCCACAATGTCCAGCTCTCGCTGGAAATGGCGATCACCGACCAGCTCACCGGCCTGCACAATCGCCGCTATATGAGCCGCCATCTGGACAATCTGCTGAGCAATGCCAGGCGCAACGAGCGCCCGCTGGCCTTCGTCATCATGGACATAGATCACTTCAAGCAGGTCAACGACACCTACGGCCATGACATCGGCGACGAGGTGCTGAAGGAATTCGCCGCCCGCATCGCCGCCAATGTGCGCGGCATCGACCTGGCCTGCCGCTATGGCGGCGAGGAGTTCGTGGTGGTGATGCCCGACACCGATATGGCCTTCGCCTATTCCATCGCCGAGCGCCTGCGCCAGACGGTGGAGGCCAACCCGGTCCGGATCAGCCGCGCGCCGGGCACGCTCAACGTCACCGTCTCCATCGGCATCGCCCGGATGGAAGGCGGCGACGACAGCGCCGAGGCGCTGCTCCACCGCGCCGACCAGGCGCTCTATCGCGCCAAGCGCGAAGGCCGCAACCGGGTCATCGCCGACGCGGCGTAACTCGATCTCTCATCCTCTCCATGGGCGGCCTTGAGCCGCCCATCCAACTTCGTGCCGTTTGCGGAAAAGTTGGATGGCCGGGTTGAACCCGGCCATGGTGAGAACATTGGGTGTGTCATGGCCCGCGATCCTCCTTCGCTGCTTCGCAGCTTCGGAGGACTGGCCTTAAACCCTCCGAAGCCTAAGCCAGCGACTGCCGGATCATCGTCTCCAGCACCTTGCGGTCCAGGCCGGCCAGCGTCTTCACATAGATGCAGGCGGCGCCGGTCTTCACCGGCCCCAGCCTGGCCAGCAGATCGTCGCGCTGCGGAAAACAGGCATTGATATAGAGCACCAGCGCCGCTTTGCGCGGCGAGAAGCCCACCAGCGGCATGTCGCCCTCGCGCGCGCTCTCATAGCGATAGTGGCAGGACCCGAAGCCGACGATGGACGGACCCCACATCGCCGGCTTTTCGCCGGAGAGCTTTTCCATCAGCGCCGCCACCGCCAGCGCATCCTGCCTGCGCCCTTCGGGCGTCACCTTGGCGAGGAACGCCGCCACGGAGGCCCGGGTCGGCCGGGTCTTGTTGGCGCTTTTCTTCCCCGCCGCCATGGCTAGCGGCTTTCGCCGCTCTCATCCTCGTCGTCAGGCGCCGCCGCCGGCTCCCCCGCCAGCATCGCGGCGGCCCGGTCGATCACCGGCAGCAGCAGCTCCGGCTCGCGCGCGCCCGCCACCGCCAGCTTGCCGCCGAAGATCATGGCGGGCACGCCGGTGACGCCCATCTCGCGCGCCAACTGGTCGTCGCGCTCCACCAGCATCAGGTCGGCGTCGGTTTCCAGCAGCTCGGCCACCTCCAGCCCGTCCATGCCGCACAGGTCGGCGATGTCGGCCAGGACGCGGATTTCCCCGATATCCTCACCATTCTCGAAATAGGCGATGAAGAGCCGCTCCACCACCTCGTCCTGCACCCCCGCATTCTCGGCCCAGCGGATCAGGCGGTGGGAATTGAGCGTGTCGGGCCGGCGCGTCATCGCCTCGAAATCGAAGGCGATGCCTTCCTTCTGCCCCTCGGCGATCACCTGCTTGTGCATCTCCACGATCTTGCTGGGATCGCTGCCGAAGCGCAGGCGCATATAGGCCTGCCTGTCCATGCCTTCGCGCGGCACGGACGGATCGAGCCGGTAGGGCCGCCACTTCACCGCGAAGGGGATCTCGGGCCGCATCGCCAGCGCGCGGGAGAGGCGGCGCTTGCCGATGAAGCACCACGGGCACACCGTGTCGGCGATCACGTCGATCTGCATGGGGAAAACTTCGCTAGCGCAGGACCTGCGCGGTGACTTCATTGGCCTCGGCGACGACGCGCACCGAGGTGACGCCGCGCCCGGCCTTCACCGTGGCCCGGGCGCCGACCGGAAGCAAGCCCTGGATCACCGCCATGTTGGCGGCGGGCGGCTGCGCCAGGAACTCCAGCACCACCGTGTCGGCGCTGCTCTTCAGCAGCTTGAGGCGCACATGGCTCCAGCCGCCGCTCTGCACCGCGCCCCTGGCCTGGACCTGGATGCCGCCCTTCACCGCGGTGGCGATCACGCTGTCCAGGCGATAGACGTGCTTTTCCTTTTCCGCCGCCCGGAGCGCGGCGGCGCTGGCGGCCAAGAGCAGAAGGGCGAGGGCGGTCCGGCGCATTGTTATCGGCGTGGTCTAAGCGGCAATTTGGGCGCTCAGATGGCGAGATCGACCACGACCGGCACATGGTCGGAGGGTTTTTCGCTCGCCCCCCGCACTTCCCGTTCGATCCAGCAGCCCGAAAGCCGGTCGGCGGCCTGCGGCGACAGGAAGGCATGATCTATGCGGATGCCGTTGTTGCGCTCCCAGGAGCCGAAATAGTCCCAGAAGGTGTAGTGCCCGCCCTCCGGGTGCAGGGCGCGGAAGGCGTCGGTGTAGCCCAGATTCTCCAGCCGCCGGTAGGCGGCGCGGGCCTCGGGCTGGAAGAGGGCGTCCTTCACCCAGGCCTTGGGCTTCTCCGCGTCGCGCTCCTCCGGGATGATGTTGTAGTCGCCCGTCAGCACCACCGGCTCTTCCAGTTCCAGCAGGGCCTGGGCGCGCAGGCGCAGCCGCTCCAGCCAGGCCAGCTTGTAGTCGAATTTGGGGCCGGGCTGGGGATTGCCGTTGGGGGCATAGATGGAGGCGACGCGCACCGCCCCATGCCGGCCCGTCACCACCGCCTCCAGATAGCGGGCATGGTCGTCGGCCTCGTCGCCGTGAAGGCGCGGGGTGACGTCCTCCAGGGGCCGCTTGGCGAGGATGGCGACGCCGTTATAGGTCTTCTGTCCGTGTACGGCGCAATTATAGCCCAGCCCCTCGAAGACCTCGCGCGGGAAGGCCTCGTCCACGCATTTGATCTCCTGCAGGCAGAGCACGTCCGGCTCCGCCTGCCGGATCCAGGCCTGCACCGGCTCCAGCCGCGCCTTGATCGAGTTCACATTCCAGGTGGCGATCTTCATGCGCCGGTTGTACGGCCTTGGCCGGCCGCGCGGCAAGCGCCCCGCTCAGGGCGCGGGCGAGGGTTCGCGCTTCACCTTCAGGGCATGCCAGACGATCACGCCGAGATAAGACAGGGCCAGCGCCATCACCAGGAACGGCACGATGCTGACGGGCAGCAAGAGGGCGGCGGCAATCATGGCCAGGCCGAAGGCGATGCTCATCCGGCCTGCGAAGCGCCGGGACCGCACCTGCTGCCAGGGATCGAGATCAAACGCGGGAAAACGGGAAGAAATCCATGGCAGCTTGGGCATGCTGTTGCCCTGGATCATGATGAGAATGGCCACCAGCACGATCACGCCGCGGCTCAGGACATCCCCATCCACGCCATTACCGTATCCCAGCGAACGGCCGATCACGAAGCCCTGCATCAGCGTGGCGATGACGCCGGTTCCCAGCAGCACCAGCTTGCTGTTGCGCTGATGGGCCTGCATGGCGGCATCGGGACCGGACACCAGCCTCTGGGTTCCCCAGGCGAGGGCAAGCATCAGCAGGATGCAGAGCGGCGTCACGAAAAGCCACAAGCCATGTTCGGTGTGCGGGCCGTCGCGGCCCGCCGGGAACGGCACCTGTGTCCAGTCCGGCAGCAGGCTGAGGCGCCAGATGGCGGCGGCGGCGGTGGCGGCAATGAACAGCCACAGAATCCACAATGTCTTGCGGTCGATCATTTTGCGTGTCCCTTGGCTTTCCTGAGCGGCGTGGGCTTCGGCAGGCCGATGCCCACCGTGTCGGCAAAACTGAGCAGCGCGTCTTCCAGCACCGAGGCTTTCAGCATGTAGGTGATGACCGTGCCGCTCTTGTGCGCCTCGATCAGGTCCGCCTCGCGCAATATGGCGAAATGGGCGGAAAGGGTGGATTTGGCGATGGCGAAATGCTCCGCCAGCTCGCCCGCATTCATGGGCTTCTTGCGCAGCAATTGCAGGATCTGCCGCCGCGTCGGATCGGAAAGCGCCTTGAAGACCAGATTCATATTTCTATATTTGGCGAAATACAGAACAAGAGTCAAGCGCCGGTTCAAACCCCGGTGTCATGGCCCGCGATCCTCCTTCGCTGCTCCGCAGCTTCGGAGGACTTAGGCTACAGACCCTCCGAAGCCTTGGCGTAGGCGGGGTGCGGGCCACCCAGGCAGACATCCGTGCCGGACTTTCAGGTAATGCGCTGTCCAGGCGGCGTCGCTAGACCGAAAAACTCGTCCCGCAGCCGCAGGACGCGGTGGCGTTGGGATTGTTGATCTTGAAGGCCTGGCCGATCAGATCGTCGGTGAAGTCGATCTCCGCCCCCGCCAGGAAATCCAGCGACACCGGGTCGATCAGCACCGTCGCGCCGTCGCGTTCCAGCACCAGGTCGTCATCCATCCGGTTGGCATCCAGCGCAAAATTGTACTGGAACCCCGAACAGCCGCCGCCCGTCACCGCCAGCCGCAGCATGGTGCCCTCCGCCTCCTTGGACAGGATGGCGGCGATACGCTTGGCGGCGCGGGCCGAAAGGGTAGGGGGCATGGCGGTGGTCATGGAATCTCGCGGGAAACTCTGGCAATTGCCGTCTTTTGGTCTATGTAGTCGTCCCGATGCCCGCCGCAAAGCCCCCCGCCGGTCCCACCGGCCCCGCGCCCGGCACAGGGCCGCTGGGCCGCCTGAAAGGCCCGGTGCTCCTGCCGCCCTGGCCGCTCGCCCCCTTCGCCACCCACCCGAAGGACAGCCGGGGCCGGTTCCATGACGAGGCCGAAAGCGCCACCCGGACCTGCTACAGCCGCGACCGCGACCGCATCATCCATTCCAGCGCCTTCCGCCGCCTCAAGCACAAGACCCAGGTCTTCGTGCAGCATGAGGGCGATTATTACCGCACCCGCCTGACCCATTCGCTGGAGGTGGCGCAGCTCGCCCGCTCCCTGGCGCGCATCCTTCAGTGCGACGAAGACCTGGCCGAGACGGTGGCCCTGGCGCACGATCTGGGCCACACGCCCTTCGGCCATGCGGGCGAGGAGGCGCTGGACGCCGTCACGCGCGACATCGGCGGCTTCGACCACAATGCCCATGCGCTGCGGCTGGTGACCAGGCTGGAGCACCGCTACGCCGATTTCGACGGCCTGAACCTGACCTGGGAAACCCTGGAGGGCATCGTGAAACATAACGGGCCTTTATCTGATGACCCCCTCCGCCCTTCGCACGCGACGGGCGCAAGCGCCCTGCGTGCTGCGGGCACCTCCCCCTCTGGGGCGCTGCGCGCCGAGGGGGAGGCGGGTCATCGCGCGCTTCCCGGTTCCATTGTGAGCTTCGACACACGCTGGCCGCTGGACCTCGCCACCTGGCCGGGGATCGAGGCGCAGATCGCCGCCCTCTCCGACGACATCGCCTATGTCAACCACGACCTGGATGACGGCCTGCGCGCGGGCATCTTCACCATCGCCGACCTGGAGGAGGCGCCGCTCGCGGGCGAGCATGTGAAGGGCGTGCTGGCCCGCTATGGGCGGCTCGAACTGTCGCGCTTCATCGGCGAGTTGATCCGTACCCTGATGAGTTCGCTCCTGGACGATGTCCTGGCCGAGACCCGCCGCCGCCTCGCCGCCGCCGCGCCCGCCTCGGCCGCCGCGGTGCGCGGGGCAGGGCAGGCGATGGTCGCCTTCTCGCCTTCGGGCCTCGCCGGCCTCAAGGCGCTCAAGGCCTTCCTTTTCGCCCGCATGTACCGCCATCCCCGCGTCATGGCCTCGATGGAGAAGGCCAAGGGCGTCATCACCGACCTTTACGGCGCCTTCCTGGCGGAACCCGCCCTGATGCCGCCCGACTGGGCCCGGGCCTGCGGCGCGGCGGGCGACGCCGTCACCGGCGGGGTGGCGCGCGACTATATCGCCGGGATGACCGACAATTTCGCCCTGGACGAATATGAACGGGTGTTCCGCAACCGCATCGCGCTGTGACGCGCGGCTTGCGGTGCCGGTCCCGGAAGGGGCAAATTACCGCCTAAAGGAATCATAGGGTGACTGGTTCATGGCCAGGCGGGAGCGCGGCGTTTACGAGCCGAGCGACGAGGTGCGCGTCTTCGACGGCGCCGAGGATGACGAGGACGATGCGGAAGGCTCGCGCCTGCCGCTGGTGATCGTGCTGGCGCTGGTCGTGCTCTGCGCCTTCGCGGGCGTGGTCTGGCTGGCCTACACCCAGGGCGTGGCGCGCGGGCGCACCGAAACGCCGGTGCTGGCCGCCGCTCCGGGGCCGGAGCGCGTCGCCCCCACCAATCCCGGCGGAGCCGAGGTGCCCTATCAGGGCTTCAAGATCTACGAGCAGCCCGCGCCGGAAGACGAGGGCGACACCGCGCCGCCGCCTGCCGCCAAGCCGGTGCCGCCGCCGGCGCCGGTGGCGCAGACCCCCGCGCCGCCACCCGCCGCCACGGCCAAACCCGCGCCGCCCCCGGCCACCCGCCCCACTGCGGCCCCGCCGCCCATGGCCACAGCCCAGGCCCCCGCCGCCACCGGCGCGCCGCGTGTCCTGCCGGGCGCCGCCAGCACCACCACGCCGCCGCCGCAGGCCGCCGCGCCGCCCGCCACCGCCAAGCCCGCCGCGCCCGCGGGCGGCGGCTATGTCCTTCAGATCGGCGCCTTCAAGTCCCAGGCCGAGGCCGACGCCGCCTGGCGCGCCTATCGCGCCCGCCATGCGGCGCTGCTGGCGGGCTATGGCCCCGACGTGCAGCGCGCCGACCTGGGCGAGAAGGGCGTCTGGTATCGCCTGCGCATCGCGGGCTTTGCCGACCGCGACGTGGCCGCCTCGCTCTGCGAGCGGCTGAAGGCCGACAGCGGCGCCTGTTTCCTCGGGCGATAGCGATGCGCTCCCGCGCGATCTACGGACTGGCCGGCAAGACGCTCTCGGCCGACGAAAGGGCGTTCTTCCGCGAATACCGCCCTTGGGGCTTCATCCTGTTCGCCCGCAACATCGAAGATCCGGAACAGGTGCGGGCGCTGACCGCTGCCTTGCGCGAGACGCTGGACGATCCTGCGGCCCCCATCCTGATCGACCAGGAAGGCGGCCGGGTGGCCCGCCTCAGACCGCCCCACTGGCGCGAGCGGCCTCCCGCCGCCCGCTTCGGCGAGGCCTGGCGCGCCAATGCCGAAGAGGCGCGCGAGGCCACCTATCTCAACGCCCGCCTGATCGCGCAGGAGCTGGTGGCGATCGGCGTCAATGTGGACTGCCTGCCCCTGCTCGACGTGCCCCAGCCGGGCGCCCATGACGTGATCGGCGACCGCGCCTTCGGCGCCGATCCGGCGCTGGTGATCGACCTGGGGCGGGCGCAGATCCAGGGCCTGATCGAGGGCGGCGTCCTGCCGGTGATGAAGCACATTCCCGGCCATGGCCGGGCCGGGGCCGACAGCCATCTGGCCCTGCCGCGGGTCGAGGCCGCGCCTGAGGAACTTTCGGCGGTGGATTTCGTCACCTTCCGCAGCCTGGATTCCTGCCCGATGGCGATGACCGCCCATGTCGTCTATGATTCGATTGATCCACAGCGGCCTTGCACCACCAGCCCCAAAGTCATTCGGGATGTGATACGCGGTGAGATAGGATTCGACGGGCTTCTGATGTCCGACGACCTTTCGATGAAGGCGCTGGACGGCCCGCTGAATGTGCGCGCCAAGGCGGCGCTGTTTGCGGGGTGCGATGTCGTGCTCCACTGCAATGGTGACATGGACGAGATGAAGGACGTGGCTGCGGAAGCCGGGATTTTGGAAGGCGCCTCGCTGCGCCGGGCGGAGCATGCGCTGTCGCTGCTTCAGCCGCCCCGGATGCCGTTCGATGCGGCCCTGGCCGAGGCGCGCGTCGCCGCCCTCTTGGGGGGCACGGCATGATGAGCGAGGCGCACGAGGCTTTCGACGCCTTCGAGACCCAGCCGCTGTCGCCGGAGGAAGGCGCGCTGATGGTGCAGGTGGACGGGTTCGAGGGCCCGCTCGACCTGCTGCTGGCCCTGGCGCGCAACCAGAAGGTGGACCTGGCCCGCATCTCGATCCTGAAGCTGGCCGAGCAGTATCTGGAATTCATCGAATCGGCCAAGAAGCTCAACCTGGAGCTGGCCGCCGACTATCTGGTGATGGCCGCCTGGCTGGCCTATCTCAAGTCCCGCCTGGTGCTGCCCCAGGAAAAGACGCCGGAAGGCGAGCCCACGGCCGACGAGATGGCGACCCGCCTGCGCTGGCGCCTCCAGCGGCTGGATGCGATGCGCGCCGCCGCCACCCGCCTGATGGGGCGCGAGCGGCTGGACCGCGACGTGTTCGGCCGCGGCGACCCGGAGCCGGTGAATGTCGTGCGCCTGCGCACCTATACCGACACGCTCTATGACCTGCTCACCGCCTATGCCACCGACCGGGTGAAGCGGCTGGGCGGGGAAGCCTACAAGCCGGTGATGGCCCCGGTGCTGCAGATCGAGGAGGCGCGCGCCCGGCTGGAGCGGATGCTGGGCCGTATCCATGACTGGAGCGCGCTCGACACGCTGCTGCCCTTCGAATGGTCGGGCGGGGCGCGGCGGCGCACGGCCCTGGCCTCGACGCTGCTGGCGGCCCTCGAAATGGCCCGCGACGGCAAGGTGGAGATCCAGCAACTGGCCCCCTTCGCGGAAATCTTCGTCCGCGACCGGACAGGGGGCGATCCGGCCCCGGTCCCGGCGGACGCCCCAGCCTGACAGGGTGCATGATGAGCAGCGTAGCCAAGATGATCGAGACGATTGAGAACCAGATGGACGCCCCTGTTGACCCCGAAGCGGGCGTGAACCCCGAACACCTGCGGATGGTGGAGGCGCTGCTCTTCGCCGCCAGCGAGCCGCTGGACGAAAAATCCCTGTCAACATCGCTGCCCGAGGGCGCGGACGTGAAGGGCGTCCTGGCGGCGCTTCAGGCGGCGTATGAAAAGCGTGGCGTAAACCTTTGTGTTGTCGCCGGAAAGTATCAGTTCCGCACCGCCGCCGACCTGGCCTTTCTGCTGCGCAAGGAGAAGCCGGAGCAGAAGCGTCTCTCCAAGGCTGCCATCGAAACCCTGGCGATCATCGCCTATCACCAGCCCGTCACCCGGGCCGAGATCGAGGACATACGCGGCGTCGCCCTCTCCAAGGGGACGCTGGACACGCTGATGGAGGTGGGCTGGGTGAAGATCAGGGGCCGCAAGCGCACCCCCGGCCGCCCCGTCACCTACGGCACCTCGGAGGCCTTCCTGGTCCAGTTCGGGCTGGAAAGCGTCGGCCACCTGCCGGGCCTGGACGAGCTCAAGGCGGCGGGCTTCCTGGAGGCGATGCCGCCGTCCGGCTTCGACGTTCCCAACCCCTCCGACCAGCTTGGCCCCGACGAAGACCCCTATGACCCCAACGAGGGCGACGCACCGGAAGACCTTGCCACCGGCTCGGTGCATCTGGACCAGGCCTGATCCCTTTTCCCATGTTTTTTCCTCCCCCGTTCACGGGGGGGAGGCGTCGCGCGCAGCGCGACGGAGGGGATAAAACAATCACCCTTCCGTCCATACCCGCGCTATCTCAGCCCGCGCTCTCATATGGGCCGTTGGCAGGCCCGGCCTCATCCTGAGCTTGTCGGAGCAAGGCCCCGCCATTCCGGCGGCTGGGCCACATACGCACGCTCGCCCCGGCGCGGTCTTCGGATTGCTTCCTGCCCTATCATGTAATATATGAAGTTACATGAAACGCGACAGACGCCTTTCCGGCGTCCTGCATGTGCTGCTGCACATGGCCGGGCAGAAGGGCCCGGTCACCTCCGAAGTCCTGGCGAAAGCCATGGACACCAACCCGGTGGTGATCCGGCGCATCCTTTCGGGCCTGCGCGAGCAGGGCTATGTCCGCTCCGGGAAGGGCCATGGCGGCGGCTGGACACTGGCCTGCGACCCGGCGCGGGTGACGCTGCGCGATGTCTATGACGCGCTGGGCCGCCCGCCATTGCTGGCGGTCGGCAACCGTACCGAAGCCCCCGGCTGTCTGGTGGAGCAGGCGGTGAACGCCGCCCTCGGCCGGGCCTTCGGCGAGGCCGAAGCCCTGCTGCTGGCGCGCCTGGGCGCTGTCACGCTCGCCCAGCTCGGCGCCGATTTCCACCGCCGCCTGGAACGCCGGGGGCGCACCCGCAAGCGGGAGCTTTCCCATGACCGCTGAGCGCGCCATCGCCTCGATCCGGGAGCAGTTCTCCGATCCCGCCTTCGTCGCCCGCTACGCCGAAGGCCCGCCGCGCTTCGTGCCCGGCTTCGCCGATCTGCACCGGCTGACCGCGCTGCTCCTGGCCGAACGCGTGCCGCAGGACGCGCATATCCTTGTGCTGGGCGCGGGCGGCGGGCTGGAGATGAAGGCGCTGGCGGCGCTGCATCCGGGCTGGCGCTTCACCGGCGTCGATCCGGCGGCGGCGATGCTGGATCTGGCGCGGCGCACATTGGGCGCCCAGGCGTCCCGCGCCGCGCTGATCGAAGGTACCATCGACGACGCGCCCGAAGGCCCTTTCGACGGGGCCGTCTGCCTGCTGACGCTGCATTTCCTGGATGCGGCGGAACGCCGGCGCACCGAGCGCGAAATCCATCGCCGCCTCAAGCCCGGCGCGCCCTTCGTGGCGGCCCATGCCAGCTTCCCGCAAGGCGAGGGCGCCCGCGCGCTCTGGCTCTCCCGCTACGCCGCGTTCGCCCTAGGCGGCGGCGCCGACCCCGCGCAGGTGGAGACGATGCGCGCCAATATCGAGCAGGCGCTGTCGCTCTACGAGCCGCAACAGGATGAAGACATGCTCCGCGCCGCGGGCTTCCGCGATGTGCAGATGTTTTATGCCGCCTTCACCTGGCGCGGCTGGGTGGCCTATGCGTGAACCGGCCTATGGCGCGTTCGCCGCCGCGGCCATCTTGTCCACGGCCGCCTGGAAGCGCTGGCGGCGGCTGTCGCGCGCGGCTGCCTGCGCCGCCGCATCGCCCACCGCCGTCTGGTTCCAGATCAGGGTATAGACCAGCCGCGAGGAATTGGCCGTCAGCGGCACCACCTCCATGGTCCCGTGATAGAAGATGGGCGTGAAGGGCTGGGCATAGGTGTAGGAATATTTCGTCCGCGCCACCACATTCTCGACGATGGTGCCGTTGATAGTGCGGATCGAGCCCAGCTCGCCCCGGCCCGACACCACCTCGCAGCTCTTGATGTCCAGATACTTCACGATGGCGCACCAGTCGTTGCCGCCCATTCGCTCCCAGGCGATATCGGCATTCTTGTTGAGCTCGGCGGTGAAGGTGAGGGTGATCCAGTCGGCGGGCTGGGGCGTCTGCGCCTGCGCCGCCGTCGCCAGAAGGACGAACACCGCCGCCCCGAATAGCTTTCTCATCCCGTCCCCCTCAGCGTCCGTTGGCGTCGGCCGCCATCTTGTCGACCGCCGCCTGGAAGCGCACGCGGCGGCGGTCCATCTCGGCGGCGCGGCCTTCCGGCGCCACATTGGCGTTGTCATAGACCAGCGTATAGACGATGCGCGAGGTGGTGGCCGTCACCGGCTCCACCGCCATGGTGCCGTGATAGAAGATCGCCGAAGTCGGCTGGGCATAGACATAGGAGCGGCCGGTCTTGGACACCATCAGCTCGTTGATGGTGCCGTTGAGCAGCCGGTTGGTGCCGACATCGCCCGTGCCCACGGTCAGCACGCAGGAATTCATGCCCAGATACTTGATGAAGGCGCAATAATCGTTGCCGCCGATGCGCTTCCAGGCTTCGTCGGCGTCATGGTTGACATCGGCCGTCATCACGATCACCGCCCAGTTCTTGGGCGTGTTCGGCACGGCCGAGGCGGGCGCCGCCGGCGCGGGCGCCGGCTGGGCGATGGCAGGCGTGGCCAGCGCCAGCAGCGCGGCGTAAAGCATCTTCCTCATGGTTCGTCCCCCTCCAGCTCGACGATGACCGCCTCGCCATTCTCCAGGGCGATGGCCAGTTCGCCCCTTCTTAGCAGCTTCACGTCATTGCCGAAAACCTCGGCCCGCCAGCCCGTGAGAGCGGGCACCCCCTCATCCTCATGGGCCGCCAGCTTCTCGATATCCTCGGCATTGGCGATCAGCCGGGGCGCCACCCCCACCGCCTCGGCGCGCAGCCGCAGCAGGGTCTTGATCAGGTCTATGGCGGCGGGCGAGGGCTCGCGGCGGCGGCGGGCCGGGCGCTCACCCAGCGCGCCTTCCGGCGGCGGGGCGTTGCGCCCGGCCTCGATGGCCTCCATCAGCCCCTTGCCCATCTTGGAGTTGGCGAAGCCCCGGGGCACCGCCCGCACCTTCTCCAGCGCCTCGGCGCTCTCGGGCGGATGGGCGGCGATCTCGCTCAGCGCCTCGTCCTTCAGCACCCGGCCGCGGGGGATGTCGCGCGCCTGCGCCTCGCGCTCGCGCCAGGCCGCCACCGCCGCCAGCATCGCCAGGAAGCGCTTGTTGCCGGTGCGCGGCTTCAGCCGCCGCCAGGCCAGGTCCGGCTCGATGCGATAGAGCGCGGGGTCCTTGAGCGCCGCCACCTCCTCGGCCACCCAGCTTTCGCGCCCGGTCTTCTTCAGTTGCGCCGCAAGCTTCTCATAGACCACGCGCAGATGCGTCACATCGGCCAGCGCATATTCCAGTTGCCGCTTCGACAAAGGCCTGCGGCTCCAGTCGGTGAAGCGGGCCGACTTGTCGATCTCCACCCGCGCCAGCCGCCGCGCCAGCGTCTCGTACGACGCCGACTCGCCGAAGCCGCAGACCATCGCCGCCACCTGGGTGTCGAACAGGGGATCGGGGATGACGCCGCCCTGCAGGAAGAATATCTCGATATCCTGCCGCGCCGCATGCAGCACCTTCATCACCTGGGGCCGGCGGATGAAGTCATAGAAGGGCGCCAGGTCCAGCCCCTCGGCCAGGGGGTCGATGATCCCCTCCAGCCCGCCCGGCCCCGCCATCTGGATCAGGCAGAGCCGGGGGTAATAGGTCTGGTCGCGCAGGAATTCGGTGTCCAGGGTGACATAGGGCGCATCCGCCAGCATGCCCAGGAAGGCCGCCAACTGCTCATTCGTTTCCACAATCCGCATGAGCCCGTGATACCGGGATTCGCGGCGTTCCCAAGGATTTTTGCGGCCTTTCCCCGGATTTGGCGTGCCCGCCCGCCATACTTGACCGCCCCCCGGGAAACCGCCACAAACGCGGCCATTTCCCCCGGATTCTCAAGGGTTTTCGACCATGCACGCCTACCGGACCCACACCTGCGGCCAGCTTCGCAAGAGCGATGTGGGCAAGACCGTGCGCCTGTCCGGCTGGGTCAACCGCCGCCGCGACCATGGCGGGCTGATCTTCATCGACCTGCGCGACCATTACGGCATCACCCAATGCGTGATCGAGCCGGACGCGGCGGCCTTCGCCACGGTGGACGCGGCGCGCTCCGAATGGGTGCTGACGCTGACGGGCAGGGTGGTGGAGCGGCTGGAAGGCACCGCCAATCCCGACCTGCCCACCGGCGATGTCGAGCTGCGCATCGAGGAGGCGGTGGTGCAGGGCAGGGCGCAGGAACTGCCGCTGCCGGTGTTCGGCGAGCTCGATTACCCGGAGGAGACGCGGCTCACCTACCGCTTCCTCGACCTCAGGCGCGAGCGGCTGCACCGGAACATCATGCTGCGCGCCAACATCGTCGCCTCCATCCGGCGGCGCATGATCGAGCAGGGCTTCACCGAGTTCCAGACGCCGATCCTCACCGCGTCGTCGCCGGAAGGGGCGCGCGACTTCCTGGTGCCGTCGCGCCGCTATCCGGGGCAGTTCTATGCGCTGCCCCAGGCGCCGCAGCAGTTCAAGCAGCTCATCATGGTGGCGGGCTTCGACCGCTATTTTCAGATCGCGCCCTGCTTCCGCGACGAGGACGGCCGCGCCGACCGCTCGCCGGGCGAGTTCTACCAGCTCGATCTGGAAATGAGCTTCGTGACGCAGGACGATGTCTTCGCGGCGGTGGAGCCGGTGCTGGCGGGCGTGTTCGAGGAATTTGCGAACGGCAAGACGGTGACGAAGCCGCCCTTCCTGCGCATACCTTACGCCGAAGCGATGCTGAAATACGGCACCGACAAGCCCGACCTGCGCAACCCGATCCTGATCGCCGATGTCAGCCAGGTCTTCTCCCGCCGCGATGTGGAGTTCAAGGCGTTCAAGAACAAGACCGTGCGCGCCATTCCGGCGCCCGGCGCCGCGCACCAGCCGCGCAGCTTCTTCGACAAGCTCAACGAATGGGCGCGCGGCGAAGGCGCGGCGGGCCTGGGCTATATCCAGTTCGAGGAGGAGGGCGGGGCGCTCACCGGCAAGGGCCCCATCGCCAAATTCATCCCCGCCGACGCGCTGGCCGAGATGGCCAGGATCGCGGGCGTCAAGGCGGGCGACGCGCTCTTCTTCTCCGCCGATGCCAAGCCCGACCGCGCCGCGAACCTAGCGGGCCTGGCGCGCACCCGCATCGGGCGTGAGCTGAACCTGATCCCCGACAGCGAATACAAATTCTGCTGGATCGTGGACTTCCCCATGTATGAGTGGAACGAGGAGGAGAAGAAGATAGACTTCTCCCACAATCCCTTCTCCATGCCGCAGTTCGGCCGCGAGCAGTTCCTGGCGCTCGATCCCAGCGACCATGAGACCATCCTGGGCCTCAAGGCCTATCAGTACGACATCGTCTGCAACGGCTATGAACTGTCCTCGGGCGCCATCCGCAATCACGACCCGGACGTGATGCTCAAGGCGTTCGAGATCGCGGGCTATGCGCGGGAGGAGACGGAGGAGAAGTTCAAGGGCATGCTCAACGCCTTCCGCCATGGCGCCCCGCCGCATGGCGGCACCGCGCCCGGCATCGACCGAATCGTGATGCTGCTGGCGGGCGAGGAAAACCTGCGCGAGGTCACCATGTTCCCCATGACCCAGTCCGCCCAGGACCTCTTGATGAACGCCCCGGCTCCGGCCTCCCCAAAGCAGTTGAGAGAACTGCACCTGCGCGTGGTCTATCCGGAAAAGTAACCTCCCTTTTTCCTCTCCCCCTGAGGGAGAGGACGCAAAATCCTGCACTTGGCAAAGCCAAGTGCTTGGATTTTGCTGGTGAGGGGGTTCTCACCTGCACCTCAAGGTCTATCCGGAAAAGTAGCGCACTCTTCTCCCTTTCCCCTCCGGGAGAGAGGGCGGTTCGCCTCGCGCGTCAGCGCTTAGGCGAACCGGGTGAGGGGGACCTCACCTGCGCCACCGGCTGAAACAGCCACCTCAGCACCCAGCAGCCCGAACCCGCCGCCGCCAGTTGCGCGAGCAGGAACGGCGGCACCGATTGCGGCGCGATACCCGCGAAACTATCCGTCAGGGACCGCGCAATCGTGACGGCGGGATTGGCGAACGACGTCGAAGCGGTGAACCAATAGGCCGCGACGATATAGAGTCCCACCAGCATCGGGACGGCATGGGGCGCAAAGCGCAGTCCGCCCGCGATTGTCGCCAGCAGGCCGAAAGTGGCCACCAGCTCGGCCAGCCATTGCGGCGGCCCTTCCCGCAGCGTGTGGGAGAGCTCCAGCACCGGCATGCCGAACATTGCATGCGCCAGCCAGACGCCCAGGATGGCGGCGGCGACCTGCACGACGATGTAGAGGCTGGCATCGCGCAAACCGATGCCGCCATTGGCGCCGAACCAGAGCGTGACGGCGGGATTGAAATGCGCGCCCGACAGCGGCCCGAAGATGGTGATGAGCACCACCAGCGCCGCGCCGGTGGCCAGCGCGTTGGCAAGCAAGGCGATCGCCATGTCGCCGCCCGCCAGCCGCTCGGCCATGATGCCTGAGCCGACCACCGCCATCAGCAGCGCGGCGGTGCCCGGCCCTTCCGCGGCCAGGCGCCGCGCCAGGTCAGGAGCCATTGCCGATGTCGTGAAGCTTTTTCCGGAGCGAGATGCGGTCCAGGCCTTTCAGCGGCAGTTCCGTGAACAGTTCGATCCGGTGCTGGAGCGCCAGCAACGCCTCCTTGAAGGCGGCTTCGATCTGCCTCGCATCGCCCTGGATGGCGGCGGGATCAGGAATGCCCCAATGCGCCGTCATGGGCCGGCCCGGCCACACCGGACAGACTTCGCCCGCGGCGTTGTCACAGACGGTGAAAATGAAATCGAGCCCGGGCGCCTCCGGAACGGCAAACTCACTCCAGCTTTTGGAGCGCAAGTCCGCGACGGGAAAGCCCAGCCGCTCCAGGAGCGCCAGCGCGTGCGGGTTGACCCGGCCTGTGGGATTGGAGCCCGCCGAATAGGCGCGGAAGCGGCCGCCGCCCATCTTGTTGAGGATCGCCTCGGCCATGATGGAGCGCGCGGAATTGCCGGTGCAGAGAAAGAGCACATTGTATGTCATGGTGGTCCTATCGGCTGGCGCGCGCGGGCAGGCAGCAGGCATTGACGGTCCTGGCCGGCGGGGCGCAGACATCGGGCACGCCGCCGCAGCAATCCTCGGTGAGATAGAGCAGCAATTCGCCCATCGCCTCGAAATTGGCGGAATAGAGGATGGAGCGGCCTTCGCGCCGCGCCCGCACCAGTCCCGCATTGGAGAGGATGAGCAGTTGCGCCGACATGGTGTTGGGCGCGGTCTTGAGCCTGCGCGCGATCCTGCCCGCCGCCAGGCCGTCCGGCCCGGCCTTCACCAGCAGGCGGAACACCTCCAGCCGGGATTCCTGGGAAAGGGCGGAAAGCCGCCGCACCGCATCTGTCATCTTCATATTTCAACGATTCCAGAAATATCGAAATATGTCAAGCGGTGTCTGATGAAGGATTTGCGACGGGATCGGCCAATGACGCCAATATCCTGGACGTGGACAGCCCGTGGAAATCCCTATCCACCTCTACTACTCCTGAAAATCGCGCCTATCTCGTTTCCCGCCTGTCCTGGCGCGGGGACGTTCCGGACGTCTGAACGTGGGACAGGCCGGCGTCGTGGACGCAGGCGGGCGGTGACGTTCCCGCCGGGACGCGAGGCTGTTTCGGCATCCCCCGGAAGGTGCAGCGCGAGACGGACGACACGCTGACCGGGCAGGAGACCGTCCTGGGCGCGGGCGCGCCCGCGGGAACGGCAGCAGCCCGCTTCTAACGGGCGGGCCGCTCCACCGGGATGTGCTGTCGTGCGCCGGACGCCGAAGCGGTCCGAAATCGCCGGGCTTGGCAGCGCCGTGAGGCATGCACCGGCTCCGCGAGGAGCCACCGCCCCGAAAGGGGCGGGAGAAACACCGGCCGCCTCACGGCGATGCCAAGCCACCCCGCATCCCGCGGGCGCGCCTGCTGTTTGACATTGTCACCGCAACAGCGGCCACAGCGTCATCGCCAGCAGCAGCCCCATGGCGATGTTGAACCATTTCAGCCGCACAGGGTCCGACAGGAATTGCCGCATCGCCACGCCGAACAGCGCCCAGCTCGAGATGCAGGGCAGGTTGGCCAGCGCGAAGATCACCGCCGCCGCCACCATGCCCTGCCAGCCCCGCGCCGGATCGGCATAAAGCGCCATGCCTGTGATGGCGATCACCCAGGCCTTGGGATTGACCCACTGGAACGCCGCCGCCTGCACGAAGGTCAGCGGCTTCGCGTCCGCGACCCCGCCGCCCGACAGCGACCGGGCGCTGGCGATCTTCCAGGAAAGGAAAAGCAGATAGACGCCGCCCGCGATCTTCAGCCCCGTATGCAGCGGCGGCCAGGCGGCCAGCAGCGCTCCCAGCCCCAGGCCGATCCCCAGCAGGAGCGACAGGAAGCCGATGCCGATCCCCGCGATGTGCGGCAGCGTGCGCCGCAGGCCGAAATTCACACCCGAGGCCAGCAGCATGAAATTGTTCGGCCCCGGCGTGATGGACGATACCCCGGCAAAGACGATCAGGGCCGCGAGCTGGTCGGGCGACATTCCGGGCGGCGCTCCCCATGGGCCTTCTGGACGCGTGCCATCCTAGAGGGGCTTCGCGTCCCTGTGGACCGCCGCCGGCAGGGGATTGGCGCTGCGGAATCCGCAACGCTCGCGTCCGGGAAGCGGCCTTAGGGATTGGGCGAGAGGATGATCTCCACCCGCTGCATCGCGGTGCTGCCCGCATTCGCCTCGATCTGCGGCAGCGAGGCGCGGGTGATCCGCGCGCCGTCCACGCCGCGCGCTTCCAGCCCCTGGCGCACGGCCAGATAGCGCGGCTCGGCCAGCTTGATGCTGGCATTGCTGTCCGCGCCCGCCGCGATGGTGACGGAGGCGGGACGCTGGTGCTGGATCGCCTGGGCGGCCTGCGCCACGATGGCCTCGGCATCCGCCGACAGCGCCGCGCTGTCGGCCGGGAAGAAGACATTGAAGGAGGTGGCGGTCCGGCTGCCGCTGGCGCAGGCAGCGAGCAGGGCGGCGACAAGAAGAAGCCCCGCCGCCATGGCCCGTTTTCCCGGCGCGCCCGCCTGTCGCTCGGCCATGAGTGCCGTCTCCCTGAAGAGCCTTGACGGTAATTCGCCGCTTCCAGGCTGTCCAGCTTGGGCGGCGCGGGCGAGGGTCGCTAGTTCAGCTTCTCGCCCAGATGGCGGATGCCCGACTGGATCAGGCTGGCGGCCTTGCCCGCGTCCATGCGCGCGGCGATCAGCTTCTGCGCCCCGTCCACGGCGCGATCGGCGGCCAAGGCCCGGATCTCGGCCAGGGCGGCGGCCTCGGCCTGGGCGATCTTCTCCTGCGCCGCAGCGCCGCGGCGCGCGATCTGGGCGGCCAGGGCGGCGCGGCTCTCGGCGGCGAAGCGCTCGGCCTCGGCCCTGGCTTCGCTGATGATGGCGGCGGCCTCGGCCTCGGCGCCCGCGGCCTTGCGCTTGTATTCGGCCAGCAGGGCGGCGGCCTCGGCCGACAGGCGCTTGGCCTCGTCCAGCTCGGCGGCGATGGCGGCGGCGCGCTGGTCCAGCATGCGGCCGATGGCCTTGGGCGCGCCGAACCAGACCAGTACGCCGATCATCAGGAGAAGACCGACATACTCCCAGGTGTGAACGTCGAGCAGCAGCTCCATGGCTTATCCCTTCACCGCGCGGGCGGCTTCCTCGGCCGGGACCGTCTCGCCGGTCAGGCGGGCGACGATGGCGATGGCGGCGTCGCGCGCCGCCTCCGCCACATGCGCCTCGGCCTTCTGGCGCGCCGCCTGGATGCGGGCCTCGGCGGCGGCCATGGCGGCGGCGGCCTCAGCTTCCGCCGCGCCCTTGGCCCTGGCGATCTCGGCATTGACGCCCGCCCGCGTCTCTTCCGCCACCGCATTGGCGCGGGCGCGCGCCCCGGCCAGCGCCGCGTCATAGGCGGCGGAGGCCGCGTCGGCATCCTTGCGCGCGGCGTTCGCCGCCTCGATGGCGCCGTTGATGGCCGAACGGCGGTTCGCGATCACGCCATGGATGCGCGGACCCGCCACCCGCCACAGCAGCACGAACAGCACGGCGAACGTGATCGCCAGCCAGAAAAGCTGGCTGGGGAAGGTCGTCGTGTCGAACGGCGGGAAGGGCGTGGCGTGGCCCGCCGCTTCCGTCGTCGCATGCGTGGCGGTTGTCTCGTCCATCGCTGCTTAGAACGCGAACAGGATCAGGAGCGCCACGACCAGGCCGAACAGGCCGGTCGCTTCGCAGAGCGCAAAGCCCAGGAGCAGGTTGGTGGTCTGGCTGGCGGCGGCGCCCGGATTGCGCAGCGCGCCCGCCAGATAGTTGGCGAAGATGTTGCCGATGCCGATGCCGGCGCCGATCAGCGCGAAGCAGGCGAGGCCGGCGCCGATCATCTTGGCAGCTTCGAGTTCCATGGGAGTGTCCTTTTCTCTGGAAGGTTAGTGGTGATCGTGAAGGTGAAGGGCTTCGTTGAGATAGATGCAGGTGAGCACGCTGAAGACATAGGCCTGCAGGAAGGCGACCAGCAGCTCCAGAAGGAAAATGCCGACCATCAGCAGAAGCGGCGCCACCGCCAGGCCCGACAGCAGGCCGCCCGCCGCGCCCAGCGAGACCACGAAGCCGGCAAAGACCACCAGCATGGTGTGGCCCGCCAGCATGTTGGCGAAGAGACGGACGGACAGGCTGATCGGGCGGGTGAGGAAGGAGATCACCTCGATGGGGATCAGCAGGATCAGGAGATACCAGGGTGCGTGCGGCACGAAGAGCTTGAGGAAGCCGATGCCGTGCCGGGCGAAACCCACCCCCAGCACCGTCAGCATCACCAGGGCGGCCAGCGCGAAGGTGACGGCGATCTGGCTGGTGACGGTGAAGCCGCCGGGGATCAGGCCGAAGAAGTTGGAGCAGAGGACGAAGATGAAGAGCGTGAAGATGAAGGGGAAGAACTTCATGCCATCCGCCCCGGTGGTCGAATGGATCATGTCGCCCACGAATTTGTAGGACAGTTCCGCCACCGATTGCCCGCGGGTGGGCACCAGGCGGCCCGGCTTCACCACCAGGGTGAGGAAGCTGGCGGAGAGCACCGTCACCAGCACCATCAGAAGCGCCTGGTTGGTGAAATAGATCGGATGGCCGCCAAGCTCGAAGAGGGGCGCCTCGATGAGCGGCTTGACCGTGAATTGCTCCATGGGGTTGGAGGCCACGAACTATTTCTCCTCATCCGATCGCGCGCGGGCGATCTCGGCATTGATCTCTTTGGCCGCGCGCATCACGTTCAGGATTCCCGCGGCGGCGCCCAGCACGACAAACACAAGCATGAAGACCGGGAAGGTGTTGAACAGGAACCGGCCGAACAGCCAGTCGATCCCCCAACCCAGGCCGCCCCCCACGATCAGCGCCGCCACCAGCTCGGTGGCGAAGCGTCCCGCGATCCCCAGTTGCGACGGCGGCGGCTTCTTGTAACGCGCCGCCTGCGTCGCCTGGAGCTTGTCGAGCCGCGAGCCCAGGTCACGCAACCGGTCGGGGTCGGGAGCCATGCATGAGTCCCACAAAACGCCGAAAAACCGCAGCAAAACCGGCCTTCGCGGCACCGAAGGCGGGCGGACCATAGGTGCGGTGCAGCAGGGTGTCAAGAAAGCAAGAATGCCGACAAACGTTTGAAAGCACTGGAAAAATCCCGCGCGCACATTATGTCGCGCGGGGTTTCCGGGGGAATCACTCGGCGGCGATCTTCTCGGCTTCCGCCAGCGAAACTGAGACGAGCTGGGAGACGCCGCGCTCGGCCATGGTGACGCCAAACAGCCGGTCCATCCGGCTCATGGTCAGGGCATGGTGGGTGATGACCAGGAAGCGGGTGCCCGACTGCTCCACCATCTGCGACAGCATCTTGCAGAAGCGTTCGACATTGGCATCGTCCAGCGGGGCGTCCACTTCGTCCAGCACGCAGACCGGGGCCGGGTTCACCAGGAACACGGCGAAGATCAGCGACATGGCGGTCAGCGCCTGCTCGCCGCCCGACAGCAGCGCCAGTGACTGCAACCGCTTGCCCGGGGGGCGGGCGAAGATTTCCAGCCCCGCTTCCAGCGGGTCTTCGGATTCGGTGAAGGTGAGCTTGGCCTCGCCGCCCTCGAACAGCTTGGTGAAAAGGGTCTGGAAATTGGCGTTGACCTTCTCGAAGCTCTCCAGCAGCCGTTCGCGGCCTTCCTTGTTCAGGCTGGCGATGCCGCGGCGCAGCCGGTCGATGGCGCCGGTGAGGTCGTCGCGGTCGGCGATCAGCGTCGTCATGCGCGCTTCCTGCTCGGCCGCTTCCTCCTCGGCGCGCAGATTGACGCCGCCCAACTGCTCGCGCTCCTGCTTCAGGCGCTCGACGCGCTTCTCGGCTTGGTCGAGCGGCGGCAGTTCCTGGCCGTCTTCGATCTCGGCGCGCTCGCGCAATTCTTCGGGCGCGGCTTCGATCTCGTCGCGGATGCGGGTGCGCAATTCCTCGATGCGGGCGGCGGCACTTTCGCGCAGCGCCTGGGCGCGGGCGCGCTCCTCGCGCGCGGTGGCCAGCACCGCGTCGGCGGCCTTGGCGGCCTTGTCGGCCTCGGCCAGCACATTCTCGGCCTGTTGCCGCGCGTCGGAGGCGGCGTTGCGCGCCGCTTCCGCTTCGCTGATGGCGGTGAGCAGGGCGCCGCGCTTGCCGGCGATCTCCTCCGGCACGCGCTCGGCGGCTTCCAGTTGCACGCCCAATTCTTCCTGGCGGCGCGACAATTCGGCGATCTGGGCGGCGGCGGCTTCGCGGCGCGCCTCCCAGCGGCCCTTGTCCTGCGCGATGGCGGCCAGGCGGCGGTCGCGCGCCTCGTCCTCGCGGCGCAGGGCTTCCAAGGCGCCGCGCGCTTCGCTCGAAGCGGTGCGCGCCTCGGCGGTGGCCTCGCGCGCCCCGGCGGCGCGGGCGGTGAGGTCGCTGCCATCGCCCAGTTCGGCCAGGCCGCGCTCGGCTTCGGCGCGGGTCTGCTCGGCGGTCTCGACCGATTCCGTCAGGCGGCGGATTTCCGCCTCCAGCGAGGCGAGCTGGCTGGCGCGCTCGGCGGCGGCGCGGGCGGCGCGGGTGGCGGTGTCCTGGGCGCCGATCAGCGCCTGTTCGGCGGCGCGTTCCTCATTCTCGGCGGCGCGCACGGCCTCGCGCGCGGCGGCGGCGGCCTCCTTGGCGGCGGCATAGGCCGCATGCGCGGCGGCGCGCACGGCCCTGGCCTCTTCGATCTGGCCTTCCAGCGCGCTCAGGCGGTTGCGCTGCGACAGGCGCACCGCGGCAGGCGAGGGCGCATCGGCGGAGGCGACATAGCCATCCCAGCGCCACAGATCGCCGCGCGCCGACACAAGCGACTGGCCCGGCCTGAGCAGCGGCTGCAGCGCCGCGCCCTGGTCGGGGAAGACCAGCCCGGTCATGGCCAGGCGGCGCGCCAGCGCCCCCGGCGCCTTGACGAAGTCGGACAGCGGCCGGCTGCCGTCGGGCAGGGCGGGGTCGAAATCGAAGCCGCCCAGGTCGCGCCAGTGATGCGGCGAGGTGTCGTCCAGCGGCGCGCGCAGATCTTCGCCCAGCGCGGCGGCGAGGGCGGCTTCGTAACCGGCCTGCACCGTCACGGCGTCGATCAAGGGCGGGAACAGGCCTTCGCCTTCCGGATGCAGCAGGTCGCCCAGCGCCTTGGCCTCTGCCGAAAGGCGCTGTACCTCGCGCTCGGCGGTCTCCAGCGGCTCGCGCGCCGCGCCTTCGGCCTGCTCGGCCTCGGCCCGGGCCTGCCGCGCGGCTTCGGCATGGGCGCGCTTCTCTTCGCGCCGGGCGCGCGCCTCTTCGGTCGCCGCCTCGGCGGCGTGGACATCGGGCGCGTCCTTGGCGGATTCCAGCGCCCGGTCCAGGCGCGCCTGCGCGTCGGTGAGCTGGCCGGTCGCGGTTTCCAGCAGCGCGGCGGCGACATCGCGCCCGCGCGTGAAGCTGGCCTTCTTCGCGTTCCATTCCGCCAGTTCCGCGGTGATGCGTTCCAGCCGCTCTTCCGCCTCGGCCAGGGAAGCGCGCAAGCTGGCTTCGCGCTCGGCGGCCTCGGTGAGGGCGCGGCCCGCATTGGCGGCCGCTTCCTTCAGGCTTTCCTCTTCGGCGGCCAGCGCGGTCAGCGCCGCCTCGGCATCCTTGTCCAGCGCGGTCTCGCGCTGCATGTCGCTCTCGCCCTGGGTCAGAAGCTGCCGCAGGCGCTGCGCCGCCTCGCGGGCGCGGGCCTCTTCCGCATCGAGCTGATCGCGCTGGGCGATCAGACGGTGATGGGCGGCGGCGCGCTCGGCTTCCTCCTGGCGCAGCGGCGGCAGCGTGGCGGCAGCCTCGCTCTGCGTG
>Ga0182741_1000554_pt1 | contig 55398 bp, 46 predicted proteins | sample eDN5th37CBELigOP_FD_128874 | JGI IMG/M metagenome (GOLD analysis project Ga0182741, IMG submission 128874) | Enriched Organic Plus compost microbial communities from Emeryville, California, USA - eDNA 5th pass 37_C BE-Lig OP (version 2) (version 2) ... | reverse complement strand
TGAGCTTGCTGCCGGAGCGCTGATCACGGCACTGATAGGATGTGCCGATGAGGAGCTTGATCGGGGTGCTCTGGAGGTGCTCGGACGCCCGCGGCACCACGACGTCGCTGATCCACCGCGCCAGGTTCTCTGCGAAGCTGCATTCCATCAGAGACGCGGGCGAGACCGCGACACCGTTGGTCAGACCCGAGACGGAGACGGGGTTATCGATCTTGCATGCATTCTCCCGAACGGGTGTGCGCCTCTCGAAACGCAGCCCCATTCGGGTGAGGCGCTCGATGCAGGCCTTGGCTGCCTCGGACGCAGCGGTGTCCTCCTTGGCCCCCTCGTCGACGGGCGCTTTCGGGTCCTGATCCACAGGCGGGGTCGGCCGATCGGGCCTTGGCGGCGGCAACGGTGGCGCGGGAGCTTGGGCCAATGCGCTTGCCGCGAGCAGAAACGTCACGCCCATCGCGACGAAACAGGCACGGAGCACCGTCCCTGCACGGCGCTGCCCGCAGATCGAAATAGTGACAGCTCCCGTAAGCTTCGCCATGCCCGTCAACAGACCTTGGCGGGCTCCCGTTCCATTCATTCTTTCGGGTGGCTTGCGATCACCGCAATCTGCACCACTTCATTCTTGATCCTCTGGAGAGCACTGTCTCGCAGCGGCCCATCGTCATTCGATGAGAAAGGATGCGTGATGAGTCTGATCCCGTTCCCACCGACCGGCCATCATGAATCGCCGGAGCCCGGCCCGAGGCTGCACGACCTCCAGGAAACCCATTGCAGGCGACGCGTGGCGGAGCTCAGGGCCAAGGTGGAATGGCTTCGCGCACAGCTCAAGGAAGCCGAGGAGGCCCTGGAATGGGAAGAGACGCGCCCGCCCGAAATCGGGGAGTTCGTGCGCTGTCCGCTGACCGGCTTCTTCGGCAAGGTCACGAAGGTGACGCCCCGCCCCTATGGCCGGCCATGGGTCGAGATTCTCCTCTATCTCGACAAGGACATGCCCGGTCACGGGACAATCGATCTGTTCGGCAATTGGGAATTGATCGATCTGCCCTCGGAAGACAATCCTTGATCCGGGCTTGACGGCAGACCCTTTTCCGAGCCTGCCGCATGCCAGGCGAGTTGCTCAATGCGCCGTAATCGTCTGCGCCTCTTCCCGGAGGACGGACCCACCTGCACCGAATGTTGCATCGGTGTGACGTTCTGCCGGACGCACGACCTGGGTCGGCTCGTAGGCCTGCATGAAGGACCGGGGGCGGTTCCGCAGGTCCATCAGCGCGCGCAGCTCGGTCGCCGGCAGATCCATGGCCCTGGCATCGCGCCAGCGCCTGCGAAATTTCGGCTGCTTCGAGAAGAGGCTCCACGCGCTCTTCACTTCTTCCTCGACCTGCAAAATGATGCGTCCGGAAAACGATTTCCGGAGGTTGAAACGCCCCGTCAAAGCCATTGTCACTATCCTTGGGAATGTGGATCTTCGTCCGAGGGGCGCTCTAGCGTATCGGTCTCGCCAAAGCCTTAAGGGGCAGGGTAAACATCGCTCCAGCGCCCCCTTCGCTGCCCCGTGGAGCCCTTTTTCGCCGCAATCCACAGGGCGGCCTTGCATTTCCGGTCGCCACAGGGCCGTCGCGGACTGAGCCGACATCATCTAGTCTCGCGCGACCCGCCTTGCGCCGGCGTCATGGAGCAGAGCCATGTCTCGTTTTCTCGGGATCGATGTGGGAACGTCCGCGGTCAAGGCGCTGATCGTTGACGAACAACAGGCCATCCTCGCCGAGGCCGAAATTCCCCTTCAGATCTCGCGCCCGCGGGACCTCTGGTCCGAGCAGGATCCCGAAAGCTGGTGGCAAGCCGTCCAGGAAGTCGTCGATCTCCTGCGAAGGCTCGCTCCCTCCGCCTTCGCCGGCATTGGGAGCATCGGACTCTCGGGCCAGATGCATGGCGCCGTGCTCCTCGGCGTAGACGGCCGGCCCCTGAGGCCCGCCATTCTCTGGAACGACGGACGCTCCTTCAAGGAGGCCGAGGACCTGGCGCGGGAACATCCGGAGTTGTCGCACGCCCTGGGCGTGATCCCAATGCCGGGTTTCACTGCCCCTAAGCTCCTCTGGCTCGCGCGCCATGAACCTGAGGCATTTCGCGCCGTGCGAAAGGTGCTTCTGCCAAAGGACTATATCCGCCTGAAGCTGACCGGCGCCTGCGTCACCGATATGTCTGACGCCGCAGGCACCTGGTGGCTCGACGAGGCCGCCCGCGACTGGTCCGACGCGGCGCTTGAGGCCACGGGGCTGAACCGCTCCCACATGCCAGACCTCGTGGAAGGCTCGAGCCTCTCCGGGACCCTGCGCCCTGAGCTTGCGAGAGCCTGGGAGCTGGGAAGCAACGTCGTCGTTGCCGGCGGCGCGGGCGATGCGGCGGCGGGCGCGATCGGGCTCGGCGCCATCGGGGATGGATCGGCGTTCATCTCCCTCGGCACCTCGGGACAGCTCTTCGTCACCACCCGCCATTTCAGCCCTGCTCCGGAGGCGCTGGTTCATTCCTTCTGCCATGCCATTCCGGATCGCTGGTTCCAGATGGCGGCGATGCTGAACGGCGCAAGTTGCCTGGCTTGGGCGGCAGGACTCTTCAACGGCAGCATTGCCGATCTGCTGCACCGCGCCGAGGAAGCCTATCGCCGGCCCTCGTCCCTGCTCTTCCTTCCCTATCTCGCCGGCGAGCGAACGCCGCACAACGACCCTCATGCCCGCGGCGTGTTTTTCGGATTGACGCCGGACATGGATCAGGCGGACCTCATACAGGCAGTCCTCGAAGGCGTGGCCTTCAGCTTTGCCGACGCCAAGACATGCCTGGAGCAGGCGGGAACGCGGCTCTCCTATGCGGGCATGATCGGCGGCGGATCCCGCAGCCGCTTCTGGGCGCGGATCTTCGCCAACGTGCTCAACCTGCCAATCCTGCGCTACCAGGGCAGCGACAAGGGCCCCGCCTTCGGCGCCGCCCGCCTGGCGCGGCTTGCCGCGACGGGAGAGGCTGCGGAGGCGGTCTGCACGCCCCCTGCTGTCCTTGAGACGATCGAGCCGGAATCCCGCATCGTCGACAGCTATGCTCCGCGGATCGAGGCCTTCCGCGGCCTCTATCGAGCCCTCAGGCCGGAGTTCAGGCATGCCTTGGGGCGCGGCGATTGAAAGTGACCTAAGCAGCCCTAGTCTCTCTTCATCCTGAACAATAAGCCGCCTCACCGCGAAGGCGGGCATGTCAGGGAGGCCCCATGACAGGATCATCTCCGATCCTTGAGATGTCCGGGATCTCGAAAACCTTTCCGGGCGTGAAAGCGCTCTCAGACGTCTCGCTCACGGTCTATCCCGGCGAGATTCATGCCCTCATGGGCGAGAATGGGGCCGGCAAATCGACCCTGATGAAGATTCTCTCGGGTGCCTATCAGGCCGATACCGGAGGCGAGATCCGCATCGATGGGAAGCCGGTGGAGATCAACGGCCCCCTCACCGCCCTGAATCACGGCATCGCGACGATCTATCAGGAACTCTCCCTCGCTCCCAACCTGTCGGTCGCGGAGAACATGCTACTCGGACGGGAGCACAGGCGCGGCTTCTTCATCGACCGAGGTGCGATGGAGAATTCCTGCCGTTCCGTCCTCGAAAGGCTCGGCGTCACCTTCGGCCCGTCGACGAAGGTCAGCGAGTTGTCGATGGCCGAGCGGCAGCTGGTCGAGATCGCCCGCGCGCTCATCGCCAATGCCCGCATCCTGATCATGGACGAGCCGACCACATCGCTCTCGTCCCGGGAGACCGAAGCCCTCTTCGCCCTCGTGCGGCAGCTGCGCGCGGAAGGCATGGCCATCATCTATATCAGCCATCGCATGGCCGAGGTCTACGAACTCGCCGACCGGGTCTCGGTGCTGCGGGACGGCACCTATGTCGGAACGCTGGTCCGCGAGGAGATCTCAGCCGATCGCCTGGTTCGCATGATGGTGGGGCGGGACCTGTCCTCCTTCTACAAGAAGGACCACGACGCGAGAGGCAGCAGAGGTCCCGTGCTCCTCTCCGTTCGCAATATTGGCGACGGGCAGCGCGTTCATGACTGCTCCTTCGATCTTCACCAGGGCGAAACTCTCGGCATTGCCGGGCTCGTCGGAGCCGGGCGAACGGAACTCGCGCGTCTGATCTATGGAGCAGACCGGCGCATCAGCGGCGAAATCTCGCTGGTGGGAAAACCGCTCTCGATCCATCGCCCCGAGGATGCCATCGAAGCGGGCATCGTCTATCTCACCGAGGACCGGAAGCAGCTCGGCCTCTTCCTCGACATGACGGTGCGTGAAAACGTGAACCTCAACGTCCTGGGCCGCGATGCTCGTGCCGGAACGATCCTGAACCTGAAAGCCGCCAGAGACCGCGCGGCGGCAGCGATCAAGGCGCTCGGCATCCGCGTCGCCGGAGACGTGGTGCCTGTCGGCAGCCTGTCGGGCGGAAACCAGCAGAAGGTCCTGCTGTCCCGCCTGCTAGAGACCAAGCCGCGGGTTCTCATTCTCGACGAACCGACGCGCGGCGTCGATATCGGCGCGAAATCCGAGATCTATCGCCTGATCGACGAGCTGGTGCGCAGCGGTGTCGGCGTCATCGTCATTTCCAGCGAGCTGCCGGAGATCGTTGGCATCTGCGACCGCGTGCTGGTCATGCGCGAGGGCCGGATCGCGGGAGAAGTCGGAGGCACGGGTCACCCGCCCATCTCGCAGGAAAACATCGTCGCCATCGCGACGGGCGTGAAGGAAGCCGCCGCATGACACCTCCCAACGAGACCAGCGCATCCGCCCAGCGTTCAGGAGGAGCCGGGGTCGACGCCGGTACACGAAGCCTGCAGAAGCGCCTGGCCTGGCGCTCCACTCTCCAAGCCATCGGCATGCTTCCCGTGCTCATCATCCTCGGCATCGCCTTCCAGCTGATGTCGGGTCGCTTCATGAGCGTCCAGAACCTGTCCATCGTGGCGCAGCAGGCCTCGATCAACATCGTGCTCGCCGCCGGGATGACCTTCGTCATTCTCACCGGCGGTATCGACCTCTCGGTGGGCTCGATCCTCGCCGCCGCGGCCATGGTCGCAATCCTCGGCTCCCAGATTCCCGAATGGGGCATGCTCGGCATTCCGGCGGCCCTCCTGATGGGCCTAGCCCTGGGCTTCGTCAACGGCGCGCTCATCGCCTTCGTGCGACTGCCTCCGTTCATCGTCACCCTTGGCTCGCTGACGGCCGTGCGCGGTCTGGCGCGCCTGCTCGGCAACGATACGACCCAGTTCAATCCGGATCTTCCCTTCGCGTTCATCGGCAACGGCTACATCTTCGGTGTGCCATGGCTGGTGGTGATCGCCTTCGTGGTGGTGCTGGTGTCGTGGTTCATCCTGCGCCGAACGGTGCTCGGCGTTCACATCTATGCCGTCGGCGGCAATCCTGACGCGGCGCGCCTCACCGGCATCAAGGTCTGGGCCGTGCTGCTCTTCGTCTATTGCGCCTCCGGCCTCGCCAGCGGCCTGGGCGGCGTCATGTCGGCCGCGCGCCTTTATGCGGCAAACGGCCTGCAGCTCGGGCAATCCTACGAACTCGACGCCATCGCCGCCGTCATCCTCGGCGGCACGAGCTTCGTCGGCGGCATCGGGTCGATCTGGGGCACGCTCATCGGCGCCCTCATCATTGCCGTTCTGTCGAACGGTCTCATCCTCGTGGGCGTCTCCGACATCTGGCAGTTCATCATCAAGGGTCTCGTCATCATCGGTGCCGTGGCTCTCGACCGCTATCGCCTGAAAGGCTCCGCGCGCACCTGATGCGGGTCGCGCCCGGTTACCGCGCGCGGGTTTGGTCGGCCCGGCGCGGCACAACAATGACCGAAACGACGTGGAGGAAGAAACATGAAGCGCATTCTTCTGGCGGCCGTCGCCGCAGCCGCTCTCGTAGCCGGCAGCGCCGAGGCCAAGGACCTGACATCCATCGGGATCTCGCTCGGCTCCATGGGCAACCCGTTCTTCGTGGCGCTTGCCCGCGGCGCGGAAGCCGAGGCCAAGAAGATCAACCCCGACGTGAAGGTGACGGCGGTCGGCTTCGACTACGATCTGAACAAGCAGTTCACGCAGATCGACAACTTCATCGCCGCTGGCGTCGACATGATCCTCCTCAATCCGGGTGATCCGAATGCGCTGGAGCCGGCGATCAAGAAGGCACAGGCTGCCGGCATCCTGGTCGTTGCCGTCGATACGGCCGCCAAGGGCGCCGACCTCACGGTGACCACGGACAACGTCCAGGCCGGTCAGATCGCCTGCCAGTTCATCGTGGACAAGCTCCAGGGCAAAGGGAACGTCATCATCCAGAACGGCCCGCAGGTTTCGGCGGTCATCGACCGCGTCAAGGGATGCAAGGAGGTCTTTGCCAAGAACCCCGGCCTGAAGGTTCTCTCCGACGACCAGGACGCCAAGGGCTCCCGCGAGGGCGGCCTTCAGGTCATGCAGAGCCACCTGACCCGCTTCCCTGAAATCGATGCGGTCTTCGCGATCAACGACCCGCAGGCCATTGGCACCAATCTCGCCGCCAAGCAGCTCAACCGCACCAACATCATCATCACCTCCGTCGACGGCGCACCGGATATCGAGGCGGCGTTGAAGGATCCGAACAGCCCCATGATCCAGGCATCGTCGAGCCAGGATCCCTATGCGATGGCTCAGCTCGCCGTTCGTCTCGGCTACGACGCCATGAACGGCAAGAAGCCTGAGAACAGCGTGACGTTAATGCCTTCGAAACTGATCACGCGTGACAACGTAGGAGAGTATCAGGGCTGGTCCGCACCCCGGTCCTGACCCTGTCTTTACGGTACGTGCGGCGCCGGAGTTTCCGGCGCCGCCGTCTTAGGGAGCCATGCATGATCCTGGTCTGCGGCGAAGCGCTGATCGATCTCTTCATCGGAGCGCCGTCATCCATCGGCCTGTCGGCCGAAGCGGTTGCAGGCGGTTCCCCCTTCAACGTAGCCATCGGCATCGGGCGCCTCGGGCGCCCGGCGGCCTTTCTGTCCACCCTGTCGGAGGATGCCTTCGGGATTTTCCTGTCCGAAAAGCTCGTCGATGCCGGCGTGAGCCCGGCCTATATCCAGCGCTGCCCCAACCCGACAACACTCAGCGTCGTCGCGACCAGTGCGACGGGTCAGCCGCAATACTCCTTCTATGCCCCGGACAGTGCGGACCGGGCGCTCAAGCCCGAGTCGCTGCCCGCCGAGCTGCCGCCCGCCATCAAGGCCATCGCCGCCGGCTCCTATGCGCTCGGCGTCGAGCCTATCGCGAGCGCCATCGAGGCTCTCGTCATGCGCGAGGCCGGGTCGCGGGTGATCTCGCTCGACCCCAATGTCCGCCCGCGTGTCGTCGGCAATCTGGACCTCTATCGGGAGCGCTTCGAACGCCTCCTGGCCCACTCCACCATTGTGAAGGCGAGCGACGAGGACATCCATCTCCTCTATCCGGGCGTCGACCTCGTGTCGGCAGCACAAGCCTGGCTCGAACGCGGCCCAGCGCTCGTCATCGTCACCCGTGGTGCGCAGGGGCCACTCGCCGTCTTTGGCTCGTCCATCATCGAACGTCCTGCGCCGCGCGTCGAAGTCGTGGACACGGTGGGCGCGGGCGACACGTTTCATGCGGGCCTTCTGTCCTGGCTCGATGCCAAGGACCTCCTGACGCCGCAGGGCGTCGCCGGCCTTGACGAAGCCCATCTCGCACAAGCCCTCGACTTTGCTGCGGGTGCCGCAGCCATCGTCTGCACCCGGAGAGGCGCCAATCCGCCGACCTGGGACGAAGTCACCCGCTTCATCGCCGAGCGTCCGTGACGCTCGCCGGAGATCGCTATGACCATGCCCTTCCCCACCCTTCCCGCAACCGGCCCCAGCTGGCGGACGCACCCCTTTCACCGGGAATGGCTCCGCACCCAGGCCAATCACCTCTTCGATTTCTTTCAGCGCCGCAGCATCAATCCGGCAGGCGGTTTCTTCAACCTCGACACCGAGGGCCAGCGGCTCGAGGGCGACAACGCGGTGCGCCAGATCCACAGCACGACGCGCATGGTGCATTGCTTCTCCATCGGGATGCTGCTCGGCCGCCCCGGCTGTGATGCCCTCGTCGATCACGGCATGCATTATCTCTGGAACAATCATCGCGATACCCAGCATGGAGGCTATGTCTGGTCCCTCGACGATGAGGGCCCCAAGGACGACACGAAGCAGGCCTACGGCCATGCCTTCGTGCTGCTCGCTGCCTCCAGCGCGAAGGTGGTGGGACATCCCCTCGCAGACCGCCTGCTGGCTGATATCTCGCAGGTTCTGGAGGAGCGCTTCTGGGAAGACCAGCACGGTGCGGTATCCGAGGAATATGCGCGCGACTGGTCCCCGATCAGCCAGTATCGCGGCCAGAACTCCAACATGCACCTGACGGAAGCGCTGATGGCGGCTTTCGAGGCAACCGGGGATAGGCTCTACCTCGACAGGGCAGAACGGATCGCGGATCTGATCATCGGCCGCCACGCGGCATCCCTCAACTACCGTGTGGCCGAGCACTTCCATGCTGATTGGAGCCTGGACAGGGAGTATCGCGGCTACGAGATGTTCCGTCCCTACGGCACCACGCCCGGCCACTGGCTCGAATGGTCTCGGCTTCTGCTTCAGCTGTGGGCTCTCGGCGGGAACCGCCACGACTGGATGCCGCATGCGGCACGCGAATTGTTCCGCCAGTCGATCGAACTCGGGTGGGATCGCGAGAAGGGCGGTTTCTTCTATTCTCTCGATTGGGACGATCGCCCGCGCCTGCCGCACAAGCTCTGGTGGCCCTGCGCCGAGGCCATTGGCGCGGCGGCCTTCCTCATTGAGCACGGCCTCAGCGAGTTTCCCGAGACGTGGTACCGGCACGTGTGGGGCTTTGTGGACCGCCACGTGATCGATCACACCCATGGCGGCTGGCATCCGGAACTCTCGGAGGACCTGACACCGTCGAGCACATTGTTCACGGGAAAGCCCGATCTCTACCACGCGCTGCAAGCGTGCCTCATCCCGCTCTTTCCGGCAACCGGAAGCCTGACGAAAGTCATTTCCGAGGCAAACGCTCGAGCCGACAAGGCAGCCTTGAACATGGCGTGAGTGGGCATGCCTACATAGGCTCCAGCGCCGCAGGCGCCCTCTGTCGAGACAAGCGGAGGATCGGGCAGGTACCACTTCCTGGCCAGGGTCAAAGGCCAGGAAATGGTTGCATCTCGTATGGCCCATGATCACTCTGGACCTTGAAAGTGCAAACCATCCGACCGCGGGTTCGCCATGGTGCTGTACTATGCTGATCGGGACCGAGACTTTGGAACGCGCGTGCGCCTCTTCCCGCAGGCGCCGTTCCTTGCCGGCTTCGCAGAGCCAGAGGTGGTCTGGCTGGGGTCGCCGGCAGGAAGCATCGCTCCCGGGCCAGCGGACGACCGCATGTATGTCGCGGACGCCATCGGCAAGGACGAGCCCTACGCTTTTCCTTACCTCCCACCCTACCGCGGCCCGACGCGGCCGCCCGTTGAGCCTGACGCAAGCGGGCACTTCGCGCACCTGACTCCCGGAAGCCGCGATTTCCTCGCCGTTCACATGTACGGCTCGGTGCGGCGTGTGCTCGACATCTTCGAGAGCTATCTGGGCCGGCGGATCGAATGGCCGTTCCGCCGGGACTATCCGCGCCTTGAGATCATTCCCCTGATCGACTGGGACAATGCCCAGTCGGGCTACGGCTATATCGAGTTCGGCCGTTTCGCATCGGAAGAAGGGATCATCCACCCTTACGGCCTCAACTTCGACGTCATCGCGCACGAGATCGGTCACACGATCCTGTTCTCGCTGCTTGGCTTTCCGGCAACTGGTCCGATGCCGCTCATGTTCCGCGCGTTTCATGAAGCCTGCGCCGATACCACGGCATTGATTGGCCTCCTGCACTTCGATTCCGTGCTCGATCGATTGCTGCGCGCTTGCCGGGGCAATATCTATACCATCAACGAACTGAACCGCCTCGCCGAGATCTCCGAGACAAAGCAGATCCGTCTGGCGAGCAACAACGCCCGGATGTGGGAAGTCGGAGACGAACCGCACGACCTCTCGCGCCCGCTCACCGGCGCATGCTTCGACATCATCGTCTATTTCTATGCGTCGGAGCTGAGGGAGCGCGGGCTCATCCCGGAGGGTCTCTGGGCACAGGCCTATGACACGAACATCCTCGGAGCAGCCGCCGACGAGGTCTCCGAAGCCTTCGCTCGCCTCTACGAGAACCGCCACTTCGCCTTCAAGGCAGCTCTCATCGAAGCGCGTGACCTCTTCGGCCGCTGTCTCGTGGCAGCTTGGCAATCCATCTCGCCCGATCAACTGACGTTCGAAGCGTTCTCCACGGCCTTCCTTGGCGCGTGCCGGGACATCGCAGGAGAACGCCATCTGACGGAGGTTCGGGAGATCTTTCGCTGGCGTGGGATCGAGGCGTCAGCGCCCTTGCCAGCCTATCGGTGAGACACTCACCCGTCGCTGAGAGCGACCACGCCGCGGATCTTCGCTCCCGGCTCGTAGCCGACGAGCACAAGGGAGAGATGAACGATGAATCCCTCAGACGTGACAGGTCGATCGAGGGAAATCGGTTTTGCCACCTCTCCATCCTCGCATTTCTCGATCTCCGGCAGACAGGCGCCAGGCAGGAAAGGGGTATCCTTCACCGTGCCCACGTCCTTCGTCGACGGTATTTCTGGAACCTGGGCTTGATCCCACAATTCCTGATGGCTCGGATAGACGCTGCGCGCCAGTGAACCACCAGCCCCCTCGACGACGGCCGACACCCGTCCCTCCCGGGTCTCGGGCGTGGCATTTTCAATTCTTACCCGCAGGTTTTTGGCAGTGAGCTTCACTCTGCGTGTTGGAACGAAAACAGGAAGGTCATGGATTTTCAGCTCCCTGTCCAAATTCGCGATGAAACCGCCGAGAGCCGTCCGCATTGCAACCACTCCCTCCGTCACTCCGTGAGCTTGCCGCCGCGATGGCTCATCTGCAGAGCAATCGAATAGGCAACCGGCTGCTTGCTGGCATTGATGTTGCGCTTGAGGATCAGCTCCTCAAACGTATCGCCTTGGACCTGCAGCTGGATGGTCTGATCGTGCTTGACGACATCCCACGACACGTAGAGGCGTGGGTCCCAGCCGCATCCTCGCGCCCGCTCCCCGGTGCCGTTCACGAGAACGATCACGGGTTCCGGCAATGAATAGCAATGCCCCTGATAACAGAAGCCGTAGATCAAGGCCAAGGAATTGCCAGGCGTTGCAGGAGAGCAGAAAATGGATTCAAGATTCAGATCAAGCCAAAGAACAGGGACGCCATAAAGCCTGATGTTCGAAGGACTATAGGCATTCGTATCGGGAATTGGCCTATTCTGAGTAACCTCGACCAAGTTGCTCATGGGCGCATCTCCTGTCGCGCAACCATGACAGGTTAAGACAACGCCTAAGTCAAGCGACTAACCCTTATTGGAAGGTCATTCTCGCGACAGTATTCGCTGAAGAGATACTCCCGAAGGAGTGCTCTCGTCATGTCCGATACATCCGCGAACCCGAGTTGCACGGCAAGGGCATCGGTCGAAATCAACTGCATCTCATTGGGAAAGGTTCTTCGCCAGAACCATCCAACAAGAGCCGCGGGAACGATGTTGCCGGTTTGCGTCGTCTCCTCTTCTTTCCCCATCATGCGCAGGGCATGCCGCTTCGCCTGCACCCGTTCGACGAGTTGAGCGAGTTTTCCCTGTGACCGAAGAGCGTCGAGAATCCTCGAGCGACCCGCTGCATCCAATGAATCGGCAGCCCAGCGCACGAGAACCTCTTCGTTCAGAAAAGCGGCCAGATCGGCCTCGCTCATCTGATTGCATTCGAGGGTATTCTGCAGTCCTCCTCCCTGATTTCGCAGCCAATTCTTCAGAACCGCCTCCTTTTCTTCAGGCTCGGCATCCCCCCTGCTTCGCCTCGCCTCACGGATCAGCAGCATCCGTGTCAGTGCTTCCCTTCTCGCGTCAGCAAAGTCATCGGGACTCAACCGAAGTTCGTCGAGAATGTCCCCCAGCAGAAGCGTGTCCGTCTCCCCGCCGATCGACGGAAGACCCTGAGCCGCCTCGACATCGAGATCCCAGACTTCCGTTCTCTCGAACGTGAATTCCGGTCGGAACGGGGGTGGATTTGTTGCGACGAAATCGCGAAGCCGGTCGAGCAGTTCCAGTGCATCGAGACGCTTCTGGTTCACGCGGCCGCTGGGCAGCCACGCATCCAGCGCTTCGATCTCGGATCGGTCGCACCCGGAACGGCGCGCGTCCTCGATGAGATCGGACCAATTGCGGCGGGCATAAAACAACTCCTTGGCCCGCGCTGTAATCCATTCGGCGGCTTCCTCGCCGATCACGCCCTTCTTGCGAGCAGCCGCGAGTGTCGCCCGAACATCGACCATGGCCTCGCTGATCGGCATGAACCCGGTTTCCACCGGTCCATGCTCGACGGCGACCTCATCGTCATCCTCGATCCTGCCCGACCCATAATCAGAGAAGATCGAACCGACCCCAATCATGCCGAAATCGCAGAGTTCGGCGGCCCGCAGCGCTCCCATACTGGCTGCCCCGAACACATGGATGCCCTGGCTCAACGCCCAGAGGATTTCCTTGTGGCGGACGGCTGGCACGGTCCGGAACAGCCCATCGATGATCGCGATGACGTGCGGCCTGGGCACGATGTTCATCGCGCGCAGAATGTCCCCGTGCCTGGCCGGTGGAAGGCAGATCGCGTCGATCCGCTCATGCACCTCGGCATGCGTCAGCGTCGGGCCACAAAACACAACCACGCTCATTCTTGCCGCTCCTGTGAGGCGCATGCGCGCGATCCCAGCGCGATCCCTGGGGAGGGAGGACCCTCGAGGCCCGGCACGACGACACGAACCACGGAAACCGGGATGCCCTCGTAAGGCTGGAGATCGATGACGACGATATCCTCCATTCCAGCAGCCTGAAGCCGTCGCACGACATGCTCGAGGTCCTCGTCAATCGTCTGGTGGGATGCATGAGGCACATCGAGGAAGGCACGAGCAGATGCCTCGGACCCGAGACGTTCGCGCCATCGGGAGAGTTCCTCCGTATCGTCGAACCGCGTGTAGAGATTGGGACCGACATCGTCGCGGGTTCCGGCAATGATCGTGGCCCGCGACTGGACGGCCTCAAGGATCGCGCGCAGGAGCGCGATCCCGCGGTCCGGATGGCACCCGTGCCCTTCGGCCGGCAGCGGCATCAGGCCCGGTCCGCCCATCCGCTCCATGATGTGGCACTTGAAGACCGCTATTCCGATATCGGAGGTGAGATCCCACACCGCCACGACAAATCCTCGCGCCACGATCTGCGCTAGGACCGCCGCCGCCTCCGGATCGTCGACAGACGAGAGATCGAGGCGCCTGCTGTCGAGGCCCACCGGATCCAGCGCGAAAAGGACTTGCGCATCGCGCTCGATCACCTCGCACAGAGCATGAACGAGGGCCTCCCGGCGGTCGTTGCCCGAGGCGAGCCCGTTCGTGCTTGCGACGTAGTGCCCGCTTCCCGCAGGCGCCGGAAGGGTGAAATTGGTGTGCACGCTTTCAAATGGGAGCCAACAAGGCGCATCATCGGATAGCCGCCGCCCCGCGAACCACAAGACCCGGGTCAGGGCCGACAGGCGTGCGCCTTCGCGGCGCGGGAGGTTCTCCCAATCGATCGTGAAACGGCCCGCGCCGTGCATCTCGACCGCGCTTGCCCAGATGAGTGGGCCGTCGGCACGCTCCGCGCAATATGTCTCGAAGGCTTCCATGACGGCGGAGACCTTCGCTGCGGCGCGCCCCATCCCTTTGCCTTGAAAGGTGATGTTGGAGCGCGAGCCTGGACGCACCGCAACCGCGACCGGTATCCCGATGGTGTCGAAGCCTGTTATGTCCGCGACGCGGGTGACGCCGAAGGTCGTCAGCCACGGACGCAGACGCTCGAGAGTCTCGTCGGGCTTCACGGCGCGGTGGGTGCCACGGCGAAAAACCTTCGACAGAGTACCATGGCATTCGCTCATGGAGTTCCCCTTACCTGCGCCAAGAGCGCCAACGCCGCCTCCCTATCGGGCGAGGGGGACGCCTCAGGAATTTTCATGAGAGCGCTTTCGAGTTCCACCATTGCGGGACGTTCCATCCCTTTGCCGATGAGGACATTCGCCTTGCTGACAGCGGCGCGCAACAGAAGCGCGTTTGCGTTTTGGAGACCAGCAGCAGCAATTGCCTCATCGAAGCATCCGATCGCGTCATCCGCTTGGCCAAGGGCGGATAGAAGCTCGCCCTTGCGCCGCAGGAGTTCGGCGATCCAGTACCGAAGGCCGGTTTCGTTAGCGATGCCGATGGCCTCCTCGATCGAATCCAGTCCGCGGGAATGCTCGCCAGCAAGGCCGTAAGCTTCCGCCAGCATCTCCAAATAGGCTGGGAAGTCTTCCTGCGTGCCGATGACCCTCTGGGAGGCAAGACCACGCTCGATGGACGAAATGCCCCCGGCGAGGTCGCCGCGGACGGCAGCAGCCCAGCCACCGAAGATCTCCGCCTTTGCCACGATGTCGCGGAAACCGAGCTTCTCTGCAAAGCGGAGCATGCGGCTCGCCCGCTCCTCCACCGCCGCAGCATCGCGATGGAAATGCAGCAGGTTGAGTTCCGCCTCTTCGAAATGCGTCTTGCTGGCCAGATGATCGAGGGCCGCCGCATGCCGGGCGCAGGCCTTCATGACGGCCTGCGAGCGTCTGAAATATCCTTGCAGCCATAGAGACAGCGCCTTCTCGCCGAGACCGCAGACCTTTGGATCATGACCTCCATAGAGAACGGCATCATGCCGGTTCCTGGCATCATCGTAGAAGGCAAGCCCTTCCTGCACATGCTCACAGCAGCGTTTCTGCTCGCCCAGCATGAAAAGGGTCGCCCACTGGCAATGGTGGGCCTGCACGGCAAGATGAGGCGCGGCGAAAAAATCGGCAACCGACGAAAGGCGGTCGGCACGCTCGCGCATGGCCTTGAAATTCGGCGCCGTGCGCCACCAGCCCCAATAGGCGGTAAAGCGGCGCTGATCGGTTGAAAGAGCGTCGGAAAGTTTGATGGCCTGTTCGTAAATCTCCTGAACCTCGTCGGCGCCGGGACCAACGGTCGAGATCAAAAGCGGACCAAGGGCCAGGCAGATGTCGAGTTCAAGCTCGCTTCGCTCGGGGCCCGGTTCGAGTTCGGCACAGAGGGCGAGCGCACGCTGCAACAGACTGACCGCCTCCTGATTGGCTGAGCGCAGCGCGGCCTGCTGCCCAGCAAGCCGCAATTGCGCAATTGCCTCCCTGTAACGCCCGGCTTCGATGAGGTGGCGCGCCAGAATGGCGGGCTCTGCGGAGGCTTGCCCAAGCGCCCCTGCGAGACGACCGTGAACCGCCTGCCGTGTCGTCTTCACCATGCTGTCATAGGCGCATTGCTGCAGCAGGGCATGCCTGAAACTGTAGGAGCGCTGCGGCATATCGTGGTCGGGAGAGATCACACCGAGATCGCTCAGTCGTGCCAGTCCCGCATCGAGCGCCTCGTCAGGCAACTCGGTTGCCTGCTGGAGAAGAGTGTAAGGAAAGTGCCGGCCGATGGCGCTCGCAACCTGTGCAATCGATTTTCCTGGCCCCGACTGGTCGAGGCGCGCGGCGAGCACATCCATCAGCGATATCGGCAGCTCTCCCGCCGAAGCCCCGCCACCACCGTCCTGGGCCTGACGGTCGAGAAAGGTCCGCGTCAGCTCCTCCAGGTAGAACGGATTTCCTTCCGAGCGCGTGATGATGTGCTGCACCTCCGCATCTGGAATCCGGCCTTCCCCTGCAACATGCTGCACAAGGGAGATTGCAACCTGATCCGGTAACGGCGAGAGCTCGATGGTCGTGAGGTTATCGGAAACGGCCGAATGGAGTCCCGCGAAGGTGGGCCGTGCTGTTCCGATCAGGAGAACCGGGAGATTCACGATCCTCGCGACAAGGCGCTCAAGCAGTTCCAAGGTGCTTGGGTCGATCCAGTGTACATCCTCGACGACAGCCAGCAGCGGGCCATGGGCTGTAAGTCGCGAGGCGAATTCGATCAGCGTCGAGAATGTCTCTTCCTTGATTTGCTCGGCTCCCTCCGGTGGTCCGGACCTGTCCCGGTGAGGAAAAAGGATGTCGAGGAAAACGGCCTCCGCATCCGGCATCGGCGGCCGTGGAAGATCGAGAAGGCGTCCCAGTCGTCTCTGGGGCAGATGATGCGGCTTGTCCGAACGCATCAGCAAGGCCCGCTCCAGCCCTGATCGGATCGGATGAAGCGGCGTTGATCCGTGCATGGGCGAGCATTGGAAGCTCAGAACCATCCCCGCATCATGTTCCAGCCGTCGGCGGACTTCCGCCGCAACGCGCGACTTTCCGATACCGGGATCGCCAACAAGAAGAACAGCCTGCCCTTGGCCGCTTTGGGCGCGCTGCCACAAATTCCAAATGGCAGCGAGCTCCGCATCCCTCCCGAGAAGCGGCACGTCGCTGCGCGCGTGCAGCCCCTCGAAGCGCGTCTGCGGAGGTCGCGAGCGCAGAACGGTCCAGGCCCGTTGCGGATGGGTAAATCCGGGCAGCTGCATTTCATGGCGGCGGCCGAACCGGAACATGGTTCCGACAAGGCGACGTGTCGCATCGCTGACGAGAATGGAATTGGGAGCCGCCACCACCTGAAGGCGCGCAGCCAGATGGGGAGCAATTCCGACGACCTCGTCGGCTCCAAAGCCCTGCCCTCCCGCCATGTCGCCGGCAACCACTTTGCTTGTGGCAATGCCGACGCGAACACTCAACGCAATCCTTCCGCCATGCCCCGGCACTCCCAACCGGGAGCATCGTTCCGTGATGGCAAGACCCGCTTGGATCGCGCGCTCGGCAGCATTCTCATACGTGACGGGATAACCGAAATAGGCCATGCCACCGTCGCCGATATAGCGATTGACCTTGCCGCCGAATTCTTCGATCGCCGTCGTGCACATTTGATGGAATGTATGAAGAAGCTCCCGCATATCTTCAGGATCGAGCCGTTCGGTGAGCCCGGTGGAGCCGACAAGGTCGTACGCAAGCGCGGTCACCTGCCGTCGCTCGGCCGTACCCGCAATATGTGCCGATGGGACGTGCTGTGGCATCCGCTGCGACCCCGCCAGACCAATAAATTAGCACAGTTCCTGCGGGATGTGTCACACCGATGGCAAGTCATAGAAACGCTGTATCGACGCTCAGTCGAAAGAACGGCCACGCTGCCTGAACTGGGCGCCCAGATCCTCTGCACGACAGGCAGCTGGCACTTCCTCGATCGGTTGACAGCACCTTACCAGTCAGTAGGAATAATACTGCAGTTATAGCCACGCTGGCCGACGCCCTCAGTAGGCGTGTTCATGGCTTTGGAGACACAATGACCGCTCTCCCCTCCTTTCCCGTCGTGATCGGCACTCGGAACGCCGGTGTCGCGCGTGCAGCCGTGATCGGTGCAGGCTCAATGGGCTCAGGCATCGCTGCACAGTTCGCGAATGCCGGTATTCCGGTCGACCTGCTCGATATCAAAGGACCGGCCGGAACGCCGAATGGTCCCGCCGCGGCAGGAATTGAGCGCCAGTTGAAATCGAACGGTTTCATGCATCCGGACGCGGCATCCCTCGTTCAACCCGGCAATATCGACGACGACCTTCAGCGTCTCACTCAAGCCGATTGGATCATCGAGGCGGTCGTGGAGAGGCTCGACGTCAAGCGCGATCTCTTCCGGAAGATCGAGGGCATCCGGAAGACTGGATCCATCGTATCGTCCAACACGTCGACCATTCCGCGTGCCGACCTTGTTGCGGAGCATGGGCCCGACTTCGCGGCAGATTTTCTCATCACGCATTTCTTCAATCCACCGCGGGTCATGCAACTCGTCGAGATCGTCAGCGCTCCGGAAAATCCTCCGGAGCTTGTTTCGCGGGTCATTGAGGCGTCCCAGGTGATCCTGGGCAAGACAGCCGTCGAATGCCACGACACGCCCGGATTCATTGCCAACCGCATCGGCTGTTACTGGCTCGCGGTCGCTGCGCTCGAGGCGAAGAGCATGGGTCTCAGGGTGGAGGAAGCCGATGCCGTGATGGTCGCTTTCGGCATGCCGCGCACCGGCGCCTTCGGCCTTCTCGATCTCATCGGCATTGATCTTGTCCCACATGTGTGGGGAAGCCTCATGGGCGCGCTCCCTGCGTCGGACGGTCTCCATGCCTATGATCTTCCGTCCGACCTGACCATCCAGGACATGATTAGCGCGGGCCATCTGGGCCGAAAGGCGAAGAGCGGCTTCTATCGTCACAATGTGGACAAGACGCGCGAGGCTCTCGACCTCGCAACGGGCCGCTACCGCCCCGAAGTTCCGGCAGACGTGGCGTCGCTGCCCGGAAAAGGGCGCGATCTTTCCGCTCTCCTGCATTCAGGGGACCGCGCCGGTCAGTATGCGTGGCGAGTACTGTCGCGGCTCATCGCCTACACTGCGACGGTTGGCCCGGAGATCGCAAACGATGTCGCCGCCATCGATGTTGCGATGGAGCTCGGCTATGCCTGGCGCGAAGGTCCCTTCAAGATCGCCGATCGCTGCGGCCCGGAAATAATTGCCGACCGGTTGGAGGCCGACGGATGTGAGGTGCCTGCCCTTCTCGCATCCGCGATCGCACGCGGCGGCTTCTATGCGGCAGACACGGGATTGCCGCTGAACACGACCGGGATGCGCGCGCAAGCGGGGGCCGAGTCCGGCGCGATGACCCTGCCCGCCATCAAGGCGCGACGCGCAAAGATTCTCGGGACCGATGGAGCCTCGCTCTGGGAAGCGCGCGATGGCATCGCCTGTTTCGAGATCCACACGAAGATGAACAGCCTGACGCCGTCCGTCTTCGACGCCTTGGAGCAGAGCCTCGCGAAGACCGCATCCGAATTTCGCGGTCTCGTCATCGGAAACGACAATCCCCGCGCATTCTCCGCCGGAGCAGATCTGACGTACTTCGTGGATCTTCTTCGTAAGGAAGATTGGTCTGCCCTTGGTGCGTTCCTCACCCGAGGCCAGGACCTGTTCCTGCGCATGAAATATGCTCCCTTCCCCGTCGTTGCCGCGGCGGGAGGGCTGGCGCTCGGTGGCGGCTGCGAGACGATGCTTCATTGCGATTCCGTCGTGGCCCATGCTGAACTCGCCGCAGGCCTTCCTGAGACGAAGGTCGGAATCGTGCCCGGATGGGGCGGATGTACCCAGCTTCTGCTCCGGGCACAGGAGCGAACAGACCGTCACGGAAATCCGGCGGCCGCCGCGCGGATTGCCTTTGACAGCATCCTTTCAGGAAATCCCTCAACCTCGGCCCTTGATGCCTGGGAGAAAGGGTTCCTTCGATCCAGCGACGCCATCGTGATGAGCCGAGACGGGCTCCTCGCCGCGGCGGCCGAGCATGCGGAATCAATGGCGAACGCGGGCTATCTTCTACCTGACCGTGCCACGCTCCAGCTCTCGGGAACCTCTGGACAACGGGAACTCATGGAAGCTCTTCGAGCACAGCGTGAAGCGGTTCGTCTTACTGAAACCGATATGATCGTCGCGGAGAATCTCGCCTCAGTTCTCACGGGCGCGGGACTCTCCAGCAGTATAGCGTCGGAAGAAGATGTGCTGGCTCTGGAACGCGAAGCGGTTCTCGCTCTCGCGAAAATGCCTGCGACGCAGGAGCGGATCACCCACATGCTGGCGACCGGGAAACCTTTGCGGAACTAGGGCATCGCGGCGGTCAACGAGCCGTCGCGGCCATTGCTTCGGCTTCATCCTCCATCTGCCCGCGATATCCGCCGGGCCGGCAGAGTGCAGGATAAAGCCGCGAGAACTCGCTCATCAGAAACTTTGTCGGCACGTCGAAGAACGTGCCGTGACTGACAACGTAGTCCATAAAGGCCCGGCCTTCTCCGTCGAAGGGCTGTAGCAAGGCATCGGTGGTTCCGTCGAAAGCAAGCGGCTCGACGCCGAGCTTGGCGCAAAGACTTGCATTGAACGTAGGCGTGGCCTTGAGCCAATTCCCGTTCAGATAGACCTCGGTATAACCGTGATATGAAAACACGTTGGTCCCAACCGCCTCCAGCAGACGCGGGGTCGCCAGATGGTTTTTCACATCCGACAGCCCGATCCGCGCCGGAATGCCGACAGCTCGGCAAAGTGCCGCATAGAGGGCGGCCTTGCCGACGCAGTATCCCTTACCGGCAGCCAATACGCTGCTCCCTCGGAAGCTCTCCGGGTCGGTGTAGTCGACATAGGGATCGTAACGAATGCCGTCGCGCACCGCCTCATACAGCAGCCGTGCCTGATCTGAAGCGTAAGCAACCCCGGCGATCAGCATCTTGGCATGTCGCTGGATAGCGGGGTGATCGCTGTCAACGTACTCGGCTGGGCTGAGGTAAAGGCGCTGCTCGGAAAGGTTCATGGCGCTATGTGTCCCAAACCACGGGGAGATCCTCACGTCGCTCCGCCGGCAGCCTTGCGCGGATGCCGCGACGATACACTGCTGTTGCCAGACGCACTTTTCGTAGGTGCCCTTCTGTTGCTCATCCGCTGGGCCTGACTTGCACCGCCGACGCCGTTGACAAGCAAGTCGATCATCTGATCGGCCAGTTGCTCGGGACCAAGCGGCCCTCGCGGATCGTACCAGCGCGCGATCCAGCTCAATGCACCAGCGGCGGCAAAGGCCGCCATTTTGGGATCGCAGGGGCGGATGGACCCGTCCTCGATGCCTTCGACGATGACCGAGCGAAAGCGCTTGTCGATCCGCCCTTTCAGGGCGCGCAGCTCCTTGCGCGTGCCTGCTGGCAACGGATCCTCTCCCACGAGGATGAGACAGCGGCCGAAGTCCTCCGTAACGATCTTCACATACACGCGCCAGAGTGCGATCAGCTTGGAAAGCCCCGTGGCCTCGGTGCCTTCGACCTGTGCCGAGGCATCTTCCAGCATTTCCAGCCCGATCCGCACGCACTCGAACAGGATCTGATCCTTGTTCTTGACGTAATAGTAGATCGTCGGCTTCGTGACGTTCAGACGCTCCGCCACATCGTCAAGCGACGTCTTGTGAAAACCGTTCTCATTGAATGCCTGAGCGGCGGCGCGCAGCACTGCATCGCGCTTGACCTCACGCTCCTTCTGCCGGTCAGCTGGCTTTTTCCACGGAGAGGCCGTCATGCCGGTACCGATCCAAGAAGCGTTTGCAGCCGTGCATCGCAGCGGCGCCTTGGCTCCCCGTAGAAGGCGGGCGTTCCGGTCATGATGCTTTCCTCAAGCCCGCTCGATAGCCAGCGCGATGCCCTGACCGCCGCCGATGCACATCGTGACAAGGCCATAGCGCCCCCCGGTGCGGGCAAGCTCGTAAGCAGCCTTGACGGTAAGAATGGTACCGGTGGCTCCAACGGGATGCCCCAATGCAATGGCTCCCCCATTCGGATTGACGCGCTCCGGATCAAACCCCAACTCGTTCGCGACGGCGCAGGCTTGCGCGGCGAAGGCTTCGTTCGATTCGATCACATCGAAATCGCCGACCTTCATGCCTGTCTTTTCAAGGAGCCTGCGTACGGCAGGGACTGGCCCGATGCCCATTTCGCCGGGCTCCACGCCGGCATGAGCATAGCCGACGATGCGGGCCAGCACGTTGCGCCCCTCGCGCTCCGCGCGGCCCTCCTCCATGAGGACCACCGCGGCCGCGCCATCGTTGATGCCCGACGCGTTGCCAGCCGTCACGGTCCCATCCTTGCGGAACACGGGACGCAACGACGAGAGGCTCTCGCGCGTCGTATCGGGCTTGAGGTGTTCGTCGGTGTCGAACGAGATCGTCTCACGTCCTTTGCGGACCTCGATGGGGAGGATCTGATCCTTGAACCGCCCCTCGCTGACAGCCATGGCCGCACGCCGCTGGCTTTCGGCCGCGAAGGCATCCTGATCATCGCGGGAAATCTGCCACTTGGAGGCCACGTTCTCCGCCGTGATGCCCATGATGCCGTTGCCGAAGGGATCGGTCAGGATGCCGGTGAGGTGGTCCACCACCAGGGCGTTCCCCATGCGCTGCCCGAACCGCGCCGTGTGGAGAAGATGCGGCGAACGGCTCATGGCCTCCGCGCCGCCCGCGACGGCCACATCAGCATCGCCAAGCATGATGGATTGAGCAGCCGACACGATGGATTGCACGCCGCTGCCGCACAGGCGATTGACGGTCATGGCGGGAACTTCGATCGGGATGCCACCCTCGATCGCGGCCACACGGCCGAGATACGCATCCTTCGGCTCAGTGACGATCACGTTGCCAAAAACCACATGGTCTACGTCCGCCCCTTCGAGCTTTGCGCGTCTCAGGGCCTCGGTCACGCAGAGCGCACCAAGCTGAGTAGGCGAGTGGTTGGACAATGTACCGCCGAACGTGCCGATAGCGGTCCGGACCCCCGATGTAATGACGACGCTGCGAGACATTTCGAAAACTCCCTGAACTTGATGCCTATTCCGCTGCCACGGCAGGCGCTTCTCTGTAAAGAGCTTCTATCTCGGCAGCATATTTGCGGTAGATGTTCGCCCGACGCACCTTCATCGTCGCGGTGACTTCGTCATCGTCATGATCCAGCTCCTTCGTGAGGAGATGAAACTTCTTGATCTGGGCAACAGGCGCGAGCTGACTGTTGGCGCGTTCGACTTCCGCCTCGACCATTTCCCGCACCCTTCGGTTCTCGGCGAGACTCTTGTAGTTCGTGAAGGGCACGCGGTTCTCCTCGGCCCATTTGCCCACGGTTTCGGAATCGATCTGAATGAGCGCGGTCGGATAGCGACGTCCTTCGGCGATGACGATGCATTCCTTGATGAAGGCACTGCTCTTGACGGTGTTCTCGATCTCGGATGGGCTCAGATTCTTGCCGCCGGCTGTGATCATGATGTCCTTGAGGCGGTCGACGATCTTGACCTGTCCATTTTCGATCTTGGCAACATCCCCAGTGTGCAGCCACCCGTCCCGTATCGAGGCGCGGGTTGCTTCCTCGTTCCGATAATAGCCTTCGAACACCATCTCGCCTCGAACGAGCAACTCGCCGTCGGGCCCGATCTGTATCTCCGCCCCCTGGACGGCAGGTCCGACAGCGCCAGGCAGGAGCGAGTCCAGGCGCTGGCCGGTGACCATCCCCGAGGTCTCGGTCAGTCCATACACCTCGACAAGCGGGATCCCGAGCGTGCGGAAAAAGCGCACGATGAGCGGCGAAATGGGCGCTGCGCCCGTGAGCGCGACCTTCGCGCGGCGCAATCCGATGAAGTTCTGCAGGGCCCGGAAGACCAGCAGGTAGCAAATCCCGAACACCAGCCTCTCGCGTAGCGAGCGATCGGCGGAAGCCCTCTCGGCGAAAGGCTCGCACAAGGAGATGGCCCTTTCGTAAAGCTGGCGTCGGAAGCCCCTCGCTTCGATCATCTTGATGTGGATGGCCGAATGCAGCTTTTCCCAGATGCGCGGCACACCGAGGAACAGCGTCGGCGCGACCTCGCGCAGATCCTCCTGGACGGTGCGGATGGACTCTCCGAAGCTGACGCAGGACCCCATCTGCAAGGGCGCCATGACGGTGAGCATCTGCTCGGCCACGTGGCACAGGGGCAGATAGGAAAGGTTTGTCGTGTCCTGTGTGTAGCCAAGCCGCTCAATGACGCCGATGGCCTGCGCGTGCATGTTGCGGTAGCTGAGCATCGCTCCCTTAGGCTTCCCGGTTGAGCCCGAGGTGTAGACCATCAGGCCGATATCGGCGAGGCTTTGCTCCTCCAAACATGTATCGACCAGGCCCGGATGCTCCTGTTCGTAGGAGCCTCCCTTCTCAATGACTTCCCTGTAGGTCGAGAGCTTGTCATTCTCGTAGTGTCGTAAACCCTTCGGGTCGATCACCACGATCCGCTTGATCTTCGGCAGTTCGTGCAGACATTCGAGCACCTTGTCGGTCTGTTCCTGATCCTCGCAGACCACGACCTCCGCATCGGAGTGTCCTAGAACATAGGAAACCTCGTTGGCGGGGCTTGTGGCATAGACACCGATCGTCACGCCGCCCACGAGACCGGTACCGAGTTGCGCGATGACCCACTCGGCCCTGTTTTCGGAGAGGATGGCCACATGGCCGCGCCGCTCCAGTCCCAGCGCCAGAAGCCCCAATCCGAAATGCCTCGCCCGTTCGTAGTAGTCGGCCCACGTGATCGGCTGCCAGATTCCGAAATCCTTCTGCCGGAGCGCAATCCGCCCGGGCATGCGCCGAGCATTGTCCCGCAGGAGTTGCGGAAGGGTCATGGTGTCACGTTGAATGTCCTGCGCCATGGTTGTCCTCATGACAGCCAGCGCTTGCGGCGCTTGTAGTGCTTCACGTCGCGATAGCTCTTGTGGGCCCCGCCCCCTCCGAGACCGAGGTAGAATTCCTGCACGTCCTGGTTCTTGACGAGCTGTTCCACAGGACCGTCGATAACGACCTTGCCCATCTCCATGATGTAGCCATAGCCCGCCACGGAGAATGCGACGGCGGCGTTCTGCTCCACGAGCAACATGGAAACGCCCTGCTCCGCGTTGATGCGCGCGATGATGGTGAAGATCTCCTCCAGGAGCTTCGGCGACAGGCCGAGCGACGGCTCGTCCAGGAGAATGAGCTTCGGCTTGGAGATCAGCGCGCGGCCGATGGCCAGCATCTGCTGCTCGCCACCGGAAAGATAGCCGGCGAGCCCCTTCCTGCGCTCGTACAAGCGCGGGAAATAGGAATAGACGAGATCGAAGGGCGTGATCGGCAGCCCACGACCGGACAGCGAGAATGTGGCGGCGGTAAGGTTCTCCTCCACCGTCAGGTCCTCGAAGATGCGGCGGCCCTCCATCACGTGAAAAAGCCCACGCCGGACGAGGCCGTGCGGCGTGAGCGTTGCGATATCCGCTCCGTCGAACGCGATCTGGCCCGCGGTGACGGCGCCGTCCTCGAGTTCGAGCAGGTTGGAGATAGCCTTGAGCGTCGTGGACTTGCCAGCCCCGTTGGAGCCCAGAAGGGCGACGATCTCGCCCTTCGGCACCTGCAGGGACAGGCCGCGGAGAACCTGGATCGTCCGATTGTAGACGACCTCGACATTGTTGACGTTCAGAAGGGTCTCCGCGTCCATGACTTACGTTCCGAGCTGGATCCAATCGGAGGCCGGCAGCATCTGCTTCTGCTTTGCGTCGAAGCGATAGATCCGGCCGACGGGCACCGAGTTGCCCGGGATGGAGATCGGAACCCCGATGATCCCGCCCGTGTCGAAGTCCTTGATGGAATTGAGCGAGGCCTTCATGTTCGCGCCCGTCAGTTCCTTGCCTGCATCGAGCGTGCGCTTGACGGCTTCCGTCATCAGCATCGCCGTCAGAAAGCCCTGCATATAGGCGGTGGACTGATACTCCGGCCGCATTTGCCGGATCTTGTCCAGCATGGGCGACGTGCCTTCCTTGTCGTAGTAGTAGCGGTAGGGCATCACCCCCATGAAACCGTCGGCCGCCTCACCCATCTTCTCCACCATGGAATTGTCCATGGACCAGAACGTGCCCATGAAGCGGCTCTGCATGCCCATCTGCTTCGCCTGCTGGATGAATTCCGGAATCGGCGCCAGCACGTAGCCATGGAAGATCGTGTAGTCGGGACGGGCGCGGCGCAGTTTGAGCACTTCAGTCGACACATCCACGCTGCCCGGGGGCGTCACGATCTTCTCGACCACCTTCAAGCCGAGCTCGTTCGCCAGCTTCTCGCCCGGCGCGATCGGGTCGCGCCCAAACTCCGTATCGGAGTAGACGAAGGCGACGCTTGCGCCCGGCTTCTCCTTTGCGATGTGGCGCATCAGGATGCCGAACATCTCGGTATAGTCAGGCCCGGGCAGGAACTGCAGCGGGTACTTCTTCGGATCGTTCAGCTCCGACGCGAAGGATGCGCCGGCCATGATCATCGTGCCCTTGCGCTCGAGCTCCGGGTTGATCGTCTTGGCGAAACCCGTGGAATCCCCGTAATACAGGGTCACCTTTTCCTGGCTTGTGATCTTGTTGAACGCCGCCACCGAGGCGTCGACCTTGTAGCCCGTATCCTCGGCCACGTACTTGATCTTGTGGCCCTTGATGCCGCCGGCGTCATTGACGATCTTCAGGTAATCCTGGATTCCTGCATGGATGCCGACGCCCGCGAAGGCGAAGACGCCGGTGAGCGGAATCGATCCGCCGAGGACGATGTCCTCGTTCGAAGCCTGCGCCCTGGCCTCGACCGCACCGAGCGCGAGTCCGGCCATTGCCGCTCCTAAGAGACTTCTCCGTGATAGCTTCAGGTTCATGCATTTCCTCCCGGTAGGCTTTATGTTCTGAAGGGCCAAAGATGGAAGAAGCGTCGGATTCGTTGCCAGATTTCGGCTAGGCCCTGTGGTTCGAAGATGAGGAACCCGACGATCAGAGCACCGAACACGATGGTTCGGATTGGGGCGAGCAGGCTGAGCGCGTCCGGAACCCAGGGAGTGAGCCAGCCGACCACGAGCTTGAGGACCTCCGGCACCAGGGTCATGAAGGCGGCGCCGAGGATGCCCCCTAGAATGGTGCCCATACCGCCGACGATGATCGCGGCGAGATAGAAGATCGAGTTGATGAGCGGAAAACTCTCCGGCGTCACGACGCGGAAGAAATAGGCCCACAACCCGCCCGCGACTCCCGCATAGAAGGAAGACAGCGCGAAACTCGTGAGCTTCGTCTGAAGCAGCGGAATGCCGAGCACCTCAGCCGAAATGTCACGGTCGCGGATGGCGATGAAGGCGCGTCCTACACGCGTGCGGAAGAGATTCGCCGCGCCAAGCACCATCAGCGCCGTCACGGGCATGATGAGCCAATAGAGCTTGTGCGGCTGGTCGAGTGCGATGCCGAAGAAGTGGGCCGGCGGCATGGAAAGGCCTCGTGTTCCTCCGGTCAATTCCCAATGCGCGAACACGAAGTGCAGGATCATCGACGCCCCGATGGTGGCAATCGCGAGATAAAGTCCCTTTACCCGAAGGCTCGGAATCCCGACGATCACCCCGACGGACGCCGTCATTGCACCGGCGACAAGCAGATTGATGAAGAACGGAGTGCCGACCCGGATCTCCAACACGGCGACGGTATAGGCGCCGACCCCCATGAAGGCGGCCTGCCCCAGGCTCACGAGACCCGTATAGCCAGTGAGGATATTGAGCCCCGTCGCACTCGCTACGTTGATGGCAACCAGGCAAGCCATGTAGATCCAATACGGCCCGGCGACGAATGGGAGGAGGACGAGGCTCACGGCAAGGAGCGCAAGCCAGACCCACTGCACCTTCGTGTCAAACAGAGACTCGTCAGCCGCATATGACAGTTTCAAGGTTCCGATGCGCATCAGAGCCTCTCGATCTCATGAGTGCCGAAGATGCCGTAGGGCCTGATCATCAGGATCAGGATGAGCAGGCTGAATGTGGCGAGCAACTTGTATTCACCACCCAGGAAGCTGCCCGCCAGCGCCTCGACCAGCCCGATGAGCAATCCACCAACCAACGCGCCGGCCACGGAGTCGAGGCCGCCGACGATCACGACCACGAGGACGGACAGGCCAAAGATGCCCATGGTCGGGGAAATGCCGCCGATGGCGCCCACGATCACGCCCGCCCCGGCCGCCGTCGCGCAGGCCGCCATCCAGGACAGCGAGAAGACGCGTCCCACATCGATGCCCATGGAATAGGCCGCCCCCTGGTCACGCGCGGTGGCGCGCAGAGCCACCCCGCCTCGCGAGAAGCGCAATGCCGCCACCGCGACGGCGATCAGAAGTGCCGCCACCAGGGCCCCGTAAGCGACCTTCGGGGCGACATACGCCTCGCCGAGAAAGATCGGCGTGTTGGGGATGAACTCGGGCAGGCGCAGTGGGTCCGCGCCCCAGGCAAGTTCGACTACACCGGCCAGGATTGAGCCCAGCCCGATGGTCACCATGAAGACCGAGATGGGGCTCTCGCCGAGCATAGGGCGGATAAGTGCCCGCTCTACTACCGCGCCCAAGGCCGCACCAGCGAGGATCGTCAACGGAATGGCGGCCCAGAGCGGGAGGCCTGCTCCGGCGACAAGGCCGAAGAACACATACCCCCCGAGCATCAGGATTTCGCCGATGGCGAGATTGACGACCCGCGTCGCCTTGTAGATCAGCACGAAGGCCACGCCCGTAAGCGCATAAAGTGCACCCGCCCCCAGCCCCGCCAATGCAACTTCGGTGACGTAGAGCCAATCCATCATGCGGCCTCCGTCTTGCGAATTCGCTGCGCGAGATCGCCTGACCCGAGATAGGCGCTGACGACGGCGGGATCGTTCTGCACCTCGGACGGCCGACCCTGTGCGATCACCTGGCCGAAATTGAGCACGACCACATGATCGGAAATGTCCATCACCATGCCCATGTCATGCTCCACCATGAGGATGGTGACACCCCATTCCTCCTTCACATCCAGGATGAAGCGGGCCATATCCTCCGTCTCCTCCCGGTTCATCCCGGCGACCGGCTCGTCGAGCATGAGGATGCGGGGGCGCATGGCGAGCGCGCGCGCCAGTTCGACCCGCTTCTGCAAACCGTAGGGCAGCGCAGCCACGGGCGCGTGGCGGATGTGCTGGATCTCGAGGAAGTCGATGATGCGCTCTTCGACTTCCTGGCGAAGCTCCATCTCCTCCCGATGCGCCCCTCCCCGATAGAAGAGAGCGTCGAGAACATTGGTCTTGAGATGGGCGTGCCGACCGAGCTTGATGTTGTCGAGCACCGTCATGCCCCGGAACAGAGCGATGTTCTGGAACGTCCGCGCCAATCCTCGTTTCGCACGCGAGGGCGGTCGTTCCCGGCTGATATCCACGCCATCGAAGATGATGCGGCCGGACGTTGGCCTGTAGAAGCCGGAGATGGCATTGAACATGGACGTCTTGCCCGCGCCGTTCGGTCCGATGAGCGCCGTGATCGATCCATGCCGCACATCGAACGAGACGCCGGAAAGGGCACGCAGGCCACCGAAGGAGAGCGAGAGTCCGTCGACTGTCAGGATGGGAGCAGCGGTCTCGCGCGAGGATCGGTTGAGGCCATCTGACATGCTCTAATGCCCCTTGAATTGAGCCGGAGTCTTGTTGAGGAAGGCCGAAACGCCTACCTGAAAGTCGTGCGTTCGCGACAGTGCCTTGAAGGCCTGGCGCTCTGCCTCGATTTGGGCGCCAAGGTCCCTCTCGAATGATGCGGTCATCAGCTCACGGATACGTCCATAGGCGACCGAAGGACCCGCCGCGAGGCGAGAGACGAGGCGTGCACATTCGGCGTTCAGCTCCGCCTCCGGAACCACCCGGTTGACGATGCCGAGACGCAGCGCCTCGGCGGCATCGATGGTCTCGGCCAGAAGGGCGAGCTCCTTTGCCTTTCTCAGGCCGACGATCCGGGGCAGCTGATAGGTCGCGGACCCGTCAGGGCAGGCGCCGATGCGCGCATAGGCCAGGGTGAATTTCGCTCCCTCGGTCGCGATCGCGAAGTCGCAGGCGAGCGCCAGACTGAAGCCCGCACCGGCTGCGGCTCCATGAACGGCAGCAACGGAAGGCTGAGGCATTTGATCCAGGAGCTGCAGGGCTTCATGGAATGGCGTGATGATCTCGTCGATGGCAGCTTCCGGATCTCCGTTCCGGAACCTGGCGACATCGCCGCCGGCACAGAAGGAGCGCCCCTCCCCGCGAAGCACGATGGCCCTCACGTCCGAGCGTTCTGCGATGTTCTCGAGGATGGTCAGGAAGGCTCTCGCCGCCTGGGCGTCGATGGCATTGAGCACCGACGGGCGGTTGAGCGTGATCGTCGCGACAGCGTCAGCGACGGATAAGGTGATCGAGTCGGAGCTCTGCACCACCAGCATTTCCTCCCATAGGACCTGTCGGCGCTGCCGACTTTGCCCGATGGCCGGATATGCTTCTTTGCGGCATTCTCGGCTTCTGTTTGTGGGGCTTCTCAGGGTCCCCTACTCTGAAATCGTATTCTTACCCGCGAGTAGAAGTCAACACGCCTCCCTCTCGTTCGAAAGGTGAAGCCGCACCCGGTTCGCGAGCACTGCCTGGCCGATGCTTGACGGCGTAGAAATCGGAAGCTTACCTTCTCCGTCACAACGCTACCCCAGAGTGGATATCTTCGGAGGGCGAACGCTGCAGCGGGCGGGTGGCGCCTGCGGTCCGCGCAAAGTCACACCGCGCAGGCGAGTTGAGAGGACCGCTTCCCCCATGCCGCCTGAAGCGACGTCCGTCAGAGTTTCTCCCCTTCATCGTCAGGAAAGGAACGTCCGTGACCTACCGCTCATCCTGGATGACACCCGATCTCGACATCTTCCGGGAGACGTTCCGGCGCTATCTTGCGACGAACCTGTCCCCTCGGGCCCGGCAATGGCGCGCCAACAAGATGATCGATCGGGACGCCTGGCTTGCTCTGGGCGAAATGGGCGCGCTCTGTCCTGACATGCCCGAGGAATATGGCGGCCTCGGCGGCACCTTCGCCCATGTGGCAGCCGTAATCGAGGATCTCGAATATGAAGTGCCGGAGATGGCTTTGCCTGTCGCCGTGCACAATGCCATCGTGACGCAATACGTCCTTCACTTCGGTTCGCACGAGCAGAAGCAGCGGTGGCTGCCCGGCCTTGCGACGGGTCGGCTCATCGGGGCCATTGCCATGACCGAGCCGGGGGGCGGCTCCGATCTTCGGGCACTGCGCACCCGCGCCATCCGCGATGGAAGCGCCTATTCGCTGAACGGCGCGAAGACATTCATCACCAACGGCCAGATCGCCGATCTGATCATCGTCGCAGCCAAGACGGATCCGGATCAGGGCACGAAAGGCATCTCGCTTCTGATGCTCGAAACCGATGGCAGCGACGGCTTCCGCCGGGGCCGGAATCTGGACAAGATCGGGATGCATGCCTCGGACACCTCCGAGCTTTTCTTCGACAATGCCATCGTGCCGGCCGAGAACCTACTCGGCGGCGAGGAAGGCCGCGGCTTCTATCAGATGATGGAGCTGCTTCCGAAAGAACGCCTTGCCATCGCCGTCTCAGCGGTCGCCGCCATGGAGCGGATGATGCAGTTGACCACGGACTACACCAAAGAGCGGCAGGCGTTCGGGAGGCCCATTCTGGAATTTCAGAACACGGCCTTCGTCCTGGCCGAGCGAAAGAGCGAGGCCCTGATCGCGCGCGTGTTTCTCGATTGGTGCATCGAGCGTGCCCTCAGGGGCGAACTCGATCAGGTGTCCGCCTCGATCGCCAAGTACTGGACAACCGACAAGCAGTGTGAAACCGCAGATGCCTGCCTGCAGCTCCACGGCGGCTATGGCTATATGGACGAATTCGAAATCGGCCGGCGCTACGTCGATGCACGAATCCAGCGCATCTATGGCGGCACGAACGAGATCATGAAACTTCTGATCGCCCGATCTCTGTGACCACCGATCCTGGGGCTATTCAGGAGCGAATGTCGGTCCCGTCGCCCGCAGGTCGGCGGCCCTTCTGCGATCGAGCGTTGCGATCTTCAGAACAGGCGGCAGGAGTAGTCCTGCCATCGAGGCGATCACCGCACCGATCAACATAGTTGCCATGGCTTGCCCTCACCCTTCGACTGACGAATCCGCCTTATCGAGGACAAGGTTGGCGCCTCAAACTTGTCCGAAGCTGTCGTCTAGTACTCAAGCTCGAAGCCGACACCGACCGAAGTTCCGCCCTCGGCATCGACTGCGCCCTGGGCCTTGAGACGCCGCGTCAGATCGACGTCCACGGTGACGCCACTTTCCTCAGGCCGTGCGCCCGCCTTGACGCCCACCCGAACATTGTCGCTGATGTAGCGTGAGACGCCGACGGCAGGATCGCCGGAGGCATCAACCGTGATGTCGAGGCTATCGACCCCGAGGGAACGACGAAGGCTCTCGAAAGCATCCGAGCCGGTACCGCCCGACAGCTGCGCCACAGTCTGGGCAAGCTGCAAGGCCTGTCCCGCGGAAAGCGCACCGGACGGACGCTGGAAAAGAACCCGCGAGAGCACCTCGTCCTGAGGCAGATCGGGGCTTGAGCTGAAGGCGAATTCGGGTTGTGAGGCGGGCCCTGTGACGGCAATACGAGCTGTTACATCCCCCGCCTGCGTCTCGGCCAGGAAATCGAGCGACGGCGTGAGCTCCCCGGTGAAATCCAGCCGGCCGCGCACGAAATCGATACGACGGCCGATGATATCGAGACGGCCGCGACGAAGCTCGAATGCACCGATGGCAATCGGATCCTGCGATGTTCCCTGGAGACGCAGGTCGCCACCGAGCTCGGCATTGATCCCGCGTCCTCGCACGAAGATGCGGTTCTGCGCCGTGATGCTCAGATCGAGATCCGCGCTGAACGGACGTCCCTGCGCCCTGACGGCCCGCTGCCTGCGCTCCAGCGCGAGACGCGCCGCCGCTGCCGGAGTCGGTTGCACATGTCTGGTCCCCGGGAGCGGTCTCAAGGTCGCCGGAAGCCGATCCGGAACCGAGACGTTCATCGAGATGATGTTGACCTGGCCGGCGACGCGCGGCCTGCTTGTGAGCGGCCCGGACACGGCAAGGTCCATATCGGCGCTCGCGCTGACGGTTTGGTTTGACACGAGCTGTGCACGACTTGCCGTGATACGGATATCGGCCGGCAGTCCGGCGGCCGGGTCGATCTCGACCCGCCCCCGTGCCGATAGCGATCCGCCGTTGGGGGTGCGGGCACTCAGGCTCTCGATGGTGAGTGACTCCCCGCGTGCCGCGAAGCGCCCGGCGATGTCGCTCAACTGGATGCCCTGCAGCGAATCCACAAAGCTGCCGCCCGACAGGGCAACCGTTCCCTGGAGCTGTGGCTCGGCGATCGCGCCGGCGACCGACAGGTCGAGCACTGCGCTGCCGGTCACGCGGCGACCGCTGGCCGAGAGGAACGCATTCGCCACGGCGAGATCGGTGCGACCGGCAATCCTGAGCGCGAGTTCCTCGGTGGCATCGAGTGGGATGCGGCCGGAGACCTGAAGCGTTCCGAAACGTCCGGCCGCAACATCAGCGTCAACCGTCGCCTGCTGATGAGCGATCTGGCCTCTCGCCGTGACGGCAAGCGGCGGCAGGCCGGCCTGGCGGGTCTCACGTGTGGCAAGGCCCGTCACCCTTAGGTCAAAGGCCCCGTTCGGATCGCTCGCCTCGCCTCTGATCGAGGCGTTGCCATTCACGGTTCCTGCAAGCCCGAGGCTGGGAACGATGATTTCAGCGACCTGGAGCGGCAGGTTTCGGACGTCTATGGAGAGATCCAGCCGGTCCCCGACCGTACCTGATAGGCCAACACGGCCCTGATCGGCAGCAATCACCAAGCCGCTGATGGCAGCATTCCCGCCCTGGATCGAGATCGTTGCAGGCTGAGCCAAGGCGAGGCGCCTGCCGCCCCGACGGGCCGTGAAGCTCGCAAGTTCCACGCGCGTCGCATCGCCCGGCACCACACGCGCCTGCGCATCGAGATTGAAGCCCTGCCCCACCGCGGACGCCGTGATGCGAGACGCACTTGGCGAGCCCTCGGCCGACAGCCGAACCGTCCTGAACGTCTGGCCCCCTGCCCTCAGTTCGTCAGCCTCGATGGTGCCATCGATCATGGGCCGGGCGTAAAGATCGGAGACGGCCATGCGCACATTAAAATCCCGCACGGCGACGCCGCTGGCGGAAACACGCGCACCCTGAGCCGTCACCGTAACATCCTGCCGGCCGCCCGCGCTGTTCAGCTGGATGTCCGCGTTGACCGATCCATCGAGCTTTGTGAGAAGAAGCGGGGTAAGATCGTCGAGATTGCTGCCCGCCAGGGAGACCCGCCCCTGCGCCAGCTGATCGGACCCGATGCGCAGATTGCCGTCCAATGAGACGGATCCGATATCCACATCAAGCCGATCCACATTCCAACCGCCCTCCGGCGGCCGCGCCACATGAACGATCCCGGCTGCCGGCTTCGACCCCACCTGCCCGTCGAGGTTGAGCGTAGCGTCGAGTGCACCGGTCACATCCTTCGCATCGAGCATGACCACGAGACGAGGGACCGGCCGATCCAGAGCCCGCAGGTCGGTCAGCGTCGCTCTTGCCGTAACATCCGGTCTTTCCAGAGACCCTGTCAGATTGGCCGTCACACTGGCCCTGCCAGCGCTCACGCGGGCGTCCATGGGCCGCAGGTCATCGATGGTGAGATCGAAGCCCAGATTGGCCGTGGTCTGGGTCGCGCGTCCGTCCATGCGGGCATCGAGATGCGCTCCATCGACACGGAAATTCTCGAAGGCGAAGCCGCCCGGCACACGGCGCATCACGCCGTTCGCGGTCACCGAACGGCCGAGCAGACCGTCGAGCGGCGCCGTGCCCGTCGAGAGGTCGCGCGCATCGGCATCAACCGTCGCGGCGATGTCGGCCCGCCCTGGATTGCCTGAAAGTTTCGCCTTGAGCGATGCCGATCCACGCAGCGTACGGCCCGTGATGCCGGAGAAGGCCGAAAGCGAGGGGATCTCGGCATCGAGATCGCCGTCGAGAAGCGACGAGGCGACACGGCCCGCGAAGCTCGCCTTCGCCGTGGATGTCTCAAGGCGTGCGGTCTCGACGCTTGCGACACCGTCACGGTCGAAGGTGCCGTTCGCTGTGAGCGTCAAGGTCTGGCCGACGGCTCGTGCCAGCGCCCTGTCCTCAGGCTGAAGGCCATTGGCCCTCGCATCGACTGTGAAGGTGAACCGATCAGGGATAGTCGCGTCCCCGATGGGGTCCATGGCGATACGAGCGGTGAGACTGTCCAGGCCCCCCTGTGGCAGCCGCATACCGGCCGCATCGAGAGAGCCGTTGATCCGCGGGGCGATCATCGTGCCCTGCACCCGGCCGTCGAAGACAAGGCGCTCGATCTGTGCATCACCTGCTCGGGTCGCACTCCCATCGTTAGGCAGGGCCCGGGCCTGCAGTGTCAGGTCGAGCGCCCGGTCCGCGCTGACGGCTCCGGTCATATCGAAGCGGGCGACATTCGACGTGATGCGGACCGGCTGAAGCCGCACGGAGCCGTCATCCCCGACGGCCACATTGCCGACGAGCTGCGTTGTCCCGGAGAAGACTGGCGCCACCGGCCCCGGAAGCAATCCTTCGATCCGGGCAGCGAGATTGGCATCGATGTCGTAGCCTGCCGCAACCCGCCGGACCGTCGTTTCACCTGTTGCTCCGATGGTTGCGCCGGCCGAAAAATCCAGCCTCGCAACGAAGTCGCTCAAGGGGCCCTCGCCAGCGAGCCTGAGATCGACTGGGGGAAGGCCCGGCAAATCCATGAGACGGGCCGCGATTCCCCCCTCCGGCTCCTGGTGCGTCAAATCCAGGGTCAGCCGCCGCGTCTGTGGGACATAAGCGAGGTTGATCGCGAGGCGTCCAGGGGCATCGACACGCTGCGCGGCGAACTCGAGTTCAAGGCCCTCATTGGGATCGCCGAGATTGGCCGTCCCTTGCGCTGAAAGACGCGCTGCCGTTCCAAGGACAGGCTCGCCGAGGGCAAGCTCCTGAAGAGAGAACCTTTCAACGATCACCTTGACCGGCAACTCGGGCAGGATCGGCTCGTCGGAAACGGCCACCTGCTCCTCTTCCGTGGACACAGGCTTGCGCGCGATCTCAAGGCGGTCGATCTCCAGTTCATTGACTTCCAGACGTCCGCGCAGCAGCGCGGTCCGTGTCCAGACGAGCCGGGCGCGATCGAGCGACAGCCAGACGCCGTTGCGGTCCGAGATGCGCACGTCCCTGATCACCGCATCGGACGAAAGCGCCCCCTCGATGCTGCCGATGCTCACCTGGGTGGCAGGTGTCGACAGCAGACGCGAGATCAGGCTCGCCAGAACACCCTGGTCCGTCTGGGCGCGGCTCGGCGAACCCGCCGCCAGCCAGAGAAGCGCGAGCGCCAGGACCGCGACGGTTGCCAGGATGGTGAGGTGGCGGTGCAGCTTCATCATCAGAACGCCTGTCCAATGCCGAGATAGATGGCGAGGCCGTGGTCGTCTTCCCGCTCGCGGCGAACAGGCACCGCCACGTCCAGGCGGATAGGACCGATCCCGGTATAGTAGCGCAGGCCCAGGCCGGCCGAGACGCGGATCGTGTCATCGAAATCGGGATAGCTCGATTCGAAGGCCGTACCCGCATCGACGAAGGGAACGATCCCGATCGTATCGGTGATCTTGATCCTCGCCTCAACGGACGCCTCAAGCAGGCTGCGTCCGCCTATGGGTTCTCCCAGGAAGGTCGGGCTCAAGGTCCGGTAGCCGAACCCGCGCACGGAGCCGCCGCCCCCTGCGAAGAAGCGCCTGTTGGCCGGGATCTCCTCGAGATCCGGCCCGAGAATGGAGCCGAGTCCGAGACGGCCCGCCAGCACGTAGCGCGCCTCCTCGTCGATGGACCAATAGGCTGATGCCGTTCCCTTCGCGATGGTCATGGGAACGGAGGAGCCGAGGAAGTCCGGATAGGGTGCCACGGAGGCGAGCAGCTTCATGCCGCGCGTGGGATCGAGCGTGTTGTCCGTGGAGTCATAGGTGACTGAGAACGGGAGGCCGACGAGCGTGTAATCGACCTGCCCGAGAATGTCGGAGGCCTGGCCCTTCTCGTATTCGATGCCGCCCTGGATCGAGAACGTGTCGCTGAAGCGGTGTCGAATGCCCGCCGTCCCGTTGACGAGACGGCTCGTGTATCCCTCCGTGCGATCGCGCTCGACCAAGGCTTCGGCCAGGAAGTCGTTGCGTGTTCCCCAGAGGGCCGGCTTGAGGAAGCTCGCTCGGAAACGCCCGCCAAGATCGTCCCAGTCGAACCCGTCGTCATCGTCGTCATCGGGCCGACCGCCATTCTCGGTCAGGTAGAAGAGGTTTCCTTCGAGCCTCAGTCTTTCCGCCCCCCCGAACAGGTTCCGGTGCGCCCAATAGGCCCGCAGCGCGGGGCCGTCGGTCGTGGAGTATTGCACGGAGGCTCCGATGACACGGGGCGGCCGCTCGGTGATATCGACGAAAAGCGGCAGGTTGCCATAGGCGTCGAGTTCCTCCCCCTGCCGTATCCGGACCGATGACAGCGCCTCGATGTTCAGAATCGATTTGCGCATCCTCGTCAGGGCTGCGGGCGAATAAGGATCGCCCGGTTCGGTATAGATGAAGGAGCGCACCACGGCAGGGTTCACATTCTCCGCGCCCCGGACCGCAATTTCCCCGATGCCGGCGCGGGGGCCAGGATCCACCGTCAGCGTGATATCCATGGCGTGCAGCGGATGAACCACCACAGGTTCCTGCCGCGTCACCTTCGTGAAGGGCCGCGACTGCGCCCGGAAGTGATCAATGATCCGCGCCTGTGCCGCCACGATATCGGCCGCGCGCGCCGGATCGCCCGGTTTGATCTTGATGAAACGAGGCGGCAGTTCCTCAGGAGGGAACGGGAGTCCGGTCCGCGCATCCAGCACTGAGACGGCCCGGAACGTGAACTGCGGACCTGGATCGACCATCACCTGAACGGGCACATGCGCCCGCGCGCGATACGCGCTGGCAGCACTGATTGCGACCTCCGAACGCGCGGCTTGGAGGGAGAGCGGCACTCCCGCCACCCCCACGACGACCCGAGCATTGTAATAACCTGTGCCCCACATGGCGTCCGTCAGCCGGGGCAGGTCAGCCTCCGCCCGTCGCACCAGCGAATCCGCATCAGGCGGCGGATCACCTTTCAGGCTTTGGAGAGTCGAAGCATCCTTCAGGATCTGGACGAGATTCTTGTCGTTGCCCACGACCGAGAATTCGAGAGCATACGGCAATGTGTCTGCGCTGGGGGCAGGCGGCGCTTCATCGCCGGAACCGAAGAGGCCAAAGAAATCAAACGCTAAGGCACGCGGGATCGCCACTCCGGCAGACAAAGCACCTGCGAGAGCCAAAAGGCAGGAATATTTCCTGGTTACTGACCATACCAACGGTGCCACGACTGCCCTAACTGCAACTAACGATCCACCTTCGCCGTGTCAGACTTCGCCGTCAAATCGGGCGAAATCTGGACGCCTCATCCGCAATCCGCCATAATTCGGATCATCCCCACATGAAGATCTTCGATATCTCCGGACGCATTGCCCTCGTGACCGGCTCTTCCAAAGGTATTGGACTTGCCATTGCCCGCGGTCTCTCCGAGGCGGGCGCCATCGTTGTACTGAACGGACGTAACCGGGAGCAACTCGAAAGGGCGCGCGCGACGCTGGAAGCAGAGGGGCGCAATGTCCATGCCCGCTCCTTCGACGTCACGGATGCGTCTGCGGTGGAGGATGCCGTCGCCGAAATCGAAGCGGAGATCGGCCCCATCGACATCCTGTTCAACAATGCCGGCATACAGCATCGGGCCCCGCTGCAGGATTTTCCACTCGACGCCTGGGAGAGGTTGAAGGCCGCCAATATCGACAGCGTGTTCTTCGTCGGACAGGCCGTCGCGAAACGCATGATTCCTCGCGGAAGGGGAAAAATCGTCAATATCGCCTCGGTCCAGTCCGAACTCGCGCGCCCCGGCATCGCGCCCTATACGGCCACGAAAGGAGCGGTGAAGATGCTGACCAAGGGAATGGCGACCGACTGGGCGCGCCATGGCCTGCAGGTCAACGCGATCGGCCCCGGCTATTTCGAGACCGAGCTGAATGCCGCCCTCATGGCAGATCCGGATTTCAACGCGTGGCTTGAGAAGCGTACCCCTGCCGGCCGCTGGGGAACGGTCGACGAGTTGATCGGCGCGGCCGTGTTCCTCGCCTCCGACGCCTCGAGCTTCGTCAATGGACACGTTCTCTATGTCGATGGCGGGATCACAGCGAGCCTGTGATCCCGGCACGTCAAATTACGCGCCGCTTCGTGAACACGTTCCAGTAGGCGAGCGCGAAGCCGATGAAGGCAATGGCCCACGAGAGCCCTGCAGCGTGCAGCAATCCATCACTCCAGTTTTGATGGATTGCTGCACAAATCCGAGTGAGCGCGCTGACGACAAGCAAGGCATACAGCACCTGCACGGTACCAGAGGCGACGAGCGCCCGTCCCGTGTGGCCGAGGCTCGCACGGGACATCACGGCCAGGGTCATGATGCCCATCGCGCCGGCAGTCCAGGCGTGAATTCCGGCTGCGCTGGACACCACCCCCCATGACGACATGCCGACCAAAACGAAGCCAATCGGCACGAACGCGTAGGCGACATGAAGGATGAGTACGAGCCGGTCCCGCCAAGTGCGCTCCCCGGCCCAGCGCGCAAGGCGAACCGCCTGAAGCAAGCCAGCCAGAATCAGCACAATCCCGGTCACCTGCGAGCCGGGGGCCGCAATCCAGGCAAGAAGCGCAGCGCCCGCGACGACCATGGAGGCCATGTCGAAGCGTCCGAATGACGCTGGCAGGCGGCCCGGGTTTTGCCGCACGAGCCAGTTGCGGGTAAAGCTCGGAATGATGCGTCCGCCGATCAGCATGATCAGCATCATGGTAGCTGCGATGCCCAGACGCGTGCCGTATTGCGCGGCCCCGAGAACGTGTGCCTCGACGTGAAAGGCAATGTTGCCGGCGATGAGCACGCCAAGCGCAATAAGGACTTTGAGGTTGCGCCAGTTCCTGCCCTTGAGGATCTCGCGCGCCATCGCTGCGCCGACGAGCAGAAGAAAGGCGTTGTCGACGACAGCCGCGGTCTCCCAGCCTATCCAGGCCGACGTGGTCGATGCGATGCGGCCGAGAGCCCAAACGAGAACAAGGATGAGCAGCGGGCGGCCCTGCAGAGGCATGCGCCCTGTCCAGTTCGGAACCGCCGTCAGCAGGAAACCGGTGATCACGGCTGGAAGATAGCCGTAGAGCATCTCATGGATGTGCCAGTCGCGCGGCATGAACGCGGTCCAGAGCTCCAATTCTCCGTAGAACATCGGCAACCACGCCAGGATGGTCAGACCGGCATAGAGAGAGCCAAACAGAAAGAACGGACGAAATCCGTAAGACAGGAGTGCCGGGCCCTTATAATCGCGCAACCGTGGGATCGGAGCCATGGATGTCTCTCTTAGCGGTGATCTCTGCACCGTCTCAATGCCGGGAGCACTGTCGATTGTGCAGTTTACGTCGGCGTGGGTTCCCGCCGGCGCCGAGGTATTGCGCCGCCACGATGGGAATCATCATGGCGGCGAGGTCTTAAAGCCGAAAATGCCTTACTTCGCGGCGGTCTTGGTCGCCGACAGCTTGTCGAAGAGAGTGCTGAAGGCCTGCTTGGCCTTGCCCGGATGCGATGCAGCCTTGGCCTGGTCCAGATTCTCAGGCTCGCCGACCACGACCATGCCGACCATTCCCATGCCGTAATGTGGTTTGCACTTGTATCCATAGACACCGGGCTTGTCGAAGGTGACCGTGAGTTCCTCGTTGATTTTGCCCGCGAAGGTCGATCCGCCCTCCGGAACCATGGTGGCGATCGTCTCGACATTGTGTCCCTTGTCGGCCGCAACGAACTTCACGGTGTCGCCCGGATTGATCTTCACGAGCGCCGGCTCGAACACCATGACACCTTCCGTGCCCTTGTTCAGCATCTTGACCTCGACCTCGGCCGCGCTGGCAGAACCAGCAATGCCGAGCGCGGCCATCAGGGCCCCGAGAACAAAAATATTACGCATGGTTTTCTCCATTGTTGCGTGCATGGACTGCGGTTCTGGCGAGCCTTGGGAGTGGCTCTTGACGCTCTCTCATACTCTGCCGGCGAAGATCCCTGTTTGATGTTGCGCAAGGAGTCCGCGATTTTGGCGAGATCTGGTGGAACGGGTCCATTGAGAACCTGAAGCAAAGCCTTCCCGTCCAAGCTGCGGCTCGGCAATACTTGCGATAGTTCATGGGCAAGTCTTTCGCAGAACACAGCGAAAACGCAGATTATTCGCGGGATCCCGACAGGGCCGCAATGTGCTGGCGCCGTCCGTCAACCAGCGGAAGGCCACCGGGCCTTGATACTCTCGTCCTCCGCAACGGTCGCCCGCAGGTCAGCGAGGAACTGACCGAGGTTTGCTCCGTGCTCGCGGCAGGCATCGTCAAGGGTGTGGAAGCAGCCAATCGGGCAGCCGACGCACCGCATCTTGTAAGTGAGAAAGACCCGGATCGTCTCAGGCCACTGCCGCATGACGTCATCGACGAATTGGGTGGGCTCTACGGGCATGATCGCCTCCCGATAAGCGTTCGTTGCATGACCTCCGTCTAGCAGGTTCACGGCCGGCACTCTTTGCGCGCCGACAAGAAAGCGGGAGGAACGGCCGACAATCGGCATCCTCTTTGAGGCAGGGCAATGAAAGGGATCCTTCCACCGATCAATTCTCCCGCCATCGAAACGGAGAGAAGAGGATCGCCCATGAGCCGCAAACCCGGCAGGCAGCATACGCTGGACCCCGAGATCCTGGATTGCCTGATGGACGTCATGGATCCGGAAGTCGGCCTCAGCGTCGTCGATCTCGGTCTGGTCTATCAGGCCGACCGGACACCCGAGACCGTGCAGGTCGCACTCACCCTGACCACGCGAGCCTGCCCGTTGGGCGAGATGATCGTGGAGGAGGTCCGCGAGCGCCTTGCCCATCGTTTTCAGGACGTCCCCCGAGTCGATGTCAGCCTCGTTTGGGATCCACTCTGGAAACCGGACTTCATTACCGCCCGCGGCCAGGAGCTTCTCGGCCGAACCCGGCAGATCACTCCCTGAGGTGCAACAGCATGGATCGCTTGGCCCGGGCAAGACCCGGGCCTTTTTCAACTGAGGCGGCTGGAATGGCGCGCCTGGCCGGGTGGGATGGGGATTGGAGCCTTTGCGGTGGATCAATGATTGCCCCACCAGACTGTGACTACCTGACCGGCGCAATGGGAGCGAGCCCGCCTCGAGCGGTTCCAAAACAAAGGCCGGACACTCTCCAGCAGCGAGAGGAAGACCATCATGAGAGAAGTATTCCCCGCGATCCATGCCGAGGACCGTTCTTCAGGAGCCCAGCCATCGCACCTCCTGACGCGGATCCGTGCGGTGGTCGGGACGCTTGATCTGGACTGCCGCTGTCGGGGAAAGATTGATGAGGCCCTCGCACGCTTCGAATCGCTCGAAACCCGGCGCCAGCTCAGAGGTCTGATCCTGGACGCTCGGCACCAGGCCGATCGCATTGCTGCGCTGCTCGAACTCGTCGGCGAGCTCGATACCATCTCAATGGACGAAACAGACTTGAGCGTTTTCGAGGAAATCGCGCTTCTGTTCGAGGACATCAAGGCAGCGGCGGCCCGTGGCGCCGAGGACATGATCGTCGCGCACAATCTGGATCGGAACGGTTCCGACCATATGTAACAAGTGGCCTGACTAGGCTTCTGCCCGGATTTCCAGGGCGAAGCCGATCGGGTTGGCAGTCCGTTTGGACCAAGGAGGCAGCATGGCGAGCGTCGATCGTTCTCTTGTAGCGGATGTCCCGGTCTTTGCCGGGCTCACGCCAGGGCAGATCGACCAGTTGCTCCAGGAGGCGCAATCGGTGCGCTATCCGAAAGGCACGAACGTGTTTCAGCAGGATGAGGAGGCTCACTCCTTTTTCGTTCTGCTGCACGGGCATCTGCGGGTGTTCAAATTGACCCCTGATGGCCAGCAGGTCGTCGTTCGGTTCGTCGCCCCCGGTGAAGTCTTCGGTGTCGCCGCGGCCATCGGCCGCCATACCTATCCTGCGACGGCCGTAGCGGTGGTGGACAGCATTGCGCTGGTATGGCCCTCCGCCGCATGGCCCCGCCTCGTGACAACCCACCCAGGACTTGCGGCCAACACGCTCCAGACCGTCGGCAGCCGATTGCAGGACGCCCATACCCGGGTCATCGAGATGTCGACGGAGCAGGTCGAGCGCCGTATCGCTCACGCCCTGCTTCGCCTCGCCAAGCAGGCCGGGCGCAAGGTCGAGGATGGTGTCCAGATCGACTTCCCGATCACGCGGCAGGACGTGGCCGAAATGACGGGAGCGACGCTGCATACCGTGAGCCGCGTTCTGAGCGCATGGGAAGCCCAGGGCCTCGTTGCAGGCGGGCGTCAGAAGATCATGATCCGCGATCCCCATAAATTGTTCATGCTTGCCGAGGGGGCGCCCGACTGAGACGCGGGCAGCCCGCGCGACGGAACCTCGAACCTGGCCGTGGCGGGCTCAGCCTTAGCCGACTTCCTGTTTGCGGGTGGTCAAAGAACGAACCCGTTCGATGCGGCATAGATGCAGTCAACGGCATTCTCCTTTCCGTCGCAACCTGCAGAAAACCCGATGTCCGCTCCGTCCATTGTTCTGTCACCACCTGCCTCGCCCTCAAGCCCCCGCTCTCCCATCTGGATACGCGGCGTCCTCCTTGGCTTCGGGGTCATGGGACTGGTGGCCGGGCTGTGGGGCGCATTGGTCCGCCTTGGTTGGACAGCGCCATTCGGCTCATCTCTTGCGCCCCTGCACGGTCCTTTGATGATCTCCGGGTTATTCGGCACCGTCATCGGCCTGGAACGTGCAGTCGCTCTGGGCGCGAGATGGAGTTACGCCGCCCCTGCCCTGTCCGGGCTGGGAACAACCGCACTGATCCTGGGCATGCCGGTGGCTTGGGGGGCCGGCGCCTATGCCGCCGCAGCGGCTGTGCTCACAGCGGCATCGCTGCTGATCACGATTCGACAGCCGGCTGTGTTCACCGGAGCGCTGCTGTTCGGCGCCCTCGCCTGGCTCGCCGGGAACGTCTTTTGGCTCCTGGGCCATTCAGTGCCTGACCTGGTTGGCTGGTGGCTCACCTTCCTGGTGCTGACCATCGCCGGGGAGCGCCTGGAACTCAGCCGTCTCCTGCCCCCGCGACGTGGCAATGAAGCCATGTTTCTGTTCGCTGTTGGACTGCTCCTCGCGGGCGCTCAAAACGGAGTGATGACAGAAAACGGTGCCGTCCTTTTCGGGCTGGCTCTGGTCGTGACCACGCTGTGGCTGCTGCGCCATGACATCGCGCGCGCCAACATCCGCAGGTCGGGGCAGCCCCGCTTCATGGCAGCGAGCATGCTATCCGGCTACGTCTGGCTTGGCCTTGCCGGACTGGGGCTGATCGCATTCCCGCCGGACAGCAGCAGTTTCGCTTACGACACCGCGCTGCATGCCGTGCTGATCGGCTTCGTCCTCTCGATGGTGTTCGGACATGCCCTCATTATCCTGCCCGCGATCACGCGAATCCGGGTACCATATTCCTCACGCCTCTATGCTCCGCTGCTCCTGCTGCACGTCTCCGTCGCCCTCAGAGTGGCGGGAGGATTGTGGGAGTCGGACATGCTGCGGATGGCAAGCGGCCTCATCACGCTTCTGGCCCTGGCCGCCTTCGTTGGCTGCTTGGCGATTTCCGCGAAATCCTATCCGACTGGTCGGTGCCCTTCCCGATATCCAGATCCGGACGTAGCTCCTTGAGGCCAAGCAACCTGAACTCTGGCCCGAGCGCCACGCATCAACTTCCCTGCAATTCCGGGAGATCGGCTCTCAGCCAAGCCAGGCGGCTGATGGCGCGCGCGGCGAGCGCCTGCATCAGGTCGACAGCCTGCTCATCACGAAGATTGTCGCCGGCTTCGAGGTAGATCTCCGTGAGCAGTTCAGCCAGCATGGTCGGATCGTTGGCGTCCTGCGGTGCCGATCTGACGCCGCTCCCCGTGATGGGTGTCTGGTCCAGCTCTTCAGCGCTGCGGCGCGCCTCCTTCGCAAGGTCCATGAGACGCCCGCGCGCATCCGACGGCGCCTTGGTTGCCAACGATTCCAGGAGGTCTGCGAACCGCCGTTCCAGAGTAGCCATTGCATGCCCGTCGAGTTCCCCCGCGGCCGGGCCGGACCTCGCACGTTCGTCATGAAAAGCCTTGCGGCGCTCTCGCCGAAGAACCGAGACGTGGCCGAGCTCCTCATGAGCCATCGTCTCCGCCGCCTGGCGGATCTCGGCGGTCTCCGCATGGGCGGCCACATAACTCCAGAAGGCAAAGGCGCGCTCCTCGTTACGGACCGCCATCGCCAGAGCGCGATAGGCACTCAGCAAGCGTGGGTCGCCTGCAGCGATGCCTTCGTCGTCAAAGGTCTCCGGGGGCTCCCAGCGGACCCGTGCCGGGTCAGGAGCCTGCCCTTTCGTTCTCTGCGACCAGTGGACGACGTTGTCGAGATGTTCCCTCTCGTCGGCGGACAGGCGGGCAAAGACATCTGCCAAAGCCGAGCTGCCCTCTCCTCTCATGCGCTCTGCGATCTCGGCGTAGCGGTCAGCCGCCTCCTGCTCCATGGCTGCAGCGATGGCAAATAGCTCCTCAAGGGATTTTACGGTTCCCGTGGGTTCCCGTTTTAGAAGCGACATTGGCTCTCCTGAACAATCGGTGCGGCGCGCGCGATAAAGGGACAGGATAGGTTGACAGCGCATCCATTCGCCGTCACCTTGACACAGATCAACGAACCTCCTGCCAAGGTAGACTATCTTTATGTGAGGTTCGATAAGGTTACTCCACCTTCCCGTGCCCGGAAAGATAGTCGGTTGGAAGGCGGAACCTTCTCCGCTTCCAAACCATTGACTCTTTTCTACTCAGAAACTGCCTCTGCATTCGGACGGTTCCCTGGTGGAAGTATCGCGCGCGCTGTTCGCTTTTCGGCGATTGTTCGTCACCACCCTGCAAGCTGCTCTTGTCACGGTGCTCGTTGGAGCAGTGCTCGCGGCGTTTGCGGGATCGGCTTTCGCGGCCGGCCGGGTTCAGGAGTTTCTCGGCAAAGCGCAGCCGAATGAACTCATCCCGGAAGCCGATCGGTTCGGGCCCGTTCAGGGTGATCCTCCTCTGGTTCCCGCCTATCGCGGCGATCGTCTTCTCGGTTATGTCTATCTGAACTCTGATTTCAGCGGCTCGGTCGGCTATTCCGGCAAGCCGATCAACATCCTCGTCGGCATCGATCCGAACGGCGTCGTGACCGGGATCAAGCTGGTCGACCACAAGGAACCCATCGTTCTCATCGGTATTCCCGAGCGACGCATTGTCGATGCGGTGAATACGCTGGTCGGCAAGGACATGAAGGCGGTCGCGACAGGCGCCGAGCGCCCGCCGCAGGTCGACATCGTCAGCGGCGCGACCGTGACAGTCCTCGTCATGGGCGACAGCATCGTCCGCTCGGCCGTTCGCCTGATTCGCAGTGGACGTCTTGGAGGCACTCAAGGCGCGCCGGCAGCCGCCTCGGCCCCGGCAGCCGTGAAGACCGTGGATCCTTCGAAAAGCGAGGTCCGAGATTGGCAGACGCTCCTCGGTGACGGATCTATCCGCCGTCTGTCACTGACCGTTGGCGAGGTCAGCGACGCTTTCGCCAAGGCTGGCAACCAGGAGGCGGCGAACAATGCAGAAACGGCCGATCCGGCTGACACGTTCATCGACTTGTATGTCGCCCCTGTCACCGTTCCCACCATAGGGCGCAGCCTCCTTGGAGACCAAGCCTACGAGCAGCTCAAGGCGCGGCTCAAGCCGGACCAGCAGGCCATCATCGTCGCCGGCGAGGGAGCCTACTCGTTCAAGGGCTCAGGCTACGTGCGCGGGGGCATCTTCGACCGCATCGAACTGCTCCAGGATGGTCAGAGCACGCGCTTCCGCGACCGCAATCACACGCGCCTTGGGGATCTTGCTGCGGAAGGCGCCCCAGCCCTGCGCGAGATTGCCCTGTTCGTGGTCCCGGAGGATTTCAAGCTCGATCTGACTGAAGCCTGGCAGCTGCAATTGCTGGTGCAGCGCAATGTGGGTGCCCGCGACAAGGCTTTCCTGACCTACACGCTCGAATATACCCTGCCCGACCAGTTCCTGCGCATCGAGCAGCCTCCGGCGCCTGCCCCCGCTCCGGTTCCGCCGCAAGCACAGGCACAGGCTCAGCCCCCAGCCCAGGCACCGGCCGAGCCGTCGCTGAACGATGCGGATGCGCTCGCGGCCGGGGAGATCGAGGAACCGCTCTGGCTGAAGATCTGGAAGACGAACACCGTCTCTATCGCCATCACGGCTGCCGCGCTCCTGGTCCTGACCGCGATCTTCTTCTTCCAGGACGCCCTGGTGCGCCGGCCGAGGACTTATGTCTGGGTGCGCCGCGCCTACCTGACCTTCACGCTGATCTGGCTCGGCTGGTACGCCAATGCCCAGCTCTCGGTGGTCAACGTCCTGACCTTCACCAACTCGCTTATCACTGGCTTCAACTGGGAGTTCTTCCTGGCCGCGCCTCTGATCTTCATCCTCTGGGCAGCGGTGGCGGCGGCGCTCCTGTTCTGGGGACGCGGCCCGTTCTGCGGCTGGCTCTGCCCGTTCGGGGCACTGCAGGAACTGACCAACAACATCGCGCAATGGTTGAAGGTGCCCCAGATCACGGTGCCCTGGGCCCTGCATGAGCGCCTGTGGCCGATCAAATACATCATCTTCCTGGGCCTGTTCGGGCTCTCGCTCTACAACGTCGCCCTGGCTGAGGTCTTTGCGGAGGTCGAGCCGTTCAAGACCTCAATTATCCTGAAATTCGTCCGCGACTGGCCCTTCGTTATCTACGCCCTGACCCTGCTTTCGATCGGCTTGTTCATCGAGAGGTTCTTCTGCCGCTATCTCTGCCCGCTCGGCGCAGCACTGGCCATCCCTGGCAAGATCCGCATGTTCGAATGGCTCAAGCGCTGGCCCGAGTGCGGCTCGCCATGCCAGCGCTGCGCCAAGGAATGCCCCGTTCAATCGATCCACCCCGAAGGCTTCATCAACGTCAACGAATGCATCTACTGCATGCATTGTCAGGAGTTGTACCACGATGACCAGCGCTGCCCGCACATGATTCAGGTCCGACTCAAGCGCGAGAAGCGCGAGGCACTTTCTTCCCCGTCTATGCGCGGGATCAAAGACGGCGGCAATGGTCCTGCTAAGCCCGTCATCACTCACAAGGGTAAGGTCGTCGGCACACCGACAGAGACGCCGTCCACTGCCGACGTCCCGACGAATGCGGAATGAGCAAGAAGGAGGCTCACGTGTCACAGGAAAACAAGAAGAACGGTCTCAGCCGGCGTCAGGTCCTCGGGACGACCGCGGTTGCCGCCGCAGCCGGAGCTGCGGGCGTCACAGGAGGTGTTTCCCTGAAGGACGCTGGCGTCATTACGCCGGCCGAGGCGCAGACAGCCCCCGGGGCTCCGGCTACGCGCCCCGCCGCCAACAGGCACGAGGTGAAACCTGGAGAACTCGACGAGTACTATGTGTTCTTCTCCAGCGGCCAGTCGGGCGAGGTGCGCATCATCGGATGTCCTTCCATGCGCGAATTGATGCGCATTCCGGTGTTCAATCGGGACAGCGCCACCGGCTGGGGCCAGACCAACGAAAGCCGCAAGATTCTCACCGAAGGTCTCCTGCCCGAGACTCGTGATTTCCTGCAAGACAAGGGCGGGATCTACCTCAACGGCGACCTGCACCATCCGCACCCGTCGTTCACGGACGGAACATATGACGGGCGCTATCTCTTCGCCAACGACAAGGCGAACACGCGCGTCTGCCGCATCCGGCTCGACGTGATGAAATGCGACAAGATCATCCAGTTGCCCAACCAGCACTCGGTGCATGGGCTGCGCGTCCAGAAATATCCCAAGACGGGGTACGTCTTCTGCAACGGCGAGGACCGTGTGCCGGTCCCGAACGACGGCAAGATCCTCGACGACCCGAAGCAGTACCACTCGATCTTCACGGCGGTCGACGGCGAAACGATGAAAGTCGCCTGGCAGATCAAGGTCGACGGCAATCTCGACAACGTCGACGCCGACTACCAGGGCAAGTACGCCTTCGCCACGTGCTACAATTCCGAGGAAGGCGTCACCCTCGCGGAGATGATGGCCAAGGAACAGGATTGGGTCGTCGTCTTCAATCTTAAGCGCATCGAGGAGGCCGTGAAGAACGGTGAATTCGAGACGATCAACGGCGCACCCGTCCTCGACGGCCGCCAGGGCTCGAAGTTCACCCGCTACATTCCTGTTCCGAACAGCCCGCACGGCATCAACACGGCGCCGGACGGCATCCACGTTGTTGCCAACGGCAAGCTGTCGCCGACGGTCACGGTTTTCGATGTCCGCAAGTTCGACGACCTCTTCGATGACAAGATCCAGCCGCGCGACGCCGTCGTCGCCGAGCCGGAGCTTGGCCTCGGGCCGCTGCATACCGCCTATGACGGCAAGGGCAACGCCTATACGACGCTGTTCCTCGACAGCCAGATCTGCAAGTGGAACATCGACCTGGCCAAGCGCGCCTACAAGGGCGAGAAGGTCAATCCGGTGATCCAGAAGCTCGACGTGCATTACCAGCCGGGCCACAACCACACCTCGATGGGGCAGACGAAGGAGGCCGACGGCAAGTGGCTTCTCTCGCTGAACAAGTTCTCCAAGGACCGCTATCTCAATGTCGGCCCGTTGAAGCCGGAGAACGACCAGCTGATCGACATTTCGGGCGACCGGATGGTGCTGGTGCACGACAGCCCGAGCTATGCCGAGCCGCATGATGCGACGCTCGTGCACCGGTCCAAGATCAACCCGGTTCATGTCTGGAACCGCGACGATCCGTTCTTCGCCGACGCCGTGCAGCAGGCCAAGGCGGACGGGATCACCCTGGAAACCGACTCACAGGTGGTCCGCGACGGCAACAAGGTACGGGTCTACATGACCTCGTCCGCGCCGGCCTTCGGCCTGGAGAGCTTCCAGGTGAAGCAGGGTGACGAGGTCACGGTCTACGTGACCAATGTCGACGAGGTCGAGGACCTGACCCACGGCTTCTGCATCATCAACTACGGCATCAACATGGAGGTCGCGCCCCAGGCAACGGCGTCCGTCACGTTCAAGGCCGACAAGCCTGGCGTGTACTGGTACTTCTGCACCTGGTTCTGCCACGCGATGCATATGGAGATGAAGGGCCGAATGCTGGTCGAGCCCCAGGCGACCTGAGTGATGAAGAGGAACCGCATCATCATGCGTTCGGGACTGGCGGCATTCTTTGCCGCCAGCCTTGCACTGCCCGCCCATGCCGAACGGGTCGCCGTGAGCCCGACCGATGGTCTTCAGGAGATCATCGACCTGGCCGCCGATGGCGATGTGATCGTTCTCAAGGCGGGAGAGCATCGCGGCCCGATCCGCATCACCCGGAAGGTGACGGTCGAAGGCGAACCGGGTGCGGTCCTCCTCGGCCCCAGTCGTGGGAGCGTCGTCACTGTGTCGGCACCGGGAGCGGTCGTGCGCGGACTGACGATCCGGGGTTCCGGCAGGGACCTCGAGAAGATGGATTCCGGCGTCTTCGTCGAGAAATCCGCCACCGGCGCCCTCATCGACGGCAATCAGATCGAGGGAAATCTCTATGGGATCTACCTGCATGGGGCAGAGAATGCCATCGCCCGGGGCAACACGATCACAGGCATCGAGGAAGGCCGCATCAACGAGACCGGAAACGGGATTTCGGTCTGGAATGCTCCCGGCGCGAAGGTCATCGACAACAACGTCCGCTTCGGACGCGACGGAATCTTCGTAATCACCAGCAAGCGCAACGTCTTCTCGGGCAACCGCTTCAGTGATCTGCGCTTCGCCATCCACTACATGTATACCAACGACAGCGAGATCACCGACAACGTCTCGGTCAACAACGCGGTCGGGTATGCGATCATGTTCTCGCACCGGCTCAAGATCACCGGCAACGTCTCGGACGGCGACCGAGATCACGGCTTCCTGTTCAATTACGCGAACCAGTCGCAGATCGCGAAAAACATGGTCGTCGGCCGCCTTCAGCCTGCCGAGCGCTGGACTATGGCCGGGACGCGCGACAAGGAGCATGGAGTGCCGGCTCAAGAGGAAAGCGCCACGGAGCTCCTCGGCGCGAGACCCGGCCCGACCAAATGCGTATTCATCTACAACGCCAACCAGAACCGCTTCCGAGACAACTGGTTCGAAGGCTGCGAGATCGGCATCCACTTCACGGCGGGATCCGAGCGCAACGAGATGGTCGGCAATGCCTTCATCAGGAACCGGAACCAGGTGAAGTACGTCAGCACGCGTTATCTCGATTGGTCTAAGGATGGTCGTGGCAATTACTGGAGCGACAACCCCGCCTTCGACCTCAACGGTGATGGGGTGGGCGACAGCGCCTACCGCCCGAACGACCTCGTCGACAAGGTGCTTTGGACCGCACCCCAGGCCAAGGTGCTCATGAACAGCCCCGCCGTGCAGGTGATCCGTTGGGCGCAGGCGCAATTCCCCGCGCTGCTGCCGGGCGGCGTGGTCGACAGCAAACCGCTGATGGCTCCGCCCCCGCGTCCGAAGACAGTTGCGGAAGGAGTCCGGCCATGACGGCGACCGTGGAGATCCGCAAAGTGGTGAAGCGCTTCGGCAAGGTCGAGGCGGTTCGCGATGTCTCCTTCACGCTGCCGGAGGGCGAGACGGTGGCACTCGTCGGCCACAACGGCGCCGGCAAGACCACCCTGATGAAGCTGATGCTCGGCCTGATCAGACCGACCGAGGGCAGCATCACCGTTCTCGGCGACGACCCGACTGCCGGGGAATTCGAAGCGCGTCGGCGGCTGGGCTATCTGCCCGAGAACGTTTCCTTCAATGCGGCCCTGACGGGACAGGAAACACTGGCATTCTATGCCCGCGTCAAGCGGGAGCCGGCCAGGTCCGTCGGCCTTCTCCTCGAGCGTGTCGGCCTCACCCACGCTGCGAACCGGCGCGTCGGCACGTATTCCAAGGGCATGCGACAGCGCCTCGGCCTCGCTCAGGCGCTGCTGGGCGAGCCTCAGGTCCTTCTTCTCGACGAGCCGACCACCGGTCTCGATCCGGCTCTGCGACACAGCTTCTACGAGATCGTGGAGGAACTGCGCAGGCGTGGCGCTACGGTCCTGCTGTCGTCGCACGCCCTGACAGAGCTGGAGGAGCGCGCCGGACGCGTGATCATCATGAACCGCGGCATCAAGGTTGCCGATGGCACACTGGACGAACTCCGCCGCATCGCGCGCCTGCCGACCCGGATCCGTCTGAAAGTCTCTGACGCGGGCCTCTCCAACGTGCCGAACTGGCTCGGACCGGTCGATGGCTGGCGTCGGGTCAACGGCAGAATGGTCGAGATCGACGCGTCGCCCGAGCGCAAGATCGAGGTGCTGCGGCGGGCCACCGACGAGGGCGCGCCGGTCGAGGACCTCGACATTGTGCCGCCGACCCTCGACGAGCTCTATGCCCACTTTCTCTTGTCCCAGGAGGCTGCGCGATGAAAAACATCCTGATCGTCGCGCGCAAGGAGATCCAGGAGGGGCTGCGCAACCGCTGGGTACTCGCGACCACCCTGCTGCTGGCGGGGCTTGCCCTGTCGCTCACGTTCCTTGGCAGCGCACCCACGGGCACCGTCGGAGTCCGCGCGCTCGACGTGGTGATCGTGAGCCTCTCCAGCCTCACGATCTTCCTGCTGCCGCTGATCGCCCTGTTGATCTCGCACGACGCCATCGTCGGGGAGATGGAGCGTGGCACGATGCTGCTGCTCCTGAGCTACCCGGTGGCACGCTGGCAAGTGCTGCTCGGGAAGTTCGTCGGCCATCTCGCGATCCTGGCCTTTGCGACCCTCCTGGGCTACGGCGCCGCCGCAGGTGCTTTGGCCGTGACCGGTGAGGCAATCGACGCAGCGAGCTGGACGGCGTTCGCGTCGATGGTGGGCTCGTCTATCCTGCTGGGAGCCGCCTTCATCGCCGTCGGCTATCTGGTGAGCGCCCTCGTTGCTGAGCGCGGCACCGCCGCCGGCATCGCGATCGGTATCTGGCTCGTGTTCGTTCTGATCTACGACATGGCCCTTCTGGGCCTGCTCGTGGTCGATCAGGGGCAGACACTCTCCGGCGGGCTTCTCAATGCCCTCCTCCTGCTCAATCCGGCCGATGCCTATCGACTGTTCAACCTGACGGGCTCCACCGGCGTCAGCACATTCTCGGGGATGGCCGGGGTGGCGCAGAGCGCGACCTTGAGCCCCTCCGTCCTCCTCGCAGCCCTCACCGCCTGGGCCCTCGTTCCGCTCGGGCTAGCGGCTCTCGCCTTTTCCAGGAGAGAACTATGAGAACGAAAATCCTCTTGGTTGCTTTCGCCGGCACGCTGTTTCTCGCCGGCTGCAACGACCAGAAGACGGCCGAGGCTCCGCCGCCTCCGTTTGAGATGACCGCCACCGCCATCGGCCACTATTGCGGCATGAACGTGCTCGAGCATACGGGCCCCAAGGGGCAGATCATCCTCGCCAGCCGCAAGGACCCCGTCTGGTTCTCGTCGGCACGGGATGCCATCTCCTTCACGATGCTGCCGGAGGAGCCGAAGGACATCCGCGCGATCTACGTGTCGGACATGGCCAAAGCGCCGAACTGGGACAACCCGGGCACGACGAACTGGGTCGACGCGAAACAGGCCCTGTTCGTCATCGGCAGCCGGATGCAGGGTGGCATGGGCGGCGACGAGGCGGTTCCGTTCTCTGACCGGAGCGCCGCAGAGAAGTTCGCAGCCGAGAACGGCGGACGGGTCGTCGCCTTCTCGGAGGTGCCCAAGGATTATGTCCTGGGCGCCACCGGAGAGACGACTTCGGTCGAGGAACCGCATGATCCGGGCGGGCATCATGACGCCTATGGAACCCCGACACCCAAGGAAGGTCACGCCCATTAGGAGGCCGCTATGTCCCCTCGCCTCTCGCGCCGCCGCTTCATCGGGGTTTCCGCCGCCGCCGCAGGCCTCGGCCTCCTGCCGTTCCGAGCCACGGCTGGGGCGGAAGCCCATCTCGTCACCTGGCGTGGGCAGGCATTGGGAGCCGCGGCAACTCTCCAGATCCATCATCATGACCGGACCGCGGCCGAACGCCTGGTCGAACGCTCGGTCGCGGAATTGCGGCGCCTCGAGGCCGTGTTCAGCCTCTACCGGGAGGATTCCGCTCTGGCGACGCTTAACCGCCAGGGAGTTCTGGTCGCTCCGCCCGCTGAGCTCGTCGCGCTCCTGTCCCAGTGTCGCCGCTTCTGGGAGTTGAGCGGTGGCGCCTTCGACCCGACGGTGCAGGCGCTCTGGACCGTCTATCGTGATCACTTCACCCGGCCCGGAGCGGATCCCCAGGGGCCGCCTGCCCCGGTCCTCCGGGAGGCCATGGCACGCGTGGACTTCGGATCGGTCTCGTTCGACGCGGACCGCATCATTCTTCCCCGGCGCGGGATGGCGCTTACCCTGAACGGCATAGCGCAAGGCTACATCACCGATCGGGTGGTCGAGATCCTGCGCGCGGGCGGCATCGCAAGCAGTCTCGTCGATATGGGCGAACCACGTGCCATGGGCACCCGTCCGTCCGGAGAGCCGTGGCAGGTGGGCATCGCCGATCCGGAGGGCCCCGAGCGGATCCGCGAGGCCATCGAGGCGACCGACCAGGCCGTCGCGACTTCCGGAGGATACGGCTTCCGCTTCGACGAGGACGGTCGCTTCAACCACCTGCTGGATCCTCGCACCGGCACATCGGCCCATCTGTATCGCAGCGTCACCACCATCATGCCCTTGGCGACAGCGGCCGATGCCTGCTCGACCGCTTTCAGCCTGATGTCTCCCGACCATGTCCGCGAGACCGTGAAACGGCTCGGGGGCTGCCGGGTCCATCTGCTCACGGCGTCGGGGGAAGCCATCATCCTCTGATCCTGACAGGCAGTCCCAGCAGGAACCGGCTCCGATCGCGATCATTGACCTTCAATTCCAATCGCAGGAGATTTGAAGATGAAGGCTCATTTCGCGGCGCCCGCATTCTGCGCCTTGCTGGTGCTCCAGCCTGCATGGGCGCAGCAGGGCTCGCCCCGCTCCATGACTCCCGCACAGGCCGAAACGAACCCAACGAGTGGCCCACCAGCGGATCCTCACAAAGATGGCGGACGCCCGGAGAGCCATGGCGGAACGGTGCACGCACCCCAGGTCGGCGCCGCCACGCCCCTTCCCGCCGACATGAAGCCGATTGCCGAGAGCCTTGCCCGCAATGCAATCACGGCGCAGCAATATGGCAACCTCGCCTCCAAGCGGCATACGAGCGGCGCAGTGCACGAACTCGGCGACAAAATGCTGCTCACCAACAGCCGGATCAACCGTGCATTGACCGCCGCGGTACCCGAGCTGAGAGATGTGGGTAGCGTCCCAGGACGTGGTGTAGGAGCAGGCCACCGATGAGGTGGTCATCGCCAATCTTCGGTTAGAGTTCGGGTAGCGACACCTGACCCTCAACCCGGAGACGACGATGACCGACGA